>OHAO01000136.1_pt1 | contig 50493 bp, 26 predicted proteins | sample 1577151 | NCBI WGS metagenome assembly OHAO01 (sample SAMEA3541585, study PRJEB24748) | human gut metagenome | biome: human gut; feature: human-associated habitat; material: faeces | place: China | collected 2012 | reverse complement strand
AGCAAATCGTTTGGAGGCGTACTCAAAAAATCATCGCAAGAAGTAACTGCTAGTAAGATTACAGCCGCTCTAATTATATTTTTAATTTTGATTATTGTTTTCATTTTAAGATAGAATTAATTCATTAAAAAGTAAGATTCACACCCAAAGTAAAGATACGCGGTGAGGGGTATCCACCGTAATCCAAGCCTAAAGCACTCTGTCCTCCCGGCGATGAGCTCGAACCGACATTTGCTGCTTCGGGCGAATAACCTCCATAATAATCATCCCATTTAGCCAAATTTTCAATTGACAAGTACACCCTTGCATAAGATATATATTTAGGATTGATTGGAAGTTTATAACCTAACGTGACATTCTTCACACGCAAATAATCCGAAGAGTACAGCCAACGTGAATCCAATGTTGTTCCTGTAGTTGTACTTAAGATGTAAGGAACACTGCCATTGCCCGGCTGGTCTTCAGACCACCATGCATCTCGCCAGTGCCCCATAATATTGCTACTTGCGCCCATACTTGGACGGTCAATAGCACGGCCAATTATAGCATAAACCTTACCACCTGTTTGTGCAGTTAACAGAACTGACAAATCAAAATTCTTATAAGAAAATGTATTGGTCATACCATATACAAACCTGGGAGTAGGGCTACCAAGATAATCTCTATCGTCTTCTTTTGTAAAAATACCATCGCCATTTACATCGCGATAACGGATATCTCCGGGATTAATCTTCTTGCCTTCAAAAGTTACTGCCCTACCTCCATTAGCCGCGCTGAAATCATCGATTTCTTTCTGTGTTTTCCACACGCCGATAGCATCATACATATAATATGTATTAACAGCTTTACCTACCATCAAAACATTTGAAGGATTGTTGTTGTCAAAACCTGAATAAATAGGTGTATCATCTACCCCTAATGACTTCACTTCATTTTTGTTATAAGAAAGATTAAAAGATGTGTTCCATTTTAATTGTCCAGTTAGATTACTGGTGTTCAATTCTATTTCAAAGCCTTGATTGTGGATTTCTCCTAAATTACTCCATACAGTAGTAAATCCGGATGCACCCATAGAAGGAACTTGATACAACAGGTCTTTTGTCGTTTTTGTGTACCAATCCATAGATAACTGAATTCTATTTTGTAAAAAGCCAAAGTCTATAGCTACATCGGTACTGTGGGTCTTCTCCCATCCTAAATCAGGATTACCTAACGAATTTGCATTATAACCCGCACTACCTGCGTAAGTTACAGTAGTCAGAGAAGGATAAGCAGCTGTGTAACTGATTGAGTTATTACCAGTAACACCGTAGCTCGCCCTCAACTTCACTGTATTCCACCACGTAAAATTAAGATTTCTGAAAAACTTCTCATTAGAGATTAACCAACCGGCAGACAAGGCAGGGAACACCCCCCATTTGTTATTCGCACCAAAGATAGAGCCACCATCATAGCGCATACTGGCAGAGAGCATATAACGTTCAGCAAAGTTGTATGACAAACGTCCGAAAACAGAAATAAGTTTAGATGGAGTTGCTTGGGTTACTTTGTCTGTACCTACTGCCACCTTTGATCCATCGAATGAATATACAATCGCATCATTCGGGAATGGTTTATTGAATGTTTGATCTGTCGCAAAACCGATATTGGTTTGCTCGGAGGATGCACCTAACATGGCATTAATACCGTGCTTACCAAATGTGCAATCGTAATTAACCAATGCTTGTACCAAAGTACTCCATTTACGTTCAGTATTGTGTCCACCTGACGAGTTGGTACCCTCACCTGCTGTCCAGTTACTTCCTGTACTGGAAAAAGTATATGTTGATCCGTCCAAATCGTAATAATTAGCCGATCCTGATAATTCTAGCTGCAATCCATCCATCGGTTTGATACGAACAAAAGCATTACCAATCAGGCGTAACATTTCATCTCGGCGAATGTTCTTATCCATAAAGTAGATCGGACTTGCAGTACTTCCCGCCCAAAGATATCTTTCGTTAGGTTCTACATTCGTCATATATCCTACTCCAGATTCAGAAACAGGAGTAGAAGATAATGCCTGATGTGCGCGACTGTCTTTACCATTTGCTCTACCCGAACCGTTTCTGATGATATAAGTTGGAGCTAATGATATACCTGCCGAAAGGTATTTATTGATCTTGGATTCAATATTCGCGCGAAAAGCAAATCTTTCATAATCCGTACCTGTAGCTAACCCTTTCTGATTCAGATAACCACCGGAAAACATATAACTGGTGGTTTCGCTCCCTCCGGTCACACTCAGGTTATAATCCTGAACAGACGCGTCCCTATAAAACTCATCTTGCCAGTCCAGCAAACTTAACCTTTCTGAAGTCGCAGTATAAGTATGAGCCGCTTTTGTTTCGTCACTCATGTAATTGAACCAGCGCTCATCTAATATATAGCTATAGTTAGGACTGGTTAATCCCAAATTGGACATACGTTGTTCATTAGAATCCTTGATGCTAGCGGTTACACCTTTTGTCTTGGCCGCACTCAAGTAACTTGCATCATTCCATTTTGTTCTGAACTCCATCCACTCAACTGCACTCAACATATCTATTTTCTTTTCTAATGTTTGAATGCCGTAGCTGGCATTGAATGAAATCTGTGGTTTGGCACTCTTTCCTTTCTTTGTAGAAACGATAACAACCCCATTTGAACCACGAGAACCATAGATTGCAGCAGAAGCAGCATCTTTCAAGACTTCGATCGATTCAATGTCTGCAGGATTGATACCGCTTAATGTGGTAAGAGGAACACCATCTACTACATACAACGGATCTGAACTCGCGTTTACAGAAGCAGCTCCACGTACACGGATTTCCATATCCGCACCTGGCTCCCCCGTTGTTGTACGCACACTTACTCCCGCCAGTTGACCTTGTAATGCGCTTTCCGGACGAGCTAACGGACGATTCTCAAGTCCTTTGGAATCCATCTTGGATACGGCTGATGTTAATGTGCTCTTTTTCACCGAACCATAACCAATGACTACTACCTCGTCCAACGCCTGCGCATCTTCCATTAGTATTATTTTGATTGTCGATTTCCCAGCTACAGATACAGTTTGAGTAATATAGCCGATGTAACTGACTTTCACACTTCCGTTGTTAGGTACATCAGATAAGAAGAAATTTCCCTCCAAATCCGTGATTGTTCCATTCGTAGTTCCGGTTACAACAACACTGGCACCAATTATCGGTTCTCCAGTATGGTCTACTATTACACCGGTAATTTTATTTTGTGCGAACACTACAGCGGTTAGCGCAGAAAATAAAACAAAAAATAAGACTCTGGAGTACACACCAGATAAGACATGTGGTGTTTTTGTTTTTCTATTTCCCATAAAATATTAGTTTAATGAATGATTAATATATAGTTTTAAATATCATGTTTAACTACAATCCAGTTGATTGAGTTGCTTTCTGCCATATCGGAGATATATTCTCTTCTATTTTGAAAACAAATCCCGAAGCTGTTTCATATTTCCCTCCTTGCGTTGCATTAAAAAGATAAGCGGGCTTCCCATCTTTCATCAATATTTGCGGACGTTCAAAGCGTCCATACTTGCCTAAATGTTTCGGAGCTGGAGGTTCGTGTAAATAAGCGTCAGCACCCAACCACGCAATTTGAGGCTCCGACCAATGAACTCCATCAATCGATTCAAATATCAGACCTACTTCATGATCGTAATAACCCATATCTCGCATAAGCATTTTGAATATGCCATCCTCAATATAAACGTACGCATCTTCAACCTGCTTATTCTCGCCAAAACGCGAAAAATCAATGATTGGATTCCCCATTATCCTTTTATACTCCCCTTCTATACTGTCAGCAATAGCCAGTCCATATTTCCGATTAGCACGGATAGATCCTTTCTGATTCCGATAATCTTCTTTATTCCACGATTTATAATACAACCATGCTTGCCCGTTTGGGTGATGAATAAAAGCCGGATTTGTTGTGCAACAATCGTCCCAACTACCTTTTTCGCCAACTTCCAATATAGGTTCATCGCTCCTTTCCCAAGGACCATATAACGACTTTGACTTCGCTAAGCCGATACGCTTTGTGTACACTGTGCCATCGCTATTACCCATATAAAAGAGGTAGTACGTATCGCCAACACGCTGTATATGTGGATTATGACAAGTTGTTGCATCAAAATAACCGGGACGAGGTGCAAGTACTGTTCCTATTACCATATAAGGTCCTTCGGGCTGATCTGCTACGGCATGGGCTATTTCACATTTATGTATCCAACCTCCCATTTTGTATTCATCAGGCCAACGAGAATAAAAGACATGCACCTTTCCGTCTTCACCATAAATTGGCGTACAGCACCACACGTAATATCCTTCCGATTCCAAAATGCGCCCCACAGGCAGCAAGCGTTTGCAGAAATCAGAAATTTTATTCCGGGGATATTTGTTCATAACCTGCACATCAATCTGCTTTTTAAGCACTCCTTTGAATACAATATTTCCATATAATATGTATAGTCCTGCCAATAGTAAGACTATACATATTGTTTTTATAAAGCTTCTGTTCATAAATAAATCAGATAAGAACATAGTCTTTTTTAGTCAATCAACGTAATGCCCATCAGTCCGATAATCACCTCATTGGCAATCGTTTCCAATGAAAGATAGTCCAATTCTTTCCTTTTGTCTAGTGGAAGATCCAACAAGGTCACCATGCCTCCTTCAATATAAATAGGATTGTTAGACATCCGTTTGTTGAGTTCTTCCGCATGGTATTGGCTGACATTTCCGTTTTGTAGCCTGATTCTCCATGGACGAGGTTGGTTGCTGTTAAAGGCCCAGCCATCAATGAAAATATCCTGATCAAGGGGCAGCAGATTGTCAGGTAATACCAATTCCAGCTTATCTTTCGAGCCATCTTTGTAGTGAATCGTAATGACACCATTGAGCACATGAGCCTGCATATGATAGGTAGAACCTGCTACAAACAAATACGCTTTAGACGCTTTCCCATTCAAAGGAACTGTTGCGCAAGAAGGATAGTTATCCCATAGCGTGGTGAAAAGAATATTGTTCTTTTCTTTTTCGCTGGGTGTGAGAAAAGGTACACCTTGTGGTAATGTAAATACACCTTCATTCCGTTCCGAAACAGCGCGTAATCCTGAATCATCAATCTTTGAAAGGTCGGTAGGATGGCACCATTGTCCCATGCCTTGTGTGGGAACTTGCAAGGTTGTATATTTCCACCGGGGAGACACATATTTGCCATACTCGAATATGTGGCTCACCTTATCATTGAATGATTCGGAGATGGAAATCGTTCTGTATTTCGTTTGAGCTGCATTCCGGATATTCCAATTAATAACCTGTAGTTCAACCTGTTCTATACTATTCTTTATAACAACCTTATTGGTTCCCATTGTAGCCATTTGATTATCAATATTAAACTGTTCCGTAGACCCTGAATTCAAACTGATATTTCTTTTTGTATCCATTCCGTTGAGGTAAAGGCGTCCCTGTAATGTCTTCTGCATATTATTCGTTAGTGCAAAATCCAATGTACCGGAATTCGGGTTATTTTTGATATCCACCGGTTGCTTAACATGTATATTCACCGGTTGCCAAAAGGTGAAATCTCCCTGGTTCAGCCGAACAAATACAGTACGGTGCCCCTCTAAACCAACTACCTTTCCTTTTAAATTCTTCGATACAAAAGAAGATTGGAACAACACATTCTGCGGATCATATATGTCCAATGGCATTTGCTTAAATGAGATATTAACCTCATCGCCTCGCGCCACAGTAACCGAAACAGGTTCTTTTTTGAAAGGTTTTCCTTTCCATTCCACAGTTATTTCATATTGTTCAGACTGGCCTGCATTGATTTTCACTAAAGGTTGCCCCACTGTATTCTCAATTCTTTCGCAAGAAACATTTTTTCCATTTACTTTCACAGTTGGTAGCTGATCGAACCGTGCATATAATTCTAGGGTGAGACTAATACCTGATTTATTGAATAGAGGATTAATTACATAATGATCCCTATTTCCTTTACGGTTATAGCTAAACTTCATATTCTGAGTTTCCATGTCAGCAAAATTCCATTCGGTAGGGAGCCCCGGACGAACTGTTAAATGATTGTTTGTCAGGTCAGGTATAATACCAAACATCCCTTGGACAGTTGCACGCACAGCCATGGCCACCGGATCTGAAAAGTCGCGGTAAGTCTCGCCCCTGGCAGCATCATAAAAAGATATTTGTGTAATATTGCCAGGCCCTGAACCCAGATACATAGCATCCAACACGGCACCTTTATACATGCGGTATGCTTCATCCGTGCGTCCAGATTGCCAATAAGCAAGGGCTGTATGCACTATTTCTGCAAAAGCGACATTGTTTATCGACCACATATAAGGCTGCCAGTTTGTTGTTGCCACTACATAGTTTGTTGTATCCGCATAATTATGGGCAACTACCGGAATATTAGCCAACTGGGTGTCGATATACCTGGATGCCTGATATGCTTGGAAAGGATCGTGAAGTTCCGAATCAACGGAATGGTAAAATGTCCATAAGGCAGGTTCTTCATGGCGCATCTGATGCCCCATGTTATCTTTAAACTCGGCCCACCAACCTTTCTCTTTAATCCATAGTTCGCGATTTACAGCCGATAAAATCAACGACGCTTCTTTCTCGTAAGGAGTAGGGTCTTCACCTATTTTACGGGCAAGCTCTGCCGCCAGTTTATTGGCACGATAATTATAGGCCGTAGAGTGAGTGGCTTTTCCTCCGTTATATTGTAGGGCATCGGAAGCCCAGATGCAACAGTACGCATCGTATAGTCCATCATTGTCAGGATCGAACGTATTTTTTTCCCAAACGAGATGACGTTGTATAGTTGGAAAAACCTGTTTGATATATTCCATATCTCCCGTCCATTTCAGGTGCCACAATAATTCATCGATAAAAACAACATTCATATCATAATGGTGCATGATATCAGTTCTGTTTGGAAAGCGACAAATATATCCGTTGCTATACATGGGAGTTCCCCATATTTTTGCTGCACGTGCCTGATATAGAACAGAATCCTGAAGGGGAGGCAATGTTACAGGTACATTGGTTATCTGCGAATTTACGTATCCATCAAAATGTCTTCGGGCTCTGTCTTGCAATCCCATTAAATCACCCAAATAAGCAGCTCGCCAACCAGTGAGCGGTACGCGCCAGCCAATGGCACCATGTAAGTATCCCGGATCTTCCCAAACGGCATCTTCTGCACCAGCATAAATACCTCCGAGCGTGTTAATAAAAGGATCAGGAGTATTTATTTTCATTCGCGACGCAATTTTCGTCCGGAATGCAATGCCTCTATCAAAAGCTTCCGGCAGATCGGTGTACTTAAATGCAGCATGGGTTTTCGGGTTATGGAGCTCCATATAGAAAGGCTCGGCATTCATTGTATATTCGGCTATGATAACCGGAGTTTCTGATTCCTGTGATTCAACAAGCTGATTTATCTGATCGATCCGGCTACCGTCAGCTTTCTTTATAATTGTTTCTGTGGGGAATGTACCTTTTATTTGTAGAATATTGGCAGGTAGAGTAAAGGTATTCTTTTTCGATTTATCCAAGGTTTTAGGATTTTCATAAGCTTCATCCATAGAGAGTGGCCTTGTGTTTGCTCCATAAAACAGGGTAAACGTGTGGTTTTCAATTTGATATGTGTTACCTTTGCAGTTCTTTGCTTTTAGAAAGAAACTATCGCTCGGATCGGCACCTATATCTCCTGAACGTGAAAAACTTTCATTGCTGGCACCACCGTAAATCCACAGAATTTTCGTGCCTGCCGGAATATTTTCAGCATGGTATTTCACAATAAATCCGTCGGCGTCCGACAGTGCTACAGCATCTACCGTCAGTGAACCGTTTCCAAGGTGTTTTTTATCTTTTAGGATATAGGTGCGTTGTCCCGACTTAAAACGCGATTCGATGAATTCCATGTCTTTTATCCAAGTAGTCCGCGAAGGAGTTTGGATGGCCATGTAAAGACTTCCTCCCAGATGAGGCATATAGAGTCCGAATTCGGGGAAGTCACTGGTTTCAAACCGGAAACCCGTATTTGTACCATATATAGCACGGGTAAATCTTTTATCACCATTGGTGATCACAAAATCTTCACCATCGGGCGTATACCTCAGTTCCCTTTGTTTATTTTGCCAATAATGGCGATCAGTAGCATGAACGGAGGTAAACGATAATAATACGCTCAATAGGGTGAAGAATAAAATAATCAAAAAATTCTTTTTCATCATGATTTAATAATAATTGATAGATAAAAAGAGGAATATCCTCACGGGCTTCCCCTTCTGAGTTAAATTAGTATAGATAAAACGAATTACTGATAGACAGTCCTTCCTATCGAATAATCGGATAATTAATCAACCAGTATGTGCAACCGGTGATCGTATTGCCAATATCACTTTGCTTCTCATAATATTGTTATTTATTATAAATAATACGTTCATGAAGTCGGATCATAAATAAGGTTGATTTATGACCCATATCTGATGGGGACAAAGATAGGACGCACCGCTATGAATGGATTATCATAGCGTATTATTCATTTATCACAGCGTGCCAAATTGCAACTACAGGCTAATTAACGGTGGTTTTTGATGTAACTGGATGGGGTTTCCTGAAATTTCCGAGTGAAGGCACGGGAGAAATTGGAAGCCTCCGAGAATCCGGTCATTATAGCAATCTCTCCAATGGAATATTCTGCAGTGAGCAGCAGTTCGCAGGCATAGTTCAGTCTAATGGTTATTATGAATTCGTGTACAGTCTGATTGGTCATGGCCTTGATTTTGCGAAAAAGCTGTGAACGACTTACGGCCATCTCGCTGGCAAAGGTATCGGGTGTGAAATGAGCATCAGCCATGTATTGATGTACAATGGAAACTGCTCGGTTGATGAATTTTTCATCCGCCGGATTTATTGATATTTTTTTTAACTCCATGGGGGTTGCTTTTCCAAACAATCCCCTTAACTTTTTGCGGGATTCAATAAGGTTGCTGATACGGATTCTTAACAACCGGACGTTAAAAGGTTTACTAATATAATCGTCCGCTCCGCTTTCATACCCTTCCATGCGTACCTCGTCCGACTGGTGGGCAGTAAGCAGAATAACGGGAATATGACTTGTCCGTTCATCTTTTTTCAGTGTATCGCAGAGTTCAATGCCAGACATTTCAGGCATCATGATGTCGGAAACAACAAGGTCGGGAATGGTTTCCAGTGCTTTCTCCAATCCTTCCTGTCCGTTGATGGCAGTAATAATCTGATAGGTATCAGCCAGGTCTTCTCGAATGTAATTCCGTATGTCGCCATTATCTTCAACAATCAGTACAAGAGATTTTTCAGGGTCCACTTTTCCGTTCTCCTCTATTGTTTCTTCGTCTTTCTCGGTTTGTAACAAGATTAGTTCCGGACTGCTATCAGTAATTGGATTTGTATAAGAATCATTTCCGGAGGCTTGCAGGTCTACAGGAAGAAGCACGGTAAAGGTGGAACCTATTCCCAATTCGCTTTCCACATTTATCTTTCCCTGATGCAAATGAATCAACTCGCGTGTGAGGGCCAATCCGATACCTGATCCGATGTTTTGTTGATCAATGCGGAAGAATAAATCAAATATCTTTTCTTTCATATCAGGGGCAATACCCATTCCCTGGTCTGTTATTTGTATTGTAAACCATGCACCGGAAATTAGTTTCACGGTAATTATGGTGTTTTCCGACGAGTATTTTACAGCATTGGAAAGCAGATTTACCAGCACCTTATCAAGCACATTGGAGTCAAAAACCAATAGATAATTCTCAAAGGGTGTATCAAGTATTAATTGTATATTCTTCTTTTGGGTAGCTATTTCGAACATGGCCATGGTTTTTCTCACAAAAAGAACGATATCGCTTTCGTGGAGCTGCAGTTCTTGTTTGGAGGATTCCAACCTGCGGAAGTCCAGTAATTGATTGATCAAGTTCAGCAGTCGCTGGGCATTGCGATACATAAGGTGATAAATTCGCGATGTTTCGCATGGTGTATCTTCATAATCCATTAGTTTACGTAGGGGGTCAATAATAAGTGTAACAGGACTTCGTAATTCATGGGAGATCCCGGTGAAGAAGGTAGAACGGAGTCTGGAAATTTCTTCTGCTTTTTCAGCTTTCACCTGTTCCAACTGAATGCGATGCTTCAGATTTTTTCGTGCTAGCATATCCTTGAAAATGATGAAACAGATACTCAAGAACAATAGAAAATAAATGGCATAAGCGACTTTTGTCGCCCACCACGGCGAAAGGATAGTAATTTGCATTTCAATCGGTTCATCACTCCATACCCCATCGCAGTTGGAACCCTTCACTTTCAATGTGTATTTCCCGGCAGGTAGTCCGGAATAGATAACACTGCGCCGGGCGGCATTGGCGTATTGCCAGGTGTTATCGAACCCCTGAAGCATATACGCATATCTGTTTTTTGAGGGATTTGCATAGTGCAGAGCTGAAAACACGATTTCAAATTCTTTATTAGTATGGTTGAGTACGATTTGCCGGGTACGGGTTATGGGGTACTGAAGGATCACTTTTCCATTGATTTTTTGACCAACCTCCACCGTTTTGTTCTGCATCTTTAAAGCAGTAAAGACTACTTTCGGTGGGCACGAATTATCATGTATATCATCGGAAAAGAACGCATTCAGCCCATTGTTTCCTCCAAAGAACAATTCGCCAGTACAGAGGTTCTTATGGTATGCATCTTCGGAGAATTCGGTGCCTTGAAGCCCGTCTGATTTATCGAAATGCCGGACGGTCATCTTCTTTCTGTTCAGCCGGGTAAGGCCGTTGCGGTGACTGATCCAGACATCATCCCGGCTGCAAACAACTCCTCTGATCAGGGTATTGGAGAGGTACTCGATATCGTCAAAACGGACGAATCTTCCTTGACGGATATCATACATGTTGAGCCCTTTGGCTGTTCCGATCCAAGGATTGCCATCATCGTCTACATCAAGGGCGTAGAGATAATCATCATTTAGGGAATAAGGAACATTTTCTTGACAATGATAATATGTTGCCTGGATGTCAACGGCAACATGATCTTTTATCTGATAATTCATGAAAGTCAGTCCGTTTTCTGTAGCTACCCACAGTCCGCCATCTTTCCCCTTCACAATGCATCTAACAGAAGTATAAACCTTAGTCTTATCAGCATTATAAGAAGTAAAACGCTCTGTTTCGGGATTATAACTTAATACACCTTTCCATGTACCTATCCACAATACACCATACGCGTCTTCATTAATAGTATACACGAAATTATCAGCCATAGCATCGTCTGTTTCGGTGGTATAATGCCGAATATCATTGGTCTGATCATTGTATCGGTAAACACCATGTTGCGTACCAATCCAGATCAACCCGCGGCTATCCTGATAGACAGAACGTACACGTTTATCTTCAATGGTAGCCGTAGTAGGGGAATAATAATTGAAATACTCATATCGTGTGCGGCCAGGAAACATTCTGATCATCCCATTATTACGGGTTCCCACCCACAAAAAGCCCTGCTTGTCTTCATAAATAGTACGAACAAAATTATCGGCCAGAAAATCGGACCCATCAAACTCAAAAATATAATGGTTGAACTTTTTCCTGTTTATATCAGCATAGTGTACCCCTCCGTTTTCTGTTCCTACCCAAAGCACATCGTTATTGTCCAAGTATAGCGATAGAACATAAGAATCAAATAGTCCTCCTTGTTCAGATGTATCACCCGAGTAGACGTACTTCTCTCCGGTTTGATTATTAGTTTGGACCAGGAGGTTATTAATAATGTCCCAAGTGAATTCAGAACTTTCGACGTGCTTAAGAGTTGGGGTGTTTATGGAGAAATTCAAGGCATTTTGCAACGGTTGTTCCAATTGACTGAGTTCACAGCGCGTGAAATTATCAGTATCTACATTGTATTTACAGACTTGAGTGGTAGTGAAAAAGGATATCCAAACGTCGTTGTTACTATCCAGCGCTAAAAGGGCAGGACGGTTATTAACGGGAGAATATCGGGATTTGTCGGAATAGTAAGTTTTTATCTGGTATCCGTCGAACCGACATAGCCCTTCGGAAGAAACGATCCACATAAAACCGTTGTTATCTTGTATGAAAGAGTTTACAGTATTATGAGGAAGACCATCGTCGACTGTCAGCCGATGGAAATATAGTTGTTGCCCGTAAAGTATATCAGAAAACAAACTAAAAATAAATAGAATGAATGCGACTCTCAAACCCATCAAGCAATAGCGTTTCAAATATTATTCCAAAAATAGGGAATTTTATTATTTTTCAAGTAATGCCTTAAATCTACAGCAGATTACAGAATTTCCTAAAAAACAACAAATCCAACCAATTGTATTCTAATAGAATATATATATCGGTTAGGACATATCCGATAGTTCACTTATATTGGTATTACAATAAACATCAATATGCAATGTCAAAAATAGCACTAAAATCTGATAGTATTATTCCTTTTGGTGGCATTTTTTATATGACTCACCTTTATAATATACGTGAAGCCGATCAACAAACCTTCGACAGAATGAAGTAAGCTCCCTCCGGACAAGCCGTTGGATATATAGATGCAAGTTATCCGATATATAGATCCAAGCTGCTGGATATATAGACTCAAGCCGTAGGATATATAGATCCAGCATGTTGGAAATATAGCCCCAACATGCTGGAAATAGATATGCAATCTGCACTTATATATAAGCCCTTATCCTATGATCCACTTACTGCCCGGTATGAACGAGATAATCTTCGTAGCAATGAAACAGCTAATGAATGTACTTACTGCAATACAAGGTATAGCAGCAACAGTTGGCAGTTCCAGGTTATGCTTGAACACGGTTACCCATAACCCAAGCCAGAATATGTGCATAAGATACATACCATAGCTGAGCTTTGATGTTTCTGTAATAACCTGTGGCGGATTCTGACGGTTTATACATGTGAAAAGAAGGAATGTACCTGCCGTGAGAAGCACACAGTTGATGGTGCAGAAAGCCCATCCGATCTCTATCTCCGGAGTAGCAAGAATTTCTCCGGGAATGGCCTGGACATAGAATGAGTAAATCGTCCATACAGCACCGACCACCATTAAAATAGTTCCTATAGTGAGGCGCTTGGAACGGTTCCACGTCAGATGCACACGTATATAATGCGCCATTACAAGGTATCCCAAGTAACCGGAGAAGTACCACAACATATGGTATTCGTTCCAGAAACATTGTCCCCACACTTCACCGAACCAGCGGTTGAGATAAGGCATACAGGTCGAAAGCAGGAACAGACCAATGAAGAAACGTTCTTCTTTAGCCGTAGCTTTACTCAGCCACGGCGATATGATGGGGATGAACAGATAAAGGCTGATCAAAGGATACATGAACCACAAGTGTCCGGCCAATGACGGAAAGTTCAGGAGTATCCGCGACATATCATTAAATGATGTTTCTCCGTTTATCTGTCCCCACAACATCGGAAGCGTACTGTACAGTATCATGAATATGAAGAATGGCGGCAAGATGCGAAGGGCACGTTGACGGTAGAATTGCCACATGGTCTGTTCTTTCTTCATCGGTGCAAGAAGAAATGCAGAGACAATCATAAACAGTGGCACCGCCATGCGTGAGAAACCGTCGTACACAGCTACCCATAGCCGGTCTGCCTCACTACCCAGGTAGGACTGCGGCCCCACCATATCCGTAGCTCCGGCAGCACCATAAAAGTTTTCACTAGCATGGACAACCATGACAAGAAAGCACGCAAATACACGCACATAATCCAAAAAAACAATACGCTTCATCTTTTTTATTTAAATATTTAATTAGTTCGCTTTCAGACGCAATATGGTATATGAGAACGGCGGGAAACTATAGTCAAAACTTTCTCCGAAACCATTGTACTCGCTCACCTGCGGAGAAATCTTCATAGGTTCTTCAAAAGAATTCTCCTCCATATCGCTGGCAGCCGACAAAGAAATCACCTTGCCAGTTTTCTCTACCCTGCTCACTCCTTCCAGTTTTATTCTTAACGGATAAGCTTCAGCCTCAGCATTCACTACCTTCACTATCAACTCACCGGTTGCTTCATCATAGCCCGAAGAGAAGAACTGAAGCGGCGTTGTTTCCGGTGAATAAGATACGATCAGCTTACCATCCATATAGAGTTCACTCTTCAACGGAGTAACCACCATCTTCACATCATACCACTGGTCGTTTTCAAGAGACTGCGCCACCCTGTCGCTAACCACACCGGCCGTGCGACCTTCTGCAACTCCTTCGATAGCCGTAGTCTGGTTGTTCCATCCGGCAACGTTGTACACAAAACCTTTCTTATTATCTTCCGACAAGCTGAAATAGATAAAGAACCCTTCGTGACCACCCGTCTTGCGGACTCTGCACTCCAGCGTAAACTCATTGCCGCTGAAACCATCTACGATATACTTCGTAGGTGTTTCCAGAGAAGTCTGGCTTAACAAACCGTCTTTCAAATTCCATGTACCCTTCTGCTCAGCAGATTTAGCAAGATCCAGAGGAACAGCTGTTCCGTCTGCACGGGTCACTTTTACGTCACTAAACTCTACCTGGGTATTCCATGAACCAAAGCCGAAGCGTCCTGCACTATATTCCATTTGCTGAGGGGCGCTCATGGTCAGATTGCTCTTTACATTATAGGTCGGACGATTCTCAGCAGCCATCTTCTGCACATAGTAAGAACTGCGCCCTAACACCTGATCCGTATCCAGCCAGATGAGGTTGACAGCCCATGAACGGTCGTTCCGGTTTTCCAATAACGGAGCATAGGAAGTCATTTTCACCAGATCACCATTACGCTCCATACCGGAGATGAAAGCTGCTTCCGAAAGGGCTGCACGCAAGTTGCCTCCGCCCACATTGGCATTGCAAGCATATTCGCCTACATACACATCGTATTTTCCACGCGGATGGTTATCAAAAATCGTTGTATTCTGGAAGAAGAATTCGGGATTGACGTACCAGTGCGGATCAATCATATCTGTCTTGGCAATCTTGCCTGTTCCGCCCAGGCCATGATTGGAAATCAAAGTCAGTTCGGGATATTTCTCTTTGATAGCGGTATAGAAGATATCGAAGCGCTTGTCGTACTCATCGCCCCAGTTTTCATTGCCAATCTCAACATACTGCAATGGAAAGGGGGCGGGATGTCCCTGCTCGGCACGCTTAGCACCCCACTCGGTGGTGACGTCGCCAATGGCATATTCTATAGCATCCATACAGTCATCCAGATAGTAAGCAATCTTATTCTCAGGCGAAGCATCTCCCATGCGGTACTGGCAACCCAGCCCGACATTGCAGACAAACATCGCCTTTGCACCTATATCCTCACAGAACTGCAACATTTCATAGTATCCGAAACCGTATGAGCAACGATATCCCCATGTGCTGTATTCTCCCGACCGTGCAGCAGGATCACCCAAAGTTTTCTTCCATTCAAAGCGGTTCTCCAATGAGATGCCCTCCACTACGCAACCACCGGGCCAGCGTACAAATGCCGGTTGCAGACCTGCCAGCATTTCTGCTACATCATTCCGCAAGCCATTCGGACGATTACGGAAAGTCTTCTCCGGGAAGAGGGATACATAGTCCACATAAACCGTACCCGGCCCATCAAACTCCAGTGCCAGTCTTCCTTTCGCATCGGTAGCCGCGGGCCTCATCATCTGGTGGACATCGTTCCACGTACCGCTTCCGCTTATCTCAATAGGGGCAGAAGCCAGTACTTCATCCTTTTCGGACAACAGCAGGGCAGTTATTTTTCCTTTATAGTCAGCAGAAGTGCGAAGAATAGTACGCAGCAGATAAGAATCTTCCTTTACCAGATTCATGCCCCAGTATCCTCCGTTAATCAGGCGGACAGGAGTCGAGGCATCTTTGATGGTTACTTTTAGATTATTGGGTGCTGTCGGATATTTGGGATTTTCTTTCGTCAGTTTCATCTCTGCATGAGCAGTTTCCTGAGTATTCAGGTTCCATCCCGGCACAGGCTCGGTAGTCCAGCGGAAACTTCCTTCCCGTACTTCACCTGACATGTGGTTGCAAACTTTCTTCGGATGCAGTACATCTCCTTCGGCATAATAGCCTTCGGGCATTTCCAGTTCTTCGAAGCTACGGTTCTTCACCAGCTCGGCATATAAGCCACCATCTCCTGCATGATTAATTTCTTCGAAAAAGATTCCGTACATGGATGGAGCTACTTCGGTTCCTTTCTCTTGTAGATTGATTACAAGTTCTTCTTTCGGTGCAATGCTATTGCAGGCACTCAATAGTAAAGCGGCCGCGGCAGAGCATAAAAAAAACTTTTTCATAAGCCTGTTTTATTAATCGGTATTAGATATATAATGTTTGTTCACAAAGATAAGCCATGTCTTTCTATCAGAATAGTCACAATCTTGCCAAAAAAAGCAATTTTTAGGCCAAAACGGAGAAACATTCCTGATTTAGAGGTAAAAATCACACTCTTTTCATGGCTATTTATAAATTGGGTTGACTTTCATTATCTAAAAGCCAACCCAATTCAAATAGTCTAATTGTTATTGTTTATCTCTTATTCCAGTCCGTAGGCGTATACTTCAGCGAAAGAGCAGTAAGGAGCTCTGTAACTGTCCGTCATCTTTATCTTGAAGTAACGGCCTTTCACCGGAGTAACGGCAAACATCTGAGCTTCCAGAATCTGTTTCATAGTGAAGTCGCCTACCTTCGTCCAGTTCTCCTTATCAGAACTTACATAGAATTCACCGGCTTTCGTATCCCGGTTTGTATCATGCTGTCTCTGCATCATAGCAAACTGGGTGAAAGTATATTCTTTTTTAGCATCGACAATAAATTCAAACGGCAGGTTATCGCTACCACCATTCCATTTTGAATGCCAGAATGTGGTCAGACTACCATCCAGAGCACAACCGGCTACACCGTTTCCGGCTCCTTCACCTGACACTTCCTCCGAATTAGCCTCTGCCGTCCAGCCTGTACGGTCCAGATTGTGCCCCATGACCCGGATAGCCAAAGGATACACAGCCTTCGATTCAGAAACCTCAAACTGAGAAACATCCATTACCTTAACAGGCAACATATAATCGCCCGGTGCCAACTGGTCTCCCTTAATGCTAACTTCCAGTTCAAGGTTCGTCGTGCCACTGGGAAGAGTCATCGTTTCCGGAACGGTATAAGTTCCTTCGGGCAGAATCTTAAAGCTCGTTCCATTGTCCGCATTGTACTCTGTAACGTAGTCTTTATCTACTGAAAACTTACATTCCAAATCCCATTTGTTATCCGTATCAAGGCCAAACTTTATCTTCTCTGTAAATGTAGAGATAGAACCATATTCCAACGTCTTCAGTTCTACAGCTGAATTTATAAAGCCAATAGCAGGTGTAATCACTCCTGCCAGTTTCAGGAACAATTCATTCTTCTCGGCATTGATGGAGTCTGTTTCACTGGTAACCTGTATAGGTAATACCCATACGGCTTCCGGATCAGTCTCCATTGCTGCTTTTACGCTCTGAGGTTTCAAGTAAATGTTTACCAGTTTATACCTGTCAGCAAACGAAAAGTCCAGAGTGGTTGCATCCAGTGAATAACAGTTTTCGCCTATCAACTTATAGTTCGTACCTTCCGGTTCGCTATATTCTTTGTCAAGTTCCGCCTGTGTCAGTACATTAACTTTGACACTGGCAGTCAGGCTGGGATCACTTCCGGATTTGATCACTGAAAGCGTATACTTATTATCTTCATCCGTATCATACAGTGTAAGACTTTGCTTACCACTATTGTTCACATACAGTATTTTATGGTACTCTTCCGGTACCAATTGGTCCAAATCATATTTTGATTCGCTGCAGGCACCCAGCAGCACCAGGCCGCCCATCAACAAGATTGTTCTTATTTTCATAAAGCTTTGTTTTTTTAGAGATTGATTAATATCCGGGTGCCTGTACTAACTGAGGATTACTGTAGAGCTCATCCATACCGGTACGCGACCAAACAGGAAGCAGATACAGTCTATCGTCCCACTTGAACGGTTGGTTAATCAGTGTCGGTTTGTTGAAGTTTTCGAAGCTCGGGTTTACGCGAAGACCATCCAGTCCATAGCGAGCGCCGGCTTTCAACATCTGAGGAGCAATCATCCAACGGCGTACATCGTAGTAGCGGTGTCCTTCTTCAAACAGTTCCACAAAGCGTTCATTACGAACCCAATCGGTCAGAGTCATGTCAGCTGTAATATCGCCTTCAGTCAGATCATCAAAACCGGCACGACGGCGAACTTCATTCAAATTGCTGAGAGCTTCGCCTGTATTATCCAGCGCGGCATAGCATTCTGCAAGGTTCAGGTAAAGTTCTGCCATACGGAAAAGCGGGCGACGGATAGCAGTCCACGTCTTTGTACCGTCTGCACCATAATAAGTATTGGGATCAATAAACTTCTTCGTGAGGTAACCAGCTCCTACACAGTTACGGGTATTGCTTGTATTATAACCATTCGTATTAGTATTTTTTAGGTTCAGCCATAACGGTCCACCGTTATTGATCTTCGGACTATACTGACAACCATCGAATGCAATCCATGCATAGAAACGAGCTTCACGTTTGGCATGCATCTTGATGATATCATTCTTCACATCTTCTCCATCCAGATTGTTGGTAGCAAGCGCCGGACTCTGAGTACCTTCATAGAAACGAGTATACCACTGATCCTCAGAATAAAATTCAGGATCTTTCTCCGGCAATTTACCATTCTCGGTATAGAAATGCTGTACAGAGTACAATGTCGGGGCATCGCCTGCCCAACCTCCTTCATAAATGCCATTGCTTCTTTTTACAACTTTATTCGGTAAACGCCAGGAAGTAGCTTCACCGCTACCGTTATTCCCATCTATCGAAATGCGTTGCCCCCAAATGATCTCTTTATTATTGTCACCTTCATTGGCAGCAATCAGATACTGGAACATACGAACACGCTCTTTGAACTCCCGATTCTCTTCGGTATCCTCTTCACGTCCCGGAATGAAAGGAAGACTCAGATTATCACGATCAGCTTTCCGGTTGGCAGTTTCAATGTCAAAGAGTTGATAACCTGCCGCTTTAGCAGCCGTCAAAGCTTCTTGACAGGCAGTCAGGGCACGCGTCCATTTCTCCGGATTGTAAGTAGTGCTCACCAACTCGTTTCCATATCCCGGAGTTTCATAATTCTTATTCTTCCATTCCGGATGAGGGAATGATCCGTTCCATAACGGAGAAGCTGCATACAACAATACACGAGCTTTCAATGCTCTAGCTACGGTAGAAGTGGCACGTCCCAAGTAATTGGTAGGCCGTGTAGCAGGAAGTACGCCTGCAGCCTGATCTAATTTACCTACAATGTAATCCACACAGTAGTCGAAATGCGAACGCCCGGGAATACCCTCATTCGTGATGTTCGGGTCTACTTTTTCAGTAATAAGAGGACAAGGACCAAAAGCTTGCAGAACACGGAAGTGGTAATAAGCCTCCAGAAAATAGCATTCAGCTTTGTATTCTTCCTTATCTTCTTGCGTTACACCAACCGGCTGTAATTCATCAATCAAACTCAGGAAATGATGCACATAGCCCAACCAGTTATAGCTGGGAACCCAGATAGTCTGGTCATCACCACCCCAACTACTGTAGAATGCCGGAGAAATAGTTCCCCAAGCCACTTGTTGCTGATAATTAGAATACTCGTAAGGAGCAGCAGATTCATCTGCAGACAGTTCAAAAGAATGATATTGGAATGGAGTAGAACGCGGAACAGCACCATAGCAGGTATATAAGAAGCTTAACGTAGCTTCCTGATCTTTCATAGTATCTTTAAAATCGGCCTGTGCAGGTGGAATAATATCCAGATAGTTACAGGATGCCAGACAACAGGATGTTATTAAAACCTGTGCCATTCGGGTTATTTTATATGTAAGTTTCATACGTCGATAATGTATTAGATTGTTTTAGAATGTAAATTGAACACCCAGATTGAAAGTGCGTGAGAACGGATAAACGTTCCATGCCAGTTCCGGATCCCACAACTTGAAGGGACTGAATACAGCCAGATTATCTCCACTCAGATAGATGCGGCAATAGGGTAGACGGTAACCAATCTCCAATGTTTTAAAGCGGAGGAAGTTTCCATTACGCAGCCAGTAAGTACTGGACTGGATATTGTTGTTGATATCAGTCTTGCTGATACCCAGACGTGGATATGCTGCATTCGGGTTCGGATTATCCACTGACCAGTGGTCATTTGCAATCCAGTCCATCAGGTTTCTTTCCAGAGTTTCTCCTTCTTCACCGTCACCACCACCTGAAAGGAATGGTGCCATACCGCTATTGAGCATTATCTTACGTTTGGCCGATCCGCTGAAGAATACACCTAAATCGAAGTTCTTATAGACAACGTTCAATCCGAAACCATACTGGATACGAGGTTTCCAATCGTAGGAAGAAATCATCACTTGGTCCTCAGTAGTGATTTTACCATCACCATTTATATCACGGTATTTGATATCACCCGGCATGATATTTGCTCCCAATTGAGATTGGTCGGGTGAATTGGCTATTTCTTCTTCGCTGGAGAACAGACCTTCGGCTATATATCCTTTATACGTATTCAACGGTTTACCGGTATCGGTTTGCCAAACGTATGGATAGTTGGGTTCATCTACATATTTATGTTCGTTCTGGTTATAAGTGAAGTTACCACGGAAATCTACCATCAAGTCTTTCCCGAATTGCTTCGTCCAGTTCACACTCAATTCGAAACCCTGGTTCACCACTTCTCCGATATTACTCCAAGGTTTTGAACCCCAGTATCCCAACATAACAGGCCAGGAAGCGCGAGCCATCAAAATACGGTTGCGTACATCATGGAAATAATCGAATGTAATATTTACTTGGTTGAACAATGACAAGTCGACACCAATATCGAATTTCTTCACATGTTCCCATCCGGCATCTTGTACAGCCAATACCCAGAAGGCAGGACCTTGCTTGGCTGTTTCACTCGTTGGAAGTCCGGTCCAGTAATTATCAGCTTTACCAATACCTATATTATTCTGATAAAGGAAGTGTGGAGCACCACTGGCAAAAGCATCACTACCTACCAAACCATAGGAGCTTCTGATTTTGAAGTGATTGACATATTTACTTATAGGTTCCCAGAACTTTTCAGAACTTACCACCCAACCTGCTGATACAGCCGGGAAGAATTCAAAACGCTGACCGGAGGCCAAACGTTCAGAACCATTGTAACCGAAATTGAATTCAAGCAAGTATTTATTGGCATAATCATAAGTTACACGTCCTGAATAACCTTGATTACGGTTTGGTAAAACATCATTCCTGTATTCACGCATCATGTACATAGCCATGGCTGACAAATTATGATCACCAAAACTGCGTCTCCAGTCCAAGCGAGCATCGAAATAGAAAGTCTGGTCAGTATTACGTCCTATAGCAGATTGACTCAAAAACTGGTCACCAGTCTGTAATAGTTGCAGGTCATAGTCATTTGTTTCGGGATTCCATGAGCCATCTTTCACCTTGTACATATAGGATTTGATAGAACGGTTGTAAGAAGATTCCGACCAATTCTTGAAATTTACCAATGCTCTAAAGCTCAAACCTTCAGTTATCACCTTTAAGTCCTGATTCAGTGCGATAGAGGTATTCAACGTATTAAAATTAGTTTCTTTGAAAGAACTCATCATATATTCATACGGGTTTTTACCAACTACACCCGGTTTGATTTCCGCATTACCGAAACGGATAAAACCATCATCACCATCCTGCTGTGGAAAGTAAGCGGGAAAAGACACCGGATTGGTGCGCATCACCATATTGTACAAATCACCGGTCTTGTAGTTAGGACCCTGTGAATTACCAATCTGAGCCATCATACGCATATCGATGGTAGTAGTGCTGGTTAGCTTATAAGAGATATTGTTCTGGAAATTGTAATTCCAGTTATTGATATTGGGATTGTAGTAATAATCCGGTGCATCAAGCAAACCCGTATCATGGTTGGCCTGCAAACTCATATAGTAAGTTACGCGTGAACCACCACCCTGTACATTCACATTGGCACGTTGGTTGAAGTTACCCGATCTGAATATCTGATCGAACCAGTCCACATCGGGATATACATACGGATCAACACCCAGTTCTGTATTTCGTATCTGCTCTTCACTGAATTTAGGAGATGTAATCGGAGTCAGGCTTCTGGCCTGTGCCGCTTCATTGTAAGTTCTCATGTAAGTAGCACCATCCGCAAACTTCGCAACTTTCGTCGGTTTGAAATAAGAAGCTTCCAAAGATACATTGACAGTCGCTTTCGTATTCTCCTGGCCTTTCTTTGTAGTTACCAGCATTACCCCGTTTGCACCACGGTTACCGTAAATAGCGGTTGCCGAGGCATCTTTTAGTAAAGAAAAGCTTTCGATAGACTCTGCGGGAATGCGGTTCAGGTCGGCAGAAGAAATCTCGATACCATCCAACAATATCAGCGGAGAAGCGGAACTACCAAATGTATTGATACCACGGATATAGAATTCGGAAGTAGAACCCGGCTCACCACTATTCACCATAGATACCACACCCGCCAGTTTACCGGCAAGTGAACTGGTAAGAGAAGAAGAAGGTGCTCTCAAAGTAGCTCCTTTCACTGTAGCAATAGCACCTGTCACGGATACTTTTTTCTGTGTACCCTGACCTACAATCACTACCTCATCCAGTACCTCATTGTCCGATGCAAGTTTCACATTCATCACACCCAAATCACCTACCATCAGCGTCTGTGGTTTGTAACCGATATAAGAAAACACTAACTCCGTCTTGCTGGTTACAGCAATCTGGAATTTACCATCGATATCGGTAATGGTACCTCCCTCTTCGCCTTTTATTTTCACATTTACACCAATCAAAGTCTCTCCGGTGGAAGCATCAACTACGGTTCCCATCAAAGTACGCTTCTGAGGTGTATTACTTTGAGTGATTATTTGCACTGAGGAATTATCCGATTCTGCCATGGCAGCGGATGGATAACTGCAAATAAAACCAGTGCAAACGAGCAAACCGGTGAGGACTCTCCGATTGTTTTTCAATAATACTGACTTCATCATCATTACTAGATTAAAGTTAAAAAATTAAGTTAGATTCTTTTATTCTATTTTTCGATATTTATTTTGTTTAATAGCGGTTGTGTATAATCTTATTTGCGATAAGAAATTGCATAAACCCGGAAAATTAGAGTATATATAGAAACTATATAACTAATCGCCTATACAGGTTTATGCCAATTCTCTCGCAAAATAAGTTTACTGTTGGATTTTTAGAAAGTTTCTATGATAAGGGAAGCCTCTTCCAGTCCCTTTGCCGAGACTTTCACTTGTATTTCACCCTTCTCTTCATTGGGTTGCACAATAGCGATGGCTCTTCCCCGGAAAGTATTGGGTGTGAGCGAGCGGAAACTTTTCATATCAGCATAAGCTGCATTTCCACCTGCAATGACGGTTCCTTTACCCATACATTCAATCTTGACAGGCAATGAAGTATCGGGAACTACGTTTCCGTCTTTGTCTACCAACTCTATCTTGACATAAGAAAGGTCGTTCTTACAGGCTCTGATTTTATTCCGGTCGGCAGTCAGACGAATAGCGACAGGCTCTCCGGCAGTGGTTAACACAAACTCTTCCTTACCCTTTGAATTTACAGCTTTCAAAGTTCCCGGTTCATAAGGCACTTCAAAAGTGGCGGTATAGTCCTCTTGACCTGTCTCTTCCTCTCCAATGAGTGTATTGTTCAGGTAAAGCTTCACTTTCGGGGAACGACTGTATACATTCACTTTCATCGTTTGCCCCTCACAGCCTTTCCAATTCCAACTTACCAGTTCGTTAGGCCAACCCCATCCGTTTACCACTTCTTTTTTGCCTTCGGGAACAGGGGCATGGACTGCCATAGTAATAGGACGTTCGCGCCACAGTACATCACGATAATAAGATTGAGGCTTCTTGTCGCCGCAAAGGTCAATATCACCACACCAACCATTATACCAAGGCCAGCCCATGAATTGTGTGTCATGCTCACCTTCTCCCAAATACGAGGCATGTGCCAATCCGGCCTCACCCAGGTAATCGATGGCAGTCCACACGAAATCACCTATTACATAGGGATGTTTCTCCACCAGATTCCAGTTCTGGGCGGCTTCTTTCGGATAAGACTCACTACCATAGATAACACGATCGGGGTAGGCAGCGTGATCGCTCTCATACTTCCGCCAGATATAGTTATAGCCGGCCACATCGAGATTTTTAAAGACCCGGTAAGAATCCTTATCCCAATTGTATTGGCGTCTGTCCCAGAAATCATTGGAGCCGATGGTAGTAAAGCGAGAGGTATCATACTTACGGACAGTATTCACCAGTCTTTTAGAAATCAAGTCTCCCTCAGGTTCATCAGCACGCTGTTCCACCTCATTTCCGATGCTCCACATAATGATGGAAGGATGGTTCCGGTCACGACGAACGGAAGCTGCTAAATCATAATCGCTCCATTCATCGAAAAACTGGTGATAGTCCTGTTCACGTTTCGGTTTCTGCCATTGATCGAAGGTCTCGTGAATTACCAGCATACCCAATCTGTCGCAGGCATCGAGGAAATGCTCGGACACCTGATTGTGTGAGCATCTGATAGCATTGTAACCGTTGGCTTTCATAAGTTCCACTTTCCGTTCTTCAGCACGGTCAATGGCTGCAGCTCCCAGGAGTCCGTTATCATGGTGCACACAGCCACCTTTCAACTTCATTGGCTTGCCATTCAATAGGAAGCCTTTCTCTGCTGAGAAAGAGAGGGTACGGATACCGAAAGGAATAGAAATCTTATCATATTCCTTTCCGTTTGAAGAGAGAGATACTTCCGCAGTGTAAAGTACAGGAGTATCTACTGACCATAATTCGGGCTTTTTAATGGAGAAAGATGTTGCCACCGGAGTTTCCGTGGAAAGCTCTACGTCCTGAGAAGTTGAAAACACTTCATTTCCGTCGGGCGAATATATTTTAATACCTATTTTACCTGATTTATTTTGCAGGCCCTCATTATGTATAATCGTAGAGAATTTAATTACAGCATCCTTTTTCCGGAGTTCGGAAGCATCGACAAAAGTATCCCATTCATCCAGATAAAGCTTATCTGTCTTTATCAGCCATACATGGCGGAAGATACCTGAACCGGCATACCAACGGCTGTTGCGTCCGGCATTTACCGCTTTCACAGCAATTGTGTTCGGAGTGCCGAGAGCATTCAGGTAAGGAGTAATGTCTACTTTATAAGAAGTATATCCATAAACATTGAAGTTGGCTTTCTTACCGTTTACCCATAACTCGGACTGATTATATACTCCTTCAAAATAGAGCACAATACGTTTGCCGGCATCAGCAGCAGAGAGAGTTAGTTCCTTTCTATACCAGCCTTCGCCACCCATAGTCTGCCCCGTATCGATATCTCCTTCACTCATACGTGAAAAAGGACCGGCAGTAATACCTTCTTTTTGAAAAGGCAGAGGTTCTACACTCCAATCATGAGGAAGATCGAGAACTCTCCAACGACTGTCATTATATTCCGGCTGTTCGGCATTGGCTACAATACCTAAATGGAATTTCCAATCTTTATTGAAAAGAGTTTTTCTGTCGGAAGCGTGAAGAAAAGCGTCCGGCAGTAATGTGAATAGCATCACACAAGAAAGAAGTAATTTGCTTGCTGTTCTCATAATATGAATCTGATCTAAGTTTAATTATCCGGCAGCAAAGCAAGTCAGATTCCATAAGAATGCAGGCGCAAAAACAGGTTATCAAGGGTATAAAATCCTTTCATGAAACGTTTGAATACCCTGATGAAAGGATTTTATACCCTACATACAGCGCATATAGATCCAGCATGCAGGATATATAGATCCAACACGTCCGGTATATATATCCTGCACATCCGATATATATGCCGGACACGTAGGATATATATGCGCTGCAAACAGTGAATTAAGGAGTGTTTTTCTGCAGATACTCACTCGGTGTAATGCCGAACTCCTCTTTGAAACACTTCGTGAAGTATTTGGGAGTACTAAAGCCCACGGCATAGGCCACTTCAGATATATTCTGTGTCCGGGCAAGCAACATCATGCAGGCACGCTTCATCTTCACATTCCGCACAAAATCCAGAGGAGTCAAGCCCGTTATGGACTTTATCTTGCGGTAAAGGGTAGATTTGGACATTCCCATCTCCGTAGAAAGTTGTTCCAGATCGAACTCAGATTCTTCCAGATGCTGCTCGATGCTATCCATAATGGACTGCAGGAACTGTTTATCGGCCGATGGGTACGTCAAGCCTTCCAAGTTGATATTTTCCTCCTTGCGGAACGCCGCCTGACGCATCCGCGAGGATCGTATCAGATTATCCACCCGGGCAAAGAGTATTCTCAATTCAAACGGCTTAGCGATATATCCGTCGGCACCCGCTTCATAGCTGGCAATACGGTCGTCAATGCCATTCTTAGCAGTAAGTATAATAACAGGTATGTGATTAAAACGCACATCGCCCTTTATACGGGTGCAGAGTTCCCAGCCATTGACATCAGGCAACATGACGTCACAGATTATCACATCCACTTCATTGCCCGTTAACTTGTCCCAAGCCTGCTGTCCGTCTGCGGCTGTAAATACCACATACCGTTCCCTGAACATCTCTTTCATGATGGACAACAACTCCGTATTGTCATCAATCAGCAAAAGGGCGGGTTTATCCGCATCGTCAGCCGATGCATCATCTTCCACCATAGCCATCTCATCCGCTCCTGTCTGTAGAACCATTGTTTCATCAACCAGTTCATCCGGGGAGTAACTCTCTTTATCAACCGGAAGCTTTACCGTGAAACAGGAACCTTGTCCCAAAACACTTTCCACAGTGATATTGCCATGATGCAGGTTCACCAGATCCTTTGTCAGAGAAAGACCTATTCCATTCGATTCGATTCCCCGGTTTCTGCTATGGTAAAAGCGGGTGAAAATCTGTTCCAGCTCTTTTCCGGAAATTCCGATACCCTCATCTTTTACTTTCAGCACCAATATCTTATGTTCCGCTTCTTCGACTATCTGCATATCGACAATGATACGTTTGTTCTCCGGTGTATATTTGATGGCGTTGGACAATAGATTATGCAATATCTTATCCAACTTATCAAAATCCACATAGCCATACAGTTCTTCCATGTCCATGCGGGTTTCCAAGGCTATATGATTCTTCTCCGCAAGCGGCAAGAAGTTCACCTGGCAGATATTCAGAACAAATTCGCGGATATCACCCTCCGAAACATTGAGTTTGAGTTTTCCCACATCCATCTTACGGAAGTCGAGTACTTGTTGTATCAATCGCTTCAGTTTGTCCACATTGGCTTTCAGCATGGCAGACTGTTGCTGCACGGCAGGTGCTTTCTGGTCCAGATAATCCGATATGCAGGATATGACAGTCAGCGGTGTCAGCAACTCATGAGAAACATTGGTGAAGTAAGTCAGCTTTGTCCGCGTCAGTTCTTCCTGCAACCTGACTTCACTCTTCAGCTTGATACGACGCATATAAAGCCGGATCACAGTATAAAAGCAGAGCCCGATCAGAATAACGTAAATAAGATAGGCAAACCAGGTCTCATAAAACGCAGGTTCTTTTACGATGGTTAGCAGCACTTCTTCTTCAGTCCATTTGCCCCGCTCGTATTCCAGCTTCAGACGTAATTTATAAGTTCCCTTCGGTAAGTGGTTGTAGAAAGCGGAAGCCCGGCCCGGATCCGCATAAATCCAGCCATGATCCACCCCATCCAACTGATAGGCTATGCGATGATGCGCATTCAGTGCGTACACCAGTGGGGAGAAGAAGATCTCGATATTGCGGTCGTTCGGGTTCAGGAATATCTTACGTATCGTATTCGCCTCCGAACCGGATTCTCCACCGAAAAAGATGCTCCTGTCCTCTACCTTGACATCAGTGATGTGCAAAGTGGGACGAACCTTATTCGCCGGGCCTACCCCCTCGGGCCGGATATGTATGAAGCCGCGGTGGCCACCTACGTAAAGTCCGCCCCATCCGTCCAGACTGATGGCTTTATACCTGAAAACATCCACCATGATATTTTCATCGGCAGTAGAGTAATTCTGATAGGCTTGCGAATCAATGTTATATTGCAGGACTTTCTTGTTGGTGATAATCCATACACTGTTCTTATCCGATAGTAATCCCAATATGGTGCAATCATCTATTTCATCGTCCAGCGGCACATTTTCAAAAACATTCATGGTTTCATCGGATCTGAGTACTCTCCCTAAAGTAGTATTGAACCATAACCGCCCTTTCCGATCCATGCAGACGCTATTCACTCCTTCTCCCTCGAGAAGCGCTGAAACGGTACCTTTCAATTCGCAGGAGATGCGCCCGCCGGCACAATTCTGTTGATAACGATTGATCCGCTTGTAAACGATTTTCATTAGACACTCCCAGCACTTCACCTTTCACATCGCTGATTAAGAATTGCATCACCGGAACGTCTCCACCCGAAGCAATCAATGCATCCTCGTCAGGGCGTTTCACATGCATATCCGTCCAACCGGCTATCCACAAGTTACCATCTTTATCCTCAACCAACCCTGTGACGCCACCAATATGAATGTCCTCTTCTATCTGCACCTTCATATCACGCTGCGTCAGCCTCATCACATGCGGGGCCTGACTCAGATTCACCCAGACTCCGGGTTTATGAAGAGACCTGATGATGACATTGACTTCACCCACACCACTGCCGGCAAACTTATCCTGTGAAAAATCGTACATACACAGTTCGTACCGGTCCTGCCTGAACCACATGGTGCTGTCACTTCCCTGGCAGAGGTTCAAGATATTGGCATCCCAACCCATCTCTTCCTTCAACTGCGGCAAAAGATAATTGTCAATGTTCGAATTATCAAAGAAAATAGTATATGCCATATCGTAGGAAGGCAACCATAGATTCCCCTCTCGGTCTTTACAGATCCGGGTATACATCATGTGCGTATCGATCAGATGGTCTATATCCACCTTTTTCAATGTTCCTTCATTCGTGTATTCAAATGCATGAAGTCCGGCATACGAGAGCATCCAAAGATAACCGAACGTATTGTCCTGCTCTATACTGAAAAGAATGGATTCCACTCCGCTTTCCTTAGAATTGGGGGTGGCAATGTTATGCTTCTTATAATGCCCTCCTTTTTGTGCATGTGGGAAGAACTGCCACAAACCTTCCCCCCAAGTCCCTATCCAGTAATTACCTGCCTTATCCTGGAACATGATGTATGCCGTATGCCCGTTTCCAAGTGGCGGATAACGGAAAAAAGAATCCGTTTCGGGCTCATACCTGAATATACCTCGCGAACCTACTGCCCATAGCTGCTTGCTCTGGTCCATATAAATATTACTAATGGCATATCCCTCCTGAGGCTGACCGAGTTCGTACTCTTTTATGACGTGTGCAGTGGAGTCGCACCTGTACACTTTCCCACCGGCACTTATCCAGACATTTTCAGCATTGTCAACCGTTATGGCATCGACTGCTTTATTCAGAAGTCGCGGATCAGAGAAAGGAGTAATCCGGCAAGTCTGTTTATCATACAAGTTTAATCCTTTCCATGTACCAATCCATACATACAAGCTATTGTCATTAATGGAAGCAACAGCATTATCTATCAGAAGATTCTGGTTTTTATAATCCGTACGGAATGTGTTTAATTGATAGCCGTCATAGCGAGCCAGTCCGTTAGTAGTACCTAACCAGAAATACCCCTCTCTATCTTGATGGATACTGAAAATTTCGTTGGAAGAGAGTTGATTAAAGAAAGGAAACTGACGGGAGAACATATGCTGCGCACTTACGGACAGCTCTCCCAGAAATAGAAATATGCAAAGGAACAGGTATCTCATAGCATTATGACTGGTTGTGGGAGCAAAGATAGAAAAAAATATCGTTCTACAGGTGGGTCACATTAATAAATGATATACTCCTCCCACCAGTGCACGCACCACACCTTTCATCTCTAATTCAAAAAGCAAACCAGTCATACGGTTCACGGGAATATCGGCTTCTACTACCAATGCATTGACATGCAGATCTCCTTGGCGGGTAAGAATGCCGACAATACGCTCTTCTTCCTCACTCAATTCGGGGAAAAGATCACGTTGGATACCTTCCGGCTTAGCCGATTCTCCGGCAGACTTCCAGCCCATAGCCTCTATAAAATCTTCGGCAGACTGGATGAGAGCAGCTTTATTATCACGTATCAGCAGATTGCACCCTCTTGAAGAAGCATCAGAAATACGTCCCGGGACAGCAAAACAATCACGGTGATAGCCTACGGCAAGGTCCGCCGTAATAAGAGAACCGCCTTTATCGGCTGATTCTACCACAATGGTAGCATCGCTCATACCTGCTACAATACGATTACGACTTACGAAATTGTGGCGGTCGGGATTGGTCTCTGTTAGAAACTCGGTAAGCAGGCCACCATTCTCTAACATATCAATAGCTGTTTTACGATGGACATAAGGATATATACGGTCCAGTCCATGAGCCAGAACCGCCACTGTGGAAAGATGGTTAGCCAGTGCTGCACGATGGGAATGAATATCAATGCCATAAGCCAGACCACTCACAACCAGGACATCAGGACAGGAAGCAGATAAATCACGAAGAAAGTCTGCACAAAACTGTTTGCCATATTCCGTAGCATTACGGGTACCTACCATATCAATAACGCGAAGACGGTTGAAATCAGTATTACCCTTGAAGAATAGAACTACCGGAGCATCTTCACACTCACGCAAGCGAGAAGGATAAGATTCGTCTTTTAACGTAAGACAGGTCAGGCGATTCTTCTCCACAAATTCCATCTCATGTTCGGCACGTAGAAAAGCTGCGGAGTTATCAAGTGCAGCAACCACAGCGGAACTTACACCGGGAAGGAGCTCGGGCAATTCTTTACGCTGACGGAAGACTTCGGCAGCACTACCCATACCGTCTATTAAACGCTTTGCCCCGATATGTCCTATACCGGGGCAAAGTGTAAGTGCTATACTGCAAATACGTTCATCGTTGTTCATGGAAGCGAGTGATTAGTGGGAGAGTGCTTAGTGATTAGCAGTAAGATAGGGTTCAAAGATTTTATCAAACAGTTCACTGTCGCTCAAACGTCCGTTCACCACACAGACCGTTTCAACCACCGCTTTAATCGCTATTTTATTATCACTTTTCCGGAAGATATCCTGATAGAAAACATACTTGATACTTTCTTTTTTCATGTAAAGCTTGGAAATGAACTCATCGCCACTCTTTAGTGGAGTTTTAAATGCCATATTGATGCGTGCCACTACCGGGTCTACTCCCTGTTCATGCAACTTGGCAAAACTTACACCTGTTGACAGCAGGAATTCATGACGTGTATGCTCCAGATAATGCTGGTAATTCGCATTATTCACAATACCTTGCAGGTCACATTCGTAATCCCGCACTTTCATTTCCAACTCATAGATATATTTTTCCATAATCATCCGCGAGTTTTTTCAATATCCAGTCCTTTGAATTTCTTTAATTCTTCCGTAGAAACCAACTTGTAAAGTTTGTCACTGGGACGTATTTTGTCCGCTTTCATCGAGAAATGCTGCCCTTTCTTCACCGTTTGCACAGGTTTCAGATCAACACGAGCCTCATCGAGCGTAGTGAACACTGCACCTGTAGTGGGACCGGTAATCAGCAACTTATCCCCCACATTCAGCTCCGCAGCTTCTACCAAAAATTCTGCCACACCGATATTAGAGAAGTACCTGACGCCCTTGCCTACATATATTTTCCGTTCCGTAGCTGCAGAACCGTAGTTCTTAGTCCATTCGCCAAGGCGTTGGCCCAAATAGTAACCATCCCAGAAACCACGGTTGAATACTGTTTTCAGCCGTTCATCCCATGCAGCAATCTTTTCATCGGTAAACGTACCGTCCAGATAAGAACGGATTGCCTCTTTATAGCACTCCACTGCCGTACGGACATACTCCGGTCCACGGGCACGCCCTTCTATTTTGAATACCCGCACGCCTGCATCCAGCATCTTATTCATAAAATGGATGGTTTTCAGGTCTTTGGGCGACATGATATACTGATTGTCCACTTCCAGTTCCACATCCGTCTCTTTATCGCGTACAGTATAAGAGCGACGGCACACTTGCATACAGGCACCACGGTTAGCCGAGTGGTTCATCTCGTGAAGTGAAAGATAACATTTTCCGGACACTGCCATGCAAAGTGCACCGTGGCAAAACATCTCGATACGGATAGGCTTTCCGTTTGGTCCGCAGATATTCTCTTCGCAGATATGACGGTAAATCTCGGCTACCTGTTCCAGATTCAATTCGCGTGCCAACACCACTACGTCAGCAAACTGTGCATAAAAACGCAGTGCTTCCACATTCGAAATATTCAATTGTGTGGAGAGATGCACTTCCTGATCTATCTGCCGTGCATAACTCATCACAGCCACATCCGCAGCAATCACTGCAGAGATACCGGCAGCTTTTGCCGCATCTACAATAGTACGCATCAGTGCCAGGTCTTGGTCGTAAATAATGGTATTGACGGTGAGATAACTTTTCATCCCGTGTTCATCGCACGTATGCGCTATTTCCTTCAGGTCGTCGACGGTGAAAGTATTCGCCGAACGGGCACGCATATTCAGGTTCTCAATGCCGAAATAGATGGAATCGGCACCCGCCTGGATAGCCGCTGCGAGTGATTCGCGCGAACCGACAGGTGCCATGATTTCAAAATCTTTTATAGTAAGGTTCATTTATACTTAAATCAAAAAAATCACTAATTATCATTTGTTTCCCTGTGCATCCAGGTCTTTCTGGAGTTCAGTGGCAATCTCCATGCCCAACTGTTGTCCGATCTGCATACCTTCGGTCATCATAGCAGGCGTAGATGCACCCAGTTTCTTTCCGACAGGTGTTTCATAAAAAGCAACGATTTTCTTCAAATCATCCAATGTGAGATACTTCTGATAGACAGGAGCATAAAGTTCCGCCAGCTTACTTCCGAATTTAGTTTCCCACTTCTTCTGGAAACCATCCCAGAAAGCGGTTGAAGCCGAAGGCGACTGTTGTTTCAACATAGCTATCATCTGTGGTACCATAGCCTTTGCAGATGCCATAGAACCGGATAATTCAAGCATTTTTTCCAATGTAGCCTTGTACTCGTCATTTGGAGCCTGTGCAGAAACAGAAGGTGCAGCAGCAAACAGCATGGCTACACACATCACTACTAAAACCAAACCTTTTCTCATAATTCTATAATAGTTAAATAAATGAATGATACAAAGGTAGGCTTTTTTCCGTATTTTTGCAGCGAAATAATCATTTAGTTCAATTCATCCATGAAGATAGGCCACATAGATCTGGGCGAACGCCCTATATTTTTAGCTCCGATGGAGGACGTCACCGACCCTGCATTCCGACTGATGTGCAAGAAGTTTGGCGCCAATATGGTGTACACTGAATTTGTATCGGCAGATGCCCTGATACGTTCCGTCAGCAAAACCGAGCAGAAACTGAATATCAGTGACGAAGAACGCCCCGTAGCCATACAGATATACGGTAAGGACACAGAGACCATGGTGGAGGCCGCACGTATTGTGGAAGAAGCGCAACCGGATATTCTCGATATTAACTTTGGCTGTCCCGTAAAGCGTGTAGCAGGCAAGGGTGCAGGTGCAGGTATGTTGCAGAATATTCCCAAGATGCTTGAAATTACCCGTGCCGTAGTAGATGCCGTAAAGATACCCGTCACCGTAAAAACCCGTTTAGGCTGGGATGCCAACAATAAAATCATCGTAGATCTTGCCGAGCAGTTACAGGATTGCGGTATTTCCGCCCTCACCATTCATGGGCGTACCCGTGCACAAATGTACACCGGTGAAGCGGACTGGACACTTATCGGTGAGGTGAAGAAGAACCCACGGATGCACATTCCCATTATCGGTAACGGAGATGTCACTACCCCTCAAAGGGCAAAAGAATGTTTTGAGCTTTACGGAGTAGACGCAATCATGATAGGCCGCGCCAGCTTCGGCCGTCCGTGGATATTCAAGGAAGTAAGGCATTATCTGGAAACAGGCGAGGAATTGCCTCCGCTGAGTGCGGAGTGGAAATTGAGTGTATTACGTCAGGAAGTAGTAGACAGCGTCAATCTGTTGGATGAACGAAGAGGGATTCTGCATGTACGCCGCCATCTGGCAGCAAGTCCGTTGTTTAAGGGAATACCCAATTTCCGGGATACACGCATCGCTATGCTACGGGCAGAAACGAAAGAAGAGTTGTTTCAGATATTCAATACAATCAGTCCGTTACTGTCTTAAATATATTCAAAGGGGGGATTCTATCACACAGTTACTTAAACATTGGCTGTGCGAACCATCTCTTAAACATCCACGTCACCACCACATACAGGCCGAAAGCTGAGATGAACCCTACAATCGAGTCGATGAGATAATGTGCCTGGATATACACCGTGGCACAGCAAAGCAGTATATAGAATGGAAACAGACATGCAAACAGCCAGCGACTGCCACGCCATGCCATAATCATCAGGAGCGTGGAGATACCCACATGTGAACTGGGAAAAGCCGCCGTAGGACGCTCACCAATTTGCTGTGACCCCTCTACCAGATTGTAGAAGAACCCATGATCGTATCCCGGTCCGGGCAGCAACTCCTGATTATGGTTGAAGTAATCTCCGATGGAAGGGAACACCCCTTGCGCCACATTATCATCTCCGATAGCCGGAAAATAGAATTGCGGGCCTGCCACCGGAACAAAGATATAAACCAGATAATAGATAAAGAACGAAGTGACCAGCACGAATGATAACTTTTCGAAGTACTGAAAACGGTAGATAAAGTACCAGAGCACCACAATCAGAATCATCGGATAGTAGAAGAAATACCCCATATTAAACGGCTCGCTCACCCACATCTGCGGAAAACGAAGACAGAACCATACTGCCGGTTGTCCGTTGAACAGCCACTGTTCGGCCGAAGCAAAAACATGGTCGAGGTTCGGGAATATCCGGTTAAACTCAAATGTATCGGGGTACCAATAAGAGAGCAGGGACATCTGGATGGCAATACGCACAAAGGCAGAGAACTTACAGGGCGCCAGCCGGTAAAGATACATCAACAGGAATGTCATGCCGGCAATCATGGCACGATCAATCAACATCTGTACAGGATGATCCATTTCCTGGAAAAGAAACAAGATCAAAATAGAAGTCAACAAATTATATATAAGTGTTATCTTCTCGACTGCAAACAACCCTTTCCGGGTTTCTACCTTTTTAAATAAATCTAAAGCCATCCCTCGTTCTTATACCAGGCAACGGTTTCCTTTACACCTTGTTCCAGATTATACTGGGGCGCAAATCCCAACTCTCTTACAGCCGGGGTGATGTCACATTGCCAATTGCGTTGTTTCATTATGTTATACTTATCAGAATTGAGCGTACTTGGTATCTTGTTCCACTTTGCCCAGGATTCAGCGAGCAAAGATACAACTTTCAACACAATTAACGGACATATCACCCGAATTACAAACGGATTACCCAATTCTTTCCGGATCAAATCGGAAAAAGCACGACTACGATACACCTGACCGTCTGCCAGGAAATAGGCACGACGACATGCCTGCTTCTCAATACCAAGGAACACAGCCTGCACAATATCTTTCACATAAATAAATGTCAGATCCTGACGGCGGAAACCGACCGCAAAATCCGTATGTTGCTTGATGGACTTAGCCATCAGGTAATAATCTTTTTCACGCGGGCCATATACTCCCGTGGGACGATAAATAACATAGGGAAAGCCGGGAATACTTTGCAGATAAAGCTCGGCTTTGAGTTTACTCAATCCGTAAGCGGTGTTGGGCAGGGGCGAATCTTCCTCTGTAATCGGTTGGTAAGTTTTCTCTTGAACAGGACCGAACACGCTCAGCGTACTGATATAAATAAACTGTTTCGGTATCATGTTCAGCTCGCGAAGAGTATCAACGAAATATTTCGTCTGCAAATAATTCACCCGGTCGAATTCCCGTTTATCGGTACACTTGGTTACCCCGGCACAATGGATGATATAATCAAACTTATTATAAGTTCCTTTGTGTCCGGAAAGTTGGGCACGCAGTTCATTGGGATGTGCAAAGTCCAGTTCAAGGATATGTATCTTGCGATTGCGCAAATACTCCCGGCTACTGCTCGAACGGATACCCGCCCACACGCCGAACTTCCGCTTCAACGCTTCTTCCACGATGAAACTTCCGATAAATCCACTGGCTCCTGTTATTAATATACTTTCCACCCGTTACTCTTTACGTTAAACAAATGCATGTAGTGATTAGTGTTTAGTGATAAGTGATTAGCACAGGAAACCTGCTAATCACTTATCACTAACCGCTTATCACTATTTCAACGGTTCGACATGAATACCCACATGTGTACCCCTACCGAACATCTCTTTCAGCTTGTTCTCTATTTCCGTCGCTGTCCGGTGTGCCTCTTCCAAAGGAATCTTACCATCCATACGCACATGTACTTCGATGGCACAATAGCTCCCAATGCGGCGTGTGCGCAAATGATGCGGTGAACTGACACCGGGAAACGACAGGATGGTCTCCTGTATCTGGTCTTCCACCTCGGCAGGCAACGATTTCTCCAGTAGTTCATCTACACAAGGTATAAGCAACCGGATAGAGACTTTCATTATAAAGAAGCTCACCACCACTGCCGCTATCGGGTCGAGTACCCTCCAATGGGGGCCCAGCAAAATAGCGCCACCAATACCGATAGCTGTACCGATGGAAGAAAGTGCATCACTCCGGTGGTGCCACGCATTGGCAATCACCGCCTGTGAGTTCAATTTCTTCCCCTTGAATACTGTATAGCGATAAAGAACTTCCTTTGAAACAATGGATATCAACGCTGCTGCCAGCGCCAGAATACCCGGTTCCTGCAAAGAATCTCCCTGCAAGAAACGATAAATGGACGATGCACCGCTCCAAAGAATGCCAAATCCCACAAACAGCAACAGAATACCGATAATAGCCGTAGCCAATGTCTCGTACTTTCCGTGCCCGTAATCGTGGCTTTCATCCTCGGGCTTGGCAGATATGCGTACAAACACAATCACTATAATGTCGGTGACAAAGTCCGACAATGAATGAACCGCATCTGCCAGCATAGCAGCACTATGACCGAAAAAAGCAGCAAAGAACTTGAACACAAGCAAGAGGAAGTTTACAATGCTACCCACCACGGTCACCCGGTAAATACCTTTTTCCCGTTCGGTGTTTTGCTTATCCAACGCTTGTTCCATCATCCAGCCGTTTTTATAAATCGTTGCAAATATAGTACATAAATCGGTTTGCTTCTGCAATTTACCGGTTATTTTCTACCAACAAAGAATATTTTGGGGGTAGATTGAACGACTGATAGCAATTATTTGTTTACTTTGTAGTCGTGAGTTAACTACAAGTTGCAAGCTACAAGCTACAAGTGCCGTACGGCTCGATGCTTATGTAGCAGTTTTTATACTTGTAACCTGTAGCTCGTAACTAAAAACTTTTAAATATATGACCAAGAACAAAGAAAAGAAAGCCGGCAAACGGATGAAGAAAAAAGAACTCATCGCCGCGCTAATGGATTTTTTCCATTCAAAACCCGACGAAGTACTGTCTCTAAAATACATATTTGAACAACTTCACCTCACCACGCATCCCCTAAAGATGTTGTGCAGGGATATCCTGAGTGACCTGTTGCTGGACGACTACATCACCGAAGTGGATAAAAGCAAGTATAAGCTGAACAACCACGGTGTAGAAATGGTGGGTACCTTCCAACGCAAAAGCAACGGAAAGAACTCTTTCATTCCTGAAGGTGGTGGCGATCCGATATTCGTTGCCGAACGTAACTCGGCGCACGCTATGAACAATGACAAAGTACGCATCTCCTTCTATGCCAAGCGCCGTGGTCGTGAAGCCGAAGGGGAAGTCATCGAAATACTGGAACGTGCCAACGATACCTTTGTAGGTACATTGGAAGTAGGCAGTTCATATGCTTTCCTCGTAACGGAAAACCGTACACTTGCCAACGATATCTTTATCCCGAAAGAGAAGCTGAAAGGCGGAAAGACAGGTGATAAAGCCATCGTGAAAGTGGTGGAATGGCCCGACAAAGCTAAAAACCCCATCGGGCAAGTCATCGACATCCTGGGTAAAGCAGGCGACAATACCACCGAGATGCACGCTATCCTCGCCGAATTCGGTTTACCTTACGTTTACCCTTCTTCCGTAGAAAAAGCTGCGGACAGAATCCCTGCCGAGATTTCTGCCGAAGAGATTGCCAAGCGCGAGGACTTCCGGAATGTGACTACTTTTACCATCGACCCGAAAGATGCCAAGGACTTCGACGATGCTCTCTCTATCCGTAAAATAAAGGATGGCCTGTGGGAAGTAGGTGTGCACATTGCCGATGTCACCCACTACGTCACCGAGGGCAGCATCATCGATAAAGAAGCTGAAAAGCGTGCCACATCTGTTTATCTGGTAGACCGTACCATCCCGATGCTTCCCGAACGCCTCTGTAACTTCATCTGTTCCCTGCGTCCCGATGAAGAGAAACTGGCGTATTCGGTCATCTTCGAGATCAATGAGAAAGGAGATGTGAAAGATTCACGCGTGGTACATACGGTAATCAAGTCCGACCGCCGTTTCACTTACGAGGAAGCACAACAGGTGATTGAAACTAAAGAAGGTGACTTCAAGGAAGAAATCCTGATGCTGGATACCATCGCCAAGGCATTACGCCAAAAACGTTTCGTATCCGGAGCCATCAACTTCGACCGCTACGAAGTGAAATTCGAGATAGACGCAAAAGGCAAACCCATCAGCGTTTACTTCAAAGTGTCCCAGGATGCCAATAAGCTGGTAGAAGAGTTCATGCTGCTTGCCAACCGTACCGTAGCCGAAAAGATCGGTCGCGTACCGAAGAATAAGAAAGCAAAGGTATTCCCTTATCGTATCCACGATCTTCCGGACCCGGAAAAGCTGGATAACCTGGCGCAATTCATTGCCCGATTCGGTTACAAACTGCGCACCAGCGGTACGAAGACGGATGTATCCAAGTCCATCAACCACTTACTGGATGATATTCAAGGGAAGAAAGAAGAGAACCTTATCGAAACCGTATCCATCCGTGCCATGCAGAAAGCGCGTTATTCCACGCATAACATCGGGCACTACGGATTGGCATTCGATTACTATACACATTTCACCTCCCCCATCCGCCGATTCCCGGATATGATGGTACACCGCCTGCTCACCAAATACCTGGATGGCGGACGCAGTGTTTCCGAAACTAAGTACGAAGATCTCTGCGACCATTCCAGCAACATGGAGCAAATAGCCGCCAATGCCGAACGGGCTTCTGTGAAGTACAAACAGGTAGAGTTTATGACGGAACGCCTGGGACAGATATTCGACGGTGTAATCTCCGGTGTAACGGAGTGGGGCTTGTACGTAGAGCTGAATGAAAACAAGTGTGAAGGTATGATACCTATCCGTGACCTCGATGATGACTATTACGAGTTTGATGAAAAGAACTACTGCCTGCGCGGACGCCGTAAGCACCGCACATACAGCTTGGGCGATGCAATTACTATCAAGGTAGCACGTGCCAACCTGGAGAAGAAGCAACTGGACTTTGCTTTGGTAGACTAAATAATGTATGAAGGCGCGGAATCCGCGCCTTCATACATTATTATTGTTTTTGCTTTACATATCCGGAAGGTGAAATCCCATACTCATTCTTGAAACATTGCCGGAAATAAGCCACGCTACTAAACCCCGTCATATAGGAAATCTCTGAAATTGTATATTCACCGGATATCAACATCTCCACACTTTTACGCATCTTTACCTTACGGATAAACTCATTGGCCGACATATCTGCCAAACCTTTAATCTTTCGATATAGGGTAGAATGGCTCATACACATCTTGTCTGCAATGAAAGCCACATCCATCTTCTCCATCTCTATGTTCTCCTCGATAATCTGCGTAATTTTCTGCATAAACTCATTATCCAGTCTGTTCAATGAACTTACAGCTTGTTCCTGAGCAGGTTTCACATCGGCCAGCAATAATTGCGAAGCAATCTTTTTGCGTGTTTCCAGTAAATTATTGATGCAGCTATGCAGCAGTCTTGCACTGAATGGTTTCGTCAGATAAGCATCCGCACCCGAGGCATATCCTTCCTCCTTGTCATGCAAAGAATCCTTGGCCGTCAGCAGGATAACCGGAATATGACTGGTACGCATATCCTCTTTTACTTTCTTACAAAGCTCCACTCCATCCATAATTGGCATCATGATGTCTGATACTATAACATTCGGAATCCGCGCTTGTGCCAATTCCCAACCTTCTTGTCCGTCTTTGGCAGTAATCACTTCATAAATATCAGCAAACGAACTTTTTATATACTCACGAATATCAGAGTTATCCTCCACCACCAGCACGATGGGACATCCGTCCAAAGCAGGATCCATTCCGGCCATATCCTCCGTTGGAATGGGCAGTTTTTTCACCTTGCTCTCCACATGGATGGCATTGGGATAAGTATTTTCCGTCAGCAGGCGCAAAGTAAAAGTGGTTCCCACTTCCGGTGTACTCTCCACTTTCAGCGTACCTTCGTGCAAATCGGTAAGCCCTTTCACCAGTGCCAGACCAATACCTGAACCTGATGCCTGAAACTTACTTTTAGCCTGATAATAGCGGTCGAAGATATGCGGCAACGCTTCCGGCTCGATGCCATGCCCGGTATCTTTCACACTGATTTCCGTATATTTTATCTGCATTTCCTCTACCGAACGCAAGGTCAGTGTAATCTCTCCTTCCGAAGTATATTTGACGGCATTACTCAATAAATTATCCAATATGATGGTGATCATATCCGCATCATAGAACAGCTCGGCATCTTCGGTTTCAATATGGATGTGGTAAGTCACCTTATTGTTGGGGTTCAGTTCTTTATAACGTAACCCGATTTCCTGTACCAGTTGCGCTATATTTCCCCTTGCCACTGACAGTTTCCGGTTTTGAGTCTCTGTTTTACGGAACTCCAGAATACGATTGATTAGATTCAGCAGGCGGGTAGCACTATCGTGAATGATACTGATCTTATTGGCATGCTTGGGAGACAGGGTACCGTCACTCAGCAGATCTTCCAATGGTCCCAGAATCAGTGTCAGCGGTGTACGCAACTCGTGCGTGATATTGGTATAGAAGCGTAGCCTTTCATTGTTCAGTTCCAAGTCATTCTGACTTTTTCTGCGTTCCAGATTCAATGAGCTCTCCAAGTCTATCTTATGCTTATAGAAATTAAGTAATCCATAGAGGGCCAGGACAAAGAGCAATACGTAAACCAGTTTGGCATACCATGTGAGCCAGAACGGTGGCTGTATATGAATCACCAGCGAAGCCTCTTTCTCATCCCATTCCTGGTTGCGGATACGTGTCTTTACTTTAAAGACATACGTACCGGGAGAAATATTACGGAAAGTTACCTGATTCTCCCCTTGCGTATTATACCAGGCTTTTTCTAACCCCTCCAGCATATAAGTAAATTCTACTTGCGGGCTTTGGGTATAGTCCAGTACATTGAAAGATATCTTGAATGTATTCTGATTATACGGCAAATTTATCTCCCCATCGGCAATAGGCATCGGCAATTCCTCGTCATGACTCTCTTTCATACGGTGATACGTACAAAAACGGGTAATGACAATAGAAGATACCTCACGGTTAGTAGGAATATCCTTGGGATTAAAATAACACGCACCATTCTGTGAACCAAAATACATGGTGCCGTCAGAAGTCATACAGGTAGACCCATTCATAAAATCACCCATAGGCACTCCGTCGTGATGGCTATAATTATAAAACACCTTCTTCGCCTCATCCAGCCGGGAGACTCCACCATTCGTACTGATCCATATTTGATGAAGCTTATCCTCAGTAATAGCACGCACCTGACTGTTTTCCAAGCCATTCTGTTCTTTAAAGATTTCATACTCCTCCGGGTTGGCCGTATCATGGAAAAGTACCACTCCTTCACGCGTAGCAACTAATATCCTTTGTCGGGAATCCTGCATCATATGGTTGACGGCATTCGAACAGAAACCATTTTCAACCACAAAATTATATATAAGCTTATTGTTCGGATCGAATACCGAAATACCTTTGCCGAATGTCCCGATCCACAGTTTTTCTTCTTTATCCCGCAAGATACCATGTATCTTTGTATCCGGCAGCTGACTTTGAATGAAACCTGCCACTTCCAGCTTTCCGTTTTCATAGATATAAAGTCCACTCTCCGTCCCAACCCAGATACTCCCGTTTTTATCTTCATAGAAACAATGAACATTCAGGGTTTCCTCGTGAGACGTTTTACCGATACGGGTCATTTTCCTGTTTTGCGGATCATACATAAGAATACCGTTCAGATAAGTCCCCATCCACAACCGGTCCTGAGAATCTTTGTACACAACATTAATATGAGTATTGGATTGAGTCTGATAAGAACGCAATAAGAAAGTATCTATCATCTTATTCTTCTGAAAAACAGCAAACTCACCTTCGCCACCAACCAACACTTTATCGTCTTTTGCAAACAATCCCCAAACTTGCTTACTACTCTGCTTACCGTCTCTTTCCACCGTGTAGGGCAACATATTAAAAATGGGCTGTGCATAACTTATAAAATCGACTCCTCCCCGGTAATTCCCCAGCCAGATGTTCCCGAAACTATCTTGAAAAGCACATTTGGCATTAGGTCCCGACAGGCCGTGCACATCATTGGTAGCAGGTATATTCTGAAAATGTATATGGCTTGGTGAAGTAAATGCATTCTGTTGCATATCGAGTATACTGACACCACCCATATTGGTGCAGATCCACAACCGCCCGTCCCTCATCTGTTTTATATCCAGCACCTGATTGGAAAGCAACGAGTTCTCATCGCCCGGAATATGCCTGAAAGTGGTGAACTTTTCGGTTGCAGGATTAAAGATGGAGAGTCCTTTGTTTGTACCTACCCATATATTTCTTTGTTCATCTACACACAAGGCAACGACAAGTCCTCCCGGAAGGCTATCCGGATCATCGGAAACATGCTGATATCTTTTTATTGTATGATCCTTTAATGAAATGACACTCATCCCCTTGCCATCATGCCCGACATACAGATTTCCCCGACCGTCATCACAGGCTATATAGTTTTTCAATCCACCCAGTCCTTTCACATTGTGTTCATAGAAATGAGTGAATTTCCCGGTTTCGATATCATAATAGTGAATACCTACATGATAGGTGGTAATCCACAATCCTTTTTTATCGAAGGAAGGGATGATATTGGTAATATCATTGGTTGCAATAGTGCCATCCCCCGCCCTGTATACAGTGAACGTATCCGCATCACAATCGAACATGCACAAGCCTTCACGTTGGGTACCTATCCACACTTTATTGTCGCGCGGATCGGCACACACACAGTTCAGTTCATTGGCACTCAGCTTCGAGGTGTATTTTTTATAAACCGTAAACTGCCTGCCATCAAATTTATTCAGCCCGCCCTCGGTGGCAAACCACATGCATCCTTGTTTATCCTGGGTAATCCCCACCACGTAATTACTGGACAGCCCGTCTTCTACCCCCAGTCTTTTAATCGTATAGGGTTGTGCTTCTGATTTTGTAACCAAAAGAATAACCAGCCCCAGAAATAGCAGAGTGTTCTTCATTTGAATCTGTTTTATTTTAAAAGTAATAACCTGGAACCTGTATATAGTTCCTTACGAAGTAGTCCCAAAGATGCACTAAAAATTCAACATAAACCAACCAATAATTCGTCTTGAACGATTTTTGTATTCTACTTGCCTATTTTTCTATCCATAGCTTTCCATTTAGCATCTAATTTTGCAATGACAAAAGTATAAAAACTAAAAAATCTAATATTAATGAAAAGAAGAAATTCTCCAAGTTTTTTAGGTAACCGGCCTCTCATTGAGGGAGCCGATTTATCCGGATTACTAATTCAATCACCTTATTTAGTCTAATAAAAAAAGAAAAACGATGAAAGAAAACTCGTTCAAAAGAAACCGGAAGGCCCTCACAGCCTTATTGCTTTGCACTGGTTTCATCGCAGCTCAGCCCCTCGCAGTAATGGCTGAAGACAGTGTAACTTCCGTACATGCAGTTCAGCAACAGAAACAAACCGTCACAGGTATTATCAAGGATGCAACAGGAGAAGCCATTATCGGTGCCAGCGTATTGGAAAAAGGCACATCGAACGGCACAATCACTGATTTGGATGGTAAATTCACCCTAAGTGTCACTCCCAACGCAACATTAGTTATTTCGTACATCGGTTATCAGACACAGGAATTACCTGTTGTTGCCGGAAAGGTAATGGACATACAGATGAAAGAAGATGCCGAAATGCTGGATGAAGTAGTAGTGGTAGGTTATGGTACTACCAAGCGCAAGAACTTTACAGGTTCGGTTTCTACCGTAAAAGCCTCGGAAACTCCGTTGGCACTGATGCCTACTTCCAACGCAATGGACATTCTGCGTGGTACGGCTACCGGTATCACGGTGTCGCAGCAACAAGGAGCCGGACAGGCACCTTCATTGCAGGTTCGTGGTCAGAAATCGGTAAATGGTGGTTCTACTCCGCTGATCGTAATGGACGGTGTGATCTATATGGGAAGCTTCCGCGACATCGATCCGACGACTATCGAAAGCATGAGTATCCTGAAAGATGCTACTTCACTTGCCGCCTACGGTTCGCAAGCGGCCAATGGTGTAATTATGATTACTACCAAGAAAGGTAAGTTGGGTAAGCCCGTCATCAACGTCAACACTTCCTGGGCTTTCTCTACAGCAGCAGCAAAACCGGACTTGTTAAGTCCTCAGGACTATGTAAAGAAAGTAAACCTGTTGAGTGGTCTGGCAGAGGACGCTGATCCTACATGGATGCGCGAGTACGAATACGAGAACTATAAAAATGGAAATACCATCGACTGGTTTGACTACTCCACGCGTACCGGAATCATGCAAAACTATTCAGCATCCGTTTCGGGAGCCACGGAAAAGATGAATTACTACCTCTCAGGTACTTATACCGACCAGGAAGGCGTAGTAAAAGGTGACGATTATGACCGCACCGTATTGACCGCACGTATCCAAACGGACATCACCAACTGGTTGCAAGTGGGCGGACAAGTGAACTATGCCTACAACGACTATTCCGGTCCCAGCGTATACGATTTGTATCAGGCCATCCGCCTAAGCCCTTACGGCCGTGCCGAGCGTGCCGACGGTGGTGGAGTGGAAAAATTCCCGGTGAACGAAGGTATCTATCGCATCAACCCGTTGTGGAATGTGGAAAGCGGTACCATTGATGACCACGACACCTACTCCACCGTTTCCATGAAGGGACACGCACTGGTGAAGTGCCCCTGGATAGAAGGATTAACCTATCGCCTCAATGGTAGTTACTCCATCGAAAACATCGAACGAGACTACTTCACGCACGAAGGATATTATGTGAAAGAAGGTACGGGCGATGACCGCTATTCCGAATCTGCGGTATCCGACTATCTGGCTTCAGCCAATGGCTACAGTGCACGTACAAAGAATACATCATGGGTATTAGATAATATTATCAACTGGCAACGCCAGTTCGGCAAGCACTATGTAGACCTGACTTACGTATATACGCGTGACTCTTACGAATACAGCTACCGCCGCTTCGACGGTTCCGACTTTGCCGCACTGGGTAACACCAATCTAAGCTACGACGGGCTGAACCTAGCAACTACACAGAAGATCAACGGTCTGAGCTATACACGCCACACCAACGTGGGTTATCTGGGCCGTGCCAACTATAACTACAACGACACGTACCACCTGAGCGTATCCGTACGCCGTGATGGTTCCAGCGTATTCGGTGCCAACAACAAATGGGGTACATTCCCCGCAGTAGGTGTGGCATGGACTGCCTCCAACGAGGAATTCATGAAGAACATCAAAGCCATCAGCTACCTGAAACTGAAAGCATCCTGGGGTAAGAACGGTAACCAAAGCCTTTCTCCTTACGAAACCCTTTCAAAAATTACCCTGGGGCAATCGGGCGGTTACAGCTATCCATTCGGTAACACTTCATTAGTGAGCTGGGGACAACGCATCACCTCTATGGGTAACACCGACCTGGGATGGGAAGAAACCGAATCATTCAACTATGGCTTCGACCTGGGTGTACTCGACAACCGTATCCGCCTGGAATTCGATGGATACTTCTCCAAGACTACCAATCAGATATTTAACCGTAACATTCCGGTAATGATCAACGGTCTGACCAGTATGAAAGCTACCATGGGACGCGTAGACAACTGGGGTATCGAAGTCAACTTGAATACCACCAACATCCAGACAAAGGACTTCAACTGGGGTTCCACACTGACTTTCTATATGAACCGCAACAAGCTGAAGGAACTCTACGGTGACGGACAGGATGATATTACGAACTCCCTCTTCCTGGGCAAATCGCTGGGTGCCATCTATGGCTACAAAAATATCGGCATCGTACAGGAAGATGATACCGAATACATCGCAGCCAACGGTGCAGCACCGGGTGACGTGAAGTTTGCCAACCTGGACGGTAGCGAAGACGGTAAAATTACAGCCGACGACCGTACCATCCTGGGATACAAGAAAGAAAACTTCCGCATGAGCTTCGGCAATACATTCCGCTACAAGGACTTCGAACTGTATATGTTGTTCACCGGCATCTTCGGCGGCAACGGCTACGGACAAGCTGTAAACTACTACGCTTTCCGTACTTCTTCCGACGTACAGGGCGACAATAACTTCAACCACGGCTGGTGGACTCCCGAAAACAAGAGTAACAAATATCCGCGTATCAACTACACCGACGGACGCTACACCCCGCTACAAGGATATGGCTTCGTGCGTCTGCAAGACCTCAGTCTGTCCTATACTTTCCGCCAGCCTTGGGTGCAGAAAGCAGGTATCGGGAATCTGAAGGTTTACATGGCTTGCAAGAACCTTTTCACCATCTCCGGATGGGAAGGTGGCGATCCTGAAGTTCAACAAACGCTGGGTAGCGGTTACACTTACGGATACCCGTTGTCGCGTACCGTTTCGTTTGGTCTGAATTTAACATTCTAACTCTATTAAAAACACTAAAGATGAAAACAAAAAAATATATATTCATAGCTGCCGCGGCTTCCATGCTTGGCATGACGACGTCTTGTGACGATGAGGGATTCCTGACGGAAAAGCCCAAAACAATCTACACCACCGACAACTCGTACGAAACGATTGACCAGGTGAAGGCTTGTATCACCAACTTGTACATCCACATCCGCTACTGGTATCAACAAGATTATTTTCTGAAAGGACTGGGCACCGATGTGCTGGATACTCCTTACTTCCGCAGTACGGGCAATGGTTACTGTAACTTTGCCAACTGGTCGAGCACCAACAGCAATTCCAACAAGATTTATGATGCCATGTTCCAGATGGTGAACTATGCCAACCAGTCACTGGAAGGTTATAATAAGGAAGGTTTGCCCTGGGAAAGCGAGGCACAGCGCAATGAGGCCTACGGTGAAATCATGTTTTTCCGTGGTTATGGATACCTGACAATGGGTGAATTGTTTGGCGGAGTGCCCCTGGTAGATCAATTCTATCAGACATTGAAACTGGACTTTGTACGTTCCAGCCGCGAAGAGACGTATAACTTCGCTATTACCGACCTGGAAGCTGCCGCTGCAGCACTGCCCGATTATCCATCGGAAGCCGGGCGCGTGTCAAAGGGAGTCGCTTACCATTTCCTGGCCGAAGCCTATCTGGCACTGGCCACCATCAAGAGCAATGACGCCGAATGCCTACGGAAATCTATCGAATATGCCGACAAGGTGATGGCATTGCATCCGTTGATGACGGAGCGCTTCGGTACACGCAGCATCCCGGGAGGGGGAACAACAAAGAATGGTGTGGCTGCTTACTATGAAGACGGCAATGTATTTTTCGACCTCTTCCAGGAAGGCAACTATGACTACGCCGAAGGAAATACGGAAGCATTGTGGACCTTGCAGAACGATTATACAGTTTATCATGAATATGGCGGAAACAACTTCGTAGGTTATCCGCGTGAAATGTCTCCCGTTCTCCGCGATGTGGTATGGAAAGCTGAATATGCCGAAGCCGGAGCAGCAGCCGGACCATGGGCAGGCAATATCGACGAAAGCATATATCCGGGCGGAAACGTATCGGCCTACGTAGGCGGACGCGGTGTGGCTAATATGGCTCCTACCACTTATGTGATCAGTGATGTTTGGGAAGGCGATTACGAAGATGATATACGCAATGCACCCTGCAACATCCGCCGCCAGTTTGTGTGCATGGATACGAAGCATAGCATGTATGGCAAACCGGTTCCTTACGAAATGCTGGATTACAATACTCAGAAGATAACAGAGTTCTTCCCCGTCTGGACTAAACTTGCTCCGATAGACGACTGGGGATATGACGACCTGGCCGATGGCGGTAACCGCTCTAACATGTATTGCGACCAGTATGCACACCGTTCGGCAGAAACCTTGTTGCTCCGTGCCGAAGCCAACCTGCGTGCAGGCGACAAAGGTGCTGCTGCCACCGACATCAACAAGCTGAGAAACCGTGCACAATGTACAAAACTGGCTACGGCAGACGATATGACACTGCAATACATCCTCGATGAACGGGCACGTGAGTTATTCGGTGAAGAAAGAAGATGGGTAACTCTGCTCCGCATGGGTAATGACGGCATCGAGAGCCTCAACAGTCATGCCATGTACATAGCAGACCAGCCTTTCTGGGGTGGGTACTTCAAGTCGGACAAGGCCAAGGTTACGAAATGGAACCTGTTCCCGATACCACAGACAGTAATCGATACGAATACAGGTGCGGTGATAGAGCAGAATGAGGGCTGGTAATGTTATCAGGTTCATATAAATAGCAGAAAGGTGTGCTTCGTTATCTTGAAGCACACCTTCTTTTTTTATTTCTCATTTGCAGGTGAAGGTTCTTCCCTTTTCTCCCTGTAAGCCGTTGGCGACATCCCCGTATGGTGCTTGAAGTATCTTCCTAAATATGATTGATCCGGAAAATTAAACTGATTCGCTATCTCCTGTATGGAAAGCGCTGTAGAGTGAAGCGTCACTTTCAGCTCAAGTATCACGTAATCGTCTATCCATTCCTTCGCTGTGCACCCCACTGTCTGTTGTATCGTCTTACTCAGATGCCGGCCCGTGACGCAAAGCTTATCCGCATAATAATCTACCGACCGCTGTTCCCTGAAAGATTCTATCACCAACGCAATAAACCGGTCCTTCAACCGCCAGCGCAGATGATTCGGTTTCGTTTCCCGGTAAAGTCTTTCGGACTGATTGCAAATCTCATAAAACAGCATCCGGCAACAATAAACAATCAGTTCGCGCTGGTACACATTCCCATCGTCCGCAGACTTCCGGCGTAATAGTTCCAGATAGTGATTCCGCACTGCGTCCCATTCCTCACCCTGGAATGAACTGTAATTATGCTCGCGCATAAAAGACACTTTATCCGAAGGCAACGAATAGAAAATCTCATGCCTGAACTGACTGGAAAAGGCAAAGACCGTCAGTTCCAAATCTTCTGTAGCATCTTTATAAAGCGTAATCTGTCCGGGAAATACCAGTATCACACTTCCGGCAGACAGCGCATACTTCTGCTGGTTAATGTAAATCTGCACCTCTCCCTGCAGACAAAACAGAAATTCTCCCTTCTCCGCCCTGCAGGGATAGGAAAGAAGATCCGTCTGGCGACGGGTATGGAACAGGTATTCTTCACTCATAAAGTTCCGTTTTTGAAGTACAAAGATAGTATCTGAAAAGCTCTGGCACAAGAAAATCCCACATTTTGAACAACCTGCTTCGATTTTTGAACCGTGAAACGGTAGATAGTTGCCGTAACTTTGCAGCAGTTTAAAAAGAGAATTTTTACTTGTTGAAGGAATTTATTAAAAATGGTACAGAAATAAATCAATAGGTACGCGGACGACGCGGAT
>OHAO01000129.1_pt1 | contig 51245 bp, 45 predicted proteins | sample 1577151 | NCBI WGS metagenome assembly OHAO01 (sample SAMEA3541585, study PRJEB24748) | human gut metagenome | biome: human gut; feature: human-associated habitat; material: faeces | place: China | collected 2012 | reverse complement strand
AAGGGCAAACCCGCCGATTTAAAAATCAAGGGGGTACAGGATGCTTCCTATTACATGGAAACAACGGAAACCATGCTGAAAAAAATGAAAACCAATAAATAAAAATTGCATATTCTTCTGAGCTGCCCCCCACCTGCTAAATCGTATCGCATACTGTCTGACAGGTGAGGGGCAGTTCCTGTTTCGTTGCCTCAGCTCCTTTTAATTTTCTTTTTTTGCCAATTTCAGCGAGAAAACAAAGGTTGCGCCCCTTCCCTTCTCGCTTTTTACCGTAATCGTCTCGCCATGCGCCTGCAAAAATTCTCTCACAATCGCCAGACCGATCCCGCTGCCCGTCTTGTCCATATTTCGGGTCGTATCCGTTTTAAAGAAACGGTCAAAGACATATTTCTGGTCTTCCTCACTGATGCCCGGACCCTGATCCTTTACAGAAACCAGAACCTTTTTCTTATCCAGTGTCGTTTCCACCTCGATGATACCATTTTGTGGTGAAAATTTCGCCGCATTGCCCAACAGGTTCTGTAGCACACGGGAAATTTTGTCTCTGTCCCCATGTACCATGGTCTGTTCCGCTTCATAAATGCCATGAATTTGTACGTTCTTTTCTTCTAGCTGCGGTTCCAGCATTTCAATATTCCAACGAATCAGCTCATTCAATTCAAAATCCGATTCATCCAGCAAAATCGCACTGCTCTGTGCGCGGCTCAGCTCCACAATACTCTGTGTCATACGAGAAAGCCGTTCCGTTTCCTCCAGAACGATTTTCAGATAATGCTCCCGTTTTTCAGGCGGAATCGTTCCGTCAAGCATTGCCGTCAGAAAGCCCTGCATACTGGTCAATGGCGAACGCAGGTCATGCGAAATATTTGCAATAAAATCCTTTTGCACCTTCTCATGCGTTTGCAGGCTTTCCGCCATGTGGTTAAAGCTTTGCGCCAGCTCACCCAGTTCATCCGAGCTTGTCACATCCACGCGCTCCTCAAAATTCCCATTTGCAATAACCTTTGCCGCACGGTTCATCCGCATCAGCGGCAACGCAACATATTTCGCCGTCACATAGCTGACAATCAGCCCCAGAAACGAAACAAAAAATAGGCTGATTACGCTAATCTGGTACATTTCCTTCAAGGATTCCTCAATCTCCGGCAGGGAACGGCACATCAGAATTCCTGCCAGATGTCCCTCCGAAAACGGATACCCGACCACCAGCATGGGCGTATCGGAAACCTGTCCGCTTTTTGTCTGTACCGAAACGATTTCGCCATTCTGCACACGCTCAATCAATGTCTGGCTGATTCTGTTATCCTCCAGAAATTCATCATTAAACCCCGGAGAGGCAAGCGCAACCTCACCGTTCTCATTGATAACCAAAACCCCTGATCCCATGTAGCTTTCCAGAATCTGCAGCTCATAGCTTAGCTCGCTCAGATTGCCTGTCCGGTATCCCTTCTTGTAGGCCTGTGCGATTTTTTCTCCCTGCTGAATCAATTCCTCCCGTTTCTCTGCCATATAATGTTTGGTATAAAATATTGTCAATGCGCCACAAACCACCGCAACAAATATCGCAATGGTTGCCATATACAGCATCATCTGCTTGCGCACAATGGAATCGTTTTTCATCTTCATTCCTCCAAAAAAGAAAAAAAGCATTACAAATCATTAAAATAATGATATACTGTTCTTATGTACCTGTTTTGCTCAAAAAACAAGAAATTTTAGAAAGGAGAACGGCATTTTTGCCTGATTATTACCCTATGGAAAATAATACACAAAACAGCCCTCAGCCTACACCACCCAGAAGAAAGCAAATGGCACCCAGAGATATGCTTCTCATTGCTCTGGCTGTTCTCGTACTTGTTCGTGTGGATTGGCGGCACATGAATAGCTTTCATTATCTCATCCTTTTCCTGTTGGTTCTTTGCTTTATGCTGCGCTGGTCAAACATGCGTAAGGACGCAAGACGACAGGAGCTGCTCAAGAAAAAAGCAGAATACGAGGCAGCGCAGCAGCAGACCGCAGAGGATACGCCTGCAGAAGCGGTTCCCGCAGAGGATATGACCGTTGACGGCGCACCTGTTCCTGCCGAAGCACCTGCCGAAGCAGCTGAAAAAGAATCCGACATATAAAAAGGGGTATTCCCCCTTTTTATTTTTGTCCGAATTTATAGCCGACACTCCAGACTGTCCGAATACCCCATTCATCCTCGCTGTTCAGCTTTTCACGGATGCGCTTTACATGGACATCCACCGTTCTGGTGTCCCCCACATATTCATAGCCCCAGATGCGGTCAAGCAGCTGCTCTCTTGTGAATACCCGATTGGGATGCTGTGCCAGAAAGCTGAGCAGCTCAAATTCCTTCGGGGGAAAATCCAGACTTTTCCCATGATACAGGACGGAATAATTCGACAAATTGATTTCCAATTCCCCGAATTTCAGAATATTTTTATCCTCCTCCTGCTTTGGCTCATATCTGCGCAGCACCGCCTTCACGCGCGCCACCAGCTCCTTTGGTTCAAAGGGCTTTACGATATAATCATCTGCGCCCAACTCCAGCCCAAGCACCTTATCAAAGGTTTCGCCCTTCGCCGTCAGCATGATAATCGGCACACGGCTTGTCTTACGCACCTCTGTGCAGACCTGATAGCCGTCCATTCCGGGGAGCATCAAATCCAGCAGGATTAAATCAGGCTGAAAGCCTTCCACTGCCGCGGCAGCTTCCTTTCCATCATAAATCTCCTGCGTTTCATAGCCCTCCTTCATCATATAAAGAGAGATTAGCTCCGCAATATGCTTATCGTCATCCACAACCAAAATCTTCTGTTTTTCCATCTTCTTCACCTCTGTTCAGAAATCCGCCTTTTATTTTAATTCCACCACCGTAACACCGGCTTCGCCTTCGCCGAAGGTACCTGGTCTGTAGCTTTTTACATGAGAATTCATTTTCAGATAATTCTGCACCCCTGCGCGCAGTGCGCCTGTGCCCTTCCCATGGATAATCACAACCTGCTTCAGTCCGGATAAATACGCATCATCAATATATTTATCAATATTGGCAATCGCCTCATCCACAAGCTGTCCACGGCAGTCAATCTCCGCCGAAATAAACTGGCTCTTGGAGAATTTTGCCTTTGTCGGCTGCTGTCTTTTCTGTTTTTCCTTCGGTCTGGGGGTATCGTCAAGCATCAGCTCCGCCATCGGCACCTTCATTTTCATAATCCCCATCTGCACCATAACCTCTTTATTCTTATCGGGCGCAGTCAGCACCTCGCCGTTCTGGTCAAAGGAAATCACATACACTCTGTCGCCCGGCTTCAGATTTTCGGGTGCCTTATGGTTTGGCTTTACTTTTTTCGATTTCAGGAAATCCTGCTGCATGGAGGAAAGCTTTTCATTCAGCTTTTGTCTCTGCTCCAGTGCCTTCGTGCGGTTATTCTCCGCCTTCGCCTGCTTATTCATCTCCTTGATGATACGGTCAGCTTCCTCCTTCGCCTGCACATAAAGCTGCTTTGCGTCCTCTCTCGCCTTGGCAAGAATTTTTTCCTTCTGCTCTCTCGTCTTTTCCTTCTGCCGTTCAACCTCTTTTTTCAGTTCCTCCGCCTCTCTGCGGTATTCCTCTGCGCGCTCCTGTTCAAATTTGACGGATTTCTTGCTGATTTCCAAATCGGTAATCACATCCTCAAATCTTGCCTCATCCCGACTGATAAATTCCTTCGCCGCAGAAAGAATATACTCCTGCAAGCCCAGTCTCTTGGAAATCGCAAACGCATTACTTTTTCCGGGAATCCCAATCAGCAGCCGATAGGTCGGGCGGAGCGTTTCCACATCAAATTCGCAGCAGGCATTTTCCACGCCCTCTGTCGTCAGCGCAAATACCTTCAATTCGCTGTAATGCGTGGTCACTGCGGTACGGATTTTTCTGTCCAGAAGGGCTTGTATGATGGCAACCGCCAAGGCTGCGCCCTCCGTCGGGTCTGTCCCCGCGCCAAGCTCATCGAACAGCACCAGAGAGTCATCCGTCACCTCGTCCATAATTTTCACAATATTCGTCATGTGCGCCGAAAAGGTACTCAGACTCTGCTCAATGCTCTGCTCGTCCCCGATGCTCGCGAACACATTATCAAACACCGCCAGCTGCGAATTATCAAATGCAGGAATATGCAATCCTGCCTGCCCCATCAGTGTAAATAGCCCCAGGGTTTTCAGAGCAACCGTTTTCCCGCCCGTATTCGGGCCTGTAATCATCAGCGTAGTAAAATCCTTTCCCAGATAAATATCCGTCGGCACAACCTTTTTCGGGTCAAGCAGAGGATGTCTGCCCTTGTGGATATTGATGTAGCCCTTTGTATTAAACAGGGGCTGTGTCCCGTCCATGGCAAGGGAAAGATTTGCCTTTGCAAAAATAAAATCAAGCTGTGTCAGCAGCTCCAGATTCCCCTCAATCGCAAACGCATTTGCCGTCACCATATCCGAAAGGGCAATCAGAATCTTTTCGATTTCTTCCTTTTCCTTCGCCTGCAGCTCCTTGATTTTATTGTTCAGCTGAATCACACTCAAGGGCTCCATAAACAGCGTAGAGCCTGTGTTGGATTGATCGTGAATCATGCCGGGGAAGGAGCTTCTGTATTCCGCCTTAACAGGGACACAGTATCTGTCATTACGAATGGTAATCACAAAATCCTGCAGCATATTGCGGTATGCTGAGGAATTGATAACCCCGTTCAGATGATCCTTCACTCTTTCATTGGAGGCCTTGATTTCACGGCGAATATTCCGAAGTCCTGCGCTGGCATCATCCGCAACCTCCGTTTCCGAAAGGATACAGCGGCTGATTTCATTTTCCAGCTTATCCAGAGGGGTGATCAAATCAAAATATTCATCCAGACGGGCATAGACCTCGTCCTTGTTTTCTTTTCTGGCATAATTTTTTACCTTGCGGCAGACATACGCAAATTCCCCCACCGACATCAGCTCCGCGATGGAAAGAATCCCTGCCATAGAGGCCCGCTTGAGCTGCGGACGGATTTCCCGAAAGCCGCCGAAGGAAGGTGTCCCCTTTTTCAGCACCATGGTGGTCGCTTCTGTTGTTTCCTCCTGCCAAATGATAATATCACTCATGGCAGCAGAAGGGCGCAGTGCTGCGGCACGCTCTTTCGCCATCGGAGAGACCGCATAGCCCACCAGCTTTTCTATGATTTTGTCATATTCTAACGTATGCAATGCTTTTTCGTTCATCTTTTTAACTCCATTTATATTAAATTCCTATCATAGCTCTATTCTATGACCAGCTTACCATATAAGTATACCACAATCTACGCCCTGCTACAACGTTTCAAATTCGCCGCTTCATTTGCATTCCGCCCGAAAACCGCTTATAATAAACAGATATATCAATCGAAATCAATTCCCATAAAATAGAAAGGTGACACAATGAAGGTTCTTATTATCGGCGGTGGTGCCTCCGGCATGATGGCGGCGCTTTCCGCAAGAAAAGAGGGTGCAGAGGTTTGTATTCTGGAACGACAGGCACGCGTTGGGCGCAAGCTTCTCGCAACAGGCAACGGTCGCTGCAATCTCTCCAACACAAAGCTGACAATGAAAAATTACCATGGGCAGAACGCGGTATTTGCACAGACTGCCCTGCAGGCCTTTGATACCAAAAAAACGCTTACATTTTTCCAATCTCTCGGGCTGATTACCACCGTAGAGCCAAGCGGCAAGGTCTATCCTCTTTCCGATCAGGCAGGCAGTGTGGTAGATGTGTTGCGGCTTGCTCTGGAGGAAATGGGCGTAGAGGTGCGCACCTCCTTTGAGGTCACGGCGCTGAAGCGCGGCAAAAAGGGCGGCTTTCAGGTGCTTTCCAAGGAGGAAGCCCTCCACGCCGATGCCGTTATCATCTGCTGTGGCGGCATGGCAGGCGCAAAGCTTGGCGGCACGCAAAGCGGCTATGACCTTCTGAAAAGTCAGGGGCATACCATTACCAAACTGTTCCCTGCGCTGGTGCAGGTAAAAACCGATACTACCTTCGTGAAGGCGCTCAAGGGCGTGCGTGCAGATGGCTCTGTCCTCGTGGAGCGAAACGGCAAAATCCTTGCGGAAAATGCAGGTGAAATCCAGTTTACGGACTTCGGCATCAGCGGTCCGACCGTTTTTGAAATCTCCCGTGTCATTTCCACAGGAAAGGCACCGCTGACGGTGCATTTGAATCTTCTGCGCCATCTCAGCCATGAGGAGGTGGTTTCCCTCCTGCAAAACCGCAAAAAAGCAATGCCCCATCAGGCTATGGAAAATTTTCTGACAGGCATTTTGCATAACCGCTTGGGGCGCACCCTTCTGCGCTACGCAGGCTTTGGCTTCACCGAGCCCATTTCCTCCCTCAAGTCCTCTGATATCAAGAGAATCGCGCATGCCATACAGGATTTTTCCCTTTCCGTTGTCGGCACGATGGGCTTTGATGCCGCACAGGTAACGGCAGGCGGTATCCGCACAGAGGAATTCAATCCTCATACCATGGAAAGCCTCCTGATGCCCGGTCTTTTCGCCGCAGGCGAGGTACTCGATATCGACGGAGACTGCGGCGGCTATAACCTGCAATGGGCATGGGCAAGCGGCTATCTGGCTGGCAAGGCTGCTGCCCGAAAAGTCCCTGCTTCCCCAAAGAAAAATAAAAAATAAGCGAAAAAAGCAGCCCTTACGAGGTTTTTCTCTCGTAAGGGCTTTTTCCTGCTCAATTTCAGTTTTTATTGCTGCTCCTTAATAATACCGTTCTGATATGCGTAAAGCAGCTTTTCCAACTCTGCAATGCTTTCCTGCAGCTTTTTCCCGATATCCGTATCCTTCACACGGATTCTGTCCTGCGTATACTGGAGCGCAACCGTAGAGGAAAGAATATCCTTTTCCTCCGCAATGGCTCTGTCCGTGGATACGAAGGGCTCATGAGATACCAGAACCATACCATGAGAATTATAAATCAGCGTATAGCCTGCAATCCCCGTTTCCTTCTGGTATGCCTTGGAAAACCCGCCGTCGATTACGAACAATCTGCCATTTGCCTTGATGGGGCTCTCTCCCTTTACCACCTTAACGGGAACGTGTCCATTCACGATATGAGAGCTTTTCGGGTCTAAGCCGAAGGCCTCCAGAACATGCTCACAGACAGATTCCTCATTTCTAAGGGTATAATAAGGATTCTTTTCTTCCTTATGCGTTGTCTTATCATCAATAAAATACCGCTCGAAGGTTGTCATTTTCTTCTTTCCGAACAGGGGAGAATCCTCGCCGCACCACATATACCAGATGTAGTCCATACATTCTCTTTTTGCCTCTGTGTGCGCCTTATTGAAATAACCTTCGCGCATGGTTCTCTCTACTGCGTCCAGATATTCCATGCCAATGTATTTTTTCCCACGGAAGGTCACTTCCTTGAGTGTCCCGTCTGCATTCATGGGGATGCCGCCATGGAACAGCAGGTTAGAGTTGAAAATGGTATACATGCTCCCCTTATGATACAGCACGCGAACATGCTGCTGCAGCTTTTCGCTGTTCACAAAGGAGGATTTCACCTTATCCATAACCTCCTGCTCCTCTTCCGTCAGCTTATAGGGGTCCTTCGGGTCAATCGTCGGGAAATTCATATCATTCATGGGATATTCCACGCCATCCACAAGCACGGTTCCCTTTTCAAAATCAATCTTATCCAGCAGCAGTCTGTTTTCCATGCGGAATTCAGGGCGGCGTTTGATAATCTGCCCCTCCATCTTCCACTGCATGATGGAAATCGCCTTGTGCATTTTGGCAATCATGTTGAAGTCCTTATCGCTCAGCACCTCATCCCCCTTGGGCTTGAACTGCTCACAGGGGTCGCCGGCGTATTTGTCCATCGCAAAGGTTGCCAGCGGCAGAAGGTTAATGCCGTAATCCTCCTCAATGGTATCGAGGTTCGCATATCTTGTCTGAATACGCAGAACATTACAAATCAAGGCCTGACAGCCTGCCGCCGCGCCCATCCATGCGATATCGTGGTTGCCCCACTGGATGTCCACAGAATGATAATGAGAAAGAATATCCATAATTCTTGCCGCATGGGGGCCTCTGTCATAAATATCCCCGATAACATGCAGCTGGTCAATCGCAAGCCGCTGAATCAGATTGCACATCGCAACGATAAAGCGGTCTGCCTGCCCAAGGTCAATAATGGTATGTATAATTTCCGTATAATACATATCCTTATCCACGCTGGCGCTGTTTTCGTGCAGCAGCTCCTCGATGATATAGGCAAATTCCTTCGGCAGTGCCTTTCTCACCTTGGAACGGGTATATTTCGAGGATACCACCTTGCAGATTTTCACCAATCTGTGCAGGGTAATTTTATACCATTCTGCCATCTCCTCCTCTGTTTCCGTCATCTTTTCCAGCTTCTGCTCAGGGTAATAAATCAGCGTTGCCAGTGATTTTTTCTCACTGCTGCGCAGGCTCTCCCCAAAGATTGCACTAATCTGGTTCTTGATAACGCCGGATGCGTTTCTGAGTACATGGCTGAAGGAATCCGCCTCACCATGGATATCGGAAACAAAATGCTCCGTCCCCTTCGGCAGGTTCAGAATCGCCTTCAGGTTGATAATCTCCGTTGCTGCGCTGTTGATATTTTTATACTGATTGGACAGCAGTTTCAAATATTTCATTTCTTCTGCGGGAAAGCTCCCACTTCCACTATACATAACTTGCACCTCTATTCTTCGTTTCTCTGTGCTGCTCTTTGAGTATATCAAAAAAGCCACTATTTTCCTAGTTCTTTTTCACCGAAAGCAAGCAAAAAACGCCCGTATGTGCCGTCACACACAGGCGTTTCGGTGTGTCCCAATAAGAAAACATGACAAAATGAAATAGCTTTCAGCATTTCAGAATACAAGGCTTCTTATCCGGGCGCACCTTTTACTCTTTATTTTCTTCGTTTTCCGTGGGCTCTCCCTCTACCGTCCCCGTAACGGATTCCGCAGGCGCATCCTCCGCCGCAGGCTCTGCCGGTATGCCGTATGTCACTGCCTCTCTGTTTAAAAACAGCAGTGCCTGCCCGACCGTTACAAACGCAGCAGAGAAATAACACAGGAACTGATACACCGCATTCCCAATTCTTGCGTTCGGGAAAAAGCTGTAGCTCAGCTGGAATGCAGAATTCCAGAGCATCGCAATCACAGCCAGCAGCAGCAGATAGCCAAAGGTTCTCCACCATTTGCCCTTCACCAGCGCTTTGCTGTAGCGCATGGGCTCCATGCCCTTTTTATCGCTCAGCCCAATGGCATACACATAAAACACCCAAGCCACGCTCAGGTAAATTCCGGGCACAATAATCAAACTGCTTAGGAAAATCAGCACACCGTAAATAATCCCCGAAAACACAATCGTCGGCATCAGGGAAAAGGCTTCCCCCAGCGCAGTGCCGAAGGAAATTTCCTGCTTTGTCACAAACTGCTTTACCATCTTTGCAATGGCAATCGTCCCGACAGGCTGCAAAAACAGACCGACCAGAAGCGTCAGACCGGAGTGGAACAGCACCTGATAGGCCGCCTGAAAAAAGTCTGCTTCATTGGATAGGCTCACGCCCGCCTGTGCAATCTGCTGAAACACCGTATATGCGTTCAGCATACGCCCGTTGATGATGCTTTCCAGAATACTGATAGGCAGGAATACAATCAAAAGCACCTTCAATATGGGTTTAATATTTGCCGCAAATACGTGGAACGCCGCAGAAAGCTGCTCAATCCAGTTCCATTCGCGGTAGAAAAAATCATGGTTCATTTATCGTTTCATCCTTTCCGATTCCATTCTCTTACTCGAAAAGTATACCACATTCTCCGACAAAAGCCAACGCAGACACCCTTGCCAATTCTTAAGAATTCCTTTAGAATAAGAAAAAATACGAAAAAGGCTGTGAATTTTTATGGAATCGAAAAAGAAAACCGTTCTGGTAACAGGCTCCTCCCGCGGCATCGGCAGGGCGATTGCGCTTGCCTTCGGGCGCGCCGGTTATAATGTCGTGCTGAATGCCTCCAGAAGTGCGGCGCAGTTAGAGGAAACGAAGTCCCTTCTGGAAAGTGAAGCCATTCCCGTCCTTGCCGTTCTGGCGGATGTTTCTGATTACGAAGGCTGCAAGCTGCTTTTCGCAAAAATCGAAGAAACCTTCGGCATGGTGGATGTTCTGGTCAATAATGCAGGCATTTCTCATATCGGGCTGTTTACGGATATGACCCCTGCTGAATGGAACCATGTGCTGGATGTCAACCTTGGTTCGGTGCTGAACTGCACCCATCTTGCCGTCCCTGCCATGGTATCCGAAAAGGATGGTGTCATTCTCAATATTTCCTCCATGTGGGGCGAGGTCGGCGCATCCTGTGAGGCTGTGTATTCTGCCTCTAAGGGCGGCATCAATGCCTTCACCAAAGCGATGGCGAAGGAGCTTGGACCCTCCCATATTCGGGTCAATGCCATCTCCTGCGGTGTCATTGATACGGAAATGAATGCCTGCTTCAGCGAGGACGAACGACAGGCACTGGCAGATGAAATCCCTCTTATGCGCTTCGGGCAGCCGGAGGAGGTGGCGGAATTGGCAGTCTTTCTCGCCGACCGAAGGGCATCCTTCCTGACGGGCAAAATTATCACGCTTGACGGCGGCATGCTCTAAAATCCAAAAAGCAAGTATAGAAAAAGCAGCTGTAATCATCTTTCCTACAGCTGCTTTTTTGTTTTCCTATTTTTATTTTTTCCGAGCCGCCTCATAAATTGCCGCTCTGATTGCCGTAATCTGCTGAATTTGGTCATTCAGCTTCTCATGTATTTCATGCAGCTTCATCAGCTCTGCCTTTTTAGCAACCAAAAGTGCTTCCGCATTGGGAACCGATTTGTTGTCCTCAAGCTTTTCTATCTCTGCAATCAGCTCCGCGCCCTCCCGCTTCGTTTTGGAAAGGTCATCCTCCATGTGGTGAGATAAATGTCTTGCCATTTTCATAGGGTCTTCCGCGAATTCAATCATACCGCAAACATTCGTGGACATAATGTTTTCGTATCTGTTTAAAATACTTGCCATACTTCGTTCCTCCCTTGCGTATACACTTTTTTATCTTTGCCCAAGCTTCAAGCTGGGGTTCGCGTTCAAATCCAAACCATCCCTTACTCCTGCAATATATTCATAGTATGCCGCACAGCCAATCATCGCCGCATTATCGGTACAGAGAATCGGCGCAGGCACGCTCAGATAAAAGCCATTCCTTTCACATGCCTCCTGCATCCTTGTCCGCAGGGCACTGTTGGAGGCAACCCCTCCTGCCAGCGCAATTTTCTTTACGCCATGCGCCTTTGCCGCTTTGATGGTCTTGCTCACCAAAACCTCTACCACAGACTGCTGAAAGCTTGCCGCAATATCCTCCGGAACAATTTCCGCCCCCATCATTTTCTGTTTATTCACATAATTCAAAACTGCCGATTTCAAGCCGCTGAAGCTGAAATCATAGCTGTCCTCCTCCAGAAAAACACGGGGGAATTTCACAGCATCGGGGTTTCCCTTCTTCGCCGCCGCATCAATCTTCGGCCCGCCGGGATAGCCCATGCCAATCGCACGCGCAACCTTATCATAGGCCTCGCCTGCCGCATCGTCTCTCGTATGTCCCATAATTTCATACTTCCCGTAATCGGAAACATAAACCAGATGGGAATGTCCGCCCGAAACCACCAGTGCCATATAGGGCGGTACAAAATCCTTATTCTGAATATAATTCGCACAAATATGTCCTTCGATGTGATGCACGCCAATCAAAGGCTTTCCTGCCGCATACGCAAGTGCCTTTGCCTCCGCAAGCCCAACCAGCAGCGCCCCCACCAGTCCGGGGCCGTAGGTCACACCGATGGCATCCATTTCTTCCAGTGTCATGTCCGCGTCCGCCAGTGCCTTTTTAATGACACCGTCAATATTTTCGACATGCTTTCTGGATGCAATCTCCGGCACAACGCCGCCGTATAGCGTATGCAGGTCAATCTGAGAGGAAATCACATTGGAAAGCACCTCTCTGCCGTTTTTCACCACTGCCGCCGCTGTTTCATCACAGGAGCTTTCAATGGCTAATATATAAATATCCTTTTTTTCTTCCATAATTTTTTCTCCACCGTTTCTTACTTTCGGAATTTATTTTGGAAATTCAATGGTAATGCACTTGCGCTCCTCGCCCAGCTCCGTCATAGGAAAAATCTCCTGTGCCACCGGTAAATATGCCTCAGGCTCGTTCAGGGAAGGGCTGAAATGCGTCAGCCACAGCCGTTCCGCGTTTGCATTTTTTGCCATGCGCGCCGCCTCGGAAAAAAGCATGTGCTTGTTTTCTCTTGCCTTCTGCTTTTTCTCCTCCTCACCGTACATCCCTTCGCAGATGAAAAGCTGTACGCCCTCCACGAATTTCGTAATACGGTCAACCGGTCTGCTGTCTGTGCAGTATGCTACAGAAATGCCCTTGCGGTTTTCCCCCATTACCATATCCGCCGTATAAGTCTTGCCCTCATGCTCCACACTGCCTTCCTTTTGCAGCTTATTCCAAAGAGGCTTCGGCAGCTTAAGCTGCTCCGCCTTTTTTACATCGAATTTTCCCTTGCGTTTCAAATCAATGCGGTAAGCAAAGCATTTCACCATGTGGTCGGCAGGGCAGTGATGAATTTCAAACGCCCCCACCCGTATCGGATTCGGCGTATCCTTATCCAGTTCAATATATTCGATAGGAAACGGCAGCTCCGGTGCAATCAGCGTCAGCCCCTCGACAATCCGCTGTAAGCCGACAGGGCCAATCAGCGTGAGGGGTTCTGTCCGCCCTGCGTTGCCAATCGTCAGAAGCAGCCCTGGCAGCCCCGAAATATGGTCGGCATGGAAATGCGTAAAGCAGATCACATCTATCGCCTTAAAGCCCCAGCCGAGCATCTTCATGGTCACCTGCGTTCCCTCGCCGCAATCAATCAAGGCAAGCCTGCCGTTGAGCCTTGCCAGCATGGCTGTCAGAAAGCGGCTGGGCATGGGCATCATGCCGCCTGTTCCCAGTAAACAAATATCTAACATTCGGTTTCTCCTTTGTATTTCTTCTATAGGTCTCCCTATGTTTCCTTTTTTATCATACCGCAAAAATAGGCAAATTACAATCTTTCTGCGATAGTTTCTGCAACAGAAAAAGAGGACTTTCGTCCCCTTATTCCACAGTAAATGTACCATACAGTGTATAATTTGTCGTGATTTCAGCATCCCATGTGCTGCAGAGACCATCTCCGCGGAAATAGAAATTCGGCTCTGCTACGGTCGTTGCATAGTAGAAATCATACGCTTTTTTATCCGGATTCTTCCGCAGTGCTGCTTTAGCCGCCGATGCTTGATACCCCCCGTAATAATAGGTGAAGGAAAATGGAATCCCCATGCGGTATACGCCTGCCGCAAGTCCCCCTTTTGTTTTTTTCTCGATTGTGGTCATGCCGTTTTCGCCTGTCTCGCTTCTGGTTGGCTGCATCGAAAGCTCTGTCCCCGTCTTTCGTTCTTCCTTTACCACGCATTCCCAGCCGTTTTCTGTCAGCCGTTCCAGTGTAAATGCGTTTCCGTACAGAAAGCTTTGCGGCTCTTTATTGTTTATCGTTCCCTGCAAATTGTTTGTTTTTTTATCATATTCCACCGTCAATGTCACATCAGGCGTTCTTAACTCCTTCAGATAAATCCAATCAGAACCCAAAAATCTGTCCCATGTCATAGTATATCCCATTTCATTTACAAACTCCCGTACAGGCAGAAAGCATTTCCCATTCTCACGATTGATTTTATCCCCCAAATACAGTCTGTCTTTCTCCCTTGCTGTTACATCCAGCGTACCATCCGCCCGCAAAACAACCGTCCGTTCCATCTGCCGTTCCGCATCCTCTGCCACGGTTTTCGTTGTAAACAGCAGGCTCTCTCCCAGATTCGTCATCTGACTTCCCGTCATTTCTGCCAAGTCCTCCGCAGAAAACAGCCATTTTCCATCCTTTTGCATTGCTGTGTCCTGCAGAAAAAATTCCTGCCTGTTTACCAGAACAATCGGATTTCGCTCCGCCGCAAATGCCGTTGTTCCCATTACCATACTCATCGCCAATGCCAGACAAACCGTCCTTTTCATACCGCATCCTCCTTCTCCTGATTCATAATTTTTATGCTTTTTCCCCTTTCCTCTACCATAGCATCCTTTTTCGATTTGCAGGTTACACGCTCCTTACAAATTTCTTACGACTTTCTTAAGATTTTTCCGAAAGGCACATTCCTTCCTCTGCCCGAAAAAAAATCCGTTTTTTCTGCTGATTTTCCTTGCAAATCGTTTGCTTTTCTGCTAAAATATCTTTGTTATGTCACATAGGCAAGGTTGAAGGAGGTGCAGACAATGGCTAAATGTGCGATTTGTGAAAAAGGCCAGATTACAGGTCATAGAATCAGTATTGAACGTTCCCAGGTAAGTAGACGTGCGAATAGAAAATGGAAACCCAACGTAAAGAAGGTTAAAATCGTTGAAGACAACGGCAATGTAAAATCTATTTACGTTTGCACAAGATGTATGCGTTCCAACAAGATTACACGCGCAATCTAATTCCAAGCGAATGATAAAAGCCATTCTTTTTGATTTTAAAAAGAACGGCTTTTTTTCGTATATGGAAATATAGAAGAATCAGCATCTTCTGTTCCGGCTGATGAGCCATACCCCCAGCCCGACAAATCCCATCCCAATCAGAAAAACGCATTTCGGAATCAGACATGCAAGAAGCATCCCCAGTCCAATGGCAATCAGCACAACACCGCCCAGCCATTTGATGGGCGCGCCGTTACATCTTCTTCGCATTCCAATCCCCCCTTTTATCATTGATATGCACGCCGCCTTACAAATGTGCAAAAAAGCCCCCAACCAAAAACGGTTGGGGGCATCTGCTTTTGTTTTAATCTCTGGAGCAAATCACATAAAGATAGCCGCTCTTGATGTCAATCGTTGCGGTTTCCTCCGCCAATACATTGCTGACCGCAATATAATCGCCGTCCAGCGTCAGTGTCGCATCCGTCAGGGGATAAGAAAAGCCTTTTAAGGTTATCCCTGTGACCTCCATGGAAAGGGGCAGTGTGGAAACCAGATCCCCCACCTTGCCATGCAGTGTCAGGTGCTGATCAATCACCTCTACGCAGTTTTTATCATCCACCAAACGCGCACGCACGCCCTTTTTCAGAAGAGAAAGCAGATAATGCGCATTGGCAAGCGTATGGTCAAATCTGTCCCCAATACCGCCAAACAGCACAAGGTCTGTCGCGCCCAGCTCCAGTGCCAGAATAATCCCAAGCTCCATGTCGGTTTCGTTTTTTCTGGTCGGGAACTGCCGAATGGGGATATTTTTCGCCTTATAATATTCCAAAACCTCTGCACTTGCGGAATCAAAATCCCCCACGATATAATCGGGGACAATGCCCAATTTCCTTGCGTGGCGCATCCCTGCATCGCAGCAGATGACTGCGTCCGCACCGCTCATGTATTTCTCACAAAAGCTGTAATCTCTGATTTCCGCTCCCGCAAAAAGAATTACCTTCATCGTTATTCATACTCCTTAAAAATATCCAGAAAGCCCTTCGCCGCGCCTGCAATATCCTCCTTGCCGAATACCGCAGAGCCTGCAACAATCACGTTTGCGCCTGCATCCAGAACTTCGCGCACATTATCGAGTGTCACGCCGCCGTCTACCTCAATATCGAACTCCAGACCCAGCTCCTTTTTCCATTCTGCCAGCTGTCTGATTTTGGAAACGTGCTGTGCCATAAATTTCTGTCCGCCAAAGCCGGGCTCAACCGTCATAACCAGAACCATATCAACCTCCTTCAAGAAGGGATATACCACCTCAACAGGCGTTCTGGGGTTAATGGTAATGCCTGCCTTTGCGCCCGTTGCCTTAATCTGTTGAATTACCTCTGCGGGATATTTTGTTGCCTCCACATGGAAGTTGATGATATCCGCACCGGCTTTTCTGAATTCCTCCACATATTTTTCAGGCTCCACAATCATCAGATGTGCATCAAAAACCATATTGCTGTGCTTTCTGATACTCTTAATCACAGGAATCCCAAAGGAAATATTGGGAACAAAAATCCCATCCATCACATCCAGATGGATATACTGCGTGCCTGCGTCCTCAACCAGCTTTAATTGCTCCGCTACCTTGCCAAAATCAATGGAAAGCATGGAGGGGGAAAGTTTCGTTTTCATGGATTAGAATCTCCTCTCTTCTTCTTCCTTACGTTCATGATAAATCGTAACATATCTCTCATATCTCATCGGATGGATTGCCTTGCCAATCTGCTCCTTTACGGCACAATCCGGTTCATTGATATGCACACAGCCGTTGTAATAGCATGCATGCACAAAGGGCAGAAATTCCCGAAAATGATACTGCAGCTTTTCCGAGGGAATATGCGTCAGATACAGAGAGGTAAACCCCGGAGAATCCACGATATAGCCTTTCTCTGTGATCTGAATCAGCTCCGCATGTCGCGTGGTGTGCTTCCCGCGCTGTATCTTTTCGCTGATTTCGCCCGTATTTAATTCCAGTCCGGGGAAGGCTTTATTGATTAAGCTGCTTTTGCCAACCCCCGAAGGCCCTGCGAATACAGAAATCTTGTTTTCCAGAGCAGTCCGCAGTGCATCAATCCCGATTTCCTTTTCCGCACTTGTGCAGATAACGGAATAGCCTGCATCCCGATACATTTCTGCCGCCGCCAGATAATTCTCCTTTTTATCCTTGTCGATTTTATTGATAACAATTACGATATCCAACTCCTGTTCCTCTGCCAGCAGCAGAAACCTGTCCAGCAAATCCAGATTCATATTCGGGCTTTTTGCCGCAAATACAAGCACCGCCTGATCCACATTGGACACCCTTGGACGGATGAGTTCATTCCTTCTGGGCAGAATTTCATCCAGACTGCCCTTTTTCTTTTCCTCATCCAGAACAGAAATCCGCACCGCATCGCCTACGGTCGGGCGAATTCCCTCCTTGCGGAAGATGCCTCTCGCCCGACATTCGTATACGCCGCGTTCCGTATCAATATAATAAAAACCGCCAATTCCCTTTAAAATTACGCCTTCCAGCATAGATTCACCTTTATCCTTATCATCCGGAGAAGTTTACACTCTGCGACCACTGCTGCACATTATCAATATAGCAGGTAACTGTACCGCTGCCCTTACCCGTTACGGAAACGCTGTAAGGGAATTCGGAGGCATCTCTGTAGGTGTCTACCACAGGGTATACTCCGTCCGCATCCTCTTTTACCACACGCACATAAACAGAGCCTTCGCTGCCGCTGGGTGCGTTAATTGTGAAATATTTTGTACCCTGTGTCTGGGTATTGGAGGAAGGCTTATTATTTTCATTCTCCTGCGTATCCGCGCCGCTGCTGACAACCAGATTAACCACACTGCCGCTCGGTACGGATTTATTCGCCGCTACGGTCTGCGTGATAACCTTGCCCTCTGCCACCTTGTCGCTTGCCGCATAGGATACATTCCCAACTGTTAAGCCAACCGCTGTCAGGGAAGCCTTTGCATCCTCCAGTGTATCATTTACAACATTGGGTACGGTAACATTGGTATCCTCGTCACCCTTGCTGATAGTCAGAATAATACGGCTCTTTGCCGTAATAGAAGCACCGGCTTCCGGCTCCTGCTTGATAACCTCAGAGGGCTTTGCATCTGCGTCATGCACATAGCGAATCTCTGCCACGTCCCCAACCAGACGGGTAATGGCTTCGATTGCCGCATTTTCGCTCTTGCCAACCACATTCGGCATTTCCTCCTCTGTCAATCCAAGGCTGACCTTTACGCCGATTTTAGTACCTTCGCCAATCATCGTCCTTTCGTTGACAGACTGATAAATAATACAGCCCGTGTCATAGAAGCTGCTGTAGTCCTCCCCCTCCTGCACAAGGGTAATCCCCATCTTTTCCGCTTCCTTCACTGCTTCATCGTAGTCCATCCCTAAGAACAGGGGGGTTTCGATATTCTTATCACTGGAAATAAAGCCGCCAAAGCCGCCGCCCATAAACTTAATGCCGACAACGGAAATCACACCAATCAGCACCAGTGCCGTAATTACAGCCGCAATCACAACCTTGCGTTCCGCCTTTCTGTCATGCTCGTTATCAAAATCCCCTTCGGTTCTGGGGTTTCTGCGGATTTTTCCGGGCCGTCTGCTTGCCTTCACAGGCTCCGATTTCACATATTCATTTTCATAATCGTCCTCTTTGGAAATATGCTTCATTTTCAGCTTTTTACCGTATTTTTCAAGTCCTGCCAAAGGGGTATGTGCATCCTCCTCCACAGGGTTCTCCTGCGCGAAATCATCAAGCGGCTCAGCTGCGTTTTCCGCCGCATGGCGGTGGCTTGCATGGTGTCCCTCCGCATGTGCATGTTCTGCATGGCTGTGTTCCGCATGTGTGTGTTCTGCATGGCTGTGTTCCGCATGCGCGCGTTCTGCATGTGGACGCTCTGCGTGGCTGCGGATATATTCCAGCTCCTTCGGATCAGCCGGCTTTGTTTCCTGCGGTGTTTCCACTGCAGCCTGTGCCGCCTTTTCCATTTCCGTCTTTTCCTGCGCTTCACGCAGTCTGGCTGCCGCTTCTGCCCTTCTGGACATCCGCATGCCTGCCGCACCGGCTGCCGCTGCACCAACCGCTGCCGCTTTCTTTTCCGCAGACTTTTCTTCCTTTGCGGAACCGTTCAGCTCCGCTCTGGCACGAATCAAGTCTGCCAAGAGAAGATCAATGCTTGCGTAGCGTTCATCTGCCTTTTTCATCGTCGCCTTGCGGATGATTCCCTCCAGAGAGCGCGTACAGTTCGGGTTATACTGGCGGATATCCGGCAGCTCGTCATTGATATGCATCAATGCAATGCTGACGGAATTGTTGCCCTGAAACGGCAATACGCCTGTAATCATTTCAAACATCGTGATACCCAGAGAATAGATATCGCTTTTTTCATCCACATAGCCGCCTCTTGCCTGCTCAGGGGAGAAATAATGCACAGAGCCTGCCGCATTTGCCGTTGTTGTCATGGTGGATGCGGTTGCCGCTCTGGCAATACCAAAATCCGTCACCTTTACCACGCCGTCTGTCCCTACCAGAATATTCTGGGGCTTGATATCTCTATGTACGATGTGCGCCTTATGCGCCTGACTCAGCGCAGAGGCAATCTGAATTGCCACATTGATAGTAGAACGGGAATCAAAGGGTGCTTTTTCCTTGATTGCCTTCTTCAGTGTATCCCCGTGGATGTATTCATTAACGATATAATTAATATCTCCGTCCTCGCCCACATCATACGCTCTTACGATATTCGGATGGGATAATCTTGCAACGGAGCATGCCTCGGAACGAAAGCGTTCAATAAATTCCTCGTCCCCGACAAATTCCTCACGCAAAACCTTCACCGTAACATAACGATCCAGCTTTCTGTCTCTGCCTCTGTAAACAACTGCCATGCCGCCGGAACCGATTTTTTCTAATATTTCGTATCTGCCGCTTAGGACAGTACCTGGATTCAATAACATCAGTTTGTAACCTCCTACTTATATCTCAACCAGAATAAGGGAAATGTTGTCATGTCCCCCCTGCCGATTCGCTTCCTCCACCAGAATTGCCGCTTTTTTGTCCAGAGCGATCCGCTTACTCAGAATCTTCGCCATTTCCTCATCCTTCAGCATACCGGAAAGCCCATCTGTACAAAGCAAGACGATGTCTCCCTTCTGCACGGGATGAATCACCGTATCCGTCTCCACGGTATCCCGAATCCCAATGGCGCGCGTGATCACGTTTCTTTTGGGGTGCATTGCCGCTTCCTCCTTCGTAATGCTCCCCATCTTCACCAGCTCCATCACATAGGAATGGTCTGTGGTGAGGGGCTGCATCTCCTTTTTGCGAAAAAGGTAAGCTCTGCTATCCCCCACATAGGCAACATAAAGCTTCTCCTCACGCACCGCCGCTGCAACGATGGTTGTTCCCATTTCCGCAAACTCTCTGTCGGAATTGGATTTTTCATAAACCGTCCGATTTGCAGCTGCCACCGCACTTGTCATCAAATCCAGCATGTCGTCATTTTCTGCATGCTTCATTTCCTTCCAGAAATGCTCCAGAAAGCCTTCGATTGCACAGCTGCTCGCGATTTCTCCCGCGTTGCAGCCGCCCATCCCATCGGCAACCAGATATAAATTTTCCGCAGGGTCTTCCCCTGCCGAAATGTAATAGGCATCCTCATTATTTTTGCGGCATTTCCCAATGTCGCTCATTCCAACTGCTTTCAACGCTGCTCCACCTCCCTGCCGCTTATTTTTCCGCATCCTATTTCTCCATAGCCTTTTCCTTGATGTGGCTTCTTCGCAGCTGACCGCAGGCAGCATCAATATCACTGCCCAGCTTTCGTCTGACTGTGGTTTCCACACCATTTTCACTCAGAATAGATGCAAACCGTTTTACCCGCTCCGCAGAGCTTTTGATATAATTGCGCTCCTTTACGTCATTGACAGGAATCAGGTTCACATGGCAGAGCATATCTCTCAGCCTTCCGGCCAGCTCCCGCGCATGCGCATCCCCGTCATTCACGCCATGAATCAGCGCATATTCAAAGGTAATGCGGCGTTTTGTTTTCTCCGCGTAATCCCTGCACGCCTGCAAAAGTCTGTCCATATCGTACAGCTTTGCCACAGGCATGGTCTGCGTACGAATTTCGTCATTCGGCGCATGCAAGGAAACCGCCAGTGTAATCTGAAGATTTTCCTCCGCCAGCGCATAAATTTTTTCCACCAAGCCGCAGGTCGAAAGCGTAATATGTCTCTGTCCCATATTCTGCCCATTCGGGTCGTTAATCAGACGCAGAAATTTCAGAACATTGTCATAATTATCCAGAGGCTCGCCGCTGCCCATCAGTACCGTACCGTGTACCCGCTCGCCGCAGTCCTTCTGAATCGCATAAATCTGGGAAAGCATTTCCCCTGCCGTCAGTCCGCGTTCCACGCCGTCCAGTGTGGATGCGCAGAATTTGCAGCCCATCCGACAGCCGACCTGCGTCGAAATGCAGACTGTATTGCCATGCTCATATTTCATCAATACACTTTCGATAATCGCGCCATCCGAAAGCGCAAAAAGATATTTTCTCGTGCCGTCAATCTGCGAAACCAGCCGCCGCACGATTTTCACACCGTTGATTGCTGCCGTTTCGCCAAGCTTTTCCCGCAGGCTTTTGGAAAGATTCGTCATTTCGGCAAAGCTGTCCACCTGCTTTGCGTGCAGCCAATCGAAAAGCTGCTTCGCACGAAATTTCGGTTCACCCAATTCCTGCAAAAGCTCCTGCAATTGGGTTATGTCCATGGATTTGATATCAACCTTTTCCATATCTCAATCCTTTCTTCTTAATTTTGAAATGAAAAATCCGTCTGTTCCTGTTTTATGGGGCAGCAGGGTCAGATATCCCTTTTTCGCCGTTTCCGTATCCCAGCCTTCGGGCAGAAATTCCGAAATATCCTCCGCCGTAAAATCGGGGTGCTGTGCCAGAAACCATTCCAGATTCTTTTCATTTTCCTTTCGGCAAAGCGTACAGGTGCTGTAGACCAGAACGCCGCCCTTTTTCACATAGCCTGCCGCATTTTCCAGAATTTCCCTCTGAATTTTTGTCAGGCTGTCAATCTCATTGCCATCCTTTTTCAAGCGGATATCCGGCTTCTTTCGCATCAGCCCCAGACCGGAGCAGGGCACATCCGCCAGCACGCGGTCAAACTGCTTCGGGCTTTCCTCCTCAGCCGCCGCATCCTTCACCCTGCACTGCATGATGGAAATGCCAAGGCGTTCCGCCCCCTCCTCCATCAGGTCGATTTTATGCGCATAAATATCACAGGAAAGCAAACTGCCCTCGTTTTCCATCTGCTCCGCAATCGTAAAGCTTTTCCCTCCCGGCGCGGCGCACAGATCCAGAATTTCCTCGCCCCTTTGGGGGTCCAGCACCCGTACCGCAAGCTGAGAGCTTTCATCCTGCACATGGAACAGCCCTTCTTTGAAGGCATCCAAGCGGCTCAAATCCGCCGTTTTCGTCAGATGCAGTGCGTCCGCACAAATTCTGCCCTCTGCCACATGCACACCTGCCTGCGCCAGCTTCTTTTTCAAAGCCTGCGTATTCGTTTTCAGCGTATTCGCCCGAATCGTCACATCGGGGGACTGATTATCATACGCACAGATTTGTTCTGTTTCTTCATAGCCGTAATAGGCAATCCACATCCGTATCAGCCACAGTGAATGGGAATACACCACAGAAAGATATTCCGCCGTTCCCCTCTCAGGCAAGGGAATCTCCTGCTTTTTCTTTGCCGCCGTGCGCAATACGCCGTTCACAAAGCCCTTCAAAGAGCCGTATCCTCTGACCGATGCCAACTTCACCGCCTCATTACACGCCGCTGCATCCGGTACGTCCATGAAGTACATCTGATACACCGCCGTCCGCAGCACTGCCAGCAGCCACGGCTTCATTTTTTCCGTTTTTGTTTTGGAAAAGGTATTCAGCACATGGTCAATATAAATCAAATTGCGCAGTGTACCGTTTACCACCTCCGTCACAAAGGCTCTGTCCTGTCTGGACATCGCACCGTTCTGCCGCAGCAGGCGGCGCAGTGTCATTGTATTATAGGCATCCGCCGTCATGATTTCCATGAGCGCCTCTGCCGCAATCTCTCTTGGATTGATTTGGATCATCTTTTTCCATTCCTTCCGTTCAAGCCATTCTGTCTCAACATAATATTATACGACAAAACAGAGGATTCTTCAATCATTTCGCCCCTATTTCGACAAAAAAGAGGCATCCGCAAAAACACCAAAAGGCTAATCCGCAATCAGATTAGCCTTTCTTTTTTAATCGTCTCTTCTGCCAAAGATGGCAACCAAGCGCAACAGCTGCGCGATTGCCGCAAACGCCGCCGCAACATAGGTCATTGCCGCCGCACTCAGCACCCTTTTCGCACCGCCGATTTCGTCGCTGTCCAGAAATCCGTCATCTGCCAGCAGGCGAATCGCCCTTCTGGATGCGTTGAATTCCACAGGCAGTGTAATAATCGTAAACACAACGGAAAGGGAGAAGAACAGAATCCCCAGTGTCACCAATGTGCTGCCGCCGCCGCTGAAAATAAACCCAATCAAAATCAGGGGGATTGCCAGTCTGGAGCCGAAGTTTGCCAGAGGCACGAAAAAGCTTCGCAGTGCCAACGGTGCATAGCCCACGTCATGCTGAATGGCATGCCCTGTCTCGTGCGCCGCTACGCCAACCGCCGCTACCGATGTGCTGTCATACACGCTTTCGGACAGGCGCAGTGTCTTTGTTCTGGGGTCATAATGGTCTGTCAGGTTGCCTGCCACACGCTGCACGCTTACATCATAAATGCCTGCGTTGTGCATCATCTGCTCTGCCACCTGCGCCCCCGTCAAGCCTCGTCTGTTTCTGATTTTCGCATATTTCTTAAATGTACCGGATACCTTCATCTGCGCAACCATCGAAAAAATGAATGCCAGAAGCACCAAAAAGTACATACTGTCGTATCCATATCCATAACCATAATACATATCGGTTCCTCCTATCTGTTTGGAACTTTCCTATTCAAGCCTTAGCCAAGCAAAATGCCTGTCTGCATTTCATGCCCACGCAGATACGCATCCGCCGCCATCTTCTTGCCGCCGCGCGCCTGCACCTCTTTGATGCGCAAAATTCCATCGCCGCATTTTACCGCAAAGTCCTTTTTTGTCACCTCTACAATTTCACCAAATGCCGCATCGGGGTAGCTTTTGTTTTCCGCCTCCGCCCAGAACATCTTGAGCGGTTCCTCTCCCAGAACAGCGTATGCGCCATGTCCGGGATACATTCCGCGCATCAGATCAATAATCTGCTGTCCGCCTTTGCTCCAGTCAATATGACCTGTCTCCTTATGAATCATGGGCGCATGGGTTGCCAGTGCATCATCCTGCGGCATCCGTGTAATTGTACCCTTTTCCAGTCCGTCAATCGTTTCCAGAAGCAGTGCTGCGCCTGCCACCGCCATTTTATCATGCAGGTCCTCAAAATTATCTGTCGGAAGAATCTCCACTTCCGTTTTCAAAAGCATATCCCCCGTATCCATGCCCTTTGCCATGAACATCGTGGTAATGCCTGTTACCTTCTTGCCGTCAATAATGGCGCGCTGCATCGGTGCCGCCCCTCTGTATTCCGGCAGAAGCGAGCCATGCACATTGATACAGCCATATTTCGGCATATTCAGAATTTCCTCCGGCAAAATCTGCCCGAATGCAGTGACGGCAATCAAATCCGCGCCATAGCCGCGCAGCTGCTCGATAACCTCCGGTTCGCGTACCTTCACAGGCTGCAAAACAGGAATCCCATGCTCCAGTGCCACTGCCTTTACGGGTGTGGGCTGCAGCTTTTTCCCTCTGCCCTTGGGCTTATCGGGCTGTGTCACAACTGCCACAACCTCATGCCTTGTCAGCAATGCCTGCAAGGAAGGTACCGCAAAATCGGGCGTTCCCATAAAAATCACTCTCATCGGTATTCCTCCTTACGCTTCCTCTCTCGGCAGTGCCTTATCAATATACAGAATCCCATCCAGATGGTCAATCTCGTGGCACAATGCGCGTGCCATCAGTTCTTCCCCCTCGATGATGAATTCATTGCCCTCTCTGTCCATCGCCTTTGCCTTCACATAATAGGGGCGTTCCACAGGGGCAGATTGTCCGGGCAGGCTCAGGCAGCCCTCCTCGTCAGTCTGAGAACCGCTCGTTTCCAGAATGACAGGGTTCAAAAGCTCCACCAGACCCTCGCCGATATCAATGACAACGGCTCTTTTCAGAATTCCTACCTGTGGTGCGGCTAAACCAACGCCGTTTGCTTCATACATGGTATCCGCCATATCATCCAGCAGTGTCAGCAGATTGGGGGTAATTTCCTTGATCGGTTTGCAGGTTTTTCTCAGCACCTCATCTGTGCTGATGCGAATATTACGAATTGCCATTTTTTCTTCCTCCTAATTCTATAATATCTCCAAAATTTGAACAAACAAAAAACTTTTTGTAAATTTATCTGAAACAGAAACGGAAAGCGAGCTTTTCGTTTTCCAATAAAATATTATAACATTTTTTTCTGCTTTATACAATATTGGTCGGGTTAAGTGCCAAACCTACGCGCACATTACGGCTTCGCTCCTTCTTCATCCTCTCCGTTGCCGGCAGAACCAGCTGCCGCAGGGGTTCCTCCTCCGTCGCCTTCACAATAATCCGGTAGCGGTATTCTCCGCGAAATTTCGGCAGTGCCGTCGGTCCGAGAATCGTTGCAATCTCCTCCTCATCCGCCTGTGCCAGTCGTTCTGCCAGCTCCTGCGCCGCCTGTGCCGCCTCCTCCTGCGCCGCACCTGTCAGCAGAATACTGAAAAATGCGGAAAACGGCGGATAGCCCATCATCTGCCGCATAAGCATTTCTTCCTCATAAAAGCCTTCATAATCCTGCTTCGCGGCATACTGCACCGCATAGTGCTGTGGCTGGTAGGTCTGGAGAAACACGCGCCCTCTGTCATCCCTTCTGCCAGCACGTCCTGCCGCCTGCAGCATCAGCCGAAAGCCCGTTTCCGCCGCCGTAAAGCTATCCGCATTTAAGGATAAATCCGCCGCCATAATGCCCACCAGTGTCACGTTGGGGTAATCATGCCCCTTGGCAATCATCTGCGTCCCTATCAGAATATCCGCCTCTCCTGCCGCAAATGCCGCAAGAATTTTTTCATGGCTGTGCTTTGTCAGTGTGGTATCCAAATCCATCCGCAGAATCCTTGCTTCCGGAAACAGCTTTTTTGCTTCCTCCTCTATTTTCTGTGTCCCTGTGCCGAAATAACGAATATACTTCGAGCCACAGACGGGGCAGACCTTCGGCAGAGGTGCTCTCCTGCCGCAATAATGGCAAGCCAGCGCATGCTCCTTCGCATGATAGGTATATGTCAGGTCACATTCCGGGCATCTCATCACATGCCCACAGCTGCGGCAGGAAACAAAGGTTGCATACCCTCTGCGGTTCAGAAAGAGCATCGTCTGCTCGCCCTTCTCCAGATTCCTGCGGATTTCCGCCTGCAATGCTCTGCCGAACGCAGAACGGTTGCCCTCCGCCAGCTCCTTTCGCATATCCGTCACAAGCATCCGCGGCAGAACGCCGCCGCCCGTCCGTTCCTTTAATTCCAGCAGCAGAAATTCTCCCTGCTTTGCTTTGTAATAGCTGATGAAATCCGGCGTTGCCGTCCCCATCAGAAGGAGCGCACCATAGCGTTTTGCCAGTGCCGCCGCAACGTCCTTCGTGTCATATTTCGGGGTAATATCGGAAACATAGCTGTTCTCGTGCGCCTCATCCATGATAATCGCGCCGACCTTCGGAAACGGCAGAAACAACGCCGACCGTGCGCCAATCACAACGGAAATCTCTCCGTCCCTTGCCTTTTTCCACTGGTCAACTCTCTCCCCCATGGAAAGGCGGCTGTGCGTCACGCTGACTGCATCCCCAAAGCGGGAAACAAACCGCTCCGCAAGCAAAGGGGTTAAGGCAATCTCCGGCACAAGCACAATCGCCTGCTCGCCCCTTGCCAGAACCTCCGCAATCATCTGCATATAAATCTCCGTTTTGCCGCTGCCCGTCACCCCATGCAGAAGTACAGGCTTTTTTTCTTTCTGCTCCAATTCCCGATGCAAAGCAGAAAGCGCCGCCGCCTGCTCTGCCGTCGGGGTAAAGGGCTGCGTCCGTTCAACCGTGTCCGCATCAAAGACATTTCGCCGTTCCGTCTGTCTCCGTTCCCGAAGGATGCCCTTTTTCAGCAGGGTTTTGATGGGCGAATCGGTAATGCCAAGTGCCTCCTTCAGTTCCGCCGCCGTTGCTTCTCTGCCGTTTGCGAGGTACTCCAATAGCAGCCTTTGCCCCTCCAGACGCTTCTCCTTCTCCGCCTTTTTCCATGCCGCTTCCAGAAGTGGATGGTCTCTGTCCAGAGAATAGAGCCGTTTTTCATTTTTGTATTCACTGCGATGCAGCTCCTGTTTCAGCGCAAGCAGACCCTTTTCCTCTGCCTTCCGCAGAAATGTCAGGCAATCTCCGCCGAATTCCGCCTGCACCTCCTCCAAGGGGATTTCCCTTCGTTCCCCGAATAATGCAAGCAACGCCGTTTCCTTCGGGGTCAGCTTCGTTTCCGAATCAAATGCCCTTCGTCCGACTGTCCAACTGCTTTTTGTGCGGATGCCGGGCGGCATAATTGCCTGCAGGCATTGGTTCAGTGTGCAGAAATAGCGTTCCTTCATCCATTCCGCCAAATCCAGAATGGCAGGCGTAAAGGTCGGTCTGCCCTCATCCAGAACCTCAAGAATCTCCTTGATTTTATCCGCAGGCACCTCTGTTTTTTCGGAAAGAGAAATGACATAGCCCTCCGCCTTTTTGTTGCGGCTGCCAAACGGCACAATCACCCTTACACCGATTTCCACTGTCATCCCTTCGGGAATCCGATAATCAAACAGCTTATCCATTTCCGGCTGATTCAGCCCAACAATCACCTTCGCATACATCATTTCTCACCTCCCTACAAAAACAGCCCGTAAAAACGGGCTATTTTCCTTACATATTATTCTTCCTCGGTTTCCTCTGCCATGCTTGCAAAATCAACCTCTGCCAGTGCAACCTCTTTGTCCTCTTCCTCTGGCTTGCCCTCGCGGATTTTCAGCTTGCCTTCGTAAATTTCATTGACTGCGATGGAAACAGGCTTATCCACCTCAATATGGTCAATCATAGGATGCTGATGGTCTACCAGCTGTCTTGCTCTTTTTGCCGCCGCAATCACGATGGTATATCTGCTGGCAATGGTAATATCCTCGGAATCCTGTGTGATAACCTCCAAAATATCGGAATAAGAAGGTCTTAACATATTACATCTCTCCTTTGAAAATCTTTTTGATATTTTTATTTCTGCTGCATTTCATCTTTTCTGCCGCAACGATAGTCAGCATATCCTCAGTTGCCTGCTCTATGGTGTCATTGATGACCAGATAATCGTATTCCTCTACCAGTTCCATCTCCTCCAATGCGCGGCGCAGTCGTTTGTTGATGGTTTCCTTATCCTCGGTGCCGCGTTTGGTCAGGCGGTTGCCCAGCTCCTCCAGATTGGGCGGAACCATGAAAATCAGCACGCCTTCGGGGTAAATTTTCTTTACCTGCAGCGCACCCTGTACCTCAATCTCCAGAATGACATTATTGCCTGCCATCAGCTGCTCTGTTACATATTTTCTGGGTGTGCCGTAATAATTGCCGCAGAATTCCGCCCATTCCAGAAGCTCCTTGCGATCGCGCATTTTCTCAAATTCCTCTCTGGTATGAAAGAAATAATGCACCCCGTCCTTCTCATATTCTCTGGGCTTTCTTGTTGTTGCGGAAATGGAAAGCGAAAAATTGTTCTTCTCGCAAAGACGCTCTACAATCGTCCCTTTGCCGGAACCGGAAGGACCGGAGATAATCAATAAAATACCCTGTTTATTCATGTGTATTTCCCCTTTATCCTATAAATAGCCTTTCTTTTTTTTTATTGTAAAAAAAGGCCGTTACTCCAGATTTTGAATCTGTTCTCTGATTTTTTCGATTTCGCTTTTCAGTTCAATCGTAGCCTTTACAATCTGAATGTCATTCGCCTTGGATGCGATGGTGTTGGATTCTCTGTTCATTTCCTGAATCAGAAAGTCCAGCTTGCGTCCTACCTGTCCGCCACCGTCCAGAATATCCTTCAGCTGAATCAGATGGCTTTCCAATCTCGTCACCTCTTCATCCACGCAGCCGCGGTCTGCAAAAACCGCAACCTCTGTCGCAAGGCGCTGTGGATCAACATCAACGCCGCCCAGCAAATCCTTCAAGCGGTTGTTCAGCTTTTCCTGATATTCCACAACTACCAGAGGGGAACGCTCCTTCACCTCTGCCACAAGTGCCCTGATGCGTTCGCTCTTCAAAAGAATATCCTTTTTCAGATTTTCGCCCTCAACGGTACGCATGGCAACGAATTTTTCCACTGCCTCATCCAGTGCAGGCACCAGTGCCTCCCAGATGACCTCCTCCTCCTGCTGTGCCTTCTCTACCGTAATCACATCGGGGAATTTTGCCGCCAGTTCCAGCTTATTTTCGCTGTAGATGCCGAATTTTTCTTCTATCAGCTTCAGCTTTTCGATATATGCCGCCGCCAGTGCTTCGTTCAGCTTTACCTCTACATCCGCTGCGGAAAAGGTTTCAAAGCTGATATACACATCAGTCTTGCCGCGAAATACCTCATGCATGATTCTTTTTTTGATTTTATCCTCCAGACCTGCCAGAGAGCGGGGCAGCTTAATCGTCATATCATTATAACGATGGTTTACGGATTTCATTTCCACCGTAAACTTTCTTTCCTCTGCGATATGCTCGCCGCGTCCATAGCCTGTCATGCTTCTTACACTTGCACTCATGTTTCGATTCCTTTCTATGCTTCGTTCCAAAAATCGTTGTTTTATTATACATAAGTGTCCGCCAAATAGCAAGGAAAACCGCAAATTGTATCCACTATTTTTAATCATTTTTTAATATTTCCTTCATTTTAGAACTTTTTTGCAAATCCTACTGCTTATCTTGGTAATCCGCTTGAAAAAATAATGCAAAAAAGAAAATCCTATGTTAAAATTATAAATTAACCAAATGTATTTAAGGAGGTGTTCCTTATGGCACTGGACGGCATTACAACCTCTGCCATCGTATCAGAACTCAAAGCAGCCCTTTTAGGTGGGCGTATCGATAAAATCCATCAACCCCTTGCGGATGAAATTCGTATGTCTATTCGTGGGCTTGGCGGCGGCGCAAAGAAAATCATCATTTCCGCCAACTCTGCCCATCCCCGTATCCACCTGACCGAAAGCAGCCGCGAAAACCCTATGACCGCACCCTTATTCTGCATGGTCATGCGCAAGCATATCGCAGGCGGCAAAATTATAGATATTGTGCAGCCGAATTTCGAGCGTATCATCATCCTGCGGATTGAATCCGCCAATGAAATGGGCGATATCACTACAAAAAATCTGATTCTGGAAATCATGGGCAAGCACAGCAACCTTATCCTAACCGATGAAACAGGCAGAATTCTGGATTCCATCAAGCGTGTCACCCATGAGAAAAGCTCTGTCCGAGAGGTACTCCCCGGCAAGGAATATGTTTTCCCCCCTTCGCAGGATAAGAAAACCCCTCTCCTTGCCGAACAGGCGGATTTTCTCTTTTCCCTGCATCTGCAGGAGGGCAGAAGACTGCAGGAATTTCTTTATCAGACCTACACCGGCATCAGTCCTGTCATGGCAGGCGAAATCTGCACTCGCGCAGGATTGGATGCTTCGGATTCCTGTCAGGAAACCACATTAGAAAGCAGTGAACGGCTCTTTGCCGCCTTTGAAAAAACCATGCAGGAGGTCAAAGCGGGGAACTTCTGCCCTGCCATTTATTATCAGAAGGAAAATAATCGCATTGTCGATTTTGCCGTTCTGAAAATGCAGCAATTTCAAGGCCTTGCCGCCAAGCCCTTTCCTTCCGTTTCTGCCCTTCTGGAGGGCTTCTATCAGGAGCGGGATAATGCGGCACATATTCGCCAAAAGGCGCAGGATATGCGAAAGCTGGTAACCAATCATATCGAACGCTGTGTGAAGAAAAAGGAAATTCAGCTGAAAACACGCCGCGAAACAAAGGGCATGGATTTATGGAAGAAAAAGGGCGAGCTCCTGACTGCCAATATCTATGCCGTTCCGCAGGGCGTAACAACCTTCAAAACCATTGATTATTACGAGGAATCCATGCCCGAAATCGAAATTGCCATTGACCCCGCAAAAACACCTGCGGAAAATGCGCAGAAATATTTTGCAAAATACAACAAGGCAAAGCGTACCCTTGCGGCACTGGAAATACAGGAAAAACAGAATAACGAGGAGCTGGCGTATCTGGAAAGCGTTCTCAATGCACTGGAAAACGCCAAGGAGGATGCCGATCTTTCCGAAATCCGTACAGAATTAGCGGAAAGCGGCTTCATCCGCAGGCAGGCACAGAAAAAAGGACAGCCGAAGCCGAAAAGGGCAAAGCCCCTGCGTTATATTTCCTCCGATGGGTATGAAATTCTGGTCGGGAAAAGCAATCTGCAAAATGACGAGCTAACGCTGCGCACCGCCGAGCCGACAGACCTCTGGATGCACACGAAGGATATCCCCGGCTCCCATGTCATCATTCGCACCAACGGGCAAAGCGAGCTGCCCGAAGCCACGATGGAGGAAGCTGCAAACCTTGCCGCCTTCTACAGTAAAGCGAAAAACAGCAGCATGGTTCCCGTGGATTATACCCAGAGAAAAAATATCAAGAAACCAAACGGCGCAAAGCCGGGCATGGTGATTTATCTGACGAATAAAACCATTTATATCACCCCCGACGAAGCCCGTATCCAACAAATGAAAAATGAGTAAATAAGATACCCTTCAGAAAGGAGCATGATTTATGGCAAAAGCCTTTCGTTATGCACTCAAGCACAGCCTTCCCATCCTCATCAGCTACATCCCCGTTGCCCTTGCCTACGGGGTACTGATGCAGAACTGCGGCTATAATTTCATCTGGACAGGCGCATGCAGCATTTTCGTTCTGGCAGGCTCTCTGCAATATCTGATGGTGACCTTCTTCGCCGGCGGCGTTTCGCTTCTGACTGTTGCGATTATGTCACTCCTGCTTAACAGCCGTCATATTTTCTATGGGCTATCCTTCATCGAAAAATTCCGCACCTTCGGGCCTTGGAAATATTTCCTCATCTATTCCCTGACGGATGAAAATTATTCCCTGCACTGTTCGCATCATTTCGAGTCGGATGTCAATGAAAAATGGGCGTATGTGCTGACGGCGTTTCTGTCCATCTCCTATTGGATTATTCTGAGCATCATCGGTGCGCTGATTGGGAGCATGCTTCCCTTCAACACCACAGGCATTGATTTTGCGCTAACCGCCCTTTTCATCGTTATCCTGATAGAGCAGATGCTTGGCGCGGATAACCGCCTGCCGGCATGGCTTGCCTTTGTTTCCGCCATCGTTTGTCTGCTTATCTTCGGGCCAAGCAATTTCATTCTGCCCTCGCTGGTGATTACCGTTGCTCTCTTAAGCATCCTGCGTCACCGTATCGAGCCTGCAAAAGCTGTAAAGGAAGAAAAGGAGGAAGCGTAAATGGTTTTAACTACAATGCAATCTATTGCAATCATCGCCGTCTGCGGCATCTGCACCCTTCTGGAGCGCGCCCTGCCCTTCCTTATTTTCAGTGGCAGAGCCGTTCCCGAGCCTGTACGCTATCTGGGGCGTGTGCTGCCTATGGCAATCATGGCAACCCTCGTTATTTATTGCTTGAAGGGCATTTCCTTCTCCTCTGCGGCAGGCTTTGCGCCGCTTTTGATTGCCTCTGCTGTCACGGCAGTCCTTCATCTTTGGAAAAGAAGCACCCTCATCAGCATTTTCTGCGGCACTGTCTGCTATATGGCTCTGGTGCAGCTTGTATTTGCATAATACTACATAATTTTAACAGAAAAACCCTCCGTATTTTTTCCATACGAAGGGTTCCTTTTTTGCAATTTTTTAACTATAATTTTTTAATTTTAAAATTCTGTTTCCGTGATAGGTGCTTCGACTGCATCTGCCGCTTCTGCTGTCTGCGGTGCATCCTGATTCTGCTCCAGCCCATAATGCACCCGCACCAGATGGTCAATTTCCGCGCACATTTCGGGATGCTCGCGCAGGAACTGCTTTGCGTTTTCACGCCCTTGCCCGATACGGGTTTCCTTATAGGCATACCATGCGCCGCTCTTGTTTACGATATCCACATCTGCCGCCAGATCCAGAATATCCCCCTCCTTAGAGATGCCCTTGCCGTAGATAATATCAAACTCGGCTGTTCTGAAGGGAGGCGCTACCTTGTTTTTCGCAACCTTTACCTTTGTACGGTTGCCGACAATTTCCGTTCCCTGCTTCAACACATCCGCCTTTCTGATTTCCATACGGATAGAGGAATAGAATTTCAGCGCACGACCGCCCGTTGTAGTTTCGGGATTGCCGAAGGTTACGCCGATTTTCTCACGCAGCTGGTTGATGAAAACAACCGTACAATTCGATTTATTGGTGATACCTGTCAGCTTTCTCAATGCCTGGCTCATCAGCCTTGCCTGCAAGCCCATGTGGGAATCGCCCATTTCACCCTCGATTTCCGCACGGGGCACCAATGCCGCTACGGAGTCCACAATCACAATATCAATCGCACCGCTGCGTACCATGGTTTCGGTGATTTCCAACGCCTGTTCGCCGTCATCCGGCTGAGAAATATAGAGGTTGTCAATATCAACCCCCAGCGCCTTTGCATAGGTGGGGTCCATCGCATGCTCCGCATCCACATATCCTGCAATGCCGCCGCGCTTCTGCACCTCTGCCACCATGTGCAGGGCAACCGTTGTCTTACCGGAGGATTCAGGGCCATAAACCTCGACGATTCTGCCCTTCGGCAGACCGCCAACCCCCAACGCCAAATCCAGACTCAGAGAGCCGGTCGGCACAACCTCAACCGCCATTTTTGCATTATTGTCCCCCAGCTTCATTACCGCACCCTTGCCAAACTGCTTCTCAATCTGGCTTAGTGCCGCATCCAGCGCCTTTTGCTTATCTTCAAATTTTACATCTTCCTTTTGTGCCTTTGCCGCCATTTTATTGCCACCTTTCCAAACCCTATCGGATTCCGTTTATATTCACGAATATTTGTTCTCTTTTTTCCCATTTTATTCGATTTCGTTCGCCTTGTCAACGGCTATTTTCTCTCCTGCACAGGCTTTTCCGCCAAAGCCATTGCCGCAAAAATCACCGCACACCCCAGATATCCCCGGAAGTGCATCCGTTCGCCGTATAAAATCGCAGAAAATACCGCCGCAAAAATAGATTCCGTTGTAATGATGATTGCCGCCTTGTTCGGCGCAGTGCTTTGCTGTCCGATGCTTTGCAGCACAAAATAAAGCGCGGTGCAAAATGCCCCTGCGTAGAAAAAGTTTCCGAAGGCAGGCAATGTCAGGGGTGGCATATCCCATCCCGTAAACATCAGAATCACCGTCATCACCGCAAGGGTCGAAAGATTCTCCACAATCGCAATATGCACAGAATCGCAGTCCTTGGTCAGATTCCCCAGAAACGCCATTTGCAACGAAAACGCCACCGCCGCCAGCAGTGACAGCCCTGCCCCGAAATCCAGCCGAAAATCCGCCGTCAGGGAAAGGCAGCAAACGCCAAAGAGCGTCATCCCCGCCGCCAGAAAGCAGTTCCGATTCGGCTTCTGCCTGAACACGCCCCAGCAGACAAACGGCACAATGACCGCAGGAATATTCACCAGAAACGCATTGACCGATGGTGTAGTGTATTGCAGCCCAACCGTCATCAGAAGAAACATTGCCGCAAGCAGTGCCCCCAAAATACTGCCGACCCTCCATTCCTCTTTGGTAATTCGTTTCAGCCGTTTGCAATAAACCAGACACATGCAGACGGATGCCGTCAGAAAACGCCCGAAAATCACCTGAAATGGGTCATATCCCCAATCCAGAAGATATTTCAGGCTGATAAAGCCGCCGCCGCCGATAAATGCCGCCAGAAGCAGCAGCCAATCTCCCTTATGCTTCATCATTGATTCCCTTCCTCAGCCGGTTCAGCGCAGTATATGCCGCACGTTCTCTGATTTTGTTCCGCTTTCCCACAAAATGGCAGGTATACACCTCCGTTTTTCCTTTATAAGCAACCGCAATATAAACCAGACCGACCGGCTTGCCCTCGCTGCTTTCCGGACCTGCAACGCCCGTGGTTGCCAAGCCGATGTCTGCGCCGCTTGTTCTCGCAATGCCCTCCGCCATTTCCTTCGCCGTTTCCTCGCTGACTGCACCGTATTTCTCCAGTGTTTCCGCCTTTACGCCGAGTCTGTGCATTTTCGCCTCATTGGAATAGGTCACACAGCCCTCCACAAGTGCCGCAGAAATCCCCGGATATTCTACCAGCTTGGACGCAATCATACCACCGGTGCAGGATTCTGCCACCGCTAACGTGAGTTGCTTTTGCAACAGCTGTTCTGCCACAACGGTTTCCAAATCGGTTTCGCCCTCGCCATAGACCGCATCGCCCAATCTTTCCTTCAATGCCGCCGCAACAGGGTCAATCAGCCGATTTGCTTCCTCCTCGTCTCTTGCCTTCGCCGTAATACGCAAAATTGCCTCGCCATCCTTCGCATAGGGCGCAATCGTCGGGTTGGTCTGTGCATCAATGATATCCTTTACCCTTTCCTCCATGGCACTCTCGCCCACCTCTGCCACGCGCAGAATACGGGAAACAAAGGTAAATTCCTGCTTCTTCGCCAGATAAGGCTTCACCTGATTTTGGAACATGGGAATCGTTTCTCTCGGAGGGCCGGGCAGCATCACAATCATCTTCCCGTTCTTCTCCATAATAATCCCCGGTGCCGTGCCGTTATCGTTATACAGCACAATCCCGTTTTTTTCGGGCACCATTGCCTGCTTCACGTTGTTTTCCGTCATCACTCTGCCTGTGCGGTCAAAATATTTCCGAATTCTGCCCAATGCTCTTTCATCCAGAATCAGCCTTTCCCCGAAATATTCTGCCGCCGTTTCCTTCGTCAGGTCATCCTCGGTAGGCCCTAAGCCGCCTGTTGTAATAATTAAATCCGCTCTGGAAAAGGCATGAAAAATCGTATCCTTTAAACGCTGCGGGTTATCCCCAACAACCGTCTGATAATATACCTCTATCCCCAGATTTGCCAGCTCCTGCGCCAGAAACTGTGCATTTGTATTCAAAATATCCCCCAGCAGCAGTTCCGTGCCGACTGCAAGAATCTCCGCCTTCATGTTTCTTCCTCCTTTGTGTCTTTTCCTCTATTGTACCGTTTTTATCATCGGATTCCAATATCCCGAAATAAAAAAGAGAGCCTTTTCAAACAAAGCGCTCCCTTTCATTTTTCTCTTAGCCCATCAGAACCTGCTTATTCTTAATGATATAATCCGCGCCGGAGAAAATCGTAAAGAATACCGCCAGAATCACCAGTAGCTTTTCCAGAACAGGCATGCACGCAAACGGCAGATTCAGCAGCAGCACAGGAATCATAATCATCTGCGTGGTGGTTTTCACCTTCCCCCACCAGCTTGCCGCCATCACGATATTCGCCTCCATCGCAAGGGTACGGAAGCCTGTGATGGCAAATTCTCTTGCCAGAATCACGATAACCACCCATGCCGCCAAGTCCTTCAAGGCAACCATGGAAACCAATGCAGACATCACCAGCAGCTTGTCCGCAAGGGGGTCCATAAATTTCCCGAAGTTGGAAACCATGTTGTACTTTCTTGCAATCTTGCCATCCAGCATATCCGTTAAGGAGGCTACGATAAAAATAACCACCGCAATATATCTGCCCATCGGCTCCGGTGCCAAGAAAAGCACCAGTAGAAATGCCGGAATCATTATCACTCTCAGCAGTGTCAGCTTATTCGCTAAATTCATATCCATAAACCACATCTCCCATCAAATCATAATCGCCTGCTTCACGAATCTTCACCGTTACAAAATCACCGGAATACAGCTCCTCCTCCGAGGAAACAAATACCAGACCGTCAATTTCGGGGGCATCCCGTCTTGTCCTGCCGCAGAAGATGTTTTCCTCAGGCAGCTTGCCCTCAATCAGCACCTCCAGTACCTTGCCGACCTCTTTTTCACAAAGCGCAGCCGCAATGGATTTCTGTATATCCATGATGATTTCCCTGCGTTCTTCCTTCGTTTCCTCCGGAATCTGGTTTTCCATTTCCGCCGCAACCGTGCCTTCCTCCTGCGAATAGGAGAACACACCCAAACGGTCGAATTTCATTTCCTGCACAAAGCTCTGCAAATCCGCAAATTCCTCCTCTGTCTCTCCGGGGAAGCCGACAATCAGTGTCGTGCGAATGGCAATATCGGGCATAGCCGCTCTCAGCCTTGCCACCTTCTCCCGAATGAGTGTCTGACTGCTTTTTCTGCCCATGCGCTTCAGCACAGCATCATTCCCATGCTGAATCGGCATATCAATATAATGACAAACCTTTTCACAGCTTGCCATTGCCGCAATAGTTTCCTCTGTCAGCGTTTCGGGATACGCATACAGCAGACGAATCCACTCCAAGCCCTCAATGGCATTCAGCCGCCGCAAAAGCACATCCAGCATCGGCTTGCCATATAAATCTCTGCCGTAGATAGAGGTATCCTGTGCAACAATGACCAATTCCTTCACGCCCTGCTGTGCCAAAAGGGTTGCTTCCTCCACAAGGCTTTCCAGCTCTCTGCTGCGGTGTCTGCCACGCATTTGCGGAATCACACAATAGGTACAACGGTTGTCGCAGCCCTCGGAAATTTTCAAATACGCAAAATACGGTGCGGTCGAAAGCACACGTAGCTTACCGTTTCCATCCTGCATGGCAAGGTCAATGCTTTCCAGCTGCTTCACCTGCTCCTTGCCGCCCAGAATTTCATCCGCGACCTCCGCAATGGATTCGTATGCCGTTGTGCCGACAATGGCATCCACCTCGGGCAATTCGTCAAAAAATTCCTTTTCGTATCTCTGCCCTAAGCAGCCTGCCACAATCAAGCCCTTGCAATGCCCCACCTCGGGATTCTTATATTTGGACATTTCCAAAATGGTTTCAATGCTTTCCTCTAAAGCATCCTTGATAAAGCAGCAGGTATTCACCACGATGATATCCGCCTCTGCCTCATCCGCCACCGCTGTATAGCCGTTTTTCTGCAAAATCCCCAGCATAACCTCACTGTCAACTCTATTCTTATCGCACCCCAAAGAGGTGAATGCGATTTTTCTGCTCATTGTATTCCTCCTTAAAATCTTCTCTTTTTTACATCATTATATTTTACTATAAAACCAAGAAAATTGCTATATTTCCGCAAAATTCTTTTTCGCCTCTTTCTGCCAAAGAAAAACCCCCGATACAATCGAGGGTTGCTTTTCCTTATTCTGCTGTTTCGTATTCCTGCAAAAGCGCTTCCAGTAGGTCTGTTGCCTTCGTTTTTTCCTTTCCCGTAATCATGTAGGCGGTATCTCTGAAATCAATGCGTCCTCCCTCCCAGCAGGCGAGCGACTCATACCGTCCTTCCGTTTCGCTGTCGTACCGAATCATCATTGTATAATACGTTTCCTGTCCCTGCCTGTCGGAAAGCAGCTTCTCCCATGGCATCATTTTTCTGACCTCTATTTCACCCAACGCATCCAGCGCCTTCTGCATCCGTTCCTTCTCTCTGATTTCCGCCGTACTCACATAGCCTGTATCGTTTATTACTTCCATCACCTGTATGCGGCAGACTATGAAATCCTCCAGAGAAATCTCTCCTGCATCGGAAAGCGGTTTACCGCGAAAGGAAGCTGCCATCCAGATAACCACGATTACAACCAAGCATACAATACCCTTCAAAACACCTTTCTTCATACAAACACTTCCTTTCCGCTCACAGTCCGCTTCTTCTATATAAAAAGAATACCCTTGGCTCTCTCTGAAAGTCAAGGGTATCCATCTTAAGATTTTCTTACAATTCTTCTTTATTTCAATCCGTTCTGGATTTTTGCGGCTGTGTTACAGTTTTTCATCAGCATAGCGATGGTCATCGGGCCAACGCCGCCGGGAACAGGCGTAATCGCCCCTGCAATTTCCTTCACGTTCTCAAAATCCACATCGCCGCACAGCTTGCCTGCCTCATTGCGATTCATCCCAACATCAATGAGAATCGCGCCTTCCTTTACCATATCCGCCGTCACTGTGTTTACCTTGCCCACTGCACTGACAATGATATCTGCCCCCCGACAGATTTCCGCCAGATTCTTTGTTCTGGAATGGCAAATCGTCACAGTGCCGTTCTCCTGCATCAACAGCATAGCTACAGGCTTTCCTACGATATTGCTTCTGCCAATCACAACACACTGTTTCCCTTCGATGGAATGACCGCTGCGCTTGATTAACTCAATAATGCCCGCAGGGGTACAAGGAAGGAATCCCTCTCCGCCTGTGTGGAGATTGCCCACGTTTACGGGATGGAAACAATCCACATCCTTCTTCGGGTCGATGGCAAGAATAACCTTTCGTTCATCAATCTGCTTTGGCACAGGCATCTGCACCAGAATCCCATGAATGTCCTTATCCGCGTTCAGCTTGGCGATCAGCTCCAAAAGTGCCTCCTCCGTTGTCCCCCCAGACAACACATGGGAAACCGAGCGAATCCCGACTGCCTCACACGCCTTTTTCTTGTTATTCACATATACCTGAGAGGCGGAATCATCGCCGACCAAAACAACCGCTAAGCAGGGTGTAATCCCCTTTGCCTTTAATGCTGCTGCCTCCTCCGCCGCCTCTGCCTTAATTTCCGCAGAAATCCGTTTGCCATCAATCAGTTGTGCTTTCATCCTTTTTAACTCCCTTTTTCTTAGAAGAGACCTACCACATTTCCGTTATCGTCAATGTCGATATTCAAGGCTGCAGGCTTTTTGGGCAGACCGGGCATTGTCATAACATCGCCCAGCAGAACAACGATAAAGCCTGCACCTGCGGAAATACGAATCTCCTTTACTGTTACCTCGAACCCTTCCGGACGACCCAACACCTTGGGATCATCGGAAAGAGAATACTGTGTCTTTGCGATACATACGGGGAAATCATTAAAGCCCAGCTTGTCAATCTGTGCCAGTGTTTTCTTTGCCGCCGCAGAGAAATTAACTGTACCTGCGCCATAGATTTCCTTGCATACCTTATTTACCTTTTCTACGATATTCAGTTCATCCTCATACAGGAAATGGAATTTGCTTTCCTTTGTTTCCAGTGTTTCCAGAACCTTTTCAGCCAGAGCCTTGCCGCCCTCGCCGCCGTTAGCCCAAACCTTCGCTACGGCAAAGGTTGCGCCCATGGATTCGCAGCGTTCCTTCACATAAGCCACCTCTGCATCTGTATCAGCTACGAAATGGTTCAGTGTTACCACAACGGGAACGCCGTATTTCTGAATATTTTCAATGTGCTTTTCCAGATTCACAAAGCCCTTTGCCAGTGCATCCAGATTTTCATTGGACAGATCTGCCTTCGGCACACCGCCGTTATATTTCAGCGCACGCACGGTTGCAACCAGAACAACCGCATCGGGCTTCAGGCCTGCCTTACGGCACTTGATATCAAAGAATTTTTCAGCACCCAGGTCTGCGCCGAAGCCTGCCTCTGTTACAACATAATCCGCAATTTTCATTGCTGTTTTTGTTGCCATAACGGAGTTACAGCCATGTGCGATATTTGCGAAGGGGCCGCCGTGGATGATTGCCAGTGTGTTTTCCAGTGTCTGCACTACGTTAGGCTGCAGTGCATCCTTCAAAAGAACTGTCATTGCGCCGTCTGCGCCAATCATTTTTGCTGTTACGGGTTCATCCTCATAGGTGTAGCCAACGATGATTCTGCCCAGCATTTCCTTCAGCTGCTTCAAATCATTTGCCAGACAGAAGATTGCCATGATTTCGGAAGCAACGGTAATCTGGAATGCGTCCTCTCTGGGTACGCCGTTTACCTTGCCGCCCAAGCCGGAAATCACATTTCTCAGCTGTCTGTCGTTCAGGTCTACACAGCGCTTCCATGCAATTCTTCTGGGGTCAATGTTCAGCTCATTGCCCTGCTGAATGTGGTTATCCACCATGGATGCCAAGAGGTTATTTGCTGTTGTGATGGCGTGCAAATCGCCGGTAAAGTGCAGGTTGATATCCTCCATGGGAACCACCTGTGCATAGCCGCCGCCGGCAGCGCCGCCCTTTACGCCCATGCAGGGCCCCAAGGAAGGCTCACGCAGGCAGGTGATGGCATTCTTGCCCATCTGCTGCAATGCCTCTGTCAGACCGATGGTAACGGTTGTTTTGCCTTCGCCTGCGGGGGTAGGGTTCACCGCTGTTACCAGAATCAGCTTTGCATCGGGGTTATCTTTGATTTTGTCGTAATATTTGCTGCTGATTTTGCCCTTGTATTTGCCGTAGCAATCTACATATTCTTCGGGAATCCCTGCTTTTTCAGCAACCTTCAGGATATGCTCCATGTTACATTCCTGCGCAATCTGTAAGTCTGTTTTAAACATTCGAAAAATCTCCTCTCTGCTTTGGCGGTATTCCGCTGTTCCACATCTGATACAAGGGACGGTGCGTTTTTTTACCGAAAATTTTCCATAAAAAAAGCCGCACCCAATCCAAGCATCATCGCCCAGACGGTCGGCATTCGAATAGTCATACTCCATGTGGTTGTCTCCACTTCCGTCAGTCATATGACCCTATGCCGATAATACTATACTTGTCTGTTTTTGTCAATCCATTTCAATCAAAAACAGAAAAAAGGATTGCAGAGTGCTTCTGCAATCCCTTATCGGCAGCTTTAAATCTCATCGGGAACTGCGCCCGTCATTTCCTCCCATTCGCTTTTCGTAATGAGAACCTTTCGGGGCTTACTGCCCTCCTCCGGGCCGACAATCCCCTGCTTCTCCAAATCATCCATCAGCCTTGCCGCGCGGTTATAGCCGATGCGGAATTGTCTTTGCAGCATGGAAACAGATGCCTTTTCCTTTTCCAGAATCAAATCAACCGCCTGCGAGAAAAATTCATCCGAATCCTCCGCCGCACCGCCAACCTTGCCGGCAGCGGTAATTTGATCGATGGTTTCCTGTGTATAATTAGGCTTGCTGCTCTTTTTCAGAAAATCGACAATAGCTTCTACCTCCTGATCCGTCACAAATGCGCCCTGCAAACGAGAGGGCTTGCTTTGTCCCGAAGGATAGAACAGCATATCGCCCTTCCCCAGCAGCTTTTCCGCCCCGACCATATCCAGAATCGTTCTGGAGTCAATGCCGGAGGATACGGCAAACGCCAGTCTGGAAGGGATATTCGCCTTGATTACCCCCGTAATGACATCCACAGAGGGACGCTGTGTCGCAATAATCAGGTGCATCCCTGCTGCGCGCGCCATCTGCGCCAAACGACAGATAGCATCCTCCACCTCGCCGGGTGCTGCCATCATCAGGTCTGCCAATTCATCAATGATAATGACAATCTGGGGCATTTTGCCCTTTTCGTCACCCTTTTCTTCCATCAATTTATTAAAGCCCTTAATATCTCTGACACCATGGGCAGCAAAATCATTATATCTTTGCAGCATCTCACGCACCGCCCAATTCAGCGCAGAGGCTGCCTTTTTCGGATCTGTCACAACAGGAATCAGCAAATGCGGAATCCCGTTATACACGCTCAGCTCTACCACCTTCGGGTCAACCAGAAGCAGCTTAACCTCCTTGGGGTCTGCCTTATAAAGAATACTCGTAATCAGCGTATTGATGCAGACCGATTTCCCCGAACCCGTTGCGCCCGCAATCAGCAGGTGCGGCATTTTTGCAATATCCGTCACAACAGGGTTGCCTGCAATATCCTGCCCCAGTGCAAAGGCGAGCTTAGAGGGGTGCTGCTTGAAGGCATCGCTTTCCAGCAGCGTCCGCATATAAACCGACTGCGTTTCCTTATTCGGCACCTCAATGCCGACTGCCGCCTTGCCGGGAATGGGCGCTTCAATACGAATCCCGCTCGCCGCCAGATTCAGCGCGATATCATCCGCCAAATTCACAATCTTGCTGACCTTTACGCCTTGGCTCGGCGAAAGCTCATAGCGCGTCACAGTAGGGCCCCTGCTGATTTGGATTACCTTTGCATCCACGCTAAAGCTTTTCAGCGTGGTTTCCAGCTTTCTTGCATTTTCAAATAATTCCGAACGGTTGCTGCCGTTGCCCGTCTGCGGGTCTTTTCCCAGCAGCGTAATCGGCGGAAAGATATACGGCCTTTCCTCCTCGACAGGTGCCGTCTCCTTCCTTGGCTCATGTATATCTGCCGCCGGCTTCGCGTCCTCCGCCTCTGCCGCTTCTTCGGATTCCTCCGCTTCCTCTGCCTGCGTTTCTTCCACAGTCTCCTCCTCCATCATTGCAATGGGGATTTCTTCCTCGGCAGCGGACGTTTCCTTTCTCGGCACAACGGTTTTGCCCATGTCCTCCTCCGGCAGAATATCAATGCTGATGCTTTCCTCGCGTGGCTTTTCCGCAAAGATTTCCGCAAACAATGCATCCGCCGCATCGGATTCTGTTGCCTGCAGTTTCACCTGCTCCTCTGCCGGCATTGCCGCTGCTTCTCGGATAGAAGGCGTTTCTGCGGCTTTTTCGTCGTGCGCTTCCTTCGGCACAGCCTCCGTCTTTTCCTCTCTGCGCACCGCAACCTCTGCGCCGTTTTCCTTCACAAAATCAAAAATCGGTTCCCGTTTTTTCGTTTCCAGAATCAAAGGCTTCTTGCGGAACACCGTTTCCTCCACATAGGGCGTTTCGCTGCTGTTCTCCTGTACCTCGATATTGAAATCCTCACGGTTCATCCTTCTGCGGCGCTGCGCCTTTTTCGCCTGCCGCTCCGCTTCCAGCTCCTCCTGCTGGCGAATCCGCTCGGCTTTATTCTTGATTTTTTCATTTTTCACCTTCCGTCTCGCCTTGCGGTGTGCATTAGCATCCCCAAGGGCATGGAAGAAGGATTTTCCTGTTGCCATGACGATGGAAATAATTCCTGTCGCCAATAGGACAATGACACTCCCAAGGGTGTCCAATGCCCTGTCCAGTCCACCGCCAATCAGTCCACCTGTCAGCCCTCCATTTGTAAACGCACCTGCGCCGTAAAGCACACCACAGCGTTTGAAAAAGCCAAGGCTTTCTGCCACCTGAATCGGGTGCAGCACCTGCGCAAAGGCGGCTACGGTCAGCAAAAACAGCCCCGCCCCGATGCCGCGCACAAGCGGATATCGCTTTTCCTCGCTCACCAGCATCCAGATGCAGTAGGCAATCACGCAGATGGGCAGAAAAAGCCCGCCAAGCCCGAAAAGTCCCTTGAAAAAGCTGCTGATGATGCCGCCGATGATGCCCATTTTTTCCGTCAGCAGGCTGATGAATACAATAATTGATGCAACAATAATCAGAAGCAGAATGACCTCATCCAGAATACTGTCCCCAAAACGGGCAGGCTGCGCCGTCATTCTGGTGGTCTCTTTTCTCGCTCCCGTTTCCTTTTTTGCTGTTTCCCTTCCGGCACTGCTCCTTGCCGTTGCTTTTTTCACAGACGGCGATTTTGCAGTGGTTTTGGCAGTTTTTTTCTTATTTTTCTGTTCCGCCAAAGCTCTCACCTCATCTATTTCCATATCCTTCAGATAAAAATTTTCTAATACATAATTTTATCACAAAATTCCTTTGCACGCAAATATACCTTGGCTTCCGCAAAAACCAAGGTATCCTGTTTTTTTCGTTATTTCGATTGCAAGGAAAGCGCCACCACAGTCCCCAGAATCAGCGCAAAGCCAACCAGGTCTATGCCTTGGAATTTTGCGTGCAAAAAGAGAAGGGAAACGATGACCGCCGTAATCGGCTCCACCATCCCAAGCAGGCTTCCCATGAAGGGTCCTACAACGCTGACACCCTTCAAATAGAGCGAAAATGCGATTGCCGTACCAATCACAACCACGCCTGCCGTTGCCAGAAGGGTTTCCGGGTCAAAAGGAACGGCATAGCTCCAGGGGCGCACAAAGGGCAGCATTGCCACGCCTGCAAGCAGCATGGCATAGCCCACAACGGCATATACACCATAATGCCGCAATAAATCCCCGGAAAGCAGATTATACGCCGCACCGCCTGCCGCCGCACCCAAGCCGAACAGCAGCGCCACAGTTGTAATGCTCATGCTGCGGATATTACCATGCGTACTGATCAGAAACACCCCCAGCAAAGCACAAAAAATCGCTCCTGTTTCCATTTTGCGAGGCAGTCGCTTTTCCTTAAAGCAAACAATCCCCAAAATCAGCAGGGGTGCCAAGGATTGCAACACCGTTGCCGTGCCTGCATTGGAATACTGGACTGCCGCAAAATAGGTATACTGACAGGTCAGCATACCGAAAACGGAAAATACAAGCAATCTTCTTGCATCCGCGCCATTCCTCCAGACATCCCCCATGCGCTTTTTCGTCAGAATCAATCCTGCCAGAACCAGCAGCGCCCCTGCGAAAACCAGACGCACCGTAACAAGCCATTCCGCCGTAATTCCCTTCTTCTGAAATAAATATTGCCCAAAGCAGCCGGAAAGCCCCCAACAAATGCCGCCCGCGAGGGTAAGGCAAATTCCTGCTGTCCGCTTTGTCTTTTGTTGTTCCATATTTTTCACCTCAGGTAACAGAATAATATATTTTTTCGGGTTTTTCAACAAGAAAAAAGGTACTGACCCTTCGATCAGTACCCTGTGTTGTTAAAGGTTATTATGAAGCACTCGGAAAAATCAGATTGTGTAGCCCTGTGCCTTCAGTGCTGCAACCATTTCTTCATAGTGTGCTTTGTTTCTTGTTTCAACGGTTACGTTTACAACTACATTGCTTACTGCTACGCCTTTTGCTCTTCTGTCGTGGTTTACATCCAGAATGTTTGCGCCTGTCTGTGCAATAATCTGAAGCAGCTGAATCAGCTGACCGGGCTTATCTGCCATCATTACAGAGAATTCAGCAATTCTGCCGTTTTCCTGCAGACCCTTGTCGATGATTCTGTCCAGTACGTTTACGTCTACGTTACCGCCGGAAACTACGCATACAACGTTTTTGCCCTTGATATCTACTTTATTTGTCATAGCTGCTGCTACGGAAACTGCGCCTGCGCCTTCTGCTACCATTTTGTGTTTTTCCAGCAGCATCAGGATTGCGGATGCGATTTCAGCTTCTGTTACAGTTACGATGCCGTCAACATATTTCATGCAAGCCTCGAATGTCAGTGTGCCGGGCTCCTTAACTGCGATACCGTCAGCCATTGTGGAAACGCTAGCCAGCTTTTCGATTTTCTTATGTTCGATGGACTGCTTCATGGAAGGAGCGCCTGCTGCCTGTACGCCATATACCTTGCAGTTGGGGTTGATGCTCTTGATTGCGCAAGCAACACCGGAAATCAGACCGCCGCCACCGATGGGAACGAATACAACGTCAGCTTCGGGCAGTTTTTCCATGATTTCCAGACCAACAGTACCCTGACCTGCCATTACATATTCATCATTGAAGGGGTGCAGGAATGTGTAGCCCTTTTCCTGCTGCAGTTCTACTGCCTTTGCAGCAGCATCATCATATACACCGGGAACCAGAACAACCTCTGCACCGTAGCTCTTTGTAGCTTCTACCTTAGCCAGAGGAGCACCTGCGGGCATGCAGATAGTAGCCTTGATGCCTTTTTTCTGTGCTGCCAGAGCAACGCCCTGTGCATGGTTACCTGCGGAACAAGCGATTACACCCTTGGAAGCTTCTTCTTCTGTCAGGCTTGCTGTTTTTACATAAGCACCTCTCAGTTTGAAGGAGCCTGTTACCTGCATATTTTCGCATTTGATGTATACGTTTGCGTTAGGGTTGATAAAAGCGGATTCGTACAAAGGTGTTACTCTTGCAACGCCTTCCAGTGTTTTTTTTGCGTCCTGAATCATTTCCAGTGTAAGCATTTTTTCTTCCTCCTAGTGTCTTTTATATAATACGTTTTGTCTTTTTATCAAGGACATTTTTCTATCCTTGTCTCTCTCTCAAGTACGCATAAATTATAGTACGCAAATGCGATTCCGTCAACAGCTATTTGTGATTTTTTAGACATTTTTTGCGATTTTGTTAAAAATTCCGACAAATCCGCCAAATATGCACATTTTTCCGCACACTGCAAAATGAAATCCCCTTCTATTGTGCGTTTTTCCAATAAAAAAGTATCCCTATCATTAGGATAGAGATACTCAATTTTCCCGTTTTTTCTTGATTTATGCGGAAACACCGCTGTTTCCTCTGCTGCTTTTGCGCTTCCGCATCCGCTGCAGGGGCTTTCTGTTTTCATTATAAACATATTCGGGAGCTGCCTTGCCGTTTACAACATCCTCTGTGATAATGCAGCGTTCCACGTTTGTCTGTGTCGGGATTTCATACATAATCGGGTTAATGAATTCCTCTACAATAGAACGCAGCCCACGCGCGCCGGTTTCCCGTTCCATTGCCTTTCTTGCGATGGCACGCAGTGCTTCCTCCTTAAACTCCAGAATAACATCATCCAGTGCAAAAAGATATTCATACTGCTTTGTCAGCGCATTCTTGGGCTCTGTTAAAATATGCACAAAGGCATCCTCGTCCAGATTATCCAGCGTTACCACAACCGGCAGACGACCGATAAATTCCGGAATCAGACCATATTTCAGCAAATCCTGCGGCATGAGACTCTGCAAAAGCTCGTCATTTGTTTTATCCAGCTTGCTCTGCACCTCTGCACCAAAGCCAATCACCTTATGCCCCATACGGTTCTGAATGATTTTTTCAATGCCGCCAAAGGCACCGCCGCAGATGAAAAGGATATTGGTTGTATCAATCTGGATAAATTCCTGATGCGGGTGCTTTCTGCCGCCCTGTGGAGGCACACTTGCCACAGTCCCCTCCAGAATTTTCAGCAGTGCCTGCTGTACGCCTTCGCCGCTGACATCTCTGGTGATAGATACATTTTCGCTTTTCTTTGTGATTTTATCAATTTCATCGATATAGATAATGCCGCGTTCTGCCTTATCCACATCATAATCCGCCGCCTGAATCAGCTTGAGCAGGATATTCTCCACATCCTCGCCGACATAGCCGGCTTCGGTCAGAGAGGTTGCATCCGCAATCGCAAAGGGTACATTCAGCACCTTTGCCAAGGTCTGTGCCAGAAGGGTTTTCCCTGTCCCTGTAGGCCCAACCAGAAGGATATTGCTCTTTTGCAGCTCTACATCCTCTGCCTTGGTATCCATATAAATGCGTTTATAGTGGTTATACACCGCAACCGCCAAAGCCTGCTTTGCTCTGCTCTGCCCGATGACATATTCATCCAGCGTTTCCTTAATCTCCTTCGGCTTCGGCACATTGAAATTTTCATCCTTATTTGCCAGCACATCATATTCTTCCTCGATAATGTCCGAGCAGAGGTCGATACATTCATCGCAGATATATACATTCGGGCCGGCAATCAGCTTTTTCACCTGATCCTGCGTTTTTCCGCAGAAGGAGCAGTGCAGCTTATTCATATCTTCCGTTTTCCCTGCCATTTATCCTCTCTCCTTTGTCTGAGGCTTTGTGATGACAGCATCAATCAAACCGTAGGCTTTTGCCTCCTCAGCGCTCATAAAGTTATCGCGTTCTGTGTCTCTTTCCACTTCTTCCACAGGCTTGCCTGTATTTTCCGCCAAAATCTGATTCAGCTTTGCTTTGGTGCGCAGGATATTTTCCGCATGGATACGGATATCCGTTGCCTGCCCTCTTGCGCCGCCGCTGGGCTGATGGATCATGACCTCTGCATTGGGCAGAGCATATCTCTTGCCCTTTGCACCGCCTGCCAGAAGGAATGCGCCCATGCTTGCCGCCATACCGATACAGATGGTGGATACATCAGGCTTGATATACTGCATGGTATCATAAATTGCCATGCCTGCCGTTACAGAACCGCCGGGGCTGTTGATGTAGAGGTTGATGTCCTTATCGGGGTCCTCTGCCGCCAGAAACAGCAGCTGCGCCACAACCAGACTTGCGGTTACATCATTTACCTCTTCCCCCAGAAAAATGATTCTGTCCTTCAGCAATCTGGAATAAATATCATAAGAACGTTCGCCACGGTTGGACTGTTCTACGACCATAGGTACTAAACTCATTATGATTCCTCCAATCTTATATTATCTAAATAGGCACAGTTTCCTGTGCCTATCTGCATTGCAATATTTCCAAGGCTTCGCCTTTTTGTTGCTTTTTTCTTATGCTTCTTATGCTTCTTTGATGACTGCGTTGTCTTCGATTACCTTCATGGCAGCTCTTACCAGCATATCCTGTCTCAGGGCGTTCTTATCGTCTTCCTGAATCATATCCAGCATTGTCTTGCCGTCTACGCCGTAGCTTTCGCCGTATTTGATAACCTCTGCATCCAGATCTTCATCGGAGATAACCAGATTTTCAGCCTTTGCGATTGCTTCCAGCATCAGTCTTGCATCTACGCTCTTCATGGATGTATCCTTGAAGGTTTCTCTCATGGTTTCTTCATTTGTACCCATGTACTGATAGTAAACATCCATGGACAGACCCTGACGAACGATATTTTCTTCAAATTCTCTCATCATGCTGTCAATCTTGTTATCATACATAACCTGAGGCACTTCCATCTTGCAGTTTGCAACTGCTGCATCCAGCAGCTTATCGCCCTGCAGCTGTTTTGCCTTTTCTGTCTTCTCTGCAGCCAGTTTAGCCAGAATATCTGCTTTGTATTCATCCAGAGTGGAGAATTCAGAAACATCTTCTGCAAATGCGTCATTCAGTTCGGGCAGTTCCTTTGCTGTAATACCGTTTACCTTAATTGCGAATACAGCTGCCTTGCCTGCCAGCTCAGGTGCATGGTAAGCTTCGGGGAAGGTTACGTTGATATCAAATTCTTCGCCGATGTTGTGGCCAACAATCTGATCCTCAAAGCCTTCGATGAAGGAATGAGAGCCCAGTTCCAAATCAAAGCCTTCTGCCTTGCCGCCATCAAAAGCAACGCCGTCAACGGAGCCCAGATAGTCAATGTTTACAACATCGCCCAGCTGTGCTGCTCTGTCTGTTACTTCAATCTTTCTTGCGTTCTGCTTCTGCACCTTTTCCAGTTCCTTCATAACGTCTTCATCTGTTACTTCTGCGGAAACCTTTTCTACTTCCAGACCCTTATACTGACCCAGTTCCACTTCAGGCTTTACAGTTACATCGCAGATGAATTTTGCGCCCTTGCCGGACTGAATATAGTCAATATCCAGAGTGGGAGCGGAAACAACGTCCAGATCCAGTTCCTTTACTGCTGCCATGTATTCATCGGGGAAGATGTGGTTGATTGCATCTTCATAGAAAAAGCCTTCGCCATACTGTGCTTCAATCAGCTTTCTGGGTACTTTACCCTTTCTGAAGCCGGGCAGAGACAGATTATTTTTGTGTTTGTTGTAAGCAAAAGCCATGCCCTGTTCCAGTACTTCTGCGCTTACTTCAAAAGAAAGTTTTACTGCTGTTTTTTCTTTGCTGATTAATGTTGCGTTCATTGTAAGAAGTTCCTCCTTAAAGATATTCGTTTTTTATGACAACTTTGTCTTTATTTTCTAAATGATGCTGCCATGTTGAGTTACAGTACGCTAAAACTGCACAATCACAGTAGATTATAACACACTGAATTTTGAAAATCTACAGGTAAATGCAAATTTTCCGTCTGTTTTCAACAAAAATACACCTAATATACCTCATATTCCGCCGAAATCAATTCCGCTTCTGTGCTTTTCTCCATGAAATTCAGCATATGCTGCAGCATACGCTCCGCATGGCTTTTTTCATTGCTGACACAGGCAAAGCCAACCACGAGCATTTTATGCTCCTCCTGCCTGTCCACCTCTGCCACGGAGGCGTTAAATTTATGTCTCGTTTTTTCCACCAGACTTTTGACCACCATCCGCTTTTCCTTCAAGCTGGAAACCCATTCTGCGCGAAAGGTTGCCTCACAAATCCCTACAAACACATGAGTCCCTCCTTTCCGGTTTTGTTAAAAGAAAGGTAAAAGAAAAAATCGGTCTTGATTGTCCTCAAAACCGATTCTTCTAAGCGCGAGACGAGATTCGAACTCGCGACCCTCGCCTTGGCAAGGCGATGCTCTACCACTGAGCCACTCGCGCATAGTATGCAGTTTGTCGAAAAAGAAGCGCGAGACGAGATTCGAACTCGCGACCCTCGCCTTGGCAAGGCGATGCTCTACCACTGAGCCACTCGCGCATATCGTTTTTTCGACAAGATGTATCTTATCAAACTTTTAGAAGCTTGTCAACATCTTTCATTCATTTTTGCTTTCTCCTTTGATAAAGAGAAAAGCGCGAGACGAGATTCGAACTCGCGACCCTCGCCTTGGCAAGGCGATGCTCTACCACTGAGCCACTCGCGCATA
>OHAO01000120.1_pt1 | contig 52537 bp, 49 predicted proteins | sample 1577151 | NCBI WGS metagenome assembly OHAO01 (sample SAMEA3541585, study PRJEB24748) | human gut metagenome | biome: human gut; feature: human-associated habitat; material: faeces | place: China | collected 2012 | reverse complement strand
ACGACACATACCGAAGGCCATTCGCTTTAAGTCACATTTACAAACTGAGCCTCAATCACTCTACTCGGCGGCACAGAAGCAAACTTGTTTGTTTTTGCCCATGTGTTGTCCCCCACAGGCATCAAGGTGCCAGATGCCGCCAGCTCGTAGGTGCGCAGCATATCTTCAACCGACAGATTAGGAGTACGGGTGCGCGGAGGGGCTGCACGGGTCAGATCGAACAGGATCGCATACTGCTCAGGCCAAGGTACACCGTAGAAGCGGCGAGGCGTCTTGCCGCTATCCCAACCGAGTTTTGTGCGGATGATGTGCATCAGCATTCGGTTACTCACAGTTGTCCACTTTTTCTGCCCTTTCAGATCCTCTGCGGTTCTTCCAGACATAAAGGGAACGGCGCATGGATCGTCTTTATCACACGCCTGAATAGCCAGAGTAGTGCCTTCGGAACTGATCAGGAGCCGAACATTTTCGGGGTATCCAAGTTCTGCCGCACTCAGATTATTAAAGCGAATAGACGATTGCGCAATGCGCGCCTCTGCTGCGCTGAATGTCCGCAGCGTCGGGTTCACAACACGAAAGTCAGAAAGGCAAGCGTTCATATATCGACATCCTCCTTGAACTGAATTGGGTGGAGTTCGGCTAAAACTCCTTCGCCCGTAATATCTTCCAAAATTACAGCCTCACGATCTGGCATAGAAACTCTGTTTTTTACCTCTCGCCAATCCTCTTTGGAAACCAGCGGCGTGTGAGCGTCCCTCACTCGAAACCGCTCAGCCTGACCTAAGTTGCGCACACGCTTATGAGCGAACAGATCTACGCAAATGCTCTTTTGCATGATGATATCGCCACAGTAGCGGTCATTGCCAAGAATATAGGTGACAGACGATACCGTCCAATGCGATTTCCCGGCTGGAGAGGGAATCCCTTCTGAAGTTAAAATCTTCGCGATTTCGTATGGCGTTTTCCCTCCAAGGTAGAATGCAAAGATCCGAATAACTACGCCGGCCTCATCTTCATCCACGATCAGCTTGTTGTCTTCAAGCTGATAGCCATAGGGCTTGACTAATTTCGGAATTCCCTTTGCAAAGCGCTGGCGGATGCCCCATGCTACGCTGATGGACTTATTGACGCTCTCGTCCTGCGCAAATGCCGCAAGAACGGTGAGAAGCAATTCGCCATTTTGAGAGAGTGTGTTGATGTTCTCCGTCTCGAAGTAGATAGAGACAGGCGGAGACAGGGACCTTAGCATACGGGCATATTTGATGCAGTCAACGACATTACGAGCAAATCGAGAGACAGACTTCGTGATGATCATGTCGATCTTTCCAGCTTGGCAATCTTCAATCATCTGATTGAATTCCTTGCGGTTTTTCACGGAAGTCGCCGAAATTCCCTCATCGGCATAGATCCGAACCAGCACCCAGTTTGGATGCTTTGCAATACACTCGGAGTAGTATTGCTGTTGAATTTCAAAACTCTCCGCTTGCATTTCAGACATGGTACTGACACGGCAATATGGAGCTACCCTCAGCTCAACATCTTCGGAGTTCTGAGGCTGCATGTCCTCGCGAGCTGGCATCCGTTCTACTGCTTGCCCCTCTTGGAAAGCGTCACGAATTCTTTGCTTTCGATCCTCATTTTTTGTTTCGCGAGCCAAATGCAGGACCTCCTTCTGTGCGATATCTAGAGTAGAAGGCATAAACAGGCGGAATCAGTTCAGCACGACCGGAAGGTGTGTAGACCGAAAGCCCGGCACTTGCGAATTTGCGGCCAACTTCGAGAATGGCCTCTCCACGGGCCAAACGTAACAAATTCTTTACCAGCACACATTCGTAAAGGCCATGCCGCCTATCCCGAGCCAGCGTCTTGATGCTTTGCCGGTTCCCATCAGTGCCATACTCAAAAACAGGGAGCTCTGCTACGACCTCCAAGCCGAGGCCTTTTGCGGTTGTGCGGAGTCCGGCCAGCTGTGCTTGCATGAGACTGTTATTTACCTCCGAAGCTGGCCCTCCAATTCTTGCGTATATAATGCAGCGTTTCATCGTGCTTTTTCCTCCGACTCAAACTTATGCACCAACCGATAAAATGTCGATGCGCTGACGCCCAACTGCCTATAGCACTCGACAGCCGTGATTTCTCCTTGCTTCCACTTGGGGTAATAGATATCCCAATCCTTTACAGAACACTTTGGCCGCCCAAATTTGACACCCTTTAGATGCGCGGCGGCAATACCTTCCGCCTGTGCCTTCGACTTGGTATCAACTTCCAGCTGAGCGCCGAAAGATAGTACGGCGAGGACAATATCCGTGATTACACTACCGAGCAGATCTTTGTATCGGGTCGTATCCAAAATGGGCGTGTCCAGGACAACGATGTCCACACCAAGCGTTTTGGTAAGATATTCCCACTCGGTGCGAATTCCAGAGTAATTACGGCCAAAACGATCAATGCTTTTAACGACCAAGATATCACCATTACGCAAAATGCTATTTCGTAGCGACATGTAGTTTGTTCGCTCAAAACTACGGCCGCTCTGCTTGTCCACATAGATATCACGCTCTTCAATGCCGTACTCGAGCAATTCAAGGACCTGACGATCCTCATTTTGCTCAGCTGTGGATACACGAGCATATCCAAATTTCTTATTGCTCATGGCATTACTCCTTAGACCGGAACATACCCATGACACCACCGAGATCCGCAAGATCATCAGCCGCCAGCGTTGGACTCTCCGACTTTGGGGACGTGGGTTGTGATACAGCTTGGAGTTCTCCATTTGTGACCATATCGCGAACGACATCCTTGACGATGCTCACCACCCAGTCGCGGCCAAACTCGTTGGCCGCTTCTGGGCAGCTTGTGTAGTGCAGGATCGCATTGACGACCAATTCGGACATGCTGCGTGGTCGTTGCCGTAAAATATCGAGTGCGCGCCGGTGCCGAAAGTCCATTTCATTGAACTGGAGCACAACACGAGACTTACTATTACTGCCCATTCGACGCTACCTCACTCTGATAGAGGAGTTCATAGCCGTGTGCATTGGCATGAATATCTTCGATGAAAATGGGGAATGCTACTTTATTTCCCCTCTCAATCATTCCTCTCAGGAGAAGAGAGCCACCACCAGCAAACACGCATTTGCTGGTCGTTACATCGATTCCACGCTCACGCAGGAAGTTATAGAACTCCGAAAGGAACTCTCCAGTCATGCTGCGAATCAGCTGTTGCACTTCACCAGGAAGGACAGTAGGCTGATTGCGAATGACCTCATCAATATCGCAGTCCTCCAAGATCCGGGCATAGAGCGCATTGCATTTGCTTGTAATGCTGTTGTAGAGGGTGATGACCCCCTTTTCAAAACTTTCGACCACCGCCAGGTCAGGACGTCCGTTACGCAGCTTGAGAACGTCAATGGTAAAGCCGCCAATGTCGATGATGTAGGCAACAGAATAGGTCTTGAGCGTACTGTACTGTGTTACAGCAGCCGCAAATGCCTGAGGATAGCTGAGGACTTTGCTAATGCGGATCGAGTAGTATTTTCCATTGTACTCGAAGTCAATGGCCTCACGGCGCCGCAGAAAGTACTGCTCAAAGCGACTGTGGAGCTGTTCATAGTGCGCCGGGGGCAATCCAATCAGTAGTGTGATGTCAATCGGATCCAGCGTTTCAGCTGCCTTGCGCCGCTCCAGTTCCTTAGCGATAGCGAAGAGCGTCAGGACATAGAACCGCTCGTCTTCGGTTTTGTCGCGCAGATAAGAAATGCGCTGTTCTGTCAGCGTATAGTAGCGCCCGTTCCAGCAGATATAGTCCGTTTTGAAGCCTTGCAGCCCCTCAGACGAAATCAGGCCGGAGGTAAAAAGCGTGTTCGGGGTCTTGATCGATTTATTGCCGTGATCGACAGAGATAATCATGGATTGGAACCTCCTCATTTCGTTTAACAAAGTGCGTGTAATGTGCACTCGAAGCATCTAAAAGAAATTACGCATAGTGTTCTCATAGAACAACAACTACACTAAATGTTTTCCATTTAGGCATTTATGCCCAGTCTTTCAGAAGATCGTGGAGCTTTTTGAGCGCACCGTTGACAGATTTCAGCGCTGCGTTCATATGGCACCCTTCCTGACGGGCAATCTCACGGATCGTCATATTCTCCATCAGCATGTGGATCCTGCGCTGCTGGATCGGGGTGAGTTGCGCGATCGCTGCATACAGCGCAGCGACCTGCTCATCCCACAGCAACGTATCTTCCATCGGGTTCTGCTCATAAGACTTCGGCATTTCGAAAAGGTCCTCGATTGGTGTCCAATCACGGTGATATACTTCTTTGCGATGGACGCGCTGCGTTTCATTCTGAAGAGCGCGCCATTCTTCATACAGCTCATCGCTGACAGGAATTTCCTGATAAATGCCATAGTAGTCTTTGATTCTGATAGTTTTCATTTTTACCTCCAAGTCGTTTCGTTTGCGGATGCGGACGAACGACTTGAAGGCGGGCCACGAGCCCGATTGCCAGCGCCGGACATGGATCATGCTCCCAGTCAAGGCAACAAAAAAGCCGGCCACTCTCATTTTCGAGAATGGTCGGCTCTTTGTTCCGGTATTGGCTGGCGCACAAGGGTATGAAAAAAGCCCCTCGGATCATAGACCCGAGAGGCTATAGGTGCTCCAGCATAATCCATTATACCTGCTGAGTCTCTACACTACAATTTCGTTTGGCTCTCAATTTCCTCCCGATTTTCTATCATGTTTTCTCTCATCTGACTGCCACATTGTCTCTCATTTGTCTCTCACGAGACTTCCACCTGAGCGGTGACGCTACCGCTTTGCTGCAGGTGCTCCCTGATGATCAGATCGGGGATTACGACACACCAGAGGTTTGCTGCATAGGCACGGATAGCGGGCTTGATGTGCCGATAGTATGTAGATGAGGAGATTCCGAGGTTGAGATATGCTTCCTCATTTGAAGTGCAGTAGACATCAAAGTAGCGGGCCTGCAGGATGCTATAGTAGGTACCGCCGTTTGGCGGGGTGCCCTTCACCAATACCAAGGCCTCTTCCATAACGGAAAGCAGCTCCATGCAGTGTCCCATCTCCGCCAAACGGTCCGAAATGCGTTTGCGGTCGGTGTCGCGATCATAGTCGATGGCTAAATTGATGAAGTCTGAGATGGATTGCCGCCGGCTCTCATAGCACTCTTCCTCAAATTCGTCGATTCTTGCGGCTGTCCGTCTAACGGTGGGCCCATAGATTTGGAGCAATGCCATCGTCTTTTCAATATCTTCCTCGGTCAGCGTGCTGGTAATGTCAAATGTTTTCAGGTAGTTTTGGAATTTGCTCATGATCCGTCCTTTCTGCCAGACCTGATTACTCAAAGAAGTTGAACGAGCCAATCACTTTGGCGTAGGCCTTGGACTTGCTATGGAGAATGCGCTTATCGCCATCCTCCTTGATTTTGCGGTCTTTCAGATAGAGATAAATTGCAAAAGCTCCGTCTTCTTTCACGATGATGAGCTCTCCATCATTAATGGCGGCGCCACGCTGGCAGAGAAGGAGACTGCCGGTGGAGATGCCATACTCATGGTAGCGATGGCCGTCTGCCATAATGCAGAAGCACTTCTTATTTTCCACGTTGGCGAAGCCCGTGATAAGGATATCGCCCTTGTTGTTGCCCGAGACCGTATGCTTGTCCCGGAATTCCTCAACTTTGGTTATCAAAATCAGTCCCTCCTTAGTGGTACATAACAGAGGGCATCTTGTATTCAACCTCCCGATGGGCAGGCATCTTCAGCCCCGTGGTGAGTGCGGCGAAATTGATGGCATGGAGGCCATAGCGGCGACGGATGTCTTCCATGGTGCGCTCCAGGATGAGGCGCTTGTTGTGCTTGGTAAAGTCTGACCAGAGATTGAGCTGGATCGGCGTGTCAGACGGGATAAGGTCGATTGCGCTGATGGTCAGAGACCGGATATTGTTGTTCCAGGTATGCTTCTTGCAGAACAGCTCAAAGCCTGCCGCTGCAATTTCCGTGTAGCTCTGCGTTGGAAATGTCAGTTTTCCTTGGTATTCCCGTTGCGAGAGGGTGTTGTCGCGGACGCTGATGCGGACCCGTGTGGCAGCCAGCTTATTCTTCCGGAGCTTCAGCCCAACTTCCTGAGAAAGCTCCATGAAAACATGGCGCACTTCATCTTTCGAGAGCAAGTCATCCGTGCAGGTAATGCCGTGACCAACGCTTTTGATGGGGATTTCGTAGTCGCATGGCATAACGCGCGATTGATCCAGTCCATTGGCAAACACCCACAGCTTTTCACCATTGACGCCAAGCCGGCGAATTAGCATTGCCCGATCCGCTTGAGCCAGATCTCCGATGGTGCGGATCCCGTAGAGCCGAAGCTTTTCCGTCGTTGCTCGCCCCACATAGAGCAGGTCTGAAACGGGGAGCGGCCAGATTTGATCTTTGAAGGATTCCCACGTTATGACAGTTACGGCATCTGGCTTCTTCATGTCTGAGCCAAGTTTCGCAAAAATCTTATTGAAGCTGACGCCAATGGAAACGGTGAGTCCGACTTCTTCTTTCACAGTAGTCCGAATCTCGTTGGCGATTTCAAGCGGAGTTTTCTGCTGGAGAAGCGGAGACCCAGTCAGTTCAATCCAGCTCTCATCAATGCCAAATGACTCGACTTCCGGAGAGTATCGCAAATAGATAGAGCGGACAATTTTGGAGAATTTCAGATATTGTTCCATATGCGGTTCTACAATCGTCAGTTGCGGACATTTTTGCTTTGCCTCCCAAATCACTTCACCTGTCTTCACCCCACATTGCTTTGCCAATTGGTTCTTCGCAAGAACGATCCCATGTCGATCCTCTGTGCTGCCGCAAACCGCAATGTACTTTCCACGCAATTCCGGATGCAGCATACATTCAATACTCGCATAGCAGTTGTTGAGGTCACTATGCAATACAACTCGGCCTTCCATATTCGGCATACCTCCTGTCCATAACCTTCAAGAAATAGTTCCATCAAGTTCCTAAAAGTTCCTATTGACAAGTTCCAATTCGCAGAATATAATGAGCCTAAAGTTCCAACCGAGTTCTATTAAGTTCCAATAAGTTCTAATAACAAAATAGCAGGTCAGAAAATGGTTTGTCAATAGAACTTTCAAAAACTTTCCAAACCTGCGAGAGGAGACGGTTATGAAAACGACTGGTGAAAAGATTCGAGAGAGCCGCACGCATCTGGGCCTTACGCAAACAGAGCTGGCCGATAAGATTGGTGTCACGCTGCGCACGATTACCAAATACGAAAAACAAGGTGTAATGCCTCGCGGTGTAAATCTTCAGAGGTTGGCAGAGGTGCTGGGTGTTTCCACGGCATATCTAAGCAACGATGAGATCGTAGATCCCAACTATGGACTTGAAGAGGCACCATACATCGAGAGCGCAAGAGCAGCCTATGGCCGTAAAGGGGCAACTGATGTAGAGCAGCTGCTGACACAAACGCGTGCTCTCTTTGCTGGTGGAGATGTCCCTGAGCAGGATAAGGAGCTTTTCTTCCAAGCAGTCACTGAGGCGTATTTTGCTAATAAGCAGCGAGCCAGCGAGAAGTTCACCCGTAAAGACTACAAAAAGTAAGCAGGAATATTCTGAGTGTACGGATTTTTGGACAACCCTTGTGGTACTGTCAGGCTGTATAATAGAAAACTACTTTCTGAAGTGAGGCGAGTGGATTGCTGACGATGACGATTAGGCAGGAAGTAAGTCGATTGAAAATGAAATATCAGACAGATGACCCGTATGAGATCTGCGAGTATTTGGATATCCAGGTGATGGAACGTCCAATGGGAAAGAGTCCCCGTTCCTGCAAGGGTTTTTTCCTGGTTTCTTCTCGGTGCAAACTGATTGTAATCAACAGTGATTTGCCCGACAGCATTCAACGGATCATCATTGCGCACGAGCTGGGGCATGCAGTCCTCCACAGCGATTCTGCCATTAACACCTTCCATGAGTTTGCGATGTTTGAGGATACAAATCGAATGGAGTATGAGGCAAATGTGTTTGCTGCGGAGTTCATGCTCAGCGATGACACCGTCTTAGAAGCGCTGGAGATGCAAATGGACTTTTATCAGACAGCGAAGTGTTTGTATGTGCCACCTGAGTTACTGGACTTCAAGCTCCGGATTCTACAATGCCAAGGTGTAAGAATCATAGCTCCGTATATCGCGCATGGGGATTTCCTCAAGCGAGATCTGGAGCAGCCGTTGAGTTAAGTATGCTGTCAGGTGAGGCTTATAAGGTCTATGTGAGCGTTTTTGTAGAGCATCGTTCGGATGGGACAATGCTGCCTAGGGAAATCATCTGGGAGGATGGCCAGAAATATGAAATAGACCGCGTGATCGATATTCGCCCAGCCTATGCTGCAAAAGCCGGCGGGCAAGGCGATCGTTACACCATCCAAGTCAATGGTGCAAGAACATATCTCTATTTTGAACGATCCACCAATCTAACGGGTAATACGATAGGCCGTTGGTTTGTGGAACGAAAGGTGCCATTGAGGGATCTACTTTAGAGCCCATGACATTGGAGAAACTTGTGAGGAGGGAAAAAATGTATAGCGCTGCATTACAGAGGTACTATAACGAGCACGAGCATTTGCCATACACCTTTTATGCTCAGCCAAAACGCTTCACTCAGTATGCGATAGAAAAGAGAGGCGAGCTTTTGGCAACAGCGTATAACTTCGAGCCGGATGCGAAAGGCACAAGAGACTTCGTTGAATATTCTTCTGCCGACTTTACTGTAACGGATTTCCATTCTGCTGACCGAGTCTGCGTGGTTATGAGGCTTCCGGAACCTACAATGCCATTGCACTGTAAGATGATCGGCTGCTCTATCAAGTTCGATGGCAGTTGCCCCATATGGCGTACAGTCGAGTTGACGGAGCGGGGTAGCTTTCTCCTATGCGGATGGAATGCGGATCATACGCATATGGTAATTAGTGAGGTAGCTTCAGAGATGGAGGAATGTACTCGCCATATGGAGGCCGAGCTTGCTTCCCCAATAGTGGTTGACTTGAAACTATTTAAGTTCAAATAATGTGATTTAGGCGCTAATCCAAATGGATTAGCGCCTTTTTGTCCAGAAAGCAGAAATGGGTATTCTGGCGAATGGATGGATCTAATGGTATCCTGTCTCCGTACTTATTAGATTTCATCTCCGATGCGGAGCTTCATAAGCTGTGAGCCAATTCATATTGGCACTTCTGGGCGAACAATATGTTTCGCCTCTCATTTTGCGCTTTGATTTGAATTTCAGATCAAGGTGCTCTTTTTTTGTCCAAATACCGCTTTAGCGGGTTTGAGAAATAATTATTTGAAAGGTGGAACAAGCAAATGACAGAAAGCAAAGTATTCACGGACAACTTCAGTCGTAGCTTTACGGAGCCTGGGGATTTTTTTCAATTCCTGAGTGACCGGAAAGCCCGCAGCAAATGGATGACCGCTCCATCCAGAGAACTACAGTTCGAACCGGTGGAACGAGGCTCCACGCTTGGGAATCTGTACATGCAGATCTATGACCACAATGGTGCCGCTGAGATTCTCGAAGACACAATGGAGAATACCAGCCTCCTGCTGAAGGTGGATGGTAAGGACTATCCGGTTCGTTCCTGCGCGATCAAAACAGTTCTCGAGCGAGCCCGCATCTCTGGGCATGCACTCAACAAAGTTTCCAAGACGGTATTCGCTGAGATCCTCAACTACTGCATGGGCGTCGCCTCCGGTGACAGCCTGATCAAAATCGCGGATGAGAAAGTATCGGCAGTACATGGTGGTGATCCGAAAGACTATACCGTCATGGAGATGCTGCCACTATTCAAAGCAACGAGCGACTTTCTCAACCGTGAGTATCCCGGAAACACTTTCATGACAGCCCACTTCGATCACTCCATTGCGACAGCAATCTGGCGTCTGGATGGGCAGGCAGACAAGCTTCTCGATACATATCATAGGGAGATTGCTGCCAAAGGCTTGCAAACTGAGAAAATGGTTCCTGCGCTGCGCTTTTCCACCTCCGATGTGGGCATGAGCGGTGCAAATCTCTATCCGATCTTTCTGGTTGGTGCCGAGAGTCGTATTGTTCCATTGGGATACTCCATTCGCACCGAACACAAGAATGGCGTGGATATGCAGTATTTTGAGGAACAGCTCGGATTGGTCTATGCGCAATTTGAAAAGGCACTGGACAAGCAAGTGCAGCTTATGAACATCGAGATCCGCTATCCCGTCACAACACTCATGCGTGTTCTGAAAAGAATCAAGGCCCCGAAGAAAGCCTCCTATGAAGCTATGGACTATTTCGTAGCAATTCATGGAGACAGTCCTTGCACGGCCTATGAACTCTTCATGCAGATGAGCGATGTGATCTTCTCTGCGCAGTGTGACGGTGCCTCTGGGCTGAGGATTGCTCAGTTGGAGGAGATTGTATCTCGTGCCTTGAATGTGAATTGGCATGAGTATGATCATCCCGGCGACTTTAAGTGGTAAGAGGTGGTGATCTCACATGAAGAATATAACCTTCGAAGGCATCAGCACCTTACAACGTCTACACCTTTGCTGGCAGATCAGAAAGCAGATTGGAAAGATACATCAACCTATCAAAGTTGAATTCCATCAGCCGATTTGCCGCAAGCAGTATTCTTCCCTCTGGTACGGCGGCCTGGTGGTATCTATCAAGGTGCGCGGGTGTGTTTTTGCCATTCACGCCTGCGGAGATATCTACGCCACACTTTACGATAAGAGTGATGGTACAGAATTACTCTATGTCAAAGATAAGAGTAACTCTGGACGTTTTGGCGTTGATGTTTTGCCATATCTGAAGACGGACCATGCCTTATATGCTGCCATGGGTGATACGCATAAACGGTATCGACTCGATATGGAACACAACAACTGGTGGGAGTGCTTTGTCTATACGCCAGAGGGCGAATTCCATGACATGATGTGGGCATTAGATAGTGACCACATCTTCGAGGGAGTTGAGGTAGTACTCTCCGCTATGGATTCAGTCATAAAAGATATCACCGAAAACAAGGAGCGGATTGAATATGGAAAAGACTCGGCATTTTATTGTTGATACGCCAGTAGGACAACTCGCGATTTACGCTAAGCACGATAAGACTGACTGCGCAGCAGACTATCCAGGCGTTTTCATCGACTATGTACGCAAGAATGGCGCTACAGCGATCCTGGCTTGCGTAGAATACGATCCAAACAAGGAAGCACTTCAGACTGTTGTCTACGGCAACTGTGCATCTGACGAGCCGACTGAGATCGTCGAGCACTACAATACTGATTTTGAAGAGTAAGGAGGATAGATTATGCCTAATTGGGCGTTTGGGTATGTAAATGTCACCGGTACACGGGATGGCATTAAGTCGTTCATTGAACGGTTTGTCAGCGAAGACGATCCTTCAACCATTCCAGGCAAGCGTTTCTTTGCACGGAGCTTCATCCAGTCGAAAAGACAGGCATTCATTGATGAGGCTATGAAAGAATTCTCCGAGCCTGCCGTCGATGCCAAAGCAAGTTACTCGTTTGTCGCGTCGTTCGCATGGTCAGCATACAGTTGCTTGATCGGTGGATATCCTCAGAATTCTCCTAGTGAGTGCCTGACTCTCTCAGAGGCCTGCGCAGAAGATGGCGTTTCTGTCATGATCCAGACCTCAGAGCCGGGAATATGTTTTGAGGAACACATTACCTGCGATGACACAGGGACGGTAGAGCACACCGAAAAAGATCTACTTGCTTATAAGTGTCGGCATTGCGGGGAGATAACAAGCTTTGCCTCGTTCGAGGATCCTGATGATCAGGAATGCCCAGAATGCGGCAATTGTGGGTTTGATTGCTGCGAGGAGGTGTAGGCTATGGGCCTGAACCTGAACTACACGCCAAACAGATTGGTGGACATCACAACTCTAACAGAGGATCAATGGCTCAGTTGGAGGCGAAAAGGAATTGGCGGCAGCGATGTAGCTGTCGCCCTTAATTCCTCCCCATATCGCACGGCACGAGACCTTTATTATGACAAAATCGGGGTCGTCATGTCAGATGATGGGCCGGACAGAAGCATCACATTCCAGATTGGGCATTTGCTCGAAGATGTGGTAGCTCAAATCTTCGCAAAGAAGACCGGACTATCTGTGTATGAAGACCACTGGATGTACCAACACCCGTTTTTCCCCTTCCTGATTGCCGATGTGGATCGTTTTGTAACCCTGCCGGATGGACGTAAGGCCATCTTAGAGTGCAAAACGGCGCACTATGACATGCAATTCAAGTGGGCGAACGGCGCAGTCCCTCGCCACTATGAATTGCAGGTTCGGCACTACATGTCGGTGATGAATATCGATGTTGCATTCATTGCCTGCCTGTTCTCAAATAATGAGAATGACTTTGTATGGCAAAAGATTGAGCGTGACCTCGAGGAAGAAGAGAACACGATCATGGAGCTGTCGGCATTCTGGAATAATCACGTCATGGCTCGTGTGGAGCCGCCTCTGGTCGAAAAGCCAGATGCGGTTCTGGAGTCTCTTCGTCGCTATTTCGGCCCTGCTGACAAGTCTGAACCGACTGTAGATCTTGACCGCAAGTTTGTGGTGAACCTCAAAGAGATTCTGACCCTCAAAGAGGAAAAGAGAGCTTTAGATGCTCAGGTAAAAGCACTTGAGACTCGCATCAAATCCCTCTATGCTCCCATCGTCGAAGAGATGGGTACTGCGTGCAAAGGAACCTGTGAACAGGGCGGCGAGTGCTTCAAAGTTTCCTACAACCCTCTGTATCGGGAAGGTATATCGAAAGATCGTTTATCTGCTCTACGAGCTCAGTATCCTGATATCTATGATGAGTTTGTGGATCAGACGGAATCAAGAATCTTTAAGGTGGTCAAATCGGCCATCGCATAAGGAGTGATCAAATGCTATGTCGATATGAAAGAACCATCTTTAAGTCCGATAAGGGCTTCTGCATTTTTGCCTACAGTACTTCTGATGAGTCTGTTCCAAAGGAAGCCCGTAATCGGTCTTACTACCATGACGACAAGATTCATTTCACGGCAATTGGCTATCATCTGATTGCTACAGATGCCGTGGAAGTGGAACTGGATGGCACATGGGAGAATTCCAAACACGGTTTACAGCTGTCGGTTTCAATGTGTAAGGAAGTCGTGCCGAGAGATCAAGCCGGCATCCTTGCTTACCTGAGCAGCGGTATCATCAAGGGAATTGGCCCTGAGACCGCAAAGGCCATTGTCGCTCGCTTTGGCGATAAGACGATGGAGGTTTTGGAGAAAGAGCCGGACAAGCTGCTTAGCGTCAAGGGGATTGCCCAGAAAAAACTCAAGGCTATCATCAAATCCTACGGGGAAACGAAAGCCTTGAGTGATCTCATGATATACTTGGCGCCTTTCGGTGTTTCGATGAAAAAGGTTGCGATGATCCGAGAAGAGTTCGGAGATAACAGCCTGAGAATCGTGAAGACGGATCCATTCCAACTCTGTAAGATCAAAGGCTTTGGCTTCATGACAGTCGATTCCGTTGCCCGTAAAACAAAAGTTAGCTTAAAGCACCCTTTGCGATACTCCGGTGCGATCAACTATGTGCTGGATGAGGCACGCGTATCTGGGCATCTTTTTCTATCCGTTGATGAGACGGTTGGCCAGTGCTATGAGCTTCTCAATATGGGCTGCGATGATGAAGTGGTTTCCGAAGAGGAAATCCGCCAAGCGATCTCAAATGAATGTGTGGAATCCCGTATCTATGTTGAGGGAAGCCGTGTATACCTGAGTTACGAGCGCATGTGCGAAGTTAAGTCAGCTAAGCGCATTGTGTCCATGATACTCCAAGAGGGCTTTACAAAGATCGACGATCTGGACAGCAAAATCGACAATGCGGAGAGGACCTTGCATCAAAGACTGGCTCCTTCGCAACGTAATGCTGTGAAGCTGTGCCTCTCGCATCCGATCTCCATCATGACCGGAGGCCCCGGCAGCGGAAAGACCACAACACTACGATTCATACTGGATATCTATAAAGCTGCGTTCCCTGCGAATGAAGTCCTCTTGGCTGCACCTACTGGCCGTGCCAGTCGGCGCATGGCAGAACAGACAGGAATGCACGCATCTACACTTCACTCGGCGCTTGGCCTTGTGACGGATGAAGACAGCCCGCTGAACGACAAAGAGTTACTATCAGCAGACTTGGTAGTCGTTGATGAGTTTTCAATGGTGGACATGCGCCTTGCGTATATCCTCCTTGATCGTATCAAGTCGGGCGCTCAGCTGATTATTGTCGGTGATGCTGACCAGCTCCCATCTGTTGGCGCGGGTAATGTGCTGCGAGAGATGATTCGAAGTGAAAAGGTTCCTACGGCAGTCTTAGAGACTGTTTTCCGCCAGGCATCTAATAGCCGTATCATCACAAACGCCTATGCCATCAACCACAACGACACACATCTTCAGTTCGGGGATGACTTTCAGTTTTTGGAAGTTCAGAACTCGGAAGAGGCTGCGCAGTTGGTCATCAAGAACTATCTGCAGGAAGTCTCTTTGCATGGTATTGAGGACGTGCAGATTCTCTCACCTCTCCGTAAGCGAGGTGCGGTTGCGGCAAATGCGTTGAATGAGACCATTCGAGACCTTGTCAACCCGCCAAACAACCTGAAGAAAGAGGTTAAGTGTGGCAGTCGAGTATTTCGTGTTGGTGACCGCATTATGCAGACGGCAAATCGAATCAATGTGTCAAATGGCGATGTCGGCGTCATAACCGACATGAAGAAAGAGGATGATGAGACGATCACATGCGTGAGGCTTTTGGATGGAAGGACACTACAGTACACGCAGGAAATGCTGGAGGATTTGGAGTTCTCCTACTGTACGACCATTCATAAGAGCCAAGGGCAAGAGTATCCTGTCATCATTGTTCCTCTTTTGAAAGAGCACTATATCATGCTGCGGCGGAATTTGCTCTATACTGCTGTGACCAGAGCCAAGGCGAAGGTCATCCTGATTGGGCAAAAGCAGGCAGTCTTTGTTGCGATCCATAAATGTGATGTGGGTCAAAGAAATACGGTGCTCGCGGATCGAATCGTGGCTTATTATAACCGCGAGCTGAGTCGGCGAGTAGCGTGATTATTTGGGAAACGGGGTGGTCAAAAGCTGCCTCGTTTCTACATTTATTGTGAAAGGACAATTACCATGAGTGAATCGAACTCTAATGTGATCCCTGCCATCAACGCTGTCGATGGTTTTAACCCCGCTGATTTCGTGCGTACTACCGTGGGTGAGGAAGGCGAAAACGATCTCTACCTTGATGTCAAATATCGCCTTCTTTGGTTCCGCCTGCACCATCCGAATGGAAAGATCGCCCCGGAGCTTATCCGAGTTGATGAGAAGAATGCAATCGTATGCTGCAGGATCTATGCCGATAAGGCTGACCCAGCTGACCAGTTCATTGGGAAGGCGTATTCTCAGCGTTTCTCAACGGAAGACCGCTTTGGCGATCGCTTCTTGGAGATCGCCGAAACAGTCGCAAAGGGCCGCGCTTTGGCTGATGCAGGTTATGGTACGCAGTTCTGTATGAATGGTGATGCGCTGGCCGGTATTATCGCGGATGCCCCAATCAAGATGCCACCTGATGAAGATGCAGGACACCCTGGTAGTGTCGTGGCGAGTTTTACCGCTCAACCGACAGCGGATCCTCCAGTCTTCTCTCAGACGGCGACAGCGCCTAAATCTACCCAGCCTGCTCAGCAGCAGGTTCACCCTCCTGTGCAGCAGTCTCATGCTCCTGCTCCGGAGCCCCCCAAAACGCTGGATGAGTACTTGCGTGTCATGACCATTGAACAGGCGAAAGCCGTCAAGGTTGATTTTGGCCGCTTTAGTGGATGGTCTCTTGGTGAAATCGCTATGAAGAGCCCAGGTGACCTCGCGTGGTATGTGAAGAACTATTCCGGCCATAATCTCGCACTGAAAGCAGGGGCTACAAAGCTTTTGGAAACGGTAGGCCAGATGGCCAGCTGATTCTTCCCCTAGCTAAGGGAGGTGGTTTAGATGGGCAGAATACCTGATCTGCCATGTGATATTGAGCAAGTGGTTGATCTTCTTGGCATCGAAGTCATACGAGATACCGGGACTCAACTGCATTGCAGGTGTCCATTCTGTGCAGATCGGAAAGCTCATATGAATGTCAAGATCCGCGATAATGTGTTTCGGTGTAATCGCTGTGGTAAAGGTGGAGGCATCCTCCATCTTTATGCAGAGTACTGTGATGTCAATCTCCATACGGCTTACGAAGAACTCTGCAAGATATTCGGGCCAGATGGGAGTGAACCAGTACACAAATATAATCGGAAGTCTCGCCCCATAGAAACGGTAGAACTCCCAATTGCCTCAGCTGAGGTGCGGGATAATACTTATTCCAATCTTCTCTCATTATTGACTCTATGCCCAACACATCAATCCGCTTTGAAAGAGCGCGGGCTAAAATCAGAGGAGATGGAGCGGCTATGCTATCGAACGACACCCACAACACGTTTGAAACGGATTGTTACAGAGCTGTTGGAGCGTGGCTGCATTCTTGATGGGGTTCCCGGATTTTACTGTCAGAAGGACTCTGGCCAATGGGTATTGGATATCCGAGGCTCAGGAATCATGCTACCCGACCGAAACCTGCTCGGCCAAATTGAAGCCATTCAGGTTCGGCTTGATAAGGTCTACAACCAGAAATTCTATAACCTGACGAGTGTTGACCAGTACTACGGAACACAGTCGAAGTGCTGCCCGCATTATGTCGGTGTTCATGAAGGCGATGAAGTGGTTTGCCTTACAGAGGGAGTTATGAAATCCGACCTTGCCTACAGCTTTGCGCAGGGTTCACCTTATGAGTGTGGTTTTGTGGGCCTTACAGGCATACCGAGCTATTCTCAGTACGAACGAGCCCTTGAAGAACTAGACTCCATTGGCGTGAAGAGGATCAACGTCATGGTTGATTCGGATTATCAGGTCAAAGAGGAAGTTCGGAAAGCACGCGACCGATATATTGAGATGGGGGCGGCTGCTGGTTTTGAAATGGCACCGATTACCTGGACACAAAAGCAAAAGGGTGTGGATGACCTTTACAGGCACCTTTTCCGAGACAAATGATTTGAGAGCTGCAGCGGGTTGCTGCAGCTCTCTCCATTAATTTGCAAAGTCATATATGGAGGATGACACATGAGCGTTGAAATATATATTTGTGATCTTAAACCTGAGGTTCAGGTGCAGGTTCTATCTGAGCTCAATTTGAGTTCTGATAAGGATGGAAACTATGACCTATTTCCGCTTTTTGTTGTTGAAAAGTCGGAGCCGTAAAACACTCGGAGATTTGAGGGTAACGAACGAGAGCTACAGCAATTTGCTACAGCTCACACATAATTTGCTGAAAGGAACAATAGATATGGAAGTCTTTTTGATTATGCCGACCACGCCGGAAGGAAAGGCGAAACTCAGCAAGGAACTGACCAAGTTCCATGCGGAACAAGCACTAAAGATAGTGCAGAAGTTGCCCTGTTCCACGGAACAAAAGTTGGAGCTTATCGATGCAGTAGTTGAACATTTACGTTCTAAGCAATAGTATCAACTTGTTTATCCGATTTGCTATAAACAAGTTTAAGCCGCCGTCCTGAGTGAAATCAGGGCGGCGGCTTTTCACAATATAGCTTGACGTATGACAAGTAGTGAATTAAGATAATGGGGGAGAATGTACATATGTAGCTTATGAAGGAAAAACAGGAGTTGCCCCATTTGTCATGGTCTGTCCACCGTAATTCTATCGAAACTGGTGGGCCTTTTCTGAAGGCGTATGGGAAATGATCTGGAAAAGGTGGTGCGCATATGAAGATTTATGCAATTCGAGATGAATCGGTGCAGGAGCAGAAGGATCTGGCATATCTCCTGTATTACGGGCGGGAAAAGCAGTTCTATATTGAGCTGCCTGAAAATGCGGATGCATGGGAAACGCCGCTGTTGCTGGACTCCTTTGTGAAGCGTGGGGAAACCACAGTCAATTCCTATTGGAGCAAGATCTGGGTTCAGCAGCGGATCGTTCCGATCGACCGCCAGAACATCGGTGAGATTCTGCGCGACAATCATCTGAAGGAATATGATGAGTACGAGCTTCTGATGCTGGCAATGGGGCGATGCGCACAGGATGATTACTACCTTGTTCCCATTAACGAGAAGGAGCTTCCGGAAGAAATTACGCGGCGGTTCTCAAAGAGAATTGAAGATGTGCTGCCGCTGGAGAACCATTGCCTGCTGGTATTTTTCCGGGATGGCGTAGTGAAGAAGTGCGATTTGCAGAAGCATTTTGAAAAGACGAAGACATTTCAAGTTCTTCTCAAGAAGCCGGACTTTTTTCAGTATGTACAGATGCAGACCGGCGGATACGGTGTTGCTTGGGATGTGAACATGACCATTTCGGACACGATGCTCTACCGAATTGGCAAAAGTGTTCCGCTGACGATGGAAAACTTCCGGAACTTTGCCGCGCACAGAATCATCAACGCATCGGAAGCGGCGGAGATATTGGGTTGCTCCCGGCAGAACATCATTGACCTTACAAAACGCGGGAAGCTGCATCCAATCAAAACATCGGAGAAGAGCACGCTGTATCTCAAAAGTGAAGTCCTGAAACGAAACTGGCAGTGAGAATACGTTATACCCCTTTATACCCTTTTGAAAGGGGTATAAAGGGGTATAGCGTTCTTTGGAGAACTTTTCAAAAAATCTTATTTGCACCTTTTCAAATGGGTTCCAATCCGTTACAATATATCTAACAACCTAACAATGTAATGCGAGGTGTTGCTATGAAAACAACAGACCAGCCGCAGGTGAAGCAATACGTCATCTATTCCCGCAAATCCAAATTTACCGGGAAAGGCGAAAGTATTGAGAACCAGATTGAGCTGTGCCGCCAATATATTGCAATGCACTTTGGCGAAGACGAGGCGGAGCATGCGCTTGTATATGAGGACGAGGGGTTTTCCGGCGGCAATCTGGAGCGTCCGCAGTTCAAGCAGATGATGAAGGATTCCCAGAAGATTGAGTTCGCTGCTATTGTCGTCTATCGCCTTGACCGTATCAGCCGCAATATTGGTGACTTTGCAAAGCTCATCGAGGATCTGGGTGACCGGCACATTGACTTCATTTCCATCCGGGAACAGTTCGACACGTCCTCTCCAATGGGGCGTGCAATGATGTATATCGCGTCAGTGTTCTCCCAGCTGGAGCGAGAAACCATAGCCGAGCGTATCCGCGACAACATGCATGAGCTGTCCAAGACCGGACGCTGGCTGGGCGGGACGACACCAACTGGCTACGCTTCGGAAAGCTTGTCCAGCGTAACAGTAGATGGCAAGGTTAAAAAAGCTTGTAAGCTCAAACCTATTCCGGAGGAGATTCAGCTGGTAAAGACAATTTTTTCTGTGTTCACGGAAAGTGGCTCCCTCAGTAAAACTGACCAGTACTTATTAGAGCACCGCTGTGTCACAAAGCGCGGCAAGCAGTTCACACGCTTTGCCATCCGGGGTATTCTGACAAATCCGGTTTATATGATTGCTGACGATACGGCGTATCAGTATCTCAAGGAGAACAACGTAGACCTTTTTGCTGAGCCATCGGAGTTTGACGGTGAGCACGGTATTATGGCCTACAACCGCACGCTCCAACGCCCTGGCAAGGCTACTCAGATTCGCCCGATGGAAGATTGGATTGTGGCAGTGGGGAAACATCCCGGCATTATCTCCGGTGCAAACTGGGTACGAGTACAGTCTATGCTGGACGTGAACAAATCCAAGAGCTATCGCAAACCGCGCAGCAATGTGGCGCTTTTGTCCGGCCTTCTGCGTTGTGGCGAGTGCGGTGACTATATGCGCCCGAAACTGACTGGTCGCACTAATGCTAATGGGGAGTTGATTTACACCTATATGTGCTCCACCAAAGAGCGCAGTCATGGTACTGTCTGTAGTATGAAAAACTGCAACGGCAACACTCTAGATGCTAAGATTGTTGAGGAAATACGTAAGGTTGCCACCGACAAAAAAGACTTTGGACAGTTACTGTCAAAAACCAAGAAAGTAATCAATGACAACAAAGCAAGTTATGAAGCTGAGTTGACTTTATTAGTGAAGAACCATGCTGAAACAGAAGCCCGCATCAAACGACTGGTGGAATCTCTGTCCGTTGCCAGCGAGACCTCGGCCAAATACGTCATGGAGCAGATCGATGAGCTGCACCGGCAGAGCGAACAGGAGCAGACAAGAATTGCTGAATTGGAAAAGCTTGCTAGGCAGAGTAATGCTCTGAGCCAAAATCTATTTTTCTATAGAGATATGATTGAGTCATTCGCTGACACGGTGGATTCGACTACTATTGAAGAACGGCGTCGCCTGCTGCGTACTATCGTCAAAAAAGTGGTTTGGGACGGCAAAAACGTCTATGTATACCTCTTTGCGGAGGATGGAGAGCTGAATTTGCCGCCCATAGGGCAGCTTATGTGTCCGTCAGGAGAGGATAGCGAATGAAATTTTGATGTACTTTCGCAGCCGGAAGAAGTTACAGGGCGAGGTGTCGCTCAACGATTCGCTCGATTCCGACGCCGACGGCGAGTCGCTCTATCTTATGGACGTCGTCGGCGTCGAGGACACGATGTATTTGGACATTCAGGACCGCGACGACTGCCTGCGCGTGCGAAAGCTCGTGCATGAGTGCCTGACCGAGCGGGAGGAAGAGGTCATCACCTCGCGCTACGGCCTCGGCGGCCGGATGCCCCGCACACAGCGCGAGGTCGCAAAAAAGCTTGGGATCTCGAGGAGCTATGTATCCCGCATCGAAAAGCGCGCGCTGCAAAAGCTGGAGGAAGCCCTCGGTGAACGGGAATAAAAAACGCGGGGCGCAGATGTCTGCGCCCCGCGCCCGCTCAGGGGATGAGCGGAAGAGAGAAAGAGAAGATATCATCAGAGAATCGTGCCGCCACCGAGCACGGTGTCGCCCTCGTAGAGCACGACGGCTTGACCCGGCGTGATAGCGCGCTGCGGCTCGTCGAAGACGAGGTGCACGTGCCCGTCAGAAAGCACCGTGACCGTCGCTGCCTGCTCGCGCTGGTGGTAGCGCACGCGCGCGGTCGCGCGCAGCTCGCGCGGTGGGACATCGTAAGCGATCCAGTTGAAGTCATTTGCCGTCAGCTCACGAGAAAAAAGCGCGTCGTTGCCGCTCAGCACCACGCGGTTTTCTGCCGCATCGATGCGCTTGACGTAGAGCGGCGCGTCCGCGGCGATGCCGAGGCCCTTGCGCTGGCCGACGGTGTAGTGCACGATGCCCTTGTGCCGGCCGAGCACACGGCCGCTTTCATCGACAAAGTCGCCCGCAGGGCAGTCGCGTCCTGTGTAGCGCGCGATAAAGCCTGCGTAGTCGCCGTCCGGCACGAAGCAGATGTCCTGACTGTCCGGCTTGTCGGCGTTGTAGAAGCCCTGTTCCTCCGCGATGCGGCGTGTCTCGCTCTTATGCATCGCGCCGAGCGGCATGCGTGTATGCGCGAGCTGCTCCTGTGTGAGCGAGTAGAGCACGTAGCTCTGGTCCTTGCTCTCATCGAGCGATTTTTTGAGCAGCCACCGCCCGTTTTCCTGCTCGATGCGCGCATAGTGGCCGGTCACAATGGCGTCGCAGCCTAAAATGCGGGCGCGCTCGTAGAGCCGCTCGAACTTCAGGTAGCGGTTGCAGTCGATGCAGGGGTTTGGCGTCGCGCCGCGCTCGTAAGACGAGATGAAGCGGTCGATGACCTGCCCCTTGAAGTCGTCTGAAAAGTTGAAGACATAGTAGGGGATGCCGAGGCGCAGCGCGACAAGCCGCGCATCCTCGACGTCCTCGAGCGAGCAGCAGGTTTTGGTGCGGCTGACGCCGATGTCCTCGTTGTGAAAGAGCTTCATCGTCGCGCCGATGCACTCGCAGCCCTGCTCCTTCATCAAAAATGCGGCGACGCTTGAGTCCACACCGCCGCTCATCGCAATGAGTACCTTATCCATATTTCCTCACATCATGCGGCACGTTTCCGCGCAGAGATTTTCTATGACGGAAGCGATGCCGCGTTTATCGCTTTGCCTTATTTTGCCGCGTGCTTATAAAGTGAACGGCTTTTTGCCGCTGACGAGGTCCTTCCACAGCGGTGACATGCCGCGCAGGTATTCCACGACTTCGGGCACGGCTTCGAGGATGCGGTCGACTTCCTCGTCGGTGTTCCACTCGCACAGGCTCAGGCGCAGCGAGCCGTGCGCCACGTCATGCAGGCGGCCGATGGCCAGCAGTACGTGGCTTGGGTCGAGCGAGCCGGATGTGCACGCGCTGCCGGACGACGCGCAGATGCCCTTTGCGTCGAGCAGAAGCAGCAGGCTCTCGCCCTCGACGCCCTCGAAGCAGAAGCTCACGTTGCCAGGGAGGCGATTCACGGGATCGCCGTTGAGCGCGCTGTGCGGGATCTTGGACAGGCCATCGATCAGGCGGTCGCGCAGGGCGCTGACCTTTTTTGCATTCTCGTCAATGTGTGCGCAGGCGTCTTCGAAGGCTGCGGCCATGCCCATGATGGCGGGAATATTCTCCGTGCCGGCGCGCTTGCCGCGCTCCTGCGCGCCGCCCTCGATGAGGCTCGTCAAGGCGATGCCCTGGCGGGCGTACAGCACGCCGGTGCCCTTCGGACCGTGGAACTTGTGCGCGGAGAGCGACAGCAGGTCGATGTTCTGCGCCTTGACGTCAATGGGCAGATGTCCCGCGGCCTGCACGGCGTCGGTGTGGAACAGCACGCCCGCCTCGCGGCAGACTGCGCCGATCTCGCGGATCGGCAGAATGGAGCCGATCTCGTTGTTGGCGTACATGACGGAAACCAGGCACGTATCCTCGCGGATGGCGTCTTTCACCTGCTGCGCCGTCACGGTGCCGATGGGGCCGACGGGGAGCAGCTCGACCTCGAAGCCCTCTTTTTCGAGCTTTTGGAGCGTGTGCAGCACGGCGTGATGCTCGAACGCGGTCGAAATGATGTGTTTTTTGCCCTTGCGTTCGCCGAGGCGCGCGGCGGAGAGGATGGCCTGATTGTCGGCCTCGCTGCCGCCGGAGGTGAAGTAAATTTCGCGCGGGGAGGCGTTCAGGCATTTTGCGATGCGGTCGCGCGCGCTGAGCAGCGCCCCGGCCGCCTGCTGGCCGACGGAATGCAGGCTGGAGGGGTTACCGTAGATCGTCTCCAGATAGGGGAGCATGGCGTCGGTCGCGGCGCGGCTCATCTGGGTCGTCGCGGCGTTGTCCGCGTAAATAGTGGTCATTGAGATAAATCCTATCTTATAAGTATGTTGATATGATACACAGGAACGCTTGCTTTGTCAATGGATTTTGCGCTCTGTGCGGGGCAAAAAGGAAGAACCGCTCTTGCGAGCGGTTCTTCCTTTTACAATAGGGGGTGGAGGGATTTTCGCTTACTTTTCGAGCAGCGTCCAGTCGCGGGTCTCGCGCAGCTCGGTCCACTTCTCATACTTGGAGTTCGTCTTGAACTTGTAGTAGTGGCTGTTCGTCGCTTCCTGAACGGCGAGGTAGTACCAGGCGTTCGGGTTCGCGTTGTCCGTCCAGACCGTCATGTTCGGGAGGAGATCGTCCTCGGTCTCGGGCTGGCGGTTCAGCACGCGGTTGACGAGCGTCATGGTCTCGGCACGGGTGATGTCGCGCTGGGGGCCGAAGGTGCCGTTGGGATAACCGTTGATCCAGCCGTTGTTGTAGGCGATGCTGATCTCGTCCTTGGCCCAGTGGTTCGCGATATCGCTGAACTTCGCGGTCGTCTTGTCGCCGTTCGAGTCGAAGCGGGCAGCGATGGCGGCGAACTCAGCGCGGGTGATGGCGGCGTTCGGGCGGAACGTGCCGTCGGGGTAGCCCGTGATGATGCCCATGGAGCTGAGGGTCGAGACCGCGGTGTTGTACCAGTCGGCGCGCGTCACGTCGGAGTAGCGGTTGGTCTTGGTCAGGTTCTCGTCGCGGACGTCATCGGTCAGCAGGCGGAAGAAGATGGTCGCGACCTCGGCGCGGGTGATGTTGTTCTGCGGGCGGACCTCGCCGTTGCCGTAGCCGACGATATAGGCGAAGTGGTCGGTCGTGTTCAGGCCGAGCGCATCGTCGTCCGGGATCTCGACCGTGGGCTTGCTCGGGGTGGAGGGATGGTAGGTGCGGTAGGTGTTGACGATGTTCAGCGGGGTATTGGCGGGGTATTCCCTATTGCCCGCGAACTGCCAGGACTCGACCTGATAGGTGTTGGCTTCCTTATCCAACGCGACCCTGATCGTCAGGGTATACTCGGTCGTGTCGTAGCTCATGCGGCTGGTCCCGCCCGGAACCTCCCGCACCGTGTAGGTGTAGGTGCCTGCCTCGGTGAAGCGGAGCTTGCCGTAAGGAACAACTGCATTAGCCATCGCTTCAGGCTTAAACAGGAACGGAACATCCTTCAGGCTCTTAGAAGCGATGACCTCGGCCTTGCCGGTGTAATAATCGGGGGTCATGGTGTTGTTCTTTGCATTATCACTCTTCGGCTCGACGGTCACTTTAAAGGTCTCCTTGAAGTTCCTGCCGACATTGCCCTTCACCGTCTTGGTGATGGCGGGAGTGACCTTGCCGTCGCCATAAACGACATCGTTGAAGTCAAACGTGCCGTCACTGACGGGGTTCTTCTCCCATTTCGCCGTGAACGTCAGGTCATTCGCGGGCATGGTTTCAGGAACAGCAGAATCCCAACCGGCGAAGGTGTAATTCTTGCGGGTCGGGGTACCGTTGAACGCAGGGGTAGTGGTGCCGGACAGGAGGTTGCCATACACCTGATCGGCAAAGACCTCTTCGGTGTCTACGCCGTCGGTGTAAGTAACGGTGTACTTTTCTTCCTCGTCGTCAGGGGTGCCGTTGTTGTTCTTGTCGTCTTTCCACTGGGCGACATAGGTGACGGACTCAGTCACGGTATCAGAAACTGCGGGATTCCAACTGACAAAGACGTAGTCTGTGCGGGTCAGGGAACCGTTGAACGCAGGGGTAGTGGTGCCGGACAGGAGGTTGCCATACACCTGATCGGCAAAGACCTCTTCGGTGTCTACGCCGTCGGTATAGGTCACGGTGTACTTAGGAGTCACGCACAGGACATAGTGCTTGGCAGGAGCGTTCACCGCAGTCCACGCGCCATCTTCCCATTTCAGGTTGACAATGCTCTGCTCTTCACTGGCTTTGCTGGTATCGGAAATGTGCGTACCCTGCACAACGCCCAACTCGGTATTGAACTCCTCCACATACTTGTTGAAGGAATCGATCTTCACTTCGCAGGTATACTGGCCGTCGTAACGAACGGTGAACGTGTCGTCGATCAAGCCGAAGGCCTTGTCGCCGTGGTTGGATTCGCCGTTGGTGCAGATGATCTGTACCGCATTGTCGCCCAGCAGCTTCTTGACTTCTTCCTTGCTGGGCTCCGTGGGCTCGGGTTCGGGAGTGTTCTGAACCGTCACAAGACCAGCGGGAATGGGGAAGGGGAGAGTGGCTCCATTGGGGGTGCTCTGACTCTTGACCGTCAGAGTTGTTTGGCCATTGAGAGGGCAATACTCGCCGTCGGCCTTACCCGCAGTCTCGGGGTCGATCGTAACGGTGTATGTCTTGGTGTAGACAGTGGTGTCACCTGCGGTCTCCTCTTTTTCAAAATCCTCAAAGAGATTCCACGCAACCTCACCGTTGCTATTGAAGAGATTGCTACCTGTTTCAGTTACGCCCGTGGGCAGAGAGTCATATACCACTGCCTCCGTCAGATGGGAGGTGATGATGTCAGAGATCGCAGAGAAAGCATCGGTTAACTCGTCGTAACTGCTGGCATTGTAAGCCTTTCTGTCAGACGCGATGTAGGTTCTAAGATACTCGCTGAGAGAAATGAAACGAAGTGTGTTGTGGTCAAAGATCGTTTCATTGTCTGCTGCAAAGCAGATGGTATGGATTGGGCAAACGTTGTCTCGAATGTCCTTTGCTGTCGCATTGGTGTTCTTGAAAATCGTAGGCAAGGAGGTCGAACCCAAACCGTATACATCGCCGTCCGAATCCAAGCAGTACGTCGGCCCACCGTCAGTCAGGACGATAATGTTCCTGTTTTCAGCTGCGATGGAGCTGACAGGAGCTTCACTGAATCTTGTTCCTGCCGCGGACAGACCGGCGTCTAGATTAGTACCCTCGTTGGCGGACAAACCATTGATCCAATCCTTGGCGGCCGTGTAATCGGTACTGGAAGAGACGTCCTTCCACATGGTGGAGTTTGAAGCGTCCACGTTAAATGCGACCAGTGCAACATAACGGCCGGAATCCGACTGGGCACCATTTCGATAGCTATCGAGGAAATCGATCGCAGCTTTCTTTGCGGCGTCCAATCTGGTATAACAATTGCCGTCGCGGTGGGAATGCTCTTCTTTGTCACAGATCCGCACCTTTTCATCGGTCATATAGTGCTTATCGGTTTTGCTGTCATAATTGCAATCAACAAACTCCTTATGATGGGATTTGTCGAAAATGTCAATCCACCAATGATCAGGATTGCTATCGGGAGTGCATTCTGGTCCTGTGAAGGTATAGCAATCTTTATTGTGCGTGTGCTCTTCCTTCATGCATTCGTTCATCGAAGCGGAGGTGTCGATGACAAGCACCGTTGCCGCTTTGTTGGTGTCCTTGATGCCTTCGGTCTCCACGCGCAATGTGACCTCATAGGTGTTGTCCTCGGGGTTGGTATTAGCAGCGCGTGCGGCGGTCTTGCTGACGGATACGATCCCCGGAACGACGTCGGGCTGCGCAGAGCTGGTGCCCTGCTTCCATGTACCGTTGTCATCATAGTAGCCATTGACCACAGCATCGTGGGGACTGCCACCGTTTGCCGCCAGTACGTTCAGCGGCAGCAGGGACAGGGTCATCACGAGGACCAGGACCCAGGTGAGAAGGCGCTTGCCAACTTTCTTCTCAGACATAAAAAAATCCTCCTTCTTCTGCCTGTACGGCGCGAAGAAGGGGGGAGGTGATCTGCATTTGGCAACCGGCTGCCGTGCGGCGCGAGCGCCGTTTAGGTCCGTGGCTTTGCGACACAGGCTTTCGCCTGCTGTGCCTTTTTCTGTACAGTTGCTCTTCTGCGAGCCGCACAGATATTTGTGTTTGCCAATATTTTATGTTCACAGTATACCAGATTTGCCCAAAAATGCAAGGCGATTTTCAAAAAATATATAAGATATTAACAGAACTAATACCGCGCAGAAAAAAACGGCGGCAAGGAATACCTGCCGCCGTGATTCGACGAATTGTGAGGTCTTACGCCACCGCGGACACGGCGAGCGCGTCGCTCTGCTGGGAGTAGGTCAGGGGGGAGACGCAGCCGGCGAAGGTGGTCTCGTTGATGACGCGCTTGGTGACGGCATAGGTCATGTCGATCTGGTACCAGTTGCCGCTGACGTTGACCTTGTTCCAGGCGTGGTAGCTGCTGCCGGCGTAGCCCTTGGTGAGGGTGCAGGGGATGTTCTGGCTGCGGCACATGGCGGCGAAGAGGGACGCGAGGTCGTAGCAGATGCCCTTGTTGCTGTTCAGGGTGGCGGCGGTGTCGGGGATGTACTTGCTGACCTTGCCGGAGGTGATGTCGCTCGCGAGCTTGGTGTCGTAGGTGTAGTGACCGGCGATGTAGTTGTAGATCGCGGTGACCTTGTCCATGTCGGTCTTGGCGTCTTTGCAGAGCGCGGCGGCCTTCTTGCACACATCGTCACCGGAGGTGAACTGCACGTCGGTCGTGGCGATGAGGTAAGGGGCGTAGGCGTTTTCGATCTTGGCGTTGACGCGCTTGCTGGTCACGATGCGGTAGGTCGTGCCGGAGATGTTCTCGCAGAGGGAGATGGTGTAGGTGCCGTCGCCCTGCTCGAGGGAGAAGACGGCGTCCTTGCCGCTCGGGCAGTTTTTGTAAGACGTCTTTTCGCTGCCGTACTGGATGCCGACCTTCAATTTAGCATTGGAGGTGTAGTTGACGGTGACGAAACCATACTTGGCATTCGTGGTGTCAATGGTGGTGCCATTGGCAGCGCTGGCGTTCACAACCGTGAACATGGACATGACAATAAGCACTGCGAGCATAGCGCAGGCATGACGAAACAGCCGTTTCATACGGCGATCTCCTTTCGGTAACTGGCTGCCAGCCCTGTTCCCAGGGGTAAGGCCCTATAGCTTTGCGTCGCCGGTTTTCACCGGGTTTGCTATTATCGTTTGAGATGCGGTCGAAGCGGCTGCACCTACTCTTTTTTTACGTGTGCATCATATGCCTCCGTTCGACATTTGTCAACAGATAATTTAGCGGTTTCTTTATTTTTTCGAAAAAATTGGAATTTTGTCAATACCAACGCGGAACGCGTTCAAAATTCGTTCATATTTAGCGGAAACGCCACTTGCCAATTGCGGCGCCGCGTAGTATGCTCGTAAAAATCGCAAACGCGGGCCTCAAAATGGGGCAGGCGGGCGCGGGAAAAGAAAGGATACGACACATGAAAGTAAGGAAAGAGAAAACACTGGCAACGAAAATGGCCATCTCCCTGGTTGCGGGACTGACGGCCGGTCTCCTGTTTTTGTTCCTCCGCGAGCATTTGAATTCCTCCGGACAGGAAGCGGTGTGGGCGACCATCAATAATCTTTTATTCCAGGATATCACCGCTGCCGGAGCGAGCAGCGCGCTTGGCCTTTTCTATTTGGCCGGTCAGATGTTCATTCGTTCCCTCCAGCTCGTCATCGTGCCGATGGTGTTTACTTCCATTACATTGGCAATAGGACAGATCTCTGATACCAGTACACTTGGCAGAATTTCCTTCAAGTGTATCAAGGGTTTCCTGATCTGTTCTTTTTTTGCGCTCCTGCTCGCCTGCGTCTGCGGCATCGTCTTCTATAACATGGGCGTATTCCACATCGCCGTCGACGGGCTCGAGAGCGTTTCCGGTTCGACGGGCTCCAATCCGCTGCTCGTTGTGCTGAACGTCATCCCCTCGAACATTGCCTCGACGTTTTCGAGCAACACGGCAGTGCTCGCCGTCGTCTTCCTCGCCATCGCGCTGGGCCTTTGCATGAAGACGCTCGGCGAGGAGAAGACTGCCACGCTTCGCAAGCTCATTCAGGAACTCAACGACGTGGTCATCGTCTTCCTCAACTTCGTGGTCAGCAAGTTCGGTCCCGTTGCCATCTTCATGCTGCTCACGCGCACCTTTGCCTCCTACGGTGTCGAGCACCTCAAGCCCGCCGTCGCCTATGTCATCCTCACGGTTGTGCTGCTGCTCATCTTCCTCATCGTCGGCTACCCTGCCTTTATCGCGGTCTTCGCGCACCTGAATCCCTTCAAGTTTGCCAAAAAGATCACGCGCGTCGCGGTCTTCGGCTTCTCCACCTCCTCGAGCGCGGCCACGCTCCCGCTCAATGTCAAGACCACGGTCGAGGAGCTCGGCGTGGATGAGAAGATCGCCTCCTTCGTCCTGCCGCTCGGCATGACCATCAACATGAACGGCACGGCCATCATGCAGGTCATCGCAACGCTCTTCATCGCCGGCTGCGCGGGCTACAGCATCAGCTTCACCCAGCTCGTCGTCATCGCGCTGCTCGCACTCATCGCCTCCGCCGGTACGCCCGCGGCCCCCGGCTCCGGCGCGATCATCCTTTTCACCATCCTCTCCGGCCTCGGCTATGTGAATGATGCGGCAATGCTGGCCTACAGCCTGATCCTCGCGATCAACCGTCCCATCGAGATGCTCGTCACCGCGCTCAACGTCGTCGGCGATTCCGCCACGAGCATCTATGTCGCCAAGTCCGAGGGCGCGCTGAACGAGGACGTTTACAACGCGTAAGATCATTCAAAAAAGTGGTGTCACCACTTTTTTGAGAAAGTTTCGCTTCGCTTTGTGCCTCGCGGGCTCGACACACGCTCCGCGCAGAGTGTTTTTTCTGACGCGCGTGTCGCCAGAAAAAACGATCCAGATCATTTGCCGCCTGCGGGCGGCAAAGTCTGCGATGCTTTTATAACGAAAGAGACGCGGCGAAAGCCGCGTCTCTCCTTATATTATAGGTGTTATCTGTTACACGCTGAGCCAGTCGTCGAGGATAAGACCTTCGTTGTGCTTGGTGAGAAAGCCCACGCTCCACTCGCCGCCGAAGGCGATGAGCTTGCGGCCCTTGAAGTCCTCGAGCACGCGGGAGCCCGAGCAGAGCATCAGGTCCTTCACGTCGCACGGGCACTCGCGGATCAGGCGCAGGTGCTCGTAGGGAAGGCCGCTCATGCGCAGGTCGACGCCGTACTCGTTTTTCATGCGGTACTCGAACACGTCGAACTGCAGCGTGCCGACCACGCCGACGACCACGTCCTCAAAGCCGCTGTCGGGGATTTTGAAGATCTGGATGGCGCCCTCCTGCGCGATCTGCTCCACGCCCTTGACGAACTGCTTGCGCTTCATCGTGTCCTTGGGTGAGACGAGCATGAAGTGCTCGGGCTCGAACGTCGGGATGCCGGAGAAGCGGAACTTCTTGCCGGGCATCGTGATCGTGTCGCCGATCGAGAAGATACCGGGATCGAACACGCCGATGATGTCGCCCGCGTAGGCCTCGTCGACGATCTCGCGCTCGGCGGCCATCATCGTCTGCGGTTGGGAGAGGCGCATCTTGCGGCCGGACTGGACGTGGAAATACTCGGTGTCGCGCTCGAACTTGCCCGAGCAGATGCGCATGAACGCGAGGCGGTCGCGGTGGGCCTTGTTCATATTGGCCTGGATCTTGAAGACGAAAGCCGAGAATTCGGGGGAGTAGACGTCCACCTCGCCCGCGTCGCTTACACGCGGCAGCGGCGGCGTGGTCATCTCTAAAAACGCGTTCAAAAACGGCTCGACGCCGAAGTTCGTCAGCGCGCTGCCGAAGAACACGGGGGAGAGCTTACCGTGGCGCACGGCGTCGAGGTCAAAATCGCGGCCCGCGCCGAGCAGCTCGACCTCTTCGGCGAGCGTATCGCGGCGGGACTGACCGATCAGGTCGACGAGCGCGGGATCGTCGAGCTCGATTTCCGTGATGCCCGCCTTTTTGGCGTGGCCCGCGTCGGTGAAGTGCAGGATGCAGCGCTTATCGCGGTCGTACACACCGGCAAACTCCTTGCCGCAGCCGATCGGCCAGTTGACGGGATAGGTGTCGATGCCCAGCTCGCGCTCGACCTCCTCGCAGAGCTCGAGCGGGTCGCGCGTCTCGCGGTCCATTTTATTAATAAAGGTAAAGATAGGGATATTGCGCAGGGCGCAGACCTTGAAGAGCTTGCGCGTCTGCGGCTCGACGCCCTTCGCGCCGTCAATGACCATGACGGCGCTGTCCGCGGCCATTAGCGTGCGGTAGGTGTCTTCCGAGAAGTCCTGATGTCCCGGCGTGTCGAGGATGTTGATGCAGTAGCCGCCGTGCTGGAACTGCATAACTGACGACGTGACCGAAATGCCGCGCTGCTTTTCGATTTCCATCCAGTCGGATTTTGCCGCGCGCTCGCGCTTGCCCTTGACTTCACCCGCCTGCGCGATGGCTCCGCCGTAGAGCAGAAACTTTTCCGTCAGCGTGGTTTTACCGGCGTCCGGGTGCGAAATGATCGCAAACGTCCGGCGGCGGGAGATCTCTTCCTGTAAAGTGGCCATGACTGCCTCCTGAAAAATACGATTTACCGGGCAAGTTTATCACAGCCCCCCGCATTTTGCAACAGAATCCTAAAATCTATGCTTGACAAAGCGAAAAATGTCTGGTATAGTACATCTTGTTCCGCGGGCGTAGCTCATCTGGTAGAGCGCCACCTTGCCAAGGTGGAGGTAGCGAGTTCGAGCCTCGTCGCCCGCTCCAAAAAATAAAGGCATGACGTAGGTCATGCCTTTATTTTTTGGTTCCAGCGGGCAGAGGGTCGAACAGGGCGCGAGCGAAGCGAGAAAACGCCCCGGTGGGGCGTTTGTCGCCCGCTGTGCGTGTCGCGGCACGGCAGTGCTGCGAGCGAGCCTCGTCGCCCGCTCCAAAAAAGAGGTCACAACGTAAGTTGTGACCTCTTTTTTGGGATTCCTGTGAGAAATTAAAATGCTCGGGCGAAGTGAATTCGCCCTCCGCCAAGGTTTTGCTGCGCAAAACGCTTGTACGGCGCAAAAGCGCCGATTTTTTGGATTCCGGCAGGAAATTAAAATGCTTGGGCGAAGTGAATTCGCCCTCCGCCAAGGTTTTGCTGCGCAAAACGCTTGTACGGCGCAAAAGCGTTGTTTTTGCTTCGGTAGGCCAAATAGATACGGGACATCCGAACTGGGTGTCCTGTTTTTTATAAGAACGTTCCCTGTCAATGATTGAAAACGGTTTTTTAATTTGCTATGATACCTTCACACTTTCCATAGGGGGATAATTTGTGAAAAAAAGATTTGCTATATGCAGCACAATAGTTTTGCTGCTGCTTTTGTCAGCCTGCGGCGCACCGCAGGCGTTGGACTTTTCCTACGCTCCGGAAGGAGAAGAACTTTCTTCTTTGATGGTGGAGACTTCACAAACTCACCGCGCAGAACTGGAGCACATTCCCTCTGCGGCTGATTTTGCCGATGCGATTTCGGATGACCCTGCCTCGGCAGGGCTGCTGAGCGAGAGCGAGGTGGAGAGCCTTTTACGAGGTCATGCCGCGATGGAGACGGTGTCGAAGGAACAGGCGCAGTCTGATGTTTCCCTGCTGTTCCGCACGCTGCAAAGCGCTTACGGCGCTTACGAATACTTTGGGCAGGAAAAGTTTGACGCAGCGGAGGACGCTGTGACACAATGGCTTTCCTCACAGGATGATGAGATCAAAGTTTCTGCGCTGGGAGAAAAACTGCAGGAATCTCTCGCATTCATGCTTGCGCACGACGCGCATGCCGTGATTTATGAACCGGCGGCGGAAGAGATCGAAGCGCAGGTGCGATATGAATACTTCTTTGCCGACGGCTTCTATTTTTCAAAGGATGTCAACGGCAGCTATTATATGGTGAATGACGGGGAGAGGTGGACATTGAGTAGCTTCTCCGATGAACATGTCAGCGTGCAGCCGACACTTCTGCAAGACGGACGCATTGTTTATCAGCCGACGCTTTTTGCGCTGCGGAAGGACGCCGTGCAGAGCAGTGTCACACTGAAAAATTCTTCTGGAAAAGCGAAAATCTATCGCCTTGACTGGACGGAGAGTCAGCCGCTTGATGTTGACCTCGGCACGCTGGATTACCGCCTGATACAGGAAGACGGTCTTACCTATGTTTCCCTCCGCAGCCTTGTTTCCGGCACATATGATAATATGCTTGCACGCTATGCTCGGGAAGGGGAAAAAGCACGCGGGAGCAAAGCGGTGATCTATGACCTGCGCGGCAATGTTGGCGGCTCGGACAGTTGGCCGAGAAAGTGGATACAGAGTTTCCTCGGAACGCAGAACAGTATTGAGACCTCCATGCTGTATGCGCAGAAAAACAGCGCCCTTTTTGCTGCGGAAAACAGCGAGAGTCTGCTGCCGGAAGATGAGGGAACTTGCTTTGCCCGTGAAGTCCACGGGACCTGGTATGAAAATGATATTCCGATCATCGTGTTGGTTGACGATCATTGCGGCTCGTCCGGCGAGGGCGCGGTACAGCTTTTGAAAACGCTTGACAATGTGCTCGTTGTCGGCAGCAACACGGCGGGATACCAGCTCTGCGGAAATATCAGCACCTTTACATTGCCATATACCGGCATCGGTGTGCGCTTTGGGTCAACGCTTTTCCTCTATGGGGACGGAGAAAATGTCGATCACAGGGGCTATGCTCCGGATGTCTGGTGTGATCCGCAGGATGCGCTTGCTTCAGTGCTGGCACTGCTGAAAGAACAGGGGGTCGTCAGTGCAGATGCTTGCGAAACCGTGAGAGAAAAAATAGTGAAATGATGAATTTTTCGCTCATACAGGCAGAGCGGCAGCGGGTAATAGAAGCAACTCAAATCGTATAGCACCCACACTTGGCAGGCATTCGATTCCGCGGGCTGCGCAGATCTTCAAACTGCAAACTGCCAATGTCGGGGGTCGAGGGGAACTCCCCTCGCGTTCGCTTTGGGGGTACAAGGGGGCATTCTCTCACGCGAGAGAATGCCCCCCTCTTCTGCGCGGCCTCAGGGGGAGAACCTCAGCGTCCCCCTTGCGCAGCAAGCCCCTTTCATGCTATGATATTTTCACAGAAAAAGAGAAAGTGAGGAGATCATCATGACTCTCGATGAAGCGATCAAGTCCCTGATGGCTTTGCAGGCCAAGCTCGCGGCCTACGGCCACGCCATGGGCCTGCTCTTTTACGACGGCGCGACCACCGCGCCCAAGGGCACGGCGGCGAACCGCGGCCAGACCATGAGTATTTTGAGCGAGGAGCACTACAAGCTCACGACTGGCGAGGAGACCGTCGCACTGCTCGAATTCCTCGACGCGCGCAAATCTGAGCTCGACGAAAAGCAGCAGCGCATGGTATTTTTGCTCATCAAGGACATCCGCAATATGCAGAAGATCCCGATGGACGAGTACGTCGCCTACCAGCAGCTTTTGGTCGAGGCGGATGACGTCTGGCACCGCGCGAAGGAGACGAGCGATTTTGCGCTTTTCGAGCCGGTGCTTGAGAAGATCTTCGAGACGAACATCCGCTTCGCGCACTACTGCGCGCCGGAAAAGGACCCCTATGACTACTGGCTCAGCGAGTATGAGGACGGGCTGACGATGGCGCAGTGCGACGAATTTTTCGCGACGCTGCGCGAGCACATCGTGCCGCTCCTGAAGAAGATCAAAGCGCAGCCGCAGCTCGATGATGCGATGCTGCACGGCCATTTTCCCGAGGAGAAGCAGGCGCAGCTTTCCGACTACCTGATGCGCACGATGGGCCTCGATTTGGACCATGTCGGCCTGTCCACGACCGAGCATCCGTTTACGACGTCGCTCGGTTCGCACTTTGACGAGCGTATCACGACGCACTATTTGGAGGAGAATTTTGCCTCCTCGATGTTCTCCGTTATCCATGAGGGCGGCCACGCGCTCTATGACACCGGCAGCGCGGATGATCTCGCCTATACGGTGCTCGACGGCGGTGTCTCCATGGGCATCCACGAGAGCCAGAGCCGCTTCTATGAAAATCTGCTCGGCCGCTCGCGCGCCTTCACGGGCTTCGTGTTCCCGAAGCTCTACGAGTTGTTCCCCGAGCTGAGCGGCCACACGGCGGAGGAATTCTACCGCGCCATCAACAAGGCGGAGCCATCCCTCATCCGCACCGAGGCCGACGAGGTCACCTACAGCCTGCACGTCATGGTGCGCTACGAGCTTGAAAAGCGTGTGATGCACGGCGAACTCAAGGTGCACGACCTGCCGGGCGAGTGGAACCGCCTTTACAAGGAATATCTCGGCGTCGACGTGCCGGACGACAAACACGGCGTTTTGCAGGACAGCCATTGGTCGGGCGGCAGCATCGGCTACTTCCCGTCCTACGCGCTCGGCAGCGCCTACGGCGCACAGCTGCTTCGCAAGATGAAAGAGACGGTCGATGTGGACGAGTGCCTCAAGACCGGCAATTTTGCGCCCATCAACGCGTGGAACCGCGAGCACATCTGGCAGTACGGCTGCCTCAAAAAGCCCGGCGCGCTCTTAGAGCAGGCGCTTGGCGAAAAGTTTGACCCGACGGTCTACACGCAGTACCTTGAGGAAAAGTACGGCGAAATTTACGGTTTGTAAGAGCGGAATAGCATCAAAAAGGCGGTATCCGACCGGATATCGCCTTTTTGTGCGTGAAACGTGGAAAGTCCATTGCATTGTAACCGCATTTCCGATACAATGGGCGGAGAGAGAAGCGGGCAACGAGCGGAGGAGAGACCGCACGCCCGCAATGAGAGATGGGAGAGCAAAAATGAATACTGCGCTGTATGAGACCTACGTTCAGATTTTGCATGAGGAGCTTGTACCCGCGATGGGCTGCACTGAGCCCATCGCCGTTGCCTACGCGGGTGCGCTTGCGCGCCAAACGCTCGGGACACTTCCCGAGCGCATCGAGCTGACCGTGAGCGGCAATATCATCAAAAACGTCAAGAGCGTCATCGTGCCGCACACCGGCGGGCGAAAGGGCCTTCCCGTCGCGGTCGCGGCGGGTGTACGCGTCGGCGACGCCGACGCGCAGTTAGAGGTATTGGCGAATGTGACGGAGGAGCAGCTTCCGCTGCTGGACGAGTACCTTTCCACGGCGAAGATCACGGTGAGCAAATCGCCGCTGCGCTGCCCATTCGACATTCAGGTGCGTGTTTTCGCAGGCGGGGATACGGCCTTCGTCCAGATCGTCGGCAGCCACACAAACGTCGTGCGCATCGAGAAAAACGGCGAAGTGCTGCTCAACAAGCCCTTTTCCGAGGAGGCGGCCCAGCCGCCCGAGAGCCGCAGGAGCCTAACGGTCGAGGACATTATCGCCTTTGCCGACGAGGTCGATTTAGACGACGTCCGCGCGCCCATCGCGCGCCAGATCGAATATAACACGGCCATCGCTGAGGCAGGATTGACAGGGCAGTACGGCGCGGCCATCGGAAAAATCTTGCTCGATTCCTATGGCGACAGCGTGCAGAACCGCGCCAAGGCCTGGGCTGCCGCGGGCTCGGACGCGCGCATGAACGGCTGCGAAAAGCCTGTTATCATCAACTCCGGCAGCGGCAATCAGGGTATGACGGCGTCGCTTCCCGTTATCGTCTACGCGCATGAGCTGCATGCGAGTGAGGAGCAGCTCTATCGCGCACTCGTCGTGTCGAATCTTGTTACAATCCACCTGAAAACGGGCATCGGCAGCCTCTCCGCCTACTGCGGCGCGACCAGCGCGGGCGCGGGTGCCGGTGCGGGCGTGTGCTACCTTTACGGCGGACGCTACGATGAGATCGCCCACACCGTGGTCAACGCGCTCGCCATCAACTCGGGCATGCTCTGCGACGGGGCGAAGGCCTCCTGCGCGGCGAAGATCGCCTCGGCGGTCGAGGCGGGCCTGCTCGGCCTTCAGATGTACCGCCACGACAGCCAGTTTTACGGCGGCGACGGCATCATCGTCAAGGGTGTGGAGAATACCATCCGTGCCGTCAGCAGCATCGCGCGCGACGGCATGCGCGAGACCGACAACGAGATCATCCGCCTGATGATCGGGGAGGAAACTGTCAAATGAAGATACTTGTCACAGGCTTCACGCCGTTCGGCGGGGAGCAGATCAACCCCTCGTGGGAGGCGGCACGCCGGCTTCCCAACCGCATCGGGGGAGCAGAGCTCATCAAGCATGAAATTCCGACGGAGTTTGACGCCTCCGGTGCTGCGCTGCACAAACTTTTGACGGAACTGCGTCCCGACGCGGTGCTCTGCGTCGGCCAGTACGGCGGCGCAAATTGCATACGCGTCGAGCGCGTGGCCATCAACCTGCGCGACGCGCGTATCGCCGACAACGCGGGTAAGCAGCCGACGGACGAGCCGGTCGTTCCCGGCGGTCCGGACGCCTATTTTGCGACGATCCCGACGCGCGAGATCGTCGACGCTCTGCATGAGCAGGGGATTCCCGCTCAGCTCTCGTACTCTGCGGGCACGTTCGTGTGCAACAATCTTCTTTACTGCGCCCTGCACGAGAGCGCGCAGAGCTATCCCGCCCTGCGCTGCGGCTTTGTCCACGTCCCCTACCTGCCCGAGCAGGCAAAGGATGGCAATGCGCCGAGCGTGAGCTTGGAGCTGATGGTCAAAGCACTGGAAACCGCGGCGGAAGTGATCGTCGAAGCATAGAATTCAAAAGAAAAAGAACCGTCTGACTCCACGGTAGTTTAGATGGCTCTTTTGCATAGTTCATTCGATGTGGGAGCCTGTAACCGTACTTCGGCCCCCAGAAAGTTTTCTCGCCCCACCGATGCCTTAATCAATTGTCCCCCAAACCTTGAACACGGGGCGGCATAACAAATAACCATCAAAATAACCGATGCTCGCACCGAACCCTAAACACTTACGGAGATCGTAACTCTGTTATCAAAATAGTCTGGCATTCGTATGGAAACGACGGAGAATCTCATTCACCAAATTCGAAGGTCTCCCGCCCGTTCACCGCGTCGAGCGCGAGCTGCGCGCGGGAGAGCTCGTCGGCGGTCTTTTCATAGTCCGCCTCCACAGCGGCAATGTCGTAGTTTGCGTAGCGGTAGTCGATGATGTTCGACGGCCGGCCGTACTGCTCTTCAACGCGCTCCTTGGGAAGGCGGCTCTTCATCTCGAGCAACTTATTCTTGCGTCTCGTGAGCTGCGGGATATAGACCAGCATCTCGTCGATGGTCATGTCAAAGCCATCGACAAAATGCGTCGTGTTGAAGCAGTTGATCGCGTGCTTAAGACGGCGGAGCTTTTCTTCGAGCGCTGCAAGGCGCGCCTGCGTCTCGGCGTAATCATAGACCGGGCGCACGGACGCTACGTCCTCGCCCATCGCGGCGCGGAAGTCACGGCTGCGCGTTTCCTTGTCGAGCAGCACGGTATATTCGTCGTTGAGCTTCTTCAAGAGCTTATTTGCCTCGGCGGAAGTGTAATTCATATTGTTCTGACCTTCTTTCTTATGCTTCAAAAATGACAGGGAATGGCAGCGTGGATCGGACTTGCGGTGGGAGATCAGAAACCGGACAATGCTCAAGCATATCCTCTGGCATAAAGGCCGATTCTTGCAGTAGAAAGCTGATCTCTGCTTAAAAACCGGAGAGGGATTCACCGCCCCTCCTAAAAACATTGACCTCAGGCTGTACGCTGCTGCAAAGGGCTGATTTTCTAAGAACATGATAAGGCAAGCGGGCGGAAAATGTCAAGATGCGGAGAGGTAACCGGCAGGATAGAAAATTGGCAAGAACGAAGAGTTTATGATAATTGGCGTATGACAAAAAAGAGCTACCTGACTTCATTTGAAATCAGATAGCTCTTTTTCCTGGGAATAATGAAATTCTGTTGCCAAATCGTTGCCACGAGGGGCATTAAGACTAAAAAAGTTCAGTGTTTACGGGCTTTTTTCGACCTCTGAAATTATTCCCACTCCACCGTTGCGGGGGGCTTGCTGGTAATATCGTATACGATGCGGTTGATGCCCTTGACCTCATTGACGATGCGGCCGCTGATCTTGTCGAGCAGCTCGTAGGGGATGCGGGCCCAGTCGGCGGTCATGAAGTCCTCGGTCGTCACAGCGCGCAGCGCAAGCACGCGGTCGTAGCTGCGGCCATCGCCCATGACACCAACGGTGCGCGTGTTGGTCAGGACGGCGAAGTACTGGTTCATCTTCTTGCTTTCGCCGGCCTTTTCCAGCTCCTCGCGGTAGATCGCGTCGGCAAGGCGCAGCGTGTCGGCCTTTTCCTTCGTGATCTCGCCCATGATGCGGATGGCAAGGCCCGGGCCGGGGAACGGCTGGCGGGAGACGAGGTATTCGGGAAGCCCCAGCTCGCGGCCAAGTTGACGCACTTCGTCCTTAAAGAGCAGGCGCAGCGGCTCGATGATCTCCTTGAAGTCGACATAGTCGGGAAGACCGCCGACGTTGTGGTGGCTCTTGATGACTGCGGCATTGCCAAGGCCGGATTCGATGACGTCGGGGTAGATCGTGCCCTGAGCGAGAAAGTCGACCGCGCCGATCTTCTTCGACTCTTCCTCGAACACGCGGATGAACTCTTCGCCGATGATCTTGCGCTTGCGCTCGGGATCGGAGATGCCAGCGAGCTTCGAGAGGAAGCGGCCCTCGGCGTTCACGCGGACAAAGTTGATGTCCCACTTCTTGAACGCCGCCTCGACCTCGTCGCCCTCGTTGAGACGCATGAGACCGTGGTCGACAAAAACGCAGGTGAGCTGAGGGCCGACGGCCTCAGCCAGCAGCGCCGCCACGACGGACGAGTCCACGCCGCCGGAGAGCGCCAGCAGCACGCGGCCGGAGCCGACCTTTTCGCGCACGGCGGCGATGGCAGTATTTTTATAGTCGCCCATCGTCCAGTCGCCTGTCGCGCCGCAGACCTCGTAGAGGAAGTTGCGGATCATCGCGGTGCCGAACTCCGTGTGGTTGACCTCGGGATGGTACTGCACGCCGTAGAACCCGCGCGTTTCGTCGCAGATGGCGACGTTCGGGCAGGCGTCGGAGTGCGCGACGAGAGAGAAGCCCTCGGGAACGACCTCCATGTAGTCGCCGTGGCTCATCCACGTCACGCTCTTTTCGGGAAGACCCTTGAAGAGCTTGCAGTTCGTGTCAAAAAACGTCTCGGTCTTGCCGTATTCGCGCGCGGTGGCGTCGTTTGCGGCGACGACCTTGCCGCCGAGGTGGTGCGCGATGAGCTGGCAGCCGTAGCAGATGCCGAGCACGGGCACGCCCGCGTCAAAGAGCGCGGGATCGACGTGCGGTGCGTCCTCGAGATACACGCTGTTCGGGCCGCCAGTGAAGATGAAGCCGATGGGATTCATCGCGAGAAGGTCTGCAAGCGGCGTCGTGTAGGGCTTGACCTCGCAGTAAACGCCGCATTCGCGCACGCGGCGCGCGATGAGCTGGTTGTACTGGCCGCCAAAGTCCAGTACGATGATGGTCTGATGGTTCATATTGAAATTCTCCTGCCGTATCCAATAATATGGTAAAAGCATCATATCATAGCTTTTCCCATTTTACCAGCGGTATTGTAAAAATAAAAAAGGTCGCGCGGTCAATGGACCGCGCGATCGAGGGAGGCCGCGACAAAGCCGTGGAACAGGGGATGCGGCTTGTTGGGACGGCTCTTGAATTCGGGATGGAACTGCGCGCCGACGAACCAGGGGTGGCTCTTCGACTCGACGATCTCGACGAGCGTGCCGTCGGGGGAGAGACCGGCGAGGCGCATGCCGGCGTCCGTGAAGTCGTCGCGGAAGTCATTGTTGAACTCGTAGCGGTGGCGGTGGCGCTCCCAGATCTCGGGCGCATCGTAGAGCGCGCGGGAGAGCGAGCCCTCTTCGAGCACGCAGGGGTACTTGCCAAGGCGCATCGTGCCGCCCTTGGCCGTCACGCCGACCTGCTCGGGCATGAGCGCGATGACGGGATGCGCCGTTGTGGAGGAGAACTCCGCGCTCGTCGCGTCGTCCCAGCCGAGCACATGGCGCGCAAATTCGATGACTGCGATCTGCATGCCGAGGCAGATGCCGAGGTAAGGGATGCCGCGCTCGCGCGCGTACTGCGCGGCTAAGATCATGCCCTCGATGCCGCGGTCGCCAAAGCCGCCGGGGACTAAGATGCCGCTGCACCCGCAGAGCTTCTGCGCGATGTTGTCGCTCGTCAGCGTTTCGGAGTCGACCCATTGAATTTCGACGCTCGCGTCGCAGGCTGTGCCCGCGTGGAAGAGCGACTCAACGACGCTCAAATAGGCGTCGTGCAGGCCGACGTATTTGCCGACGAGCGCGATGCGCACATGACGGTGCACGCCGTGGATCTTGTCGACCAGCGCGCGCCACTCGGTCATGTCAGGTTCACCGCAGTCAAGGTGCAGCTTGCGGCACACCACGCGGCAAAGGCCCTCGTGCTCGAGCAGCAGCGGCACTTCATAGAGCGTGGACGCCGTTGCGTTCTGGATGACGCAGTCGGGCTCCACGTTGCAGAAAAGCGCGATCTTGCGGCGGATGTCGTCTGTGATGGGCTCATCCGTGCGCACGACGAGAACGTCCGGCTGGATGCCTTCGCTCAGGAGCTCTTTGACCGAGTGCTGCGTGGGCTTGCTCTTGAGCTCGCCGCTGCCGGGAATGGTCACGATGAGCGGCACATGGATGAAGAGCACATTTTCGCGCCCGCGCTCGGCCGCGACCTGACGGATGGCCTCTAAAAAGGGCTGGCTCTCGATGTCACCGACCGTGCCGCCGATCTCGGAGATGGCAACGTCGGTATCACCGTCGTCCATGTCGTAGATGCGACGCTTGATCTCGTCGGTCACGTGCGGGATGATCTGCACCGTGCCACCAAGATAGCCGCCCTGACGCTCGCGGTTCAGAACGCTCCAGAAGATTTTGCCCGAGGACACGGAGGACTTCTCGTCCAGCGCCTCGTCGACAAAGCGCTCGTAGTGGCCGAGGTCCAGGTCGGTCTCCGCGCCGTCGTCCGTGACAAAGACCTCGCCGTGCTGATACGGGCTCATCGTGCCGGGGTCGACGTTGAGATACGGGTCAAACTTCTGGTTTTTGACCTTCAGCCCGCACTGTTTTAAGAGCCGACCGAGCGACGCCGCGCAGATGCCCTTGCCAAGCCCCGACACCACGCCGCCGGTGACAAAAATGTACTTCATAGATTTTTCTTCCTCCCCTGTCAAAGAAAAATGAAACTGCTGCGATAAAGCAAAACTCCACTTCAAAAAGGACGCTCGCGAGAGCGTCCTTTTGACTTTTACACGGAGAAGAGTAATTCGCAGAACGTCGGATACGGCCAATACTTGGACGCGGTCAGCACTTCCAGCTTGTCGACGGTCTTGCGCACGTCGTTCGTGCGCTCTTCGACCTCGTCGTGGTAGTAGCGCAGGAGCGTTTCGGGCTCAGCGTTGTCGGAGACGGTCTCAAGCGCCGTCTTGAGGCTGATGGTCTCTTCGAGCAGCTGCTCGTTGAGCGAGCCGATGGCGTTGGCAAGCGAGGATTCGACGTGGCAGGTCAGCTCCGGCGCGGCGGCGCGCTTGGCGGCGATGGTGTTGCACAGCGCGGCTTCGTACTCGGAAGCGGCGTTGAGGATGCCGTGCTGGACCATATCGACGAGCGTCGCGGCCTCGATGCGGATGACCTTGCAGTACTTCTCGATATGAACTTCGTGGCGGGAGAAAATTTCTTCCTTGCTGTAAACGCCCTGGCGCGTCAGCAGCTCAATGTTCTTGGGCAGGATGTAGGTCGGCAGCGCCTCGGCGGTGTTGTGCAGGTTGGCAAGGCCGCGCTTTTCGGCCTCCTTGATCCAAGCCTCTTCATAGCCGTTGCCGTTGAAGATGATGCGGCGGTGGGCGGAGAACGTGTCGCGGATCAGCTTGTGGAGCGCGGCGGTGAAGTCCGGCGCGTCCTTGAGCTGCGCGTAGAATTCGTCGAGCTCTTCGGCCATGATGGTGTTGAGGATCGTGACCGGGCCCGCGATGGACTGCGAGGAGCCGGGCATGCGGAACTCAAACTTGTTGCCGGTGAAGGCGACAGGCGAGGTGCGGTTGCGGTCGGTCGTGTCCTGCGGAATGGCGGGAAGCACATCCACGCCGATGCGCAGGGACTTGTGCTCGGGCGCGGTGTAGTCGTTTTCACCGACGATGGCATCGATGATACCCTCAAGCTCGGTGCCGAGGAAGATGGAGATGACAGCGGGGGGGGCTTCCTGCGCGCCGAGACGGTGGTCGTTGCCCGCGAAGGCGACGGAGCAGCGCAGAAGCTCCTGATATTCGTCCACGCCCTTGATGAACGCGGCGAGCAGCAGCAGGAACAGCGCATTCTGGCTGGGGGTCTTGCCGGGAGAGAAGAGATTTTTGCCCGTATCGGTCGAGAGAGACCAGTTGACGTGCTTGCCCGAGCCGTTCACGCCGGCAAAGGGCTTTTCGTGCAGCAGGCAGACAAGGTCGTGGCGCTCGGCGACCTTTTTCATTGTCTCCATGACGAGCTGATTCTGGTCGCTCGCGGTGTTGGCGTCGGTGTAGATGGGTGCCATCTCATGCTGGCCGGGGGCGACCTCGTTGTGCTTGGTCTTGGAGAGCACGCCGAGCTTCCACAACTCTTCATCGAGCTCTTTCATGTAGGCGGCCACGCGGGGACGGAACGCGCCGAAGTAGTGGTCGTCCAACTCCTGACCTTTCGGGGGCTTTGCGCCGAATAGGGCGCGGCCGCACAGGCGCAGGTCCATGCGCTTTAAGTACAGCTCGCGGTCGATGAGGAAATACTCCTGCTCCGCGCCGATCTGCGGCGTGACTTTTTCCGCGTCGTCGCCAAATAACTTGAGCACGCGCACCGCCGCGCGGTCAACCGCGGCCATGGAGCGCAGCAGCGGCGTCTTCTTGTCGAGCGCGTCGCCGCTGTAGGAGCAGAACACCGTCGGGATGCAAAGGCTGCCATCTTTGATGAAGGCAAACGCCGTGGGGTCCCAAGCGCTGTAGCCGCGGGCTTCAAACGTGGCGCGCAGGCCGCCGTTGGGGAAGGAGGACGCATCGGGCTCGCCGCGCACCAGCTCCTTGCCGGAAAAGTCCATCATCACGCGGCCGCCGCCGGCGTTGTTGATAAAGCTGTCGTGCTTTTCCGCCGTCACGCCGCTCAAGGGCTGGAACCAGTGCGTGAAATGCGTTGCGCCATGCTCCAGCGCCCAGGTCTTCATCGCGTCGGCGATCTCATTTGCCGCGGAAAGGGGAAGAGGCTGCCCGCTCTTTAAGCAGCCGCGCCAAACGTCCATGGCGCTCTGCGGCACATACTGCTCCATTGTGCGTTCATTGAACACCAGAGAGCCAAAAAGCTCGGGAATGCGAGTCGCTTCACTCATGATCCAGACCTCCTGTTTCGAAATAAAAAATTTGATAAGTAATGATACTTCATCGGGGCAAGCAGCGTCAATACTTTGTTTTTCCAACTTTCCCCTCACTTTAGTGAGACGGGATGTGCGGTGTGAACGAAATTATGAAAGTGCGGCAACTTTTTCTTGCATGAAGAAAACGGCTGTGCTATATTTAGCCTGAACCCTCCCTTGCCGGAAACGGCAGGGGAGGGCATTATGCTTATGTGCTGCGTTGTGAAAAAATTTTGCGGACAAAAAAGAAAACGGGACGTGAACGCCGGTCACGGCGTTTGCGTCCTGTTTTGCATCACTTGATCGTGGCGCTGTCGTTCAGAACGCTTGTACTGTAAAGGAACAGCACGTCCTGCGCCGTAAAGTCGATGAACTTTCCGAGCATCGCCGGGGAGAGGTAGCGGATGTCGACGAGTGTGATCTCACTGTACCCCTCCGCGAGCAGCGGAAGTAAACTCGCGGCGAACGAATCGCGGAAGACAAGGAGCTTTCGCTCCGCCTGCACGTTCGGGTTCTCAATGCGCAGCAGCGACTTGGGTCCCGAGAGGAAAATTTCATACGGGTCGCTGCCGTCTGCCTTTTCGAGCGTGTAGACAGGGAGATAGGAGCCGCTTTCATAGTCGTACACGCGGCAGCTACCAATGATATCGTTTGTGAGGTAGGCGAGCCTGTCGGGCTCCATTGGCAGTGCCGACTGCCCGCGGTACACACCGTAAAACGGCGTATCGAGCGTGACCTCGGTAAAGTCCACGGTGAGTGAGACGCCCATCGCATCTGCCAGCGCCTTGGCCGTGGGGGCAAGCATTTCCTGCCGCCAGTGGAGGTCGGTGCGGTAATAGGATGAGAGCGACAGCGTGCCCGTCAGGTCGATATAGTCCGCAAAATCGAACTTTTCCCGCATGAGCGCGAAAAACTTTCCGTAGTCCATCATGGGATAGCCGTTTTCGGCGGCCAGAAAATAATTCTTGTCGGGAATGACGGAGAGGTAGATATTCGCGCCCGTGTCCTTGAGATAGGTTTCGTACACATAGCGGAAGCGGTCGGCCGCGTGGTCGAGCGAATCCTCGTGGATCGTGTCGTCGAGCTTCGCGGCGTAGCCGTCCGCGACGTAGATGCCGTTGTTGTCCTTCTCGCCAAATAAATCGCGGACGGACAGGGCCTTGAGTGTGCGGAACTCGTCGCGCAGCGGGAACTGGTCGAGCGTGTAGCTCTCAAAATTCGACTGGAAGCGTCCGGAGAGCACTTCTTCCACATTCAGCGTTGGGAACTGCTTGAGCGGGCGGCGCTCGCTTTCCGACACGGCGTCGTCGCTCTTGCAAATGCTCCACAGCGCGAACATAAGCACGAACGCTGCCGCGATGCCGAGGGTGAGGGCGTCTTTGATTTTTCGATTCATGCGATGCCCTCCTTAAAAGCGGAAGTAGAGGAACGGGTTGAACGACCCGTCCACTAAAAATGCCGTGCCGAGCAGCAGAGAAATCAGTACAAACAGCGGCTCGAGCACGTCGAGCGCCGTCGCTGCGCCTTTGGATTTGCGCAGCTTTGCGACGATCATCTTCGGCAGCGGTGTTGCGCAGAGAATACCGAGCACGAGCAGCGGGCCATAGCTTTTAAGATAGTAGACCGCCTGTGCGCTCGATAGCGGCAGACCGCCTGCACCAAACATCGCGCTGATGCGCGAGACCGCCTGCGCGGCGCTGTCTGCGTCGAAAAGCACAAAGCCGAGCGTGACGAAAAAGAGCGTGTACACATGGCCGAACACGCGGTGCTTTTCGAGCACCGGCAGCAGCGCCAGCTTTTCAAGAAGCAGCAGGACCGCGAACCACAGTCCCCACAGCACGAACGTCCACGCCGCCCCGTGCCACAGGCCCGTTGCAAGCCAGACAATCAGAATGTTCAACAGCTGACGCGCCTTGCCCTTCCGGCTGCCGCCGAGAGGGATATAGAGGTAGTCGCGGAACCACGAGCCGAGCGACATATGCCACCTGCGCCAGAATTCCGTGATGCTTGCAGAAATATAGGGGTAGTTGAAGTTTTCAGGGAATTGGAAGCCCAGCATCCGCCCGAGGCCGATGGCCATGTCACTGTAACCCGAAAAGTCGAAGTACACCTGGAGCAGAAACGCGAGCGCGTAGAGCCAGACGAAGAGGACGCTCGCGTCCTGTGTCGACTTGTAGGCGCTCGCGAGCGCGCCGAACTGGTTGGCAAGCAGGATCTTTTTGCAAAAGCCGACCGTAAAGCGGCGCACGCCCTCCGCCGCGGCGGAGACACTGTGCGTGCGGCTTTTGAGCTCCGCGGCAACGTCGGAATAGCGCACGATCGGCCCCGCGATGAGCTGGGGGAAGAGCGAAACATAAGCGGCCAGGTCGATGAAATTCCTCTGCGCCGCCGTTTCGCCGCGGTAGACGTCGATGACGTAGCTCAATACCTGAAAGGTGTAGAAGCTGATGCCGATGGGCAGGCTCAGCTTCAAAAGCGGCAGGGAGAGCCCTGTGACGGCGTTGACGCTGGAGAGAAAAAAGTCCGCGTACTTAAAATAGCCGAGAAGCCCAAGGCTCACAAGGATCGAGAGCGTCAGAAAGACCTTCGACGCCTTTTGCCCGCGGTGCTTTTCAATCAGCAGGCCGAAACCATAGCCCTGCACGATGGAGACGAGCATAAGCAGCATATATTTCGGCTCGCCCCAGGCATAGAAAAAGAGGCTTGCGAGCAGCAGCACCGCGTTTTTCAGCTGCCGCGGCGCTGCGAAGTAGATCAGCAGTGCCGCGGGCAGAAAGTAAAAGAGAAAGGGAACGCTGGAAAAGAGCATAAACTTCTCCGCCTTTCAGAAGATCAAATCAGGCGATGGCCTCGTCGCAGACGACGGCAGCATCGGCAAAGGTCTCGGTGACCTTGCCGCTGAACTGGTCGACGAGGTCCTCCGCGCCGTAGCAGGAGATGACATAGTCGCCGAGCGTCAGGATGACAAGCTTGTCGGGGAAGCCGCACATCCACTGGCGGTTCATGATGTTGTCCTTGAGGTCGGAGACGACACTGTCAACGTCGGAAGAGCTCGCGACATGGAACGCGCCCGCGGTGAAGGTGTTGGCGTTCATCATGTGGGTGAGGGACGCGGCGTCGGAGAGCTTGCCTGCATCCGCGGCGGGGAAGGAGAGAGAGTAGTCAAGTGCGTCGCCGTCTTCGACGGAGAAGTTACCGGGCGCGTCCTCGGTCATATTCGCCTCATCAAAGTCGCCGCCGGCAGCAGGGAACTTGTCGTCGTCGCTGTAGTTGGCCCATACGGCGTTCAGCAGCTCGAGAGCGCTCGCGGGCTGGCTGTTATTGCCGCTATTGTCATCCGTCTTGCTGCCGCAGGCGGCGAGGGAGAGAGTCATCGCTGCGGCCAGCAGCAGGGTGAGAAACTTTTTCATGGGAATTTACCTCCAAAATGTTGTGTGTTGTCAATAGTAATGTGGAATGGGATGCTTACGCCCGCGCGGCGGCCCAATAGCCGTTGGCCTCGTCGTAGCGCAGCGTGACGGCGGGCGCGCCGTCGAGAGAGAGCGTGTAAACCGTACCCGTGTCCGGCTCTTCGATGGTCCAGCAAAGCTGCACCTTGTCGGAGACGGTGTAGGAGGTGAACTCCTCCTGCAGCGAGTAAAGAGGCTGGGTCAGCACGCCATCCGACACTGTAACGGTCACGGCCTCGCCCGATTTGCTCTCGATGGTGAGCATCGGACTGAGCGGGCCGCTCAGACTGCCGCGCGCGTCGAGCGCCATCGCTGCGGGCTGACTGATGGGAATGGGGATTGAGGAGAGCGCTGCGCCTTCGACCTTGATCTCAGCCGGTAAGGTGTCGCGCGTCATCGCCAGGGCGGCGGCCAGCACGAGCACAAGGCACGCCGCAGCGGCAAGAAAACGCGGGAGGGCGTACCGTTTGCGCGGCTTGTAGGCGTAGGCGTCCGCGATGAGCTCATCGTCGAGCTCGCCTATGGCGCGGGTCAGAACTTCATGCTTCACAGTATCCCTCCTTGATGAGATGCTCCTTGAGCTTTCTGCGCGTGCGCAGGAGCGTGGTTTTGATGCGGCTCTCGCCGCAGTGAAAGCGCGCGGCCAGCGCTTCGACCGGTTCGCAGTAGAAATAGCGCAGGATGAACATGCTGCGCACCTCTTCGCTCTGTGTGCGCAGAAACGCGCTGATGCTGCGGCCGAGCTCTGCCGCCATCGCCTCGTCGTCGGGCGAGGACAGAGCGGGTGCGCAGTCGTCCAGCTCGTCGAGCGAGAGCGCGAAGGCGTCGCCCTGACGCTTCTGCGCCGACCTCGCTTTGTAGCGGTTCAACGCCAGATTGCGCGCGATCCTGCCGAGAAAGGCCGAGAGGATCGCGGGCCTTTGCGGCGGCATGGCCTGCCAGGCGTGTAAGTACGTGTCGTTGACGTTTTCCTCGCTGTCGGCGCGGTCGGATAAAATGTTTTGCGAAATTTTCATGCAATAGCTTTCGTATTTGGCGGCGGTGGCTTCGATGGCGTGCTCGTCCCGCTGCCAGTAGAGGTCGACGATCTCATGGTCGTCCATAGGTTCGCTCCTTTCTGTTGTCTGCCATCATGGGGAAAAGACAACTTTTTTGCCGTTTGCGTTACACAAAAGAGAAAATATTTTTGAAAGTATACCACATTCGCCCGTTTCGTAAAAGGGCGGCATGCTATTTTTGACAAAACGGGAACTTTTTTTCCATCCGCGCCGTCTAATATAACAAATCCCAAAACGGAGGTACATCCGACATGAAACGATTCTTAACGCTGCTGCTCGCCACGGCGATGGTCCTGTCCTTCGCCGCCTGCGGAGACAACGGAACGACGATCCGAAATGAAAATGAGAAGGACAATGTGAAAAAAGACCCCATTGCCGCGCAGTATTTGCAGGACCTCGCCGTGAAGACGGCGGACTATCCCGTGTTGCCCGCCATGCCGAACGAAGCGGAGCTCGACGAGGCGTTCAGCACCATCGACTATGACAAGATGGGCGCGGACGCCTATGAAAAGGCGCAGGAGAAGATCTGGGAGGACTGGGACGCGCGCAGCAATGCCTATTACGATGCGCTCAAGGCGCTGCGCAGCAAGGGCACGAGCTACCCCGCGGCGTTCCTGCACTTTACAAAGGAGACGGGCACGCTGCTTTCGGCGGAGGAGAATACCGTCCTCTCGCCCGCGAACCTGTACCTCGCCTTTGCGATGCTCAGCGAGACGACGGACGGCGACAGCCGCGCGCAGCTTTTATCGCTCTTAGGCCTTGAAAATACCGACGCGTCGCGCGCCGCGGGCAACTATGTCTGGCGCAATCTCTACGGCGAGACCTCAACGGGAAAGACGCTGCTCGGCAGTTCCGTTTGGCTGAACGAGAACGTCCCCTATAACGAGGAGACGCTGCGACTTCTCGCCGAGCAGTACCTCGCCTCGACCTTCTCCGCCCCGATGGGAGATGAGAAGACGGACAAGGCCATCGGCGAATGGATCAATGAGAACACGGGCAATCTCTTGCAGGACGCGGCGGGCGAGATCGAGACAAAGCCCGAGACCGTGATGCTGCTTTTGACGACGCTCTATTTTAAGGACCAGTGGCGCGATGAATTCTGGGAGAATGCGACGAGAAAGGACGCTTTCACCGCGGCAAGCGGCGAGAAGCAGACCGTCGACTTCATGCACCGCACGGACGACCGCGCCGCGTACTATCGCGGCGAGAACTACACCGTGGCGGAGCTCGGCTTCCGCGGCGGGCAGTCGATGCGCTTTTTGCTGCCGGATGAGGGCACGACGCTTGAAAGCCTGCTCTCCGGCGGAGAGGCCGTGGGCGGACTGATGGCCTATGACATGGACGCCGCGCTGCCGAGTGCGGAGATCCACTGGAGCGTGCCGAAGTTCGACGTGGATTCCAACCTGGAGCTGACCGACGCGCTCAAGGCGCTGGGTGTCACCGATGTGTTCGACTTCGATAAGGCGGACTTCTCGCCCCTTGTCGACTTTGACCGCTTTGACAAGGCGGTCGCCGTGACGCAGGTGCAGCACGCCGCGCGCGTCAAGGTGGACGAAAAGGGCTGCGAGGCCGCCGCGTTTACCGCCGTCAGGGCGGACGCCCAATCCGCCGCGCCCGAAGACCTACCCGTGGTGGAGATGAATCTGAACCGGCCGTTTGCCTTTATGATCACCGGCGTGGACGGTCTGCCGCTCTTCCTCGGCACGGTGAATAGCCTATAAGAGCAAAGCCAGCGCGCCGGCAGTAAAAAACGAGTGGCGCAAAATGAGAAGGAGAGAAACGATGAAGAGATTATTTGCCTTTTTGCTCGCCTGCGTGTGTGCGCTGGCACTGTTTGGCTGCGCGGGAGCGAATGATGACAAATCGGACGGCGGACCCGAGGATGATTGGGCACCGCTGACGGAGGCGCAGATCGAAGAATTCAAGGAGATGTTTGCCTCTGAGGCCGATGTGATGGATGAAACGACGGGCGAATACCGCTACACGACCTCAACGCCGGTGAGCTGCTTTTTCACCTCGCATTACGACGATCCGCGCGATATCGACCTTGCAGAATTTTTGCGGTACTGTCCGCTCAGCACCACGCTGGGAGACGCGGACGTGGAGGAATTCCACGCTGTGCTCGACACGCTGGGAATAGAGGATGCGGAGAGGTTCAAGGTGCCGGATGACTGGGCGGTCCCCGTGCGGCGCATTCCCAAGAGTGACGTTTCCGCGCTTTTGACGCAGTGGGCGGATATCACGGTGGACGATCTGCGCAATCAGGAGGGTGTGACGTACCTCGCACAGTATGATGCATTCTATGAGTTTACGAGCGATTTCGGCCCCGGATATTTTATTCCGGTGGGCGGTGAGCAGTACGGCGACAGCATCCGGCTGTGGAGCGCGCCGCGCGGCGAGAACGGCGAAGGAACGCACGATGAGTTGACGCTGGAAGTGCGCCCAGACGGGAGCTATCGCATTGAAGCGTTCCGTGAAGTCTGAAGCAAAAGGGGGCCTTCTCTCACGTGAGAGAAGGCCCCCTTTTGAATCCCCCAAGAGAACGGCAGGGGCGTTTCGATCTCACCCCTGCACCCCTAACGACCAAAAAGGAGGGGCCTTGCCCCTCCTTTTTGGATTATCCACCCCATGGCACTTCTGGTAAGCATTGCGCCTACTTCGGATGATTCTGTTTCGATGGTGCCTGCCGAGGCGGCATTGCTGCGCTCACCGCATTTCTAATAGGAAAAAACGACCGCATCAGCGGTCGTTTTCGTTCTTTTTATCAGTTTGTTCCAGAAGATAGTCGACGCTGACGCCATAAAAATCAGCGAGCGCGCACAAAACGTGCGGCGGCAGCATTCTTTCGCCACTCTCGTAATATGCGTATGTGCGCTGCGGAACATTGATTGCTTCGCCGACCTGACGCTGTGTCAAATCGGCGTCTTCCCGCAAATCGCGGATGCGCCGGTATCTTTTCACGTTTATCACCAGATACAGTATATGTAGAACAAATTATTCTATTGCATTTTTGAATATTCTGTTCTAAATTGTAAACGAGGTGATGCAAATGACAACGTATAAGACTCTATATCATTTGATGGTCCAAAATATGAGTGAGGCCATCGACCTTTACGATGCGGGCAAAGGTATCCTTGCCCGTGAAGTCCTAAAAAAAGCCCTGTTAGATGCAGAAGAGCAAGTCATTTCGCAAGACATCATCCCCGATGAGCCTATTGGCAGTACCGATCCAGCAGAAAGCTAAAAAAGCAGCACCCCAAAGCGGCGAGCGAAGCAATGCCGCACCGTCAGAAGCACGGGGTGGATAATCCAAAAAGGAGGGGATACGCCCCTCCCTTTTGGTCGTTAGGGGGTGCAGGTGACCATGAGAAGGAGATTGGCTATCAGGGTGACCCAAATC
>OHAO01000110.1_pt1 | contig 53301 bp, 41 predicted proteins | sample 1577151 | NCBI WGS metagenome assembly OHAO01 (sample SAMEA3541585, study PRJEB24748) | human gut metagenome | biome: human gut; feature: human-associated habitat; material: faeces | place: China | collected 2012 | reverse complement strand
TAGCAAATCTAATTATTAACTTAAAAAAAAATTATTCTACTAATTATTTTATTTTTAGGAGGAACTTTCTCCTATAGCTCCCTTGTCACCCCATTACCAAACACTCCCATGCTTGATAATATTATTGCTCCCGACGGAGATAATGGATATTCCATAGTAACATATCCCGGAGGTTCCACGGCTATTATTGTAGGAATGACCGCACGTAATATTATCACGAAGACTCAAGTCAAAGCTATCGCTCACGCTTTCGGAGTTTCTTTCGAATGGCCAATACCAAATGTAGGTCACCACACGAATTTACCTTACAATATTGGAGACCGTATAAAATTAGCAATAACGTTATACATTAATTAAAGTATACCACCTACAGTTTTTGATTTAGATTTAGTAGTAACAGACCAAAATCAGGAAGCTATCGGTGGAGGAAGATTTACTATAGATATTCTTGATCTCAGCAATTACTAAAATTTTACTCCCGATAACAAGCTTAATAGCACATGTTAAATAAATATCAAACCATAATTTTTTTATGGTTTGATACGCCCCAAAAGAGATTCTTCATATTTTTGAAATGAAAAGTAATATGGGCAAGTTGAATCTGCGGATATCCAATTTTTCATAGAATGTTTTGGAATTCACGTATTAATGTGTAATTTTGCCCCTCATTTTGGAGTGGAGTACTCGCTAAATTGTAAGGGATACCTTAGCCATGCTCATTACAATGCACCTGTCTCCGTTGAAAATTATATCAGTTTGCCCGATAAACCTCGTTATTTTCAACCGGATAGAATGCCTAGAGTCCCCACGAAGAAATACAAACAGAAGTTTAATATTTAATTAAAAAAAAAGTGGATCAGATTAGTTACAAAACAACTTATGTCAACAAAGCCACTGCACAGAAAGAATGGGTTTTGATTGACGCAGAGAATCAAGTTGTGGGACGTCTTGCCGCTAAAGTTGCGAAACTATTGAGAGGCAAGTACAAACCCAGTTACACTCCCCACGTGGATTGTGGAGACAATGTAATCATTATCAACGTAGAAAAAGTTATCTTCACGGGTAACAAATTAACAGACAAACAGTATCGTAGACACACCCAGTATCCTGGAGGTCAACGGATTTCTACCCCGGCAGAAGAAATGAAAAGATTTCCGGAAAGAATTCTGGAACATGCTGTTAGAGGTATGCTTCCCAAAAATCGCCTTGGAAGAGCTGTATTCAAGAACATGCACCTGTTCGTAGGACCGGAGCACAACCATGAATCACAACAGCCTAAAGTAATTGATATAAACGCACTTAAATAACAAGGTATGGAAGTAGTAAATGCAGTAGGTAGAAGAAAAACAGCGGTAGCCCGCGTTTATCTTAACGAAGGAAAAGGCAATATTACGATCAACAAGAAAAGCCTGGAAGAATATTTCACGTTGCCTACCCTCCAGTATATTGTAAAACAACCGCTTGAATTATTAGGTGTGTTGGGACAATATGACATCAAGGTAAATCTTGTAGGTGGAGGTTTCAACGGACAAGCTGAAGCTTTACGTTTAGGAATTGCCAGAGCATTGGTGAAAGTAAACGCAGAGGATAAATCAAAATTAAGAGCAGCAGGGTTCATGACCAGAGACCCACGTGAAGTGGAACGTAAGAAACCGGGACGTCCTGGCGCTCGTAAGAGATTCCAATTCTCTAAACGTTAATAGGAGTTTAGTATCTAAATTGACGGGACTTCTGTGGAGAACTACCCGGCAATTGATTAAATTTAAGAATGTAAACTTTAAAGGAGACACAAAATGTCAAATACAAATTTCGACGAATTATTAAATGCAGGTTGTCACTTTGGACACCTTACCCGTAAATGGAATCCTAAAATGGCTCCGTATATTTTCATGGAGCGTAATGATATCCACATTATTGACCTGAACAAAACAGCCATCATGTTGGACAAGGCAAGTGCAGCTTTGAAACAGATCGCTAAATCAGGTAGAAGAATTCTGTTTGTTGCAACAAAAAAACAGGCTAAGGACATTGTTGCTGAAAAAATTTCTAATATCAACATGCCGTTCGTGACTGAAAGATGGCCGGGTGGTATGTTGACCAACTTCCCGACTATCCGTAAAGCCGTGAAGAAAATGACCACCATCGACAAGATGGAAAAAGACGGTACTTTCGCTCACCTTTCAAAGCGGGAAAAACTTCAAATCTCTCGTCAAAGAGCAAAATTGGAAAAGAACTTGGGTAGCATCGCTGACCTGACTCGTCTTCCGGCAGCTCTTTTCGTGGTTGACGTGATGAAGGAGTATATCGCTGTAAAAGAGGCTAACACGCTGGGAATTCCAGTATTCGCTATCGTGGATACGAACTCAAACCCGGAAGGAATTGATTTCGTAATCCCAGCTAACGACGACGCATCAACTTCTATTTCTTTAATTATCGACAAGGTAGCCGGAGCCATCAAAGAGGGTCTGACTGAAAGAAAAGCCGAGAGAGAGAAAGAAGGAGACAAGAAAAATGCCGAGAAAGCTGAAGTTCAGGATGAAGTAGCTGAAGTAAGCGAAACCGCTTCTGAAGAATAATTAATTTTAGACTTTCAATTTCAGATTTAAGATTGAATGATCTGACTTCTGAAATTGAATTAACATGGAGATTTAAAGCATATGGAAATAAAAGCAGCAGACGTGATGAAGTTGCGTAAAGCAACAAATGCCGGAATGATGGACTGCAAGCATGCATTACAAGAAGCTGAAGGAGATTTCGACAAAGCCGTTGACATCATCCGCAAGAAAGGTCTTGTTGTTGCAAGCAAACGTGCAGACAGAGAAGCAAAAGAAGGATGCGTTTTGGCCAAAACCGATGGAAAGAATGCAGTTATGGTTTCCTTGAACTGCGAAACTGACTTCGTGGCTAAAAACGAGGGATTCATTGCTTTCACAACCAAGATTCTTGACGCCGCTTTAGCTAACATGCCCGCAACTACCGAAGATTTGTTGGCTATCCAACTGGATGGTAGAAGCATCGCAGACCAGATTGCAGAACAAACTGGTGTCATCGGTGAAAAACTGGAATTAAGCTACTACGGTTTTGTAAAAGCTGAAGATTGCGTGATCTATATTCACCCGGGAAACATGTTGGCAACCGTTGTTGGTTTCAACAAAGCAGCTGATACCCAAGTGAAGAAAAATATCGCCATGCAAGTGGCTGCCATGGCTCCTGTTGCCGTGGATAAAGACGGTATCCCTCAAAACGTTATCGATCACGAATTCGAGATCGGTCGCGAAAAAGCTCGTGAAGAAGGTAAACCGGAAAACATGTTGGATAAAATTGCTCAAGGTCGCTTGAACAAATTCTTCCAAGAGTCGACCTTGTTAAACCAAGTTTTCGAGCAAGACGGTAAAATGTCTGTAAGAGAGTACTTAAAGAGCGTAGATAAAGATTTAACTGTTACCGCTTTCTTACGTTTTACGTTGAACGCCTAATAGGAAATAAATCTTTGAAATATAGAAACAGGTCTAGTGATAGGCCTGTTTTTTGTTTGGCAGTAAGGTTCAAATAAAAAGGCAATTACGCAGATTCTCCATACCATTTTCTCTTTTGTAAGATTGCAAGTTCTTCTTTTATTGCATACCTTTGTAACAAAAGAGTATTCTTTTATATGAGAATTGATGAGACTCAAATTTTGCGCGGGGTAAACGAGAAGGATGAGAAGGCTTGGAAGAGTGTTTTCATCTATTATTATGCTGCTTTGTGCTCCTACGCAGATCGAATCATAAAGGATACTGTCATTGCTGAGGATTTGGTGCAGGAGGTTCTGATGAATGTTTGGAAAAACGCCAAAAAATTTCCCAAGGTAGATGACCTTACTTATTATTTGTACCGTTCAACCCACAACCAGGCGATGATGCATTTGCGCCGGGAAAAATTTCAAGAACGTTACGTCCAGCAACTTTTGCAGGAAGAAAATGCCGAATTCACGGATGAAGAATTCGCCGACACGGTTCGGGAGGAGTTGATTCGGCAACTGTATTTTTATATTGACGATCTTCCAGAAGAGAGACGGAAAATCATTCTGTTGAGTATAAAAGGCCACTCCGGTAACGAGATCGCCGAAGAATTGGGCATATCCATCAATACGGTAAAAACGCAAAAAAGCCGTAGTTTCAAATACCTGCGCAATAAAATGAAGGGTTCTTCCTATTCATTCTGGTTGACCATTTTCCTTTCTTAATAAAAAAAATCACTTTTCCCGAAAAAAATTCCCTTTTCTGTCACTCCAAATAAAATGTCGTGCATTTTATTAGTGTAATTATGATGGATATGACGAGAGATTTTAGTAAAATAGTAAATTTAATGCGCAAAGCTTATTCCGGTACATTACAAGATGGAGAACGGGAAGAGTTTGAAAAGCTTTTAGAAAACAAGCCTTTGCGGGATGTTTATTCTGAAATCGGAGAAGACGACTACTTGGAACAACATCTGGCCCGGTACGAGAATTTTTCACCGGAGAAAGCGTACGAAAAGTTTCAATCGGATAAGCGGAAAAATAGAGTTCGCCTTATTTTACGGCGGGTTGTAGTTGCTGCTTGTTTCATTTTGCCTCTGTCGGGAGTTGGAATATGGATGATGCAGCAAGAGAAACAGACGGAAAGTCCGGTCGTGTTGGCCAAAAAAGAGAACGTGCAATTAAAACTGTCGGACGGGAGAGTTGTAAATGTCTCCGCGGGAAACGAGGATGAGATTCAAGAACGGGGAGGCTCGAAAATCCGCATGGAAAACGGGCTACTGTCCTACAAGCAAGACTCTGTCGGTGGAACCGAAACGGTATATAACGAATTGATCGTTCCCCAAGGCGGGGAGTGTTACGTGGTATTGGATGACGGAACCCGCGTATGGGTGAATGCCGAAAGCCGGGTAAAATATCCGGTACGCTTTTCAGAAAAAGAAAGAATAGTCTCCGTGAAAGGGGAAGCGTATTTTGACGTGACGAAAAACGGGCAACCCTTTATCGTTGAAACGGATTTCGGGAAAGTCAAGGTACTTGGCACCTCTTTTGGAGTGAGAGTATACGCCGACGAGGCGGCATTGACAACCTTGGTCTCCGGGAAGGTCAAATTCACGAACAACAAGGGAAAATCCGTTGAACTTGCCCCGGGAGAGCAAGCCGTGGCCTCTCTGGAAGGAGCCTTGACAAAACGGAATGTCAACCTGGAAGAATACGTGGGCTGGAAAGACGGTTGGTATATCTTCAAGGAAAAACGCCTGGAAGACGTGATGTACACGTTATCAAGATGGTATGGCGTCACGGTGTTCTACCAGAATCCGCAAGTAAAAGACATCCGATTCTCGGGGAATCTGAAACGATATAACTCTATAAATACGTTTCTGGAAGTCCTTGCCGGTTCGGAAGACGTGAAATATAAAATAGACGGGAATGTGGTGATCCTTTATGAATAAAAAGAAACACGGGCAACAAATTTCCTAGGTCTGGTGTCCGTGCTCCATGTATTATTATTTAAATGCTTTACAAAGTTATGGAAAAATGTGAACTATCAAAGTTCTGGAATTTTATTATGTGTAAAAAAAAGACATGGTTAATGATGAAATTGACTTGTATTTTAATTGTGGTATTTAACCTGAGTGTTTCTGCCTTGACTTTTTCGCAGAGTAAAGTGTCCGTGGATTTGAAGAACGCGACGCTAGAAGAGTTTATCGATGCGATGAAAGAGCAGACAGGTAACCAGTTCTTGGTTAATTCTTCTTTGATGCAAATGAAAGAATTGATCACGGTAAGCGTGACGAATGAAGACTTGAAGGTCGTGCTGGATAAGGTGTTGACACCTTTGAAACTGACGTACCAGTATGTAAATGACGTCGTGGTAATCAAGCGATTGCCTCGCACGGCACCGGCTCCCGATAATAAATGGGTGGTCATCGGTAAGGTCATCGACTTGCAAAAAGAACCTCTTCCGGGAGTCACCATCCGCATCAAGGGTACGACTCTCGGTACGGTCACGAACGGCAATGGAGCTTTCTCTTTGAATGTGCCTCATGCCACCGATACTTTGGTGATTTCTTTTATCGGAATGAAAACCAAGGAAATCATCGTGAAAAAATCCGATAATAAAGAATATGAAATTATTCTTGAAGACGAAATGGAAACGCTTAACGAGGTGACGGTGATTTCAACCGGTTATCAAGACATCGACCGTCGTCGGAATACCTCGGCAATCACTTCCTTGAAAATGGAGGACGTGAACGTGGCAGGTCTTTCATCCGTGGACAAGATGTTGGAAGGACATATTCCGGGTATGATTTTCATGCAGAACTCGGGTCAGGCGGGAGCGGCACCCAAGATTCGTATCCGCGGTACTTCCACCGTGTTAGGTAATCAGGAGCCCTTGTGGGTAGTAGACGGTATCGTGCAGACGGACCCCGTGAATGTTGACCCTTCCGAATTAAACAGTCTTGATTTCGTGAACCTGTTAGGTAACGCCATTTCCGGCTTGAACCCCGATGACATCGAACAAATCGACGTGTTGAAAGATGCTGCCGCCACGGCAATCTACGGAACCCGTGCCGCCAACGGTGTAATCGTGATCACCACAAAAAAAGGGAAAACCGGGAAACCGCACGTGACCTATTCGTTATCCGGAACCGTCAATCGTCGTCCGTATTATAGTGACCGCGAAATCTATTTGATGAATTCCAAGGAACGCGTGGACGTATCCCGCGAACTATTCGCACGAGGCATGGAATTCACGAAAGCAAGCAATTGGATCGGTTACGAGGCTGCTTACGTGGACTACAAGAGCGGTCGTATCAACTTTGATGAATTTAATCGGTTGACCAATTATTACGAGTCTATCAACACGGATTGGTTCGACATCATCTGCCAAAACACATTCTCCAACAAACACAGTTTGAGTATTTCCGGAGGATCCGAAACCATCAAATATTATGCTTCCATCGGTTATGCCGACGAGAAGGGGGTTATCAAGAACGAGTATAACCGCAATTATACCGCCAACCTGAAGTTGAACGGAAACTTCTCGAAAGTGGATTTTCAATTCGGCATCCAATTGAATAACAACAAGCGTCGATACACGCCCAACATCAAATTTGAAAACGGGGGTGTCATGGGATTGACGGATTACGCTTACAAAATGAGCCGTGCAATCCCTGCCTATAACGAGGACGGTAGTCGTTATTTCTACCTGCAAGGGAATTCAAAAGAACTTTCCTATCCTTTTAACGTGGAAAACGAAATGGATAAGACCTACCATAAGATCAACACCTATTCCGCTACTTTGACGGGAACGTTGAAATACCGGATTTTGCCCGTGTTGAACGTGGAAGGTACCGCTTCTTACACGCTCGGTTCCACGAATGATGAAACCGTGTATGAAGAAGGTTCATATTATATTCACTCATTGCGCGCGAACGACCTTTACATTCCCGGAGAGGCCAGTGATGAGAAACATTCACTGAATAAATGTCCGATTGGAGGGGAGTTAACCTTGAATGATACGCGTCGTAATAATTACGTGTTGCGTTTACAACTTAACTACAATCAACTTTTCAATGACTTGCATCTATTGAACGTTGCTTTGGGAGGTGAGGTTTCTTCTTCCGAGTATCACTCCTATAGAAACATTACCCGCGGTTATTATCCCGGTCGTGGGAAATCTTTCGGTACGATTGCCTACAAGGACTTAATGAACAAATACACCGGTTACGCGACGTGGCTTGCCCAAAACAAACCGGTCATAGGCGATACCAAGACCAATCTGGCATCCGCTTATTTTGCCATTACTTATACTTATAATGATCGTTACACGTTGAATTTCAACACCCGTATGGATGCCAGTAACCAATTCGGTAGCCGTTCCAACGAGAAGTTATTGCCTATTTGGTCTGTTTCCGGTCGTTGGGACGTGAAGAAAGATCTATTCGCGAACAGTGCATTCGTGAATGACCTGGCATTGAAATTGTCCTACGGTATCCAAGGAAATATGTTGGATAACCAGACTTCCAAGATGATTATTAATCAAGGAGGATTGGACAATTGGTATAATGAGTTCTCTTCTACAATTGCCTATTATCCCAATCCCAAATTGAAATGGGAAACGACCCACTCCTACAACGCAGAAATCAACTTCTCGTTATGGAAAAATAAAATCGGCGGTTCGGTGTCCTATTATTACAAACGCACGAAAGATGCCTTCCTGACCAAATCGATATCCGACATCAACGGTCGCACACAATATACAGTAAACCAAGGAGAATTGACAAATCAAGGTGTGGAGGTTTCCTTGAATATCGTGCCGATTAACCAAAAGATAGATGCCAGCGGCAGATGCGGTTTCGTGTGGAGAATCGACCCGCAGATCGGACAGGTGGTGAACAGCTTGATTTCAAAGGCTATTGACAATCGCGATAATGTTTTACGCGACGAGATTAAATACTCCGATTATTTGAACGGTACGGCACAATTGCTCGACAAACCGTTGAATACCTTTTTCTCTTATCGCTTCAAGGGGTTAAGTTCCAAGGACGGAAGTCCCGTTTATGCCAATTTGGAGGAAGAGCTGGCGGATGAATTATACGCTAAATACTCTCAAATGGAAGACGAGGATGTTTTCGAAATCGTCATGGAAGAATCCGGAACCCGCGTACCGACTTTGCAGGGAGGTATTTCCAGTTATTTGGGGTATCGCCAGTTCGGTCTTTCTTTCAACTTCACGTATAGTTTCGGGAACAAAATCCGCTTGTTGAAATTATTCGGGAACACGAGTGATTTTCCTCCATACGGGGAAAAGAATATGCGCCGCGAATTTACCCGGCGTTGGAGAACTCCCGGGGATGAAGCAAAGACCAATATTCCCGCGCTGAGGACCAAGACGGTTACCCCTTGGTGGGCAGATAGCAAATACACTTCCAGCGGTTTAATGCCGACATTTGCTCCAGTCGATGTCTACCAGATGTATGACAATTCCAACTTGCGGGTCGTAAAAGGTGATTATTTAAAATTACAATCCCTTTCATTCCGTTACAACGTGCATGACAAATTCTGCAAGCAACTCGGTATCCAGTCGGCCTACTTGAGCATCACGGGAACCAATCTCTTTACCATTGCCAGCAAAAAGTTGAAAGGACAGGACGTAACCCAGTCCGGAGCTACTCCTACGGTAAATATGTCCGTACGTCCCAATTATTCTTTTACAGTAAACGTGACATTCTAAAAAATAATCTATGAAACTGAAACATATATATCAGATGATCCTACTTTGCGGGTTGCTGTTTACTTCGGCTGCTTGCGGGGATTTTTTGGAGGAATATTCCCAAAATCAGGCTTACGTGGAGAACGTGACCAACTTGGATGAATTATTGATTGGAGAGGGATATTTCAAGGGTGGTCTTACAAGTCAATATTTTAAAGGAGACAATGCGGTTAATTATTGGACGAATGTATGTAAGACTGATCCTTGGTTTTTTCCTTATATTCACCTCATGGATGATGATGTGGAAGAATTTGTAAGCGGGACTCCCGGAGAAGTTTCTACTTATATTCGCTTGAATGCTTATAATCTTTACCGTTGGCAACCGGATCCTTTCCGCAATGTGGATAACAACGAGTTCAATGATAAAAACTGGGCGACGATGTGGTCGCGTATAGCAGCCATGAATTCCATTATCTACCAGTTGACCCAAATTGACATCGACAAGGACGAGGAGGAAACTGCCTTTCGGGTGGAAGGAGAAGCCCGTTTCCTGCGTGCCCAGTTTTATTTTTGGATGGCCAATATTTACGGACAGCCTTATTGTAAAACGACCGCTGCCACGGATCCCTGTATTCCCTTGAAGACTTCGGAAGATATAGAGGATATTTATTTTTCCCGTGCTACAGCCGAGAAAGTTTACGGACAAATGGTGGAGGATTTGACCCGTGCCGCCAAATGCTTGCGGGGTGTCAGCCAAGTCACGAAATACCGCACGAACCAAGCGGCTGCCTTTACCCTGTTGAGCCGGGTACACCTGTACATGGAAAACTACGAGGCTGCCATAGCGGCCGCCGATAGCGCATTGACACTCGGTTACAAGTTGGAAGATATGCGAGGCCTTGAAGAGGGGGGAAAAGTAGTGGAATTGAAATCCTCTGAAACTATTTTCACGCACGGTCTTTATCTAATGCATTGCTTACAACCTGACACAGAAGGAACTTGGTCTACAAATTGTTCCGGTTATACAGGCTCGACGGATTTGCTCAATTCATACGATGAACATGACTTGCGTCTGAAAACCTTTTTTAGCAAACGGTCAAGGGGTTCTGTAGCCAGTTACCGGTGTGTGAAATCAGCGGATTGGGAAAACGAAGTGTCGGATAAATTTGCCATCCGTTTACCGGAAGTGTATCTGAACAAAGCGGAAGCTTTGGCCTGCCTGCACCGCGACGAGGAAGCGCGCACGACTATTGACGAGTTACGTACACTTCGTTTCGAAGAAGCCAACTTTACACCGATGGATAAGAGCGGTGATGAATTAATTGACGCCATCCGGGATGAACGCCGGAAGGAATTGTGCTTTGAAGGTCACCGGTGGTTTGATCTCCGCCGTTATGCCGTGAACAGCGTTCGCTCTTTCGAGAAAGAAATTCATCATAAAAGTATTCTATACTCGGATAAGACCGTTACCACGGAAGGGGAGTACGTGTTGCAACCTTATTCTCAAGACAAGGCAGCTTACGTGTTACCTATTCCGGATGACGCCATCGATTTTAACAAGGGTAACTTAAGCAATGAAGTACGCCCGGAAAGAACATTACAATCAATAAATAATTAATGTACCATGAAATATAGTTTTCTTTTATGCCTGATGGCTTTAATTGTTTGGAGTTGTGGGGATGACGAAGGAAATTTATCCCCTTCCGGATTAGAGAAAAATTGGTTTGTCTTGGAAGATTCCGAAGATCCCATCGATCATATACGTTATGAAATCTACAAGAATACGGGATTACCGATTTATTACAATGACACGATAGGTTCGGAGATGCGTTATTCTCCGGGTATCGGGGAATATACCTACCACGAGGTGTTGCAAGTATTCTATTCCCCGGGTAGTCAAACTCCGGGATGGAATAGCGCACGTTATTCATTGATTTCTCCCGAGAGAAAGAACGTGAGAGAGGTTTTGGAATTTGTACGCGATGAAATCATCCCTCAAATCCCGGAGGGAACTTATTTGCCCAGTATTTTACTGGTAGACTCATTGACTACTCCTTCCGGAGATACCACCGTTTACAAAGGATTGACCACAACGGTATTGGCGCAAGTTCATCATTTCCATGAAATGGATGATGCTGCCAAGAACCTGATGAAAGGGGCGTTTTTGTCTTCTGCTATTACCAGCAAGTTGGCATTGGATGAGGCAGAATGGTTGGAAGAGAATTTCTACGCTTTGTCATACGCTGTGAATCCTGACAAAGAGGATAGAATATATTCGATCGATATGAAGTACAGATATATGGTTTACCAACCTTGTGTTGGATTGGATTCAGAAGTTATTAAACATTTGGGCACTTTTGGTATGATCGGTCCTTTTACTCCAGCTTCTAAAGTCGGCAGTACAACCTCGTTACCCGCAGATCCTTATCACCCGGAATCGTGGTATATGCCTACCAAAGAGCAAGATTTACAGCTATACTGCCAAGCCGTGTTAGCCTTTAGCGAAGAGGAGTTTATGGAACGTTATGCAACCAATATAAAAATTTGGGGATATAATCCGATAGGTGGTATGTGGCCCAATTATACTCCTGAAGAACCGAATCCCGAAAAAGACCGCTACGTGGATTTCCCCGTGGTCAAAGCAAAATATTACGTAATAAAAGCGAAATTGCAGGAATACGGTTTCACTTTCGAATAACGTTTTGAAATAAGCAAAGGAGCTTATATACACATTTAGAATAAACCAACTCCCTCCCCCCAGTACAAGGGGGGAGCCGGAGGGGGAAGTTAATACCCGAATCATCGGTATTTGTATGTAAATCAATATAATATGTAAAAGTATGAAATCTAGTATGAAGTTTTTGGTATTGTTGTTGTGTGGACTGTTCGTCTTCCAATTGACAGACGCGACGGAGCGCAAAAAGAAGAGTAATAAGAAAAAAGGACAACCAACTGCTGTTGTCGATAGCTCGAAGATGGCTCCCAAGGGGATTCCCTCGGTGGATAGTTTTATCAAGCCTTCGGCTGTTAAACACATGGGAATGTTTAATATTTACGAGCAAGATGACCGTTATTTCATGGAGGTACCGGATGAAATGTTGGGGAGAGATATATTGGTGTTCGTATCTTTGGTGAAAGGTTCCGCACAAGAGGCAAGAGGTCGTAACGATATGTTCGGTTTTGGCGGTGATGCATTGTTCAACAAGGTCATTCGTTTCGATAAAGGACCGAAGAATAAATTATTTTTAGAAGAACCGATTTTCACGACAAGCATGCCGGACGAGAAGTCGGATATGCGAGGAGCCGTGGAGGCATCCAGCATGATGCCGTTGGTAGCCGGTTTCGATGTGAAGGCCAAGACGGATCACTCCGTGTTGGTGGACATCACGGACATGTATAAATCAGATCACTCCTATTTCTCGTTGAAAGGTGTTGCCGAAGTATTGAATTTAGGTGGATACCAGGCAGATAAGTCTTATCCCACGACGATCAGCACGTTCGAGAACAACGTGATTTTCCGTTCCGTTCGGAGTTACGCTCAAGGGAAGGCTCCTAAAAATAATCCCAAAGCCAAATTGAATCCCACGACTTGGGAGGTGGCTGCTTCTTGGTACCTGTTACCGAAAGAACCGATGCGTCCTCGTTATTATGATGACCGGGTGGGATACTTTGCATACGGCAAAATGGAATACAAGGATAATTCCACGCAACCGGAAAAAGTAAGCATGGTGAGCCGCTGGCGGTTGGAGCCGAAACCGGAAGACATGGAGAAATTCAAAAGAGGTGAATTGGTTGAGCCGGCTAAGCCGATCGTGTTCTACGTGGATCGGAATACCCCGGAATATTTGCAGCCTTACGTGATTGCCGCCGTCGAGAGTTGGCAACCGTCATTCGAGCAGGTAGGATTTAAAAATGCCATCCAAGCCAAATTAGTGCCTACCCCGGAAGAAGACCCGGATTTCTCTATCGAGGATGCCCGTTATTCTGTCATTTCCTACAAGGCTTCGCCGATGCCGAACGCTTATGGACCTCACGTGGCAGACCCTCGTTCTGGCGAGATTATTTGTTCACACGTGGGATTGTTCCACAACGTGTTGAGCTTGGTTCAATCCTGGTATTTCGCTCAAACAGCCGTGATCAACCCGATCGCCCGTAAATTCCCGTATGATCAGAAATTAACCGGGGAGTTGATTAAATATATCGTGGCTCACGAGGTGGGACACACCTTGGGATTGCGCCACAACTTTGCAAGTAGCTGGACTTGTTCGTTATCTGAAATCCGCGATCGCGAGTTCGTGAAGAAACACGGACATTGCCCGTCAATCATGGATTACGCTCGTTTTAATTATGCCGCCCAACCGGAGGATAACTTGGATTTGGATTGCCTGATCCCGCATATCGGGGAGTACGATAACTTCGCTATTGACTGGGGGTATCGTTATTTCGGTGATACCAAGAGTGTAGAAGAAGAGACAAAATATTTAAGAGAGTGGGTGACCGCACAACGGAAAGCCAACCCGAGAGTATTCTTCGGTACGGAAACCGATAAATGGGATCCTCGTTTCCAATCGGAGGATTTGAGTTCCGATGCACTTGCAGCCAATGAACTGGGAATGAAGAACCTGAAAGTTATCATGGAGAACTTGGAAGCATGGACGGTTGAGGCTGACGATGAGAATTACACTTTGCTAAAAGAGTTGTATAATGCCGTGCTCAGTCAATATATGCGTTACGTGATGCACGCGATGAAATACGTGGGAGGACGATACACGAATGCGGCTTTGCGTTCGGAGGGGATGCCCAAGTTTGTTCCCGTGGAGAAAGAGAAACAACATCAAGCGATGATGTTCTTGAAAAAATATTTCTTCCAGGAGTTGCCTTGGTTGTATAACTGCCGAACATCGCAACTCGTAAGTAGTAATCTGGACGTCTATATTTCCAAAGTAACCAGCAAGTTGATGCCGATGGTTATGACCGAGATGACAAATATGCTGAAAGATGAGGAGTATAATGGCAAGAAAGCTTACACGATTCAGAATTTCATGGATGATTTGTACGATGGTGTTTGGAGTTGTATGGACAACAAAAATAAATTGTCAGCTCATGAACGGATGGTTCAGAACGCATACTTGTTCGTGGCTTCGGTTATAGTGGAGGATGGACCGATGGACGTACTTCCGGAAATGGGTGTTATGTATGCAGCTCAATTTGAAAAAATTGCCACACGAGCTAAAAGAAAAGCAGCCGTGGTGAGCGACCCGTTGACCAAAACCCACTTGTTGGGTGTGGCTCGTAAAATCGAAGAGATTTTAAGTGGCGAAAATTACGCGAAAGTGGTGAAGTAATATCGTGAAAGTTAAGAATGAAAATAATGAAGAGATTTAATTATATTATCATACTTCTGGTAGTTTGTATGCCATTTTTCTCTGTGGCACAAGAGAAAGGCAAGCCGGAAGCGATGAAAAAGGCCCCGAAAACATACGAGGCGTTTTTCAAAAAAGAGATAAAGAAAGTGGAGGGAACTTTCCCCGTGTACAGGGATGCCCAAAAATGTTACCTGGAGATACCGGTGGCTTCTATCGGTAAGGATTTGTTGGTGAGTGGCGTATTGACGAAAGGACAGAACGCGGGAGTTGTTTCTTCTATTACCAGCGTGTTGGTGTTCAACGTCGGACCGAAAGGGGATCAACTGGAAGTAAAACAGCAGATCTGTTCCGATCGTGCCAGTGGGGACATGGCAGCAGCCGTGGCAGCCGCTTCGTTGAAACCGGTGTTATTTTCTTATCCTATCGTTGCCTACGGGAAAGACAAACAAGGATATATCATTGATATCACGTCCGACGTGAACGCTTCAGGAAAATTGTTCTCTTTCCCGAATCAGTCGATCATAAATTCGCCCGCTGCAGACCGTTCTTTCCTGGATAGCGTGCAGGTGATTAACGACGGTGTGAAATTCATGTCATTGCGCGCCCAATCTACTTTTACGCCGGGGCTGTTCGGAATGCCCGGAAGAGATACACATAACGCGGCATGGATCGAATGGAGTTTGCAACAGTTGCCGGATCGCACGATCGCAGAACGCAACGCGGATCCCCGGATCGGGTACGATGCGATCTCTTACAATGATTATGACAAAAATCCGAATGGAGTGAAGAAACAAACCATCGTGAAACGTTGGAATTTGCAAATCAAACCTGAGGATGTCGAGAAATACAAACAGGGAGTAGCGGTGGAACCGGTTCATCCGATTCGCGTCTATTTTGACAAAACGTTCAGTCCGGCCTTACGCGCCAATGTTATCCGGGGTATAGAGGAATGGAATCGTTGCTTTGAAGCTGCCGGATACAAAAACGTGTTGCAGGTACAGGATGGGGAACCGGAGGTGAGAATTGCTTACCACCAGATCGTGTACACGTTTGTTTTGGGATCCCCGCAACAGACGATTATCAGTGACGCAAGAACCGGAGAGATATTGAGTGCAAGTGTCGGTTTATCCTGCCAAAATTGGAATGACAACAAGGATGCGTACACCATGCAATTGGGTGGATACGAACCGAAAGTGTTTACCGACTCGTTACCCGTGTTATATACCGAATATTTCCGTTATTGTACTTCCAACACGCTGGGACAGGTGTTGGGATTACTTCCCAATTTGGCTGGAAGCATGGCTTACACGACACAACAATTGCGTGATGCCGCTTGGGTTCGCGAGTATGGGATTTCAGCTTCCGTGACGGATGGATGTATTTTCAATTTCGCCGCACAACCCGGAGACGGGATGAGTTTGCGGGAACTTTTCTCAAAAGCTTCGGATTATGATCGTTGGGCTATCGAATGGGGATACCGTCAATTCCCCGGAATGGATGCAGCTGCCGAGCGTACGGCGTTGAAGGCTATCGCAGAAAAGGCAAAGAATAATCCGGCATTATATTACGCACCGGCCAAGAGTTACGGTTATCGGGTAAACCCCAATGATCTGGGACAAGATAAATTGCAGGCAGCTCAGTTAGGACTTGAAAATTTGAAACGAATTTCATCTCATGTTGAAGAGATCGCCAATCAATTGGACACGCAGGATAATTGGGTACGTTACACAGAATTGGTTAGTGCATTTAGAGCATGTTACGGAGAGTTTGTGAAAGTAGCGTTGGATTATCTTGAGAACAATTGGCAAGAATCGGTTCTTGCCGGGTATAACGAGGAGCGTGTACATTATCTGCCCAAGAGTCAGCAGAAAGAGATGGAGCAATTTATGACCAAGTATGTATTTTCGGATATGCCGGCCTGGTTGGATACACCGGATGTGGAGAAAGTACATGGAGCTAATACTGCACTCGGCATGAACCAGTTGATCATGCCTGTTGCCAAGAATATGTTGGAATACACCCGCTTGATGCGTCTTATGGAGGCTCAAGAGAAAGTAGGTGACAAGGCGTACACGTTGGATAACTTATTCGCGTTGATTGATAACGGTGTATTTTTGAATTACAGCACATCAAAACCTGTTGATTTTTATCGTGCCAGATTACAACACAATTTCGTGAAAGAGTTTTTGACGGCATGTTTGAAATTGAACGTAACCGGAAGAATGGATCAACTTTGTTTCTATATGCAAGATCGTGCGGCATTCATGACCAAAAAATTCGAGGAATTGGGACGTACACACTCGGATTTGAGAAGTCGTCAGTACTACAAAGAGTTGAGCGTGCTTATGAAAGTGAAGTGGAATACCGTTGAAAGTGCTGCTAAAAATGCGGTAAAGAAATAATATAATGAAAATGAATACATTGAAATACATGTTATGGATTTGTTGCTTTTCCCTTGCACTCTACGGGTGCAAGGGGAAGCAAACTTCCACGTTGTCTTTTGACATTCGGGATTACGACGGTACAACTCCCCGTGTGGCAATCGGTTCGATGAACCGGTCGGTAACAATAGATTCCGTTACCGGTCAGGGAAGTATCGAGTTGGATATCAAATCTCCTGTTTACGCTACCGTAAGTACGCGGAAATTTGAGTCAAAATTATGTTTTTTGGAGCCCGGCAAAGATTTGAAACTGACCTACAGTATGAAACCGGGGGAGAAGGAAATCAAGTATGATGGAGCATTGGCCCAAGAAACGGAGTTCTTGAACCAACTAAATTTTTACAATAGGACCGTAGCCAATGTCGTTAATGGAGGAATACAAACATACGTTAATACATCTGATTCCATTTTGATGGTTAATCGACAAAAATTGAATGAAACGACCTTTTCAAAGACTTTTAAGCAACTGGAAAACAAGCGTTTGTTGACGAATTCATTATTGCAGTTATTACGCATGTACATGAAGGATACGACACTTTATTTGCAAACGTTGCGTGAACGAGTGATCGATGATTCCACTTTTATGGTTATTCCGGCTTATCGTGAATTCTTGGACCAGTATATTCGAATGTTAGTACGGACGACAAGCAAGAGTACGCAGCTGTTCGAAGGAACGGAGTTGGCAGACCGGAGATTGAAATGTATTTTTGAAAACATGAAAGATCCTGCCGTGTTGTCCTATCTGGTGGATATTACCCTATTCCATTTCGGGGCTCATGGAATAGAAAAATATAATAACCTGTATCGCCAGTACGTGAAAGATCCGGAGAGACTGGCATTGTTTGCCGAGGCTTGCAAAAAAGCAGAAAAAACAGCCCCGGGACAACCCTGTCCGGATTTCAGTTTTCAAAACAACAAAGGCGAAACAGTGACGTTGGCAGACCTGAAAGGAAAATTCGTGTATTTGGATATATGGGCAACCTGGTGCGGACCTTGTAAAGGGGAAATGCCTAGTTTGTTGGAATTGGAAAAACGTTTCGAGGGAAAAGATATTTTGTTCGTGAGTCTTTCCGTGGATAAGAATAAAGATATCGAGTTGTGGAAGCAGACCATCGAGAAAATGGGATTGGGTGGCATCCAATTGCACTTGGGCGAAAATTGGGCTTGGCTGAAGAATTTTATGCCTGCCTCGTTGTCCGTACCCCGTTTTATCCTGTTGGATCGGGAAGGAAAGATTATCGATGCCAATATGTCCCGCCCGTCTGATAAAGTGACAGCAGAGAGATTCCACGAGTTGTTAAATGCTAAAAATTAAAACGTCATGTACAAATTATTCCTTCACTTCATCTTATTTTTCAGTTTGTCGCTTCCCGCGATAGCTCAAGAAAACGAGGGTATTCAATTCTTTCACGGGACATGGGAGGAGGGGTTGCAAAAAGCCCGACAAGAGAATAAACTGGTTTTCGTGGACGGATTCACGGTTTGGTGCGGCCCTTGCGCCTACATGATGAAGAACGTGTTCCCGCAAAAAGAGGTCGGTGACTTCTATAACCGGAACTTCATCTGCATGAAAATCGATATGGAAAAGGAGGGAAAAGAATTGGCAAAACGCTATAACGTGATCGCCTATCCCACTTTCCTCTTTGTCACACCGGAGGGATACGTCGCCCATCGCGGTATGGGAGGCATGAAAAAAGCGGAAGATTTCATCGCCTTGGGAAAAGAAGCCTTGAAAATAGGACATAACGGACACGAAGAACGTTTTGCCAAAGGCGAGAGAAACGAGGCTTTCTTGAAAGAGTATTTCCAGGAGATGCTTACCCTCCATCTGGCAGATCAAGCGGAAACCACGTTGGGACAATTGTACCAGGAACAGGGTCGCAAAATCCTGCGCGATAAAGATTACTGGACGGTTTTCGACTGCTGTGCGGAAGATATCGACTCCCCGCTTTCATTGGCTTTCCTGAAAGATTACAAGAAATTGTGCAAGATACACGGGGCATTTGCCGTGGATCAAAAAACACGCAACCTGTACGCAAGCATTTCCAAAGTCATCGATTTGTATGACCGCAAAGGACGCAAGGAAGTATTCAGCGAAGAGAAGAAAAAGGAGTATTTCCGATTGATGGAAGAACGGAAAGTTCCGAATTGCGCAGCTCTGCAACAGGAAATCGAGTTTATCTACCTGCTCCGGAGCGGCAAATACGGGGAAGCCTATGCCTTGGGAGAGAAAGTCTTGGCAAATGCCGATGCCCGCGTATTAGGTAATTGGGCGACTTTAGGTGAACGCATGGTACGCCAGAATCAAGCCGTGAGAACCCAAATGGCGGGATGGATGAAACGCGCCATCGAAGCCGGCGTGGACGCGAGGCTGCAAGAAGAAGCCCAAAGCGTGCTGAACGATTTGACGACTTCAGCAAGTCCCGCATACCAGAAAGGCGGTTCTCGTATCACGATCCCCATCAGAGGTTATTTACCCGTAAAAAAATAATTGAATCAATACCGTTCAGATGAAAATATTAGCATTCGGCCTAACCTGCTTGCTGGCTTTATGGGGCTTTACCGCCTCGTGCCAGCAACAAGCCAATTACAAAGTTGCCGACCGTTATTTAGTGTCAAACGCGGGAAATCTGCTCTACTCCCGGGCAGTAAAAGCTAACTATATACCCGATAGCGACTGTTTTTGGTTTTCCTACAAAACCAACCGGGGAGTGGAATTTTATTACGTGGATCCGCGAAAAGGGAAACCCGTGCATCTGTTCGACCACCAGAAGATGGCCGCACAAATCAGTGAATTGACTCACAAGCCGTGCAACGCCCAAGACTTGAATATCTCTCCGTCCTTTGATAAAGAGAAAAACGTGTTCACCTTTTGGGCAAACCAGGTTCAACTTCGCTATGACATGAAGACGGGTGAATGCACGGAGATTCCCCGTCAAAAACCGGGAACCCAACAGCAAAAGCCACACAATCCGCTTTCTATGCTATACTCCTATTCTTCGGATCGGGCGTATGTCGCTTACTCCAAAGAGCATAACCTTTGGTTGCGCGAGGAGAGCGCACCTGATTCTCTTGCCCGCCAAATCACCACGGACGGGGTGCAGGAATTCTCGTACTCGGACGACGCTTCGGGGGATGGGAAAAGAGTATTCACCACCCGGGCCAAGTGGATAAAAGGTACCCACCGTATGTTTGTCATCCGGGAAGATATTCGCGGACTTGAAACATTACTACTGGTAAGTTCCTCTAATACGGGACGCCCCCGTATGGTCACGTTCATGACCGGGAATCAAAAATACACCATGCCGGGTGACAAAAAAGTGCCCCACTATGAACTCTCTTTAATTGACGCGGAATCCGGGAAAATCACGAAGGTTGCCATCGAGAAGTGGCAAGACCAGTACCTCAATTTCCTGTACGCCTCTAAAGACGGCGACTACCTCTACATGCAACGCATGAAACGCACGCGGGATGAATTGGATATTTGTCGGGTAGACACGAAAACGGGCGAAGTGACCGTGGTGTTGAATGAGGTATGTAAACCGAATTTCAATGACCGGAACCTATCCATTTCCTTTATCAATGATGACAACGAATTTATCTGGTGGTCGGAACGCAGCGGATGGGGACATTATTACCTCTACTCCGCCGACGGGAAATTAAAAAGAGCCCTCACGGCGGGAGATTGGATGGCGGAAAAAATAGTACGCATCGACACGAACCGGCGGGAAGCGTACGTCATCGGTCACGGTCGGGAAAAAGAGATGCACCCCTATTATGCTTGCCTGTACAAAATACACCTCGACGGGAAGAACGATATAAAACTACTCACGCCCGAAGATGCCAATCACGACGTGACGTTCAGCCCTTCCGGAAATTACTTCACGGATAACTTCTCCCGGGTGGATTTGGTTCCTCGTTCCGTGTTGCGTGATAAAAACGGAAAATTAATCTGCCAGTTGGCAGAAGCAGACGTGTCCGCTCTGTTCGCATCGGGATGGAAAATGCCCGAACGTTTCGTCGTAAAAGCTGCCGACGGGGTGACCGACTTGTACGGAGTGATGTGGAAACCGTTCGATTTCGATTCCACCAGACAATACCCTATCATTTCTTACGTCTACCCCGGCCCCCAGATGGATGCGCTGGACTTGAACTTCACCGTTACCGGCAATCATAATGCCGCCTTGGCACAAGTCGGTTTCATTGTCGTGAATTTCGGACACCGGGGAGGAACACCCTTGCGCAGCAAGGCTTACCGCACATACGGGTACGGCAATCTTAGAGATTACCCGTTAGCCGACGACAAGAGCGGTATCGAACAATTGGCTGACCGATACCCGTTTATCGACATCAATCGGGTGGGCATATTCGGACACTCGGGAGGCGGATTCATGTCGGCTGCAGCCATTTGCACCTATCCTGATTTTTACAAGGCAGCCGTGGCTTCCTCGGGAAACCATGATAACAATATCTACAACCAGGCATGGGGAGAAACGCATCACGGGGTGACTCAAACGGTCAGAGGCAAAGACACGATCTTCTCTTGTAAAATACCTACCACCGGGGAGTTGGCCCCGCAACTCAAAGGACATCTTTTAGTCATCACCGGGGACGAGGACAATAACGTACACCCGGGCCAGTCTCTTCGTCTCGTCAAGGCGCTCATCAACGCTGGCAAGAACTTCGAGATGTACGTGTTACCTACCCAGGGACATTTCTACAAGGGAACAGCAGATCTTTTTTGGCGTCGTAAGATATGGTTCCACTTTGCCAAACACCTCTTGGGTGATTACAGTGCCGAGAGTTTTTCCGATATGGAAGAGTTTAATCAATTGAAATAAAAATACCATGATCAATAAATTAGTTTTTCTGTTTGTGTTTTTGATGATGCTGGCGGGCTGCCAATCCCGCCAGACCATCGTCACTTTTACCTCCCCGGACATGCAACTGTCAAAGGCGGAGTTAAAGATAGGGGATCTGCTCTTCGAGGAGTCAAGTGACAGCTCCAACGTGGTGCTTTTCGAACTGAACGATATTCCAACAGGTTATGCCATACTTCAATTCGGGAGCACCAAGAAGATGATATTCCTGGAGCAAGGAAAAGACCTGACGGTTCGTTTTAGCCGTACCGTCAAGCCCAATACTTCACGCTACAGTTTTGAAGGAGAATTGGCCCCCGAAAATAGCTATATGGAGCAACAATCGCGTTTACCGATGATCTCTTTGAATGCAAATTCTACCGAAGAAGAAATTATTCGGCAATTAAACGACACGATCAATCAGCGGAAGGCTGTTTTACAGTCTCTTAACTTATCCCCCGAATTCAAACGCCTTGAAAGCGAGCGGCAACGTTACAGTATCCTACGTTCTTTCTCCCGGTATAACGGCTGGGGCAACGGGTTATACCCATTCTTGAAAGGTCAACTGGCGGAGAACCCGGAACTCCTCATCACCGAAGATTACCAGGCATTTTTGTTGGATGCCCTTTACGCCATCGGTGGAGAGTCCGGTGAAAATACTCCTTATAGTTACGCGGCAGGCCAATTGGATTATATCGATCAACACCTGAAAGATACCACCGTGATTGATTTCGTGTTGAATTCCGTGTTATCAAAATATATGGAGAAACGCGGAACGGAGTCAATAGACGGGTTTATGGAAATATTCCGCACGAAAGCACGTTCTCATGAGGTGATACAACCGATCGAAGAATTGTATGGCAAATACAGCCGTATCGCTAAAGGGCAAGCAATTCCGGAATTTACCTTCCTCGACGTGAAGGACAAGGAAGTGGCTCTCTCCTCGTTCAAAGGGAAATACGTTTACATCGATTGTTGGGCCACTTGGTGCGGCCCCTGCAACCTGCAAATTCCCGCTTTACAGCAATTGGAGCACAAGTACAAGGGGAAAGATATTGTTTTTGTCAGCATATCGAGAGATAGTAACCGGGATAAATGGAAAAGCATGGTTCGGGAACGCAAACTCGGCGGCGTACAGTTGATTGAAAAACTACCCACACACTCCGAATTCTCCGATTGGTTCATGATCAATGCCATTCCCCGTTTCATTATTTTAGATAAAGCCGGGAACGTGTATGACATGAATGCCCCCCGCCCTTCCGATCCTACTACAGAGCAAATATTAGATAGATTATTAGTACTGTAAGAATGTAGTCGTTGTGCAAAATCCAGCATATTTTGCATAACGACTACCCTCACCACTCCCCCTTCTACTTTACTTCTTCTCCAATATCGTCACGTAACGAACGAATTTAGGGGAATAGCGTTTTTTATCTGTTTTCGGACGATTATTATTGTCGTAGACATCTATCAGACGTAGATTCACTTTCTCCTGCATCGCGGCAGGAAGAACCTCCGTTGCAGGTTTACCGGAAACCAGCACGATAGGCAGAGAGTTCAAAAGTGTCGTATCGCTTTTCACATCCCAAGGTAATATGCGACGGCCTGCTTTATACACCAGCTCGATTCTCAATTCCTCATCTGCCGGATGATAGAACGGCACGTGCTGTAATTCTTCAATTTGACGAACGGCCTTGATACTCTTGATTTCCGTGTTATTGAATATATTGGCAACGCGAGACATCAGTAGCGTTTCCACAAGAATTAACAGCAATACCACTCCCGTGAATACTTTCATCGATTTCATCCTCACCCCTCCCGCGAAAATAGAATAGGCGGCAACAAGGAACAGGATCGAAACGATAATCAAAAGAGTCAAACCGATTTCTCCTTCCCGATAAAATAAAAGATAGACGGCAACCGGCATTCCTAAAGCAATTAATGCCGGGATAAAAGCATTTACACGGAACACCACGCGATCACTGGCGGTAAGCGTTTTCTCCTTCGCCGCCATGAATATATAAACGATATAATGTGCCACGACCATCGCTGCCGGGATCAATAACGGCAATAGATAACGAGTTTTTTTCTCCGGGAAAAGAGAAAGCAATACCAAGGTAACCACGGTCCATAAAACAGCAAACGTGTATTCCTTACGCATTCTTATTTTCTTTTTTAACCACGGCCAACATAACCCAGTCAAGAGGAACAAAGCCCAGATTCCCGACTCGGCAAAGAACAACCAATAATAATACCAGGGACGAACATTTCTCTCGATCCATGCCGTCGATTCTTTCGCCAGCACGAACAAAGCTGTATCCCGGTGGAATACATACAAGTAAAGCGGCCACCAAAAACTGATAACGATAAATAATAGTAGCATGACGACAATAGGCCAACCTTTTCTTCTGAGAGAAGGACGATAGATCCATGCATAAGAAATCAAGAAAGGCAACAATAAAGCATAGAATGCCACAGGTCCTTTGCCAAGGAAAGACAGTCCCAAAAATACCCCGGCCCAGATAAAATTAGCCCAACTTGTTCGCACACTCACTATCCCCCGATAAAAGAAGAATATAGCTCCCAGCATAAAACTATGACAATAAATATCCCATGTCGCTACCCGTCCGGCCATGATGACATTAAAGCTGGTTGCCAGCACCAAGGCGGAAAGTAATCCCAATAGCTTGTTGCCACTTAAGGCCGAAGCAAAGAAGTAGAGGAAAAAAGCCATCAACGTGGCCATGATTCCAGCGGCAGCACGCTGCAAAGATATATTGTCCGGTTGTAAATACTCGATTCCCGCAGCGACCCATGTCGGAAGAGGCGGTTTCTCCAAACGTAATTCACCGTTCATCGTGGGCACCAACCAATTGTCATATTCAATCATTTCATGCGCCGTAACCAAATTACGGGACTCCATAATATCCTCATAAACAGAACCATTATTCACGAAAAAAGCGAACCAACAAACGATAAGAATAAAAAGATAATGAATGTAGTTTTTCTGCATAATCTCATGTACACGTTTAGATTAAAGTGCAAATTTATAATAATAAAACTATTTTCAAGAGCATATCCTTCAAATAATGCAGGAAGAATTTTTTCCCCGGATGTAACAAAAAAGAAACATTTTTGGTATACATTTTGGACGTGTTTTTGCGCGAAAGGATTTACATACTATAATCATGAAAATTGAACGATATTTTATATTGCTTATTTTGGTGATTCCCGTGTTGATCCTACGGGATTTCACTCCAAACAACGAACTGAAATACCTCAGCATCGTTGACGAAGCCCTGCGGGACGGGCATTTCTTTACTTTCTACCATCAAGGAGAACTTTACGCGGATAAACCGCCCCTTTATTTCTGGTTACTCATGTTGAGCAAATGGATCTGGGGAGAATATAATATGTTTGGTCTTTCACTTTTTTCTATCATTCCGGCCCTGATTTCCATTTATATCATGAATAAATGGGTTGAAGAAGACACCACCGCATCCCTGAGATGGAGCGGCTCGCTAATGCTTTTCACAAGTGCGTTCTTTATCGGTTCGGGCCTTGTCCTGCGGATGGATATGCTGATGTGCATGTTCATTCTTCTTGCCCTGTACACGTTTTATAAACGCTATTCGGGCAAGGGCCAACCGAAAGACCGTTTCTTGCTGCCCTTCTATATTTTCATGGCTATTTTCTCGAAAGGACCTGTCGGTTTTATCGTTCCCTTGATAACTATGCTCGTCTTTCTGCTGGTGAAAAGAGACGTCCGTTCTTTCTGCCGGTATTTCGGCTGGAGAGAATGGGGTATTTTATCGGGATTCTGTGCCATATGGTTTCTCGGTATTTATCTCGAAGGAGGATCAACTTACCTGAATAATCTTCTTTTCCATCAAACCATAAACCGGGCGATTGATTCGTTCGACCACAAAAAAGCATTCTGGTATTACGGGGTGACGTTCTGGTACTCCGTGGCTCCCTGGTCTATCCTGTACATCACGACAATCGTTATCGCGATAAAAAAGAAACTACTCACGACAGATAAAGAAAAACTTTTCCTCTCGGCAATAGTCTCGACTTTCGTCATTCTTTCCATGTTCAGCGGAAAACTGGACATCTATATGCTGCCTCTGTTCCCGTTCTTCACATACTTGACGATCCTGTTACTACCCAAGATCAAGGAGAAATGGATTGCATTTTCCGTGCATATTCCCGTGGCAGCCCTTACCATCGCTCCCATCGCGGCATTTTTCATCCGCAATAAATTTAATGTTCCCGACTCGCCATTTATTTACGTCGCCATCATAACATTGTTTATTTTCAGTGTAACAGCCTGTTATTTACTATATCGCAAGCAAATATTCCGGGCGATCAATTGTACCGCACTGGGTATCCTTGCCACGTTGTTCACGGGAGCTTTCGCTTTACCCCAGATTAATCCATACATCGGTTTTACCGCCATGGCAACCGAAGCGAATCACATACGCGAAGAAGAGAATATTCATCATTATTACTATTATAAATTCCGTGGCGGAGAAAATATGGATGTTTATTTACACGAAGAGGCCACGAAGATCTCGACCGAGGATTCATTATTCAATATCTACCGGAAAGGCGACTGCATGATTTTTGTCAAAGAAAAGAACGTTATGCGTTCCCCGGCACTCTCGAACTGGATTCAACAAACCCATCACGAGAAGATCGGAAACTTTTATCTTATCCACCCCACTTTAAATACATCGTCTTTATATAATCAACCTTAGAAGTATTTCTATCCATTTACATACTTTATCCTTATATCTTGAAAAATACGATTAAGAGATGAAACATTTTTACGTATATTTGTCCCATGGTAACAATCAAGGACACAACATTAATTAAATCTTTCAATGAAGGGGATCCCATGGCTTTCAAGGTCATATTCGATCGCTATTATAAGATTTTGTGTTCCTACACCTACCATTTTATCCGCACGCCTTACGCTGTTGACGATATTGTGCAGGACATTTTCGTGGCCCTATGGAACAGACGGGAAAAATTTGATTGTATCGAAAAAATCAGTTCTTTTCTTTTTGTCTCCACACGTAACGCTTGCTTTAATCATGCCAAACATGAACAAATGAAAGCGGCAAAACTGAAAGAATTTGTTGCCCAAACAGATGAAGCCGTTTACGATGATTATATCATTATGGCTGAGTTCGACCAGAAATTAAACCACTGGTTAGAGTCCCTGCCCACGGAATGCCGCAAGATTATCGATATGTCTGTTTCCGGAATGAAAAATGACGAAATCGCCAAAGCCCTAAATATTTCCATTAACACAGTAAAAAATCAGAAGGTCAAAGGATTTAAAATTCTCAAGGAACTATATAAGGATGAATATCTTACAATCCTATTTTACATTTTCATATCACTTGGTGCAAAATAATTTACAAAAAAATAAATCCCGCATAGTACGTTAGAAGGAGTCGATTGTTATACTATAAAAGAGATAGCAATGACACCTAAAGATTGTGAACATATCGCCCATTTGCTTTTCCTAGCTTACACGGGGGAGGCAAGTCCCGACCAGCAAGAGGAGTTATCCCGTTGGTTGAAAGAGGATAAACATCACGATGATTTGTACCAGACAATCATGGATCACGAACGAATCCGCTCGGAACAAGAAGTATTTTTATTATTCAACCAGCAAAGAGCTTGGGCAAAGATTTCACAAAAGACTTACCGAAAAAGCAAAATGCTATATACCAATTTTTTACGGTATGCAGCCGTGTTCATTTGCTTTATCTGTGTCAGCGTATATTTCCTATATCCCGACAAACCGGAAGAAAAGATCGAAATTGCCGAGTTGTTCTTAGAACCCATTTCTTCCAAGGCTATTCTACAAAACGAACAAGACGTACGCATATCCCTGCCGGGTCAGTGCTATTCGATAAAAGATAGTACCCGTCATAAAAAACAGCTTGAAACATCTGAAATCCTGCGAATTTATGTACCCAAAGGAGGAGAGTTCGAACTCGTGTTAGCTGACGGAACACGTGTCTGGATGAATTCAGAGACAGAATTAAAATTTCCCCGTGCTTTTACCGGGGACAAGCGACAAGTGGAATTGGTTTCCGGAGAGGCTTATTTCGATGTCAGAAAAGATAAAACAAAACCATTTATCGTTCGGAACAAGGATTTGAATTTAACGGTATTAGGTACTCAGTTTAATATCCAGAATTATTCCGATGAGCATGAAATCATAACAACACTAGTCGAAGGTGCCGTGCAATTATCATCCGACAAGACTATTCTACACCCCGGGGAACAGGCCACTTACAACAAAGCAACACGAGAAGTACAAGTTGAAACGGTTGACACGGAACTCTTCACGGCATGGAGAGAAGGACGATTAATTTTCAAGTCCACTCGCTTAGAGACTGTTCTTAAACAATTGTCCCGTTGGTATGATGTTAAATTCGTGTACGAAGAAGAAAGATTAAAAGACTTAATCTTCTCCGGAAAGATGAAAAAATACGATAACGGTAATGTCATTTTAGGAATATTAAAAGCTACAGGAAAAATCGATTTTATACAACAAGACTCTGTTATACATGTAAAGAGACAATTAAAACAAAGACTTTAGTACGTTTAAAAACCAATAACCATGAAAAAAAATTCATCAATCCCCAAAGCGGGATTCAGACTTTTTCGGCCTGACCCGAGAATGTTCGGGAAACTATTTGCTCTTTTTATCTTCATGACATTTTGCACTTACTCGTACGGAGTGAGCCAAAACAAGAAAATGGATGTTCACTTCAACAACGCCTCGATTGATTTTGTTATCGAGTATCTGGAATCGGCAACGGACTACACGTTCGTGTACAACGACACGGATAAGGAAGGTGTTAAAATAACCGTCTCGTTGAAGGATGCGGACATCGTAACAATTTTAGATGCCGTATTTAAAGACACACCCCTCGCTTATCAGATAAAAGAAGACCGTATTGTGGTGCTAAGACGCAAGAATAATACGGTAAAAGCTGAAGAGGAGAAACAACTGGTCGTGAAAGGACGAGTGATTTCGGAAAAAGACAAAGAACCTATTATCGGGGCCACTGTTATCTTAGAAGGCACGACTTTAGGGGTTGCCACAGACGTGGAAGGCGAATTTTCAATCAACATTCCAGAAGATGCGAAAACACTCATCATCAGTAGCATCGGTTATGCTAAATATCGGTTTGTATTAAACTCGAATGTTTTTGATAAACTGAATATCATTCAACTGAAAGATAGCGTGAGCTTCGTTGACGAGGTGGTTATCGTCGGTTACGGAACTACCAAGGTAAAAGATGCTACCGGAGCCGTATCCCGACTCGGAGAAAAGGATATTGCCATGTCTCCGGCAGGAGCAAGCGTGCAAAGTATGTTGCAAGGACGGGCTCCCGGAGTAAACGTCATGATTCAATCGGCCTCTCCCACTTCCCCGGTAAATGTTATGATTCGAGGAATTTCAACGTTAACAGGAAACACTCAACCGTTATGGGTTATTGACGGGGTTCCCGATTATTCACAAAGTTCCACGGGAGACGTAACTAATGCTTTATTCAACTTGAATTTATCAGACATCGAAAGCATTGATATATTAAAAGACGTATCCGCAACAGCAATCTATGGTTCCCGGGCCGCCAATGGTGTCATCATCGTAACAACCAAACGGGGCAAACTGGGAATGCAACCGACCGTAGACCTTTCTCTCCGAGCCGGAATCCAGACCATCAATTCAAACAAGCTGAACGCCTTGAATGCGGCAGAATACAAGCGTTTCGTAGAGACAGTCGGTCGTCAATCCATTGAAATTGCCGGATTCGATTACAACACCCGACTTTTTTTCAATGAATCCAAATTCAATCAATTGAACACGAGCCAATGGGACGGTAGTATGCTGGAATTACTCCCCGATGCTTTCATGGACGGAGATACCGACTGGTGGGATGAAATGACCCAGAATGCTTTGACCACGCAATGCGACATTTCCGTGCGAGGTGGTACACAGAACTCTAACTACTTTATCTCTTTCGGGTACAATGATCAAAAAGGTGTTGTAAAAGGAGGACGCAGTAAATTATTAACAGGACGTTTGAATTTTGAAACATTAATCGGGAAACAGGTCAAACTAGGTGTCAATTTATCCGGATCATCCAGAAAAACCAATAACAAGGATAATCTTATTGACAATATCATCCGATTCCGTCCGGACTTCCCGGCATATAATGAAGACGGAAGTATTAACCTCGTAACAACAAGCACGGTGATCGAAAACCCGCATTTAACTCTGGCTAACCGAAACGATGGACGAGGTTTAACTTTCTCCGGTTCAGCTTTTCTGGAATGGACAATTTTGGACGGTTTGAAATTCAAATCTACCGGAACGGTTAATTACACAAATTCGCAAACCGACATTTTCTCTAAAAAAGGGACACGAGGATATGCCACGGCCTACAATAGCCGTAACTTAGGCAATAGTGAGAACAACACTTACGTGTGGGATAACACGCTAACTTGGATGAAGACTTTCGGCAAACACAATTTGGTTGCCATGGTCGGACATTCAATCGAAAAATACAAATCCAGAATGCTTTCCGGTGGTGCGGAAGAATTCCCGGATGAAGAGGTATTAATTAACCTAGGCAGCGGAGCTGACTCTTGGGCGGATAGTGATGAAGCCGGGAACACGCTCGTATCAGCCATTGCCCGTGTGAATTACAAATACAATAACCGTTATCTGGCAACCTTTACTTTCCGGACAGACGGTTCCTCGAAGTTCGGACCCGACAAGCGCTGGGGATATTTCCCTTCCGGGGCTCTCGCTTGGGTGATCTCTGAAGAAGAGTTTATGTCCCCCTTGAAATTGTATATTCCTTATTTAAAACTACGGGCTTCTGTCGGAAAGATCGGTTCTCAGAACTTGGGTAACTATGATTATATCTCCCTTATGGGAGCCGCATCCTATGACGGACAACCAGGAACAAAACCAACTTCTTTGGGAAATCCGGTCCTTCAATGGGAAGAAACTACCTCTATCGACGTGGGTCTTGATTTCGGTTTGTTAAACGAACGCCTTCGCGGAACAATCGGATACTACAATAAACAAATCAACAATCTGATCTACGACGGGTCTGTACCCGCAAATTCATCCTACACAACGGTCAACCAGAATGTTGGAACAATTGCCAATGTCGGATGGGAATTTGACATCCGGGGTGACGTTATCCGGACGGATAAAGTGAACTTTGAAATCGGCTTTAATATCGCCACAAACTCCGGAAAAGTAAAAAAACTGGATGGAATCGTGAAGGAGTTGAAAATGCCTTATTATTATGAATATGTTCGTTTGGTTGAAGGCGGACACATCGGAGACTGGTACGGTTATAAATATGCCGGTCGATTATTCCGGACTCAAGAGGAAATTATTGCACTAAAACCGGTGTCATCTACTGGGGTACAGGAAAACTATTTCGGTAGTTACAATTCTCCGGGTGACGCATACCTGATTGATCAGGACGGAGATGGAAAGATCACGGCAAAAGACAAAGTGAAATTGGGTAATTTTAACCCCAAATTTTTTGGTGGTTTTAACCTTTCACTCGGTTGGAAAAATCTATACGCAACCGCCGTGTTCACTTACTCATACGGGGCAAAAAGAATGTGGTATTATCAATACGAGAAAACGTCCGGCGTGGGAACCTACAACGTGTATAACTCGATATTTGATAGTTACAATTTCAAAGGTGGCGATGCTTTATTTCCAAGGTTAGCCTATACGGGAACCGTAGCCAATGCATTGTGCGACCTGTATATTCATGATGCCTCGTTCCTACGGATGAACTCATTGAATTTAAATTATCGTTTACCAGCGAACTGGTTTACCGGAACGTTCGTGAATAACGTGGAATTATCTTTCTCCGCATCCAACTTATTCACCATCACGAAATATCCGGGCTTTGACCCACAAGGGAACTTCGGTTCGACCTCGACGTCCGCAACAGCCAATGACGTGATAACTGTGGCACAAGGTGTTGATTACAGCACTTATCCATCAGCGAGAACTTATAGCCTTGGTATTAAATTTACATTCAAATAAATCCTGCACCATGAAAAGAATCATATATATTTTGATCTTTGGATTCATCCTATCATCCTGTGATGATTTCCTAACAGAAGAGCCTGTGCATAAACAAACCCTCGAAAATGCCGTAGTGGATTATGACGGGGCACAAAACATTATCAATGGAATGTATGCCTCATTAACACTGGGAAGTGGCACTTCCGGAAGTGACTTTTTCGGAGGTAGTCTAGCCTGTGCCCTATCTTCTCAGGCAGGAGTATCCCGTGCCGGGGGAACAACATTTTATTCAATGTCATATACTTCTACGACGAATGGAATTGCTACTTACTGGCAACAATGGTATGCCTGCGTGAACGCCGCAAACGCCGCTATCATTTCTATCTCGGCATTAGCAGATAACAAATTCCCCGATACAAAAGAAAAAAGTCGAATGATTGCAGAAGCCCGTTGTTTCCGAGCATGGGTGAACGCCCACTTGTTATGGTGTTTCGGGCATTTCCAAACAGATGATGAATACGGGATTTTGTATAGAGAAGAGCTGAGTGACATGATTAACGTGCATCGGGATCGTTTGAGCGTAAAAGATAGTTATCAAAAGATATTTGATGATCTGGATGCGGCGATCAAAGACCTGGGTGATTATACAACCTCCAAACGCCTATCCCGTCAACTGGCACAGGCATTAAAAGTCAAATTATTGCTAAACCGAGGCTGGGAAGGCGACTACGAAAACGCTTTATTGTTACTGAATGAAACGATGGCCTCTCTTCCGGCCGATTTCAAGATGGACCCGGATATGAAAAATATGTACGACGAAGCATGGGATTCAAAAGAAGTTTTATGGGCCCGTTATCTTGAAGACGGTAGCGGACGGGCATACTCCGAATTCGCGTACACGCAGACTATCATACAAACGGGAGATCTTTTGGTAGTTGGTCAAGAACCATCGTCCCTGAAATCATTCTATCCGGAATTCAATTCATGGCTAGAGACTGATCCTCGATACGACGTAACGATGGGGTGGGCCAGACGCCTAAATGCTACCGGACAACAATATTTTTGCCCGACCAAAGTTGCCAGAGGCGGACGTGCCGATATGAATGACAAATTTACCACGTATTATTTCCGTTACCCGGAATTACTATTGATGCAAGCCGAATTAAGAGCTAGAACAGGAGCTACTATTGCAGAGGCTCTTGCCCCGATCAATACACTCCGAAACAACCGGACCAATCCCATATTACCCCAAATCCCGGAACCTGCAACCCGTGATGAATTGATGGATATTATCTTTAAAGAATATTGTCTGGAATTATTTGTAGAAAACGGAAGTGAATGGTTTGCTTCACTGCGTTTCGAAAAAGACGGGAATCCTTGGTTTAAAACATTAAAGCCAGATGTATCTGAAGTCAGTACAAATAAATATTGTTGGCCGATTCCTGCCGTGGAAACCAACGTGAACAATCAAATAAAGCCCAATCCCGGTTTCGATAATTAAAAACTTGAAGTGATGAAAAAATTAATCTATATTTTATTCGCAGGGGTTATAATGCTTTTTACAGCATGTGAAGATGACTATGACAAACTGGTCAAAGAACCCAATGATATTACGTTGAATGAATTACAGCTAGAAAAATTTACTCATGTCATCCCAGATGGCGGTTTCAAATCCGGAGGAATAACATTCAATACGAAAAAGAATTCAGACGGAACTTTTAGCGGATTCGCATATTCCCGCCGAAGTAATCGTTCATTTACTTGGAGTGGCACTGATGCGGCCTTAGATTCTAACCGTTTTAGCGTTTACACGCCCCGTCCCAACCAGACGGAAGTATATGCTGTTGCGTGTGTGAAAGATGATGATGTTTATTTCACGCTAGATAAAGCAACTGTTGTAGAGTATATCCTTGTGGCAAACACGACCTATGCTTATTTCGCAATGAATTATGGCAAAGATACAGGCCCCACTCCTATCGCTAATCCCAATGTTCCTTCCGCTCCCAAGGGTATTTGGCAAACTTATGCACCCGGAGTGGAACGGGCATTGAACCTTGACGGGGATTATTTTAAATTGATCATTAAAGGTTTTTTGGGAGATAGCCACACGGGAACGGTTGAATTTTACTTGTGCTGCCGTAAAGGAGCCGATTCGGCAAATCCAACATTCAATTTCCTCCGTTCAGACTGGATAAAAGCCGATTTGCAATCCCTGGGAGTTGTTGATAAAGTCGTTTTCAACATAGAGTGTTCGTATCGGGATAACAATCTGCAGAGTTTGATCCCCACTTGGTTCTGTCTGGATGGAATTCGACTCCAAAAATAATGTTGTTATGATCAAAAAGTATTTCTTACTCCTGTTAGCAGCTATTTTGCTAACGGGAGTACACGGACAAAACCGACAAGTGGATTTATCCCAAAATATCCCTTTACAGGACATTCTAAAAAAAGCGAAAAAACAAAAGAAACATGTATTATTGGATTTCGGCTCTCCAAGATGTTCCCCTTGCCTATTTATTAAAAACAAAATATTCACGATCGATAGTGTCGCAGACTTTATTAATGAACGTTTCGTGAGTGTTGATTACACCGAAGGTCCCGAGAAGAAACGACTAAGTAAGATTTACGAGGTCTACACGGAACCCGTGCTTCTGATCTGCGATGCGAATGGTAGGGTCATGCACCGGATGGAAGGAAAATGTACCGCAGGCGAAATGATGGCCCGCCTACGCCAAGGCCTAGACGTGAAAAATAATCTAACCGCACAAAAATTAATGTATGACAACGGGAACCGATCTTCAGAATTCCTGATCAACTATCTGGAAACTCTGCATATTGCTGGTTTAAGAACCCAAAGAGACTCGGTATTGCATAATATTTTCTCGCCTTCGTTTCATGTAGATTCTTTAAAAACACCCAAATACTGGAATGTGTTCTTATGCTACAACGAGTCTCCTGTCAGCCGGGAAGGAAGTTATGTATTCAAACATCGAGAAGAATTCTATAAATTGTTTGGAGAACAAATCGTCAATGGAAAAATTGACCAAATGTTTAACGGGAAACTCCGCACATACACGTACGGACAAACACCTCCCATTGAATCAAAAGAGTATAGAGATATTTTAGAATGCCTTCAAAATACCGACTACCCGAAGTCTACCGAATGGCTTATTTACTTGATGCCCGCCCAGTATAAATTCAAAGACTGGATGGCAATGGTTAAGGCTATCGACCACGCCATTGACTTCAATATTCCCAAAGGAAAGGATAAACAAACTTACATGATTATGATGTCCAGACAAATTTGCTGGTACTCGGACAATTACGAAACTCTGACCTATGCACTGAAATGGATTGACCGGGCCATTAAATCAAGTGATAATTCTCAAAAACAGAAACTACAAGACGAACGAGAACAAATCATTGAAAAAATGAATGAATTAAAACCATAAAGTTCATACTGGATCTTTTCTTACAGGTTGTAAATTATTAGTTCTTGAAAATAGATAGGTATTTACAACCTGTTTTAGTTTCCGGCTCTCCTAGACAAATAAATATTCCGACTGTATGCGATTAACCCGGTTGACTGCCCTAAAATTAACACGGGATCACGCCGATAGATAGCATAGGAAACGATGATCAGAGCCCCCAATAGACTGATCACCCAAAAGCCTATCGGCAGGAGCGATTCATCTTTTCGCTTGGAATAGATCCACTGGTAAACAAAACGCAGAGTAAAAATAATCTGCCCCATCGACCCGTAGATCAAGAGCCACAAAGGTATCTTTTCGTTCCGAAAGAACTGATCAACAAAAGCGCTTGCATCTTTAAGCATGTATAAAATCGCCGCCACCGGGGTCAGAAGTAATAGTGTCCGGATGATAAACGGTAATTTCTTCCATTGGTGCTTTTTGTCCAAGTTCCAAATATAAATATAATAAGATATGATTTGTCCCAAAATAATCGCAAAGTCATCCCTCAACCACCCATATACAAATAGCAGATAGGAACCCACAATACTCAACTGCCAAAAAATAGCCGGAGAGATCACTTTTTTAGCCCGTTCAGATAAGATCCATTGTAAAAGAATCCGGGCAGAAAAAAACACCTGAGCAAGAAATCCTATAACATAAATCATTTTGTAAACTAAAAGTTTAAAGATAAAAACTAAAAGCTAGGAACTATATCTCAAGAATTCAAATTATTCTCGGCGACTTGGTAATTGATATACCTTTTTCTCATCCAGCGGTAAGCAAAACAATCTTTAAAAGGGCCGATCAAGCGATTGGCCAGATTATACTTCGACTTCCCGGCAATACGGGGAAAATGACGAACTGGAACCTGTTTCACTTGTCCTTCCTGCAATTGAATCAAAGCCGGTAGGAAACGGTGCATCCCCGTGAAGAAAGGAATTCTTTTCGCATAATCCGTCCTTAAAACCTTCAGTGGACAACCTGTATCCTCAACCCCGTCGTGCGTCATCATTCGGCGAAATCCATTCGCTATGCGAGAAGACATATTCTTGACGAAACTATCCTTCCGTCCGGTACGAATACCCATAACCATCTCGTATTGATCCACGAACTCCAGCAATTTATTAAAATCCTGTGGAGTTGTCTGAAGGTCTGCATCAATGTAGCCGACCCATCTTGAGAAGCTATTGTCGATTCCGGCTTTCATGGCAGCACTCAATCCCCCGTTTCGAGCCAAGTTTAAAAAGAAAAATGCTTCGTTACGTCCACAAACTTCCCGAATCAAACGTTCGCTATCATCTTTCGAACCGTCATTCACGAATAACACGCAAGAAGCCACCTTCGCATCCTTTAAAAACTCTCCCAATTCTTTCTCTAACCTCAAGATATTCCCCTCTTCGTTATACACTGGAACAATGATAGTTAATTGATAGTTTGCGGTCTTATTCATCTGCCGAAAAATTTATATTATGAATTTAAATTATAGTTATAACAAAAATCACTAGCTTTGTTGTTACGTTTTTACGTACAGAAACAACGTTTTTTTCTGGTTTTTGTTATAAAATTTAAACGAACAAAGATATGCAATATAACCGAATTTTGTTAAAACTCAGTGGAGAATCTTTAATGGGCGAACAAAAATATGGTATTGACACCCGGTGTCTGGAAAGCTATGCCCGCCAAATTCATGAAATCGCAGAGATGGGAATCCAGATCGGAATCGTCATCGGAGGTGGAAATATTTTTAGAGGACTGAGTGGCACAAATAAAGGTTTTGACCGGGTAAAAGGGGACAGCATGGGAATGTTGGCAACCGTTATCAATAGTTTGGCTTTAAGCTCCGCCTTAGACAATGAAGGCTGTAAAAACAAAGTACTAACTGCCATTCGCATGGAGCCTATCGGGGAATTTTACTCGAAAGCTAAAGCCATGGAATATTTGAAATCCGGACACGTGACAATCATCAGCGGGGGTACGGGAAATCCTTACTTCACGACAGACACGGCCAGTAGTTTACGGGCAATCGAAATCGAGGCAGATGCCATGTTTAAAGGGACCCGCGTGGACGGAATCTACACGGCAGATCCGGAAAAGGACCCGGCAGCAACGAAATTTGACAAGATCACGTATGATGAAATATACAACCGGGGACTTAAAGTCATGGATCTGACAGCAACAACCATGTGTAAAGAGAATCGTTTACCGATCATCGTATTCAATATGGATCAGCCGGGAAACCTTAAAAAGGTCATTCTGGGAGAAAACATAGGAACAATCGTGTACTAATTGAAAATGGAGAATTAAGAAGACAAATTCCCCTATTGTTTTCAATACATAATCATGAGTGAGGAAAAAAGAAATATACTAGACACTATAAATTCTCCCGATGATTTGAAAAAGGTGCCGGAAGACGACCTGATTCAATTATGCAAGGAGTTACGAGAGAAAATCATTGACGAGTGTTCGGAACACCCGGGACATTTTGGTGCCGGACTGGGAGTTGTTGAACTGACGGTAGCATTACACTACGTATTTAATGCCCCTTATGACAATATCGTATGGGATGTCGGCCATCAGGCTTATCCTCATAAAATTCTGACCGGAAGACGGGATAATTTCTCTACCAACCGACAATACAAAGGTCTTAGCGGTTTCCCCAAAAGAAGTGAAAGTAAATACGATGCTTTCGGAACAGGACACTCCTCGACATCTATTTCTGCCGCTTTAGGTATGGCAGTTGCAGCCAAGATGAACGGGGAGGAAGACCGACAGTCGGTTGCCATTATCGGAGATGGCGCCATGACCGGAGGATTGGCTTTTGAAGGTTTGAATAATGCCGGCATAAACAACGCCAACTTGTTAGTCATTCTAAATGATAATAACATGGCTATCGATCCGAATGTAGGCGGGATAAACGAGTATTTGCTGGACATCACGACCTCAAAGACTTATAACAAACTCAAAGATGACATCTGGCACATCCTTGGACGGATTAACAAGATCAGTCCGGGTGCCCGGAATTTTATCCAGAAAATAGATAATAGTATCAAATCACTCATGTTACGTCAAAGTAACCTGTTCGAGGCTCTTGGCTTCCGGTACTTCGGCCCCGTGGACGGCCACGATGTGAACCACCTCATCAAAGTCCTGCGGGATCTGAAAGATATAAAAGGCCCCAAACTTTTACACTGTATCACGGTGAAAGGAAAAGGTTTCAAACAGGCTGAGATAGACCAAACAACATGGCACGCCCCGGGGAAATTCAATAAAGAAACCGGGGAAATCATCAAAGAGAGTAAACCCAACACTCCACCTAAATTTCAAGATGTGTTCGGACATACCATATTGGAACTGGCACACAGAAACCCCAAAATCGTGGGTATAACGCCAGCCATGCCAAGCGGATGTTCCTTGAACATCATGATGAAAGAAATGCCGGATCGGTGTTTCGACGTGGGGATTGCCGAGCAACATGCTGTTACTTTTTCAGCCGGGTTAGCCGCACAAGGCCACGTCCCGTTCTGTAACATATATTCTTCTTTCATGCAACGTGCGTTCGATCAAGTTATTCATGACGTGGCTCTTCAAAAGCTTAACGTCGTATTCTGTCTCGACCGGGGCGGTTTGGTTGGAGCCGACGGAGCCACGCACCACGGTGCATTTGATCTGGCAAGCTTCCGGTGTATCCCAAACATGACGATCGCCTCCCCTCTGAACGAGGAAGAGTTACGAAATATGATGTACACGGCCCAACTACCGGACCGGGGACCTTTTTCTATCCGTTACCCGAGAGGCTGTGGAACCATGGTAGAATGGCGTACACCTTTTAAAGAATTAACCATCGGCAAAGGCCGTTGCCTCATTGAAGGTGACGACATTGCCATTATTTCTATTGGAGCTATCGGGAACGAAGCCTTAAAAGCGATACAAAAAACGACAGGCCGATCCGTCGCTTTTTACGATATGCGATTTCTCAAACCGCTAGATGAAGAATTACTTCACGGGATCTTTCACAAATTCAAAAAAATCATTACCTTAGAGGACGGAACTATTGTCGGTGGACTAGGTAGTGCAGTTGTCGAATTTATGGCGGACCACGGCTATTCGGCTAAAATCGTGCGGCTCGGAATTCCGGATCATTTCGTAGAACATGGAAGCCAACAGCAGCTTTATCACGAATGCGGGTATGATTGTGAATCGATCCTCCAGACAATCTGTTCGATATAAACAACAGCTGATTTATTATGAAAGAAGAGGCTTTATTACCAGACGTAAGCGAATGTATCAGTAAATTCAAGCTGACATTTAAAAACGTGATCGACTCGGAAATCGAGGCCTTGTTTGTCGACACTACCATTAAATTTCACAAAAAAGGAGATTATATCTATAACGAGGGAGCCCGTATCAAGGGCTGCTATTTTCTTTTTTCAGGTATCGTGAAGATTTTTCAAACCGGGATTGCCGGAAAAGACCAGATCATCCGTTTCGGGAAAGAAGGAGATATTTTCGGGTTTCGTTCTGTCATCCGCAATGAAGCAGCCTGTACTTCAGTGGAAACCATGTCTGACTGTATCTTATGTTATATCCCCAACGCCTCTTTAATGCACATGATTACCCACAGTCCCAGTTTCGCTTACGAAATGATGCAAATTGCCTGCAAAGAGCTGGGGGCTGCCAATCACTACATCCGGGATATCGCCCAAAAATCCGTGAAAGCCCGGTTGGCAGAAATCCTGCTACTAATAGCCTCGGATTTTGGGGTTGAAGAAGACGGCACGTTAAAACTCAACGTCTCGCGAGAAGACTTGAGTAATTTCGTGGGGACTGCCACGGAAACACTTATCCGGCTACTCTCTGACTTAAAAAACGAAGGACTCGTCGAGATAAAAGGGAGAAAAATAAAATTATTACAGCGAGATAAATTACAACAAATCATAAACAGCTGATAATCATTACGTATACAAAAATTGTTTTTTTCTCTTTTTCTTTGGTAAATTTACTCTTTTTTTGTTATTTGGCCGCCAAATTAAATCACTATTTAAAAGGTATGAAGAAAATACTCCTCACTTTACTTTGGGGTACTTGTTTTTTTGTTGTACAAGCTCAAGAAGAGTTACTAAAGTTACAGGCAGAAACGCGTATAGACTATCAGCGCGAGTACGTAGACGGAAGGTCTATCCATTCTAATTCCGGATTCAAAGGAAAATATTTAAATGTCATTATCAGCGGAACTATCGCAAAACAGTTTTCCTATTCCTACAGGCAACGTCTAAACAAAGCTCACTCGGACCAAAGTTTTTTTGATGCCACGGATTGGCTGTATTTAACCTATCGTCCCGATGAACACTGGGGCCTATCGGTCGGTAAACAGGTTGTAGGCATCGGGGGCTACGAATATGACCGTGCTCCTATAGATCTCTATTTCTGTTCGGAATATTGGAATAACATTCCCTGTTATCAAATGGGAATTAGCGCAGATTACACCTTTAACCGCAAGAAAGACAAGGTAATGTTTCAACTCTGCCAAAGCCCCTTCCGTGCCGACGCAGACGATATATATTCCTATAATCTTATGTGGTACGGCTCTCACGGCTGGTTTAATACCATCTATTCCGTGAATATGATCGAGTATCAACCCGACAAATATATCAACTACATCGCCTTAGGCCATCATTTGGACTTCGGGAAAACCGCCTTGGAACTCGATTTCATGAACCGGGCTGCCGATCATCAAACTTACTTTTTCAAAAATTGCTCGGTAATGGGTGAACTCTCCTATCGTCCATCGGAAAGCTTCAACTTATTCGGGAAAGTGACCTATGACGTAAACAGGACCCAAGTGAAGGCAGACTATTGTGTGCATCCCGGCACGGAACTTACTCACGTGGGCGGTGGGGTAGAATTTTACCCGCTAAAAAACAACAAGAATCTACGTTTACACGCATTCTATTCTTATGCTTTCGGTCATAACGGGAATACGGAAGGAGCCATTCCCCCCGAGCAAAATATCCTAAATATAGGAATAAAATGGAAAGTCGACTTCCTCTCTCTCAAGAATAAAAAAATAAATTTTAATTAGTATATAGATATGATTGTAAATTTTCTTCGCCGGTGCTGGCAAGCTATTCCTAGCGGAATCGTTTGCCTTGCCGTAATCTTTGCCCTGTTCGGGTATATTGCTTCTGTCATGGGGACTCCGAATATGCTGAACACCATCATGAAAACGGCCCATGATTTATTACTAAATACCGTGTTCTATTTGATGGGTATCTGTGTCATAACTGGTGCTCTTGGACGATTGTTTGTCGAATTTGGCGTTGTCAACTTGCTTGAAAAAATGTTACGCCCATTGATGCGCCCGTTATTCAATTTACCGGGAGTGGCTTCTTTGGGAGCCGTGATGACATTCCTATCAGACAACCCGGCCATCATTTCCTTGTCCCAAGACAAACGCTTCAGCAGTTATTTCAAAAAGTACCAATTCATCTCCTTAACTAACTTTGGAACCGCTTTCGGTATGGGATTATTAGTCATTGTTTTCATGGTAGGACAAGGGTTTTATTATGAACCATTTATCGGACTATTCGGAGCATTTGTAGGTTGTATTGTTTCCACTCGCCTAATGCAACGAGCAATTCTGAAATCATACCCACAATACGCGGAAGAAAATGCCTGCAACGAAACAATCGTAGTAGAAGTGGAACATAAAGAAGAAAAGACCCTCTTTTTACGAATCCTTAACTCATTACTTGATGGGGGACGAACCGGGGTTGACATCGGTATTGCCATCATTCCGGGAGTGTTGATCATCTCTACGCTGGTAATGATCTTGACTTTCGGCCCAGGCACCGACGGATATACGGGTGCTGCTTACCAAGGAGTTGAGGCCCTCCCTTGGTTAGCAAATAAAGTTGATTTCATTTTCCGCTGGCTGTTCGGATTCACAGATCCACACTTAGTAGCATTCCCCATCACGGCTTTGGGTGCAGTAGGAGCCGCCCTCGGTCTAGTCCCCAATTTTTTGACGGAAGGTTGGATAGACGGAAACGCCATTGCTGTATTTACTGCCATCGGAATGTGTTGGAGTGGCTATCTCAGTACTCATACAGCCATGCTCGACTCGCTTGGCTATCGAGAACTTACCTCAAAAGCCATCTTGTCGCACACTGTCGGAGGTCTCGTCGCAGGAGTCACGGCACATTGGCTCTATATTTTAGTCTCTTTATTTTAAATTAGACATTACCTTTCAACAAATAAATATAGGCATATTGATTTAAAATCACTCAATATGCCTATATTTGTACAGGATAAATTTAAACTCAAATAACTTATGCCACAGATCTCAGAAAAAGGAATGGCGATGCCTTCTTCGCCCATTCGTAAACTCGTTCCGTTCGCGGACAAAGCTAAAGAAAGAGGTATCAAAGTATACCACTTGAACATCGGACAACCGGACATTCAGACTCCCGATGTTGCATTGCAGGCATTGAAAACCTGTAACGAAAAAGTGATCGAATACACACATTCTGCAGGAAATATTTCTTACAGAAAAAAATTAGCCAAATATTACCAGAACATCGGTATCAACATCGATGAAAATAACATCATGATCACGACCGGAGGCTCTGAAGCCATTACGATCGCTTTCATGTCTACATTGAACCCGGGTGACGAAATTATTATCCCCGAACCATTCTACGCAAACTACACGGCTTTCGCCTTGATGTGCGGTGTAAAGGTAAAAACAGTTACTTCTTCTATCGAGAATAACTTCGCCTTGCCCCCAATCAGTGAAATCGAGAAAGTAATCACTCCCCGCACGAAAGGTATCGTGATCGTGAACCCGAATAACCCGACAGGCTACCTGTATTCCAAAGAAGAATTGGAACAATTAGCGGTTATCGTGAAAAAACATGATTTGTACTTGTATGCTGATGAGGTGTATCGTGAATTCTGTTATGACGGGTACAAGCACTTCTCGACCATGCAGTTGGCAGGTATCGAGCAAAACGTTATCCTATTGGATTCCGTTTCAAAGAGATATAGCGAATGTGGATTACGCGTGGGAGCTTTAGTAACCCGCAACAAAGATGTTATGGTTGCTGCCTTGAAGTTCGGTATGGCTCGCCTGTGCGCCCCGGCTATCGGACAGATCATTGCCGAAGCATCACTGGATACCCCGGCCGAATATTTCGAAAGCGTGTACAACGAGTATATCGAAAGACGAGATTTCATGGTGGAAGCCCTAAACAAAATGCCGGGAGTTGTTTGCCCGAAACCCAGAGGAGCTTTCTACGCCGTGGTAAAACTTCCCGTGGACGATGCCGACACATTTGCAAAATGGTTACTGGAAGAGTTTGAATACAACAAACAAACCGTAATGGTTGCCCCAGCCAGTGGATTCTATTCTACCCCAGGACTTGGGAAAAATGAAGTTCGTATCGCTTACGTACTCAAAATCGAGGAATTGAAAGGTGCCATGGAAACATTAGCCAAAGCACTCGAGGTATATCCCGGAAGAGTATAATATAACTATAAGCTAAAAATCCTGTGATTTAGCCATTAAACCTTGACATCAAGAACGGCTAAATCACAGTTTTTATTTATATCCCAATGGATAACCCATATAAACTAGGGCTTTCCCCCCTCATTTTCAACCGTCAATTTTCAAATGTCAATTTTCTTGTCTATCTTTGTTTCGTGATTTCTAATAACTAAAATTACGACATGACTTCGGATTCCCAATTTAACGCAATCAGACCCTATATCGGAGAAGAAATTCCAGCAGCTGTAGAGCGCCTGAGCCAAGCAGAAGAATTTTTGACTCTTTTCTCCCAAATGACAAGGGTTGATAAAAGCAAAATACAAGAACAATTAAAAGGCATCACGAGCAGAGAGCAATTTCAAGCTCAATTCTTTGGCCCGACGATTCAACGGTTAATCGCCGGAACAACCCAAGGAGTTACAGCTACCGGATTGGAATACATTGAGAAAGATAAGAGTTATCTTTTCGTATCCAACCACCGGGACATCATCCTAGACTCTGCCATCCTCAACGTGCTATTGTGCGAGCGAGGCTGCCATTACTGCGAGGCTGCCATCGGGAGTAATCTATTGATCAATAAATGGGTGACCGATTTGGTTAAACTGGATGCTTGTTTCATCATTGAACGCGGCCTTCCGGTGAGAGATATGATTACCAGCGCCAATCTACGTTCCCACTACTTGCGGGATGTCATTTATGAAAATAAAGATTCTGTCTGGATTGCACAAAAAGAAGGACGTACAAAGAATGGTGATGACCGGACACAACATAGCCTGTTGAAAATGTTCCGCATGAGTGGTCCCAAAGATTTCGTGGAAAACTTTAAAGAACTCCGGGTTGTTCCGGTGTCTATTTCCTACGAATGGGAACCTTGTGACGATCTGAAAACAGATGAATTATACCAGAAAACCGTGGGTGAATACGTGAAAACCCCGGCAGCCGATATGCGAAGTATGCAACAAGGTTTATCCGGGTTCAAAGGGCGGGTTCATTTTGCCATCACCCCTCCCATTGATCACGAACTAATCGAGATCGACGAACAAGCCAATAACGGAGACCGGATCGCAGAGTTAGCCGCATTCATGGATGCTCGCATTCAAGGTAATTTCAAATTGTGGCCGAACAATTATATCGCCTACGATTTACTTCACAGCACGAATAAATTCGCTTCCAAATACAACGAGGAAGAAAAAGAAAACTTTATTCGTGTGATGGCAGAAAAATTGGAAAAATTAGAAGGGAACCGTTCTATCCTGAACAATATCTTCCTTGAAATTTATGCCAACCCGGTTAAAAACTCCATTGAACACAATTATTCATCACCAATATGCGAATAGCCAGATACTTATTAATTCTAGCCGCTTTCTTGATCATGATTTCCAGTGTACTCAGCATGTATCATGGTGGAGATCGCACGGCAGTATATGTTAACGTGGGAGCCATGGCTTCTCTAGCTGTAGCCGTTGGTATTCTGAATTTCAAAAATCCGCCTAAAAACAGAAGGTAATGTACAAGTTCAAGCGCAACATATATTTGGAAGATCGCACGATCGAAATGTGGTTTGGACTGACCAGTAAAAGTCGGGATCGGCATAGTAATTTTACCCTGTATCTTCTTACAGAAGGGCCGGATAGCCCGTTCAGTTATGCGGAACAAATAAAGAGTGGCATACACTCCAAAAGTGAGGCGGAACGTTATGCCATTAAATATGCCAAAGACCTGTTACATCAATTACTAGAACAGGAAAAAGCTCCGAAAGATACGGAAGCATCTTCAGACGAGGATTCTGATTTCGACAACAAACAGGAAACGAACGAACAGGCATAATATTCAAAATCAATAAACAATGGATAGAAAAGTACGAGTAAGATTTGCTCCCAGTCCTACAGGAGCCCTCCATCTAGGAGGTGTGAGAACAGCTCTTTTCAATTATTTATTTGCCCGTCATCACGGGGGTGATTTTTTATTACGAATTGAAGACACGGATCAAACCCGCTACGTGCCGGGTGCCGAAGAATATATTATCGAATCATTAAAATGGTGCGGTCTCACCGTCGATGAAGGTGTCGGCGTGGGTGGAGAATACGGCCCCTATCGTCAAAGCGAGCGTAAACCGCTTTATAAACAATACGCCCTACAACTCGTGGAATCAGGGAATGCTTACTATTCTTTTGACACCGCAGAAGAACTTAACGCACAACGGGCAGCCTGCGAGGCAAAAGGCGAAACATTCATGTACAACGCCATCAGCCGGAAAAACATGAAGAACTCGCTAACCATGAGCGCTGAAGAAGTGAAAACATTGTTGGATAGCGGGGCAAACTACGTGATTCGTTTCAAAATGCCGGAAAACGAAGATCTTTATCTACATGATATTATCCGGGGTGAAGTACATTTTAACACCTCTCTACTTGACGATAAAGTTTTGTTCAAGGCTGACGGAATGCCTACTTATCACTTGGCAAACATCGTTGACGATCATTTGATGAAAATATCCCACGTGATCCGCGGAGAAGAATGGCTACCTTCTCTCCCATTACACGTTTTATTATACCGTGCTTTCGGCTGGGAAGATACAATGCCTGAATTCGCTCACTTACCATTAATTCTGAAACCCGTGGGCAACGGAAAGCTAAGCAAGCGCGATGGAAACAAAATGGGATTCCCGGTATTCCCGATGGAATTCACAGATCCCGAAACCGGAGAAAAATGGCACGGGTACAAGGAAGACGGTTACTTGCCAGAAGCGTTCATCAATATGCTGGCTCTATTAGGATGGAATCCCGGAACGGAACAGGAAATCTTCACGTTACAGGAATTGTGTGATCAATTCTCGCTAGAACGTGTGAACAAATCCGGAGCCCGCTTCAACCCGGATAAAGCCAAATGGTTTAATCACAAATATCTAGTACAAAAAAGCGACACGGAACTAGCCGTTCAGTTAAATGAATTCCTAGTAAAAGACGGGATTTCTTATGACATAGCGAAACTGGAAAAGATTTGTCGCCTTTTGAAAGAAAGAGCCAACTTCGTTGCAGACATTTACAATTCATCCCAGTATTTCTATCACGCCCCTCAAGCTTACGATGAAAAAGGCGTGAAGAAAAGCTGGAAAGAAGAAACTCCGGTGCTCATGCAGGAATTGATCGAAGTGCTGGAAAAAGTGACTGATTTCACCTCTCCCAACACGGAAGAAGCCGTGAAAGAATGGGTTGCAGGCAAAGAAATCGGGTTCGGTAAAATCATGAATCCTTTCCGACTGGCCATTATCGGTTCTGCCGATGGCCCGCATATGTTTGATATTATTGAAATTCTAGAAAAAGAAGAAACTTTAACACGTCTTCATCGTATTATATCAACACTGAAATAACTCTGAAGACAATAAAACAAAGAGAGAGCATGTCGTTTTGACTTGCTCTCTTTTTATTAAATAACCTATCCCTGATTTAACATTAAGCTATCCCCTCCTTTGATCATGTACATATCATAAACATAGCAAGAACACAGGATAAACACTCATGTATGTACATGCTTTATCTATGCAAGGTAAGAAATCTGTATGTATCCTAGCGCAATGATAAAGCAAAGGTTTAGTATGTATTCCTATGTACCCGTTTCGAATCAAATTTATCTTTTGCTTTTTGCGGACCATCCGGATAACCGATCGGAATCACGCAAAGAGGCACTATATTCTCTGGTAATCCCGTATTCTGTCGTACAACATCAATTCGATCTTCATAAGGATAAGCCGCCGTCCACACAGCACCAAGCCCCAAAGCCTCAGCTGCCAGCAATATATTCTGCGTTGCCGCCGAGCAATCCAAGTACCAATAGGAAGAAAGCGTCGTGTCTCCACAAACAACAATAGCCAACGGGACACTTGTCAACATTTTAGCATAAGGCAATTTCGCTGCCATGGAATCAAGTGCCACTCGATCCGTCACGACAACAAATTCCCACGGACGTCTATCCATGCCAGAAGGTGCCGCCATTCCGGCCTTCAACATAGCATCGATCTTATCTTCCTCTACACTCTTACTCAAATACTTCCGAACACTTTTCCGCTCGGAGATATTTTCCAGAACAGCCTTTGATTTCAAAGTAGCCTCATCTTGTTTCTGATCTTCCATACACGATGTTTTCAAAATTACAATTGCCAATACTACGACAAGCAACAGGTAAAAGGTATTCCATTTCTTCATTTTCTTCAATATAAATTTCATTCTAAATTCATTACCTCGAAGATAAGAAAAATACTCTTCCCCTTATTTTTGAATTTATATAAAAAACATTTCTATTTGTAAATCGTATACTGAATTAAGGTTTGAATTAGTTATTTTGGTTAGCTTTTTGTATGTATAAAGTTTGAAAAAAGTACTAAACACAAGCCATTTGAAATGTGACAAAGTAAATAAACACAAAGTATACACTATAATAACTATCAAATGAAAGCAGACAAATATGTACTTGCACTAGACCAAGGAACAACTTCTTCCCGGGCCGTGCTATTCAATCATGATGGCAATATCATCGCCATGGCTCAAAAACCGATCGAGCAACATTATCCTCACCCTGCTTGGGTGGAACATGACCCGAACGAGATCTGGTACTCGCAATCGTCTGTTGCGGCTGAAGCTGTTGCCAAAGCAAACCTTACAGGACTTGACATTGCTTGTATCGGGATCACGAATCAACGTGAAACCACCATCGTGTGGGATCGGGAGACTTCCCTTCCGGTTTATCGTGCAATCGTGTGGCAAGACCGACGTACAGCGGATATTTGCCGTGAATTACAAGAAAACGGATATACCGATATGATCCGTGAGAAAACAGGTTTGATCATTGACGCCTATTTCTCCGCCACCAAAATCAAATGGATTCTCGACAATATCGAAGGAGTACGGGAAAGAGCCGAAAAAGGAAAACTATGTTTCGGAACCGTTGATAGCTGGCTAGTTTGGAAATTCACTCACGGACGAGTACACGTTACCGATGTCAGCAACGCATCGCGTACCATGCTTTTCAACATACATACCCAGAAATGGGATAAAGAACTTCTTGATCTGTTCAACATCCCGGAATCCATGTTACCGGAAGTAAAAAGTAGTAGCGAGATTTATTCAGAAACTGCAACTACGTTATTTTCAACTAAAATTCCAATCGCAGGCATCGCAGGAGACCAACAAGCCGCCCTATTCGGCCAACTCTGTATCGAACCGGGCATGACGAAAACCACCTATGGAACAGGATGCTTCATGGTGATGAACACCGGAAACGAGGTGATCACTTCCGAAAATAACTTATTGAGCACGATTGCTTGGAAGATCGGAAATACGGTGACCTATGCTCTCGAAGGAAGTGTTTTCGTGGGAGGTGCTGCCATACAATGGTTACGCGATGGTATTAACTTAATTCAAAATGCCGCTCAAAGTGAGGCTTTAGCAACTTCTGTTCCGGATAACGGCGGAGTCTATTTCGTCCCCGCACTCACGGGAATGGGAGCTCCTTACTGGGACCAGTACGCCCGTGGAGCTATGTTGGGTCTCACGAGAGGAACAACTCCCGCACATATAACCCGGGCCACTCTTGAAGGCATCGCTTTCCAAGTCTATGACATTTTGAAAGCCATGGAACACGATACGAAACGTACCTCTCCGGAAATGCGAGTAGACGGAGGAGCCGTGGCTAATAACTTCTTGATGCAGTTCCAAAGTGACATTTGCCGGGAAACCGTGATTCGTCCAAAAATTCTTGAAACAACAGCTCTAGGAGCCGCGTATCTGGCCGGATTAGCCACCGGATACTGGCGAGACACGGAAGAATTACGCCAACAATGGAGTATCGATCGGGAATTTACCCCCATTGACACGGAAGAACATGTGAACGCCATGCTCCACAAATGGCATAAAGCCGTCGAGCGTGCAAGAGCCTGGGAAGAACTAGGTGAAGAATAATATTTTAGTTTTTAACTTCAAACTTTTATCTTTTAGTTTTTAACTTTTATCTTAAATCATGTCCCCTTTTATCGCAGAGTTACTTGGAACAATGGTCATGATCCTTTTGGGAGACGGTGTAGTAGCTAACGTCGTACTTAAGAAAACCAAAGGATACCAAGCCGGATGGATCACCATCACCACAGCTTGGGCGCTTGCCGTATTTACAGGAGTAGTGATCGCCGGCCCTTACAGTGGTGCTCACCTGAATCCTGCCATCACGATAGGTTTTGCTATCGCCGAAAAATTCCCGTGGGCCAGCGTAGGGCCTTATATCATCGCCCAAATGCTAGGTGCCGCACTGGGAGCTTTTCTGGTATGGATCATCTATTACGATCATTTTAAAGCCACGGAAGATTCCGGAGTCAAGCTAGGGGTATTCTGCACCGCTCCTGAAATCCGCCATAATATCGTGAACTTCGGAGGCGAGCTGATTGCCACGTTCGTACTCATGTTCTCCGTCTTCTATATTACCGGGGCAGAACTTATGTCAGACGTGAACTCAACCACCCCGATCGGACTCGGTTCCATCGGAGCCATTCCCGTATCATTTATTGTTTGGGTCATCGGTCTTTCTTTAGGGGGAGTCACCGGTTATGCCATCAATCCCGCCCGGGATCTCGGCCCGAGAATCATGCACGCCATCCTGCCCATTCCGGGCAAAGGCAATAATGGCTGGGATTACGCGTGGATTCCCGTCGTAGGACCATTAGCGGGATCCCTCGTTGCTGCACTCCTGTATATCAGTTTATAAGGGCTATAAGGTTCATAAAATAAAACATACTAAAACTTTATGAACCTTACTCTTCCATCCTATCGTTGGGATCCATCGAACCATAGCGCTCTGCAATCTGGTCGAACACACCCCACAACTCTTCAATATTAGGAGCTTGCAACATTTGAATCCGCAAGTCTCGGAAATGAGGCAAGCCTTTAAACATACAAGCCATGTGACGCCGCATATGAAACAAACCTCTCACCTCATCCAACCATTCCATGGACAACAGAATCTGTTCCTTGATAATCTCTATCTGGGCCGGAACAGACAATTCCGGTAAAACCTCTCCTGTCGCTAAATAATGTTTGATTTGCTCAAAAATCCAAGGTTTCCCGATCGTGGCTCGTCCGATCATCACCCCGTCAACGCCATAACGCTCGAAAGCCTCTTTGGCCTTCTGGGGTGAATCTATATCCCCGTTCCCGATAATTGGAATCTTGATACGAGGATTTTGTTTTACCCGGGCAATAGGCTCCCAGTCAGCCTCTCCTTTATACATTTGCGAACGAGTACGCCCGTGTATAGCCAACGCACTAATCCCGACATCTTGCAAACGTTCCGCCACGTCATCAATAATAATATTCTCGCAATCCCATCCCAAACGAGTCTTTGCCGTCACCGGAATTTTCACGGCCTGCACGATCTGTTTGGCCATCTCCACCATCAAAGGTACATCCCGGAGCATTCCCGCCCCAGCTCCTTTTGCCGCCACCCGTTTCACCGGACAACCAAAATTTATATCGATAAAATCAGGTTGAACCTCTTCAACTATTTTTGCCGCCTCGACCATGGAATCAATAAACCGCCCGTAAATCTGTATCGTCACCGGACGTTCATTCTCTTCTATCGTCAACTTCTTAACCGTCTTGTTTATAGAGCGCACCAATGCATCTGCCGACACGAATTCCGAATAGAGCCAGTCAGCCCCGTAACGTTTACAGAATTTCCGAAAAGGGGGATTGGTAACCTCTTCCATCGGGGCCAAAATCAACGGCCGATCTCCTACATCTTTTCCTCCGACAATCATCTTCAATTAAATAAGTTTTGCCACAAAAATAATAATTTCTATCTTTAACTCACGAAATAAAGAGAATGGATATGTCGATACTTAAAATTATACTTATTGGGATCCTCTGCCTAGCTCCGGAAAAAGACGGTTGGGTAAGAATAAACGGGGATAATTATATCTCGTTTTCGTTCCCCAGTCGCGGAGAACGCTTTAAGAAAGAGGTAAACAATATGCGATCATGGATATTCCAAACCAAAAATATTACCTGCGTGTTCGGTGCCGTTTGTACCCAGCTAACGAAAGAAAAAGGAGTGCTGGACGAGTACACGATCAACCAACTATATATATCCATGAAAAAAGAATCCGTTTCCATGCCCACGGCAAAACTTACCGGGGAGAAAAGGATTCCCAACGCGGACATAGACATCCGGGAAATATCATACACGATCATGAAAGACGGGGAAGAAATGACCTATTTCAAACGATTCATCTTCCGGGATAACTGTATGTACCAACTCACCATAGGTGGCAAAACCGAGGACTTGGAAGAACTTAACAGTCAACGAGATAAGTTTTTCAATTCTGTCAAATTTGACCAAAACATGCGTAAATAAACAGATTACAATATAATATCATGAAAAGTATTATCATCTCCTTGACATTATTATGCAGCTTTCCCTTTTTTTCTCAAGCAGAAAAACAAAATCAGGCCGATACCATAAAGAACGTACATCTTCAGGAAAAAGGAGAAGTTTGGAAAACGCAAGTACTAAGTGATCCTCTCCATAGTAGGGTTTATCAACGTAGCCAAAATCCACGTTTTCGAGGCCACTGGAGTGGTTTCAACCTAGGCTTTGCCGATTTCTCTATCAGTAACGAACGACTAAATGGGGCAGGAGACTATTTAGAACTGGAACGTAAGAATTCGCTCGTTATGCAATTCAACATGTTCCAGTATAGTATGCGCCTCAATAAACTAAACAACATCGGTTTAGTTACCGGTCTGGGATTAGAATATCAACGATTCCGTTTCGCCAACAAAAATAGCATCGAACGAGGCGAAGGCGGGCAAATCTACCCGATGGAAGTCGAAAATGTCAAAAAGAGCTCTTTTAAGAACCTTTACTTAACCGTACCTCTTATCTTTGAATGGCAATTCCCGGCTAAGAAATACCAACGTGCCTACGTGGCAACCGGAGTGATGGGTGGTTTAAGATTACATACCAAAACAAAAGTCGTTTACAAGAATGAAAACGGAAACACCCGTCGTATGAAAAATTCCGGCAATTATAGCATGAATCCGGTGAAAGCTGATGCCGTGGTTCGTATCGGGTATTACAAATTAGCATTATGGGGAAGCTATACCCTTACTAACATGATGGAAAAGAATAAAGCTCCGGAAATCCACCCGTATACAATCGGGTTTGGGGTAAATTTTTAAGTTATAATCTTTTAATCCACGGAAAAATAAAAACAAGAGGGTACAATTTATTCATAAATTAATACCCTCTTTT
>OHAO01000091.1_pt1 | contig 55627 bp, 51 predicted proteins | sample 1577151 | NCBI WGS metagenome assembly OHAO01 (sample SAMEA3541585, study PRJEB24748) | human gut metagenome | biome: human gut; feature: human-associated habitat; material: faeces | place: China | collected 2012 | reverse complement strand
TTGTTTAATTTACAAGGTGCACGCTCCATTCGCGGAACAGGTGTTATCTTAGCACCTACCCGCCCTTTTGTCAACACCTTTTTTCAAACTTTTTGATTTTTCCCCAATTTGTTTGTTAGGCTGTGCAAAATAGACAGGCGGAGAGGGCGCAAAGCACCCTCCCCACCGTGCAATATGCACTGCTATCAGTTGAAGCAGCCGCTAAACAGCTGGCACAGCATCGTAAAGAGCGTGCCGCAATCAAAATTGCCGCAGTTAAACATGGCGTCAAGTCCTCCTCAATTCTGGAATACGCCCTGATCAAGACAGGCGGTATTCTACCGTTTTTGCCGCTGGATTGCAAATGCAATGATTGCCAGCGTGCTCAGTCCGCGCTGAGCTTGGCGTCATAGCCGCCCGGAAACATATCGGCGTGCAGCGGATCGTCCCACACCTCGCGCAGGCCCTTTTCCAATTCCGCCGCCTGTTCGGGTGCAAGACTGGCAAGCGCCTCGCGCAGCTCGGCGCTCGGGCGGTTATAGATCATATTGGGAATACGCCACTCACGCGCTTCCCCCGTCGTCAAAAACCAGCAGTCTATGAGCTGCGCCGCCGTCGCCTCCTGCTGACCGGAATCCAGACTACGGCCGATCTGCGGCAGCCAGACCGCGCCGCCGCCCGTCCATGTGCCGTCAATGTACCAGTTTCCCGCTTCATCCCGGCACGCGTCCGCGGCCATACCCCAGCCATAATAATCGCCGTACTCGCCTTCGCCCGTCGGCTCGATCATGCCGCTGCCGGCCTCCCATTGATAGCGCTGTGAGGACTCCGGGTCATCAAAGCGCATCATCACGCCAAAGCCGAAGCAGAAATTCGGGTAGTCCGTTCCGTAATACGCGTCGAACACGCGCTCCTTCACCGCTGCCGCCGCGTCATCCGGTTTCCTGCTGAACCAGCGCGGCGCGGCATTCAGACCGGCGGCGAACTGCGCGCAGAACTCGTTTGCGATATTCTCGTAGTCCGTCTCTGTGCCGGGAACGTGCAGGTCGTACAGCTTTTCCATCACCGCTTCCTGCGCATAGACGAACAGGAGCTGCGCCGCGTGCGCCGTATTGCTTTTATAATAGGTCGTCTCGCCGTTTTGCGTCAGCCGCAGCACGTTGCCGCCCGGATGCTCGTACTCCGCATCTGTTTTTATCGCTCCCCAAGGCGGAATGAACGCGATCGCATCTTTCCCATAAGAAATCTCCGCAACGACCCCGTTGCGGCAATCGTCCCAGTCCTGCTCCGCCGCCGCATACCACGGCTCGTCGCCGTACATCGACGGTTCACTCAACGCATATACAGGCGAATTGCCATAGCCCTGCTCGTCTGCACCGCGTGGGCAGTCGTATTCATCCACGCGCCCGCCGTCCCGCTCGTCCGTCACGCGGATGTGATAATTTCCCGTTTCCTCTGCGCTGCCAAAGATCAACTCGCAGCATTGCAGGACTGCCTCCCGCGCCTGCGGGTCGTTTTCTTCGGTATTCTCCTCTTTTTCCTGCGCGCAGCCGCCGAGAGAAAGCAGCGCCAGCGCTGTCAGTGTGATGAGCCAGATACGGCTCGTTCTCTTTTTCATTGCACTTTCCTCCAAATCAAACGGTTTAGAAGGGACTCTATATTTTCTCAGACGTTCAGCGCGGCAATTTTGTTCCCGCTTTCAATAATATTATATACAGCAAAAGAAAGCAAGAAAGGAACGGCTCAATTTCGCCGTCCCCTTCTTCTGATTTTCCCTTGTCAGCCTTTTCTTGCAGTGCTATACTATATGATATATACTCGTCAGAAGCCGAACAGCATGGAGCGCTTGATCTCCACGAGCGAGTGCGCGCCGCACATGCGCATTGTATCCGCAAGCTCGGCTTTGAGCTTCTGGACGTAAAGCTTCACGCCTTCTTCTTCGCCGCCGTATACCGCAGTAACGAAAGGACGGCCGATGAGCACCGCGTCCGCGCCGAGCGCCAGCGCCTTGAACATGTCCATGCCGCTGCGGATCGCGCCGTCGACCAAAATCGTCAGCTTACCGCCGACGGCATCGACGATCTCTGGCAGCACCTCCGCCGTCGCGGGGCAATGATCGAGCACACGGCCGCCGTGGTTCGAGACCACGATACCGCTCGCGCCCGCCTCCAGCGCCTTTTCCGCGCCGCGAGCGGTCATGATGCCCTTCAAAATGAACGGACGCTGCGCCCAGGAGACGATCTGCTTTAATTCCTCCACGCTCTTGCTGCCGGCCGGCGGCGTCAAGCCCTGCAAAAACGGTAGGCCCGCCGCGTCGATGTCCATCGCGATGGCGAAGGGCTCGGCTTCCTGCACGAGCGCGAACTTTTCGCGGATCGTGTCCATATCCCACGGCTTGATGGTCGGCACGCCGCAGCCGCCGTTCGCCTTGAGCGCCTCAGCCGCGCCCTCGACCACCTTCGGGTCGGTGCCGTCGCCGGTAAAAGCGAGAATGCCCGCGTTTGTGCACGCGCGCACAAGAATATTATTATAAGTAAGATCGTCGTACTTGTCCCCGTAGTGAAGACGCATCGCGCCCACCGGCGCGGCGAACGCCGGAATCTCAAACGTCCGGCCAAAGAGCGCGAATGAGGTGTCCACCTGTGAATTTTCGCAGATGGTGTCCATGTTGACGCAGATCTCACGCCACTTTTCTGCGTTGCGGATAAAGCCCGTGCCCTCGCCCTTGGCGCCGGGGCCGGGCATCGTGTTGCGGCAGACCTTGCCGTTGCAGTCATTGCACGCCTTGCAGTAAGGGCCGATGCAGGTCCTTGCGTTTTCCAGCACTTGCTGATAAGTCATGTTGGTTCCCCCTTCGGAAATGAGTTTGCTTGCCAATATCGTGTCGATCTGACGCGATATCGCCTATATTTTATCCCGTCCTGCCGAAAAAGCAAGACCCAAAGGAGCTATTTATGAATACCGTTCACACACTGAGAGAATATGTCGATGCGCTGCGCGACGCGGGCATTTTAGTTGAAAGCACCGTGAGCGACGAGCTCGCCGCGCGTGAGATCCACTGCCTCACCTACGATACGCGCGCACTGAGCGAGGACGCGCTTTTCATCTGCAAGGGCGCACACTTCAAGGAAGAGTACCTGTGCGACGCACTCTCGCGCGGCGCGATCGCCTACGTCGCCGAGAAAAAGCACAATGTGGACGCGCCCTGTCTTCTTGTCAACGACATTCGCTATTCCCTCGTCGTGCTCGGTCAGCTCTTTTATAACCATGTGACGGACAAGCTCACAAGCGTCGGCATCACCGGCACGAAGGGCAAGAGCACCACCGCTTACTATGTGCGCTACATCTTAAATGACTGGCTGCGCGCACAGTCCATGCCCGAGTGCGCCATTCTCTCCTCTATCGACAACTACGACGGCAAGAGCACCGAGGAGTCCCACATCACCACGCCCGAGGTGCTTGAGCTCTACCAGCACTTTGAAAACGCCTATGAAAGCGGCATTTCGCATCTTGTGATGGAGGCCTCGTCCCAGGCGCTCAAATACGGCCGCGTGCGCGGCATCACGTACGATGTCGCCGCGTTTTTGAACATCGGCAGCGACCACATCAGCCCCATCGAGCACCCGGATTTTGAAGACTACTTCAATTCCAAGCTCAAAATTTTCGACTCCTGCCGCTTCGGCTGCGTCAATACCGACGCCAAGTACGCAGACCGCGTCATCGAATACGCCAAGGATCGCTGCAACCTCATCACGTTCGGCTCGCATGAGAGCGACACCGTCTCCTGCCGGCATGTGGAAAAACGCAGCGACGGGCTCTACTTCACGGTCTCCTCGCTCAAGTACAACGGTGAATTTTCCATCACGATGCCCGGCCTTTTCAACATCTCCAATGCTCTTGCCGCCATGGCCATCTGCATGGTGCTCGACGTGCCGGAGGAGTATGTGCGCTCGGGCCTTCGCAAGGCGCGCGCCGCGGGCCGCATGCAGATCTACGAGAGCCGCGACAAGAACGTCACCGTCATCGTCGACTACGCGCACAACCGCATGAGCTTTGACGCGCTCTACCGCTCGACGAAGATCGAATACCCCGACTGCCAGATGATCTCCATCTTCGGCTGCCCCGGCTCCCACGCGCTCCAGCGCAGAAAAGACCTCGGCGAGCTGAGCGGGCAGAACTGCGACTTCGTCTTCATCACCGAGGAGGACTCCGGCGAGGAGCCGTTCGCGCAGATCGCCGCCGACATTGAAAAGCACGTTGCCTGCCCGCACCTTGTGCTCGAGGACCGCGCCGAGTGCATCCGCCGCGCAATTCTGGACGGCAAGGACGCGCGCGTCATTCTGCTGACCGGCAAGGGAGAAGAGACAACGATGAAGCGCGGCAGCGTCTTCGTCCCCTACCCGAGCGACGTCGAGCTCACACTCAAATACCTCGCCGAATACGACAAGGTCCATCCCGCCGCGCCGGTAAGCAACGGCAAAAAGGCGAAAAAGGGCTTTTTGCCCATCATCCTCGGCAGCGATGAAAACGCCTACGGCACGGCGCGTCTCTTCCAGGAGGCCTATCACGTCACACCGCTGCTGCTGTGCACGCAGCAGCTCGTGCCCACGCGCAGCTCGCACCTGTTTCTCTGCCGCATCATCCCGGATTTTGAGCGCGAGGAGGTCTTCCCCGACGCGCTGCTCGGCGTGCTGAAGCAGTGCGCACAGGACTATGAAAAGCTGCTCGTCATCCCCTGCTCGGACTATTACACGGGTCTTCTCTGCCGCCACTACGACCATTTCGAGGGGCTCATCGCCAACCGCTTCATCTCCGAAGAGCTTCTTGAGACCTTCGACACGAAAGACAAGTTCTACGCCCTCTGCGAGCAGTACGGCATGGACTATCCCAAGACCGTCGTCGCCTCTCCCGAGGAGCGCGAGAGCGTCGTCGACCACCTTCCGTTCGACTTTCCCATCGTCGTCAAGCCCGAAAATTCCAATGCGCTCGACTATCTCCGCTGCCATTTTGAGGGGCAGAAAAAGGTCTTCTTCTTCGACACGCGCGAGCAGTACCTCACGATGGTCCACAGCATGAACCAGTCGGACTACCGCGGCAAGCTCATTTTGCAGGAGTTTATCCCCGGCGGCGACGACGCGATGCGCGTGCTCAACAGCTATTCGGACCTTGACGGCCATGTGCGCGCGATGTGCCTCGGCCAGCCGGTGCTCGAATACTACGACCCCAAGTCCGTCGGCAACTATGCCGCCATCATCTCGCGCGGCGATCAGGCGTTGTACGACAGGATGCAGGAATTTCTCGAAAAGCTCGGCTACGTCGGTTTTTCGAACATCGACATGAAGTACGATTCCCGCACGGGCCGCTACGTGCTCTTCGAGATCAACCCGCGCCTTGGCCGCAGCAGCTATTTCTGCCGTGCCGCGGGGCTGAACATGATGAAACTCCTGACTGACGATGTCGTCTACGGCAAGCGCGAGGACTGCGTCTACAACCACACCGTCGCCCTCTGGCAGAACGTGCCGACCGGCATTCTGCGCCGCTATGTCAAGGATCAGGAGCTCTCCGACGAGCTCAAGCAGTTCAAGGGCACGCACACGCTCTTCTGCAAGGGCGATCTGCCGCTCTCTCGACTCTATCGCCTGCTGCGCTACTACGCCGCGCAGTACCACAACTTCCGCGACTACTACTTCGATAAAAAGTAATCTCTGATAGCAAAAAGGAACGGCTCGCGCCGTTCCTTTTTGCTTACCAGAATTTTTTCTTTTTGCACACCCACAGGCTCAGCACCACCACGGCGATGCTCACAAGGATGATCGCGGGATAGCCGTACTTCCAGTGCAGCTCCGGCATGCCGGAAAAGTTCATGCCGTACCAGCCGACAAGCAGTGTCAGCGGCAGGAAGATCGTCGTCACGATGGTCAATATCTGCATGATGCGGTTCTGACGGATGTCGATTTCCGACTGGAACAGCGACTGGATCTGCGTGCAGTATTCGCGTAGCAGCTGCGATTCCTCGCGCAGGCGGATGACGCGCTCTTCAAATAATCGGAACAGTCCGCACTCCTCATCCGAAAAGTAGCCGTTCTCATTTTCCCGCAGCTCGCACGCCACGTCGTCGAGCTGGGAGTAGTAGCGGTACCAGGCCATCGTCTCCTTGCGTAGCTCGCTCATCGGGGTGCTGAATTCCTCCAGCTCGCCCGCGAGCACGCGTTCCTCCAGCGCCGTCGTGCGGTCTTCGATCTCCTCGAGGCGGTGCAAATCTTTGGCGATCAGCAGCTCGAAGAAGTCGTAGAGAAATCGTCCGACGCTGTTTTCTGTCAGACGTTTTTCCTTAACGATGCGTTTCAAATAAGGCTCGACCATCTCTCCGTCGTCCACCAGCACCACGCGGTCCTTCGTCACGAGATAGCCGCAGCAAAGGCGCGTGCCGTCCCTGCGGCCGCGCGGCAGTGCGAGCGTTCCGCTCAGACAGTTGGAGCGCACCTCCGCCTTGCAGACGTGCGCGTCCCGCGCGCTCGGCGTATGGTGCAGCACCGCTTCGAGTCCCGGCAGCGCCGTTTCGTGCGCCAACTCGTCCGAATTCAGCAGCACCACCGCCGCGCCGCTCTCCGGCGCGCGGTCCAGCGGCGTCAGCGTCTTGCCGATCGCATACCATTTCATACCCGTTCCCCCAATGTGCTTCTTTTTCTCCCCCATTGTAGCAGAATATGAAAAAAGTACAACGCCCCGCCAGAACTTTTTCCCGCAGCGCAATATTTTATGATAAAATTTGTAAAAGCGTGAACTTTTTTGTTATCTTTTGCGTCTATATGGTTGGAAGATGGAACACCCCACACACAAAAGGAGGAAATTTGGATGAAACGAAAATCTCTTCGCACGCTTGTTTGCGCGCTCCTCGCATCTCTTGCGCTCACGACCTTTGCCTTTGCCGACAACGGGCCGAAGCCCCAACTCATCGTGCGCGTCAAAAACGCGCCGCAGGAGCCCTACTATCTCGACCTGCTCGCCAAGGGTGATTGGGGCGCGGAAGATGGAAACAGTATCGACGGCATCGACTGGAACTACGACGGCAAAGAGGATACGCTCGACCCCGACCTCTTAGCACTTCTGCGCGACAATGTTCCCGCCGGTTGGCACGCCTGCGTGGCGCAGGGCACGACCGGCGCACCAATCTACGGTGAGCTATACTCAGAGAACACAGACGCCTCTGGCAATGCACTGCACTGGTTCGGCTACGTCGGTGTGCCGAGCACCTACCGCATCATCCTCGTCACCGAATCCGGCAAGGTCTGGGTCTCCGATATACTCAATCGCCGCGTTCTGCAATCGTCCGTCACGGTCAACTGGTCGGACGATACGTCGGCAGTCACCGTTTCCGTTCCCTCAACCATCCCCGGCTACTTGCTGCAATTTGTCGCAACGCTCGTGCCGACGTTTCTCATCGAGGGCGCGCTGCTGCTTCTGTTCCGCTATTCGTGGAAGAAAAACTGGGAAGCGTTTTTACTTGTCAACGTTCTGACACAGGGCTTTTTAGCCGTTGCATCTGTATATGTCACCGCACACAGCGGCGTGAGCGCTTGGTATCTCTTTTTCTTCCTGCTTCCGGCGGAACTCATCATTTTGCTTGTCGAGCTGTATCTCTACGCCGGCTGCGGCCTTCTCACCGGCCACAGCAAGGGCCGCGCCGCGGCCTATGCGATCACCGCCAATCTGGCTTCCGCTGTTCTCGGCTATTATCTGGCCGAGCCTGTCTGGCGGCTCGTTGTCTCGATCTTATGATTCTGTTCACATAACGCCAAGGAGGAATTCGCATGACCGACCAAGTCTTTTCTGATCTGCCGCAAACTCCCCCGCCCGAACCGCCCGCCGACGCTCTCGCGCAGAAGGAACCGCCCGAAGCCCTCATACCCGCGCAGGAGATGGCCGACGCGCTCTCCGCGCCCGAGCCGGAGACACCCGATGTGAGCGATTCGCCCTTCTGCCGCGCGATGGGCTTGATCGCCGGCGGCCTCGCCGTCACCGGCGTGACGCTGAATTTCTGGAACCTCGACATGCTGCTGCCGCTGGTCGGCACATTCTGCCTGCTCGTCGGCTTCCGCGCCCTGCGGCGGGTCAACGGCTTCCTGCGCGCGGGCTATGTCTGCGCCTGCCTGCACATGCTGCTCCTTTTTGTTGAGCTTGGGCAGGATGCCGCCGTCCTCCGCGAGACTGCCGCGGCAGACACGGTGTCCACTGCGCTGGCCTTCGGCTCCGCCGCTGTGCAGCTCGTGTTGCTCTTCTGCCTTTGGCAGGGCCTGCTCGATATGCAGCGCGACGCGGGTATGATGGCACCCGCCGCTCCCGCTGCGGGCGCCATGCTGCTCTGGTACATCCTGATCTACACCGCGGCGGCACTGCTCGCCCCACTCCCCCTGCTGCTCGTCGCGCTTGTCGTCTGGTATTTCTACCTGGTTGTCCGCCTCAAAAAGCTCGCAAAGTCGATGGCCGCGCAGGGCTGCGCCATCGAACCTGTCAAGGAGCGCTTCTCGAACCCCAAGCTCGCCGGCTTGCTGCTCGCTGCCCTCGCTGTCGTCATTGCCTGTGGCTTCCTGTTTTTCGGCTCCTACCGCATGGACTGGACGCCCAAAGAGACCGGCACCGACGCACAGGTGATCGAAGCCCATGAAAGGCTCCTCGCCCTCGGCTATCCCGAATCCGAGCTCAACGACCTCTCCGACGAGGACCTTCTCACCTGCCTCCGCGCCGAGCGTGTGCTCGTCAGGGAGTGCACCGGCGGCGGCTACACCAACTACAACGGCAAGTCGCAGACAAATGATGCTTTCCACATGACTGTCGTCGCCGTCGAGCGCCCCTTCGGCAGGCTGTTTCTCTCCTATCATTTCCGCTGGGACGAAGGTACACATTTCTATGGCACAGAGAGCTTTGCCGTAGAGCCAAACTGCGACACCGGCAGCTGGCTTGCCGAAGGATTCTCCGGTCGGGTGTTCTATGACAGTCCGGACGGCACGACCTACACCGCTCCCTACATTGATCCCGGCACAGAACAGGCCAGCCTCAGCAACTGGTACGAAAATTGCTTCCGGCAGCTCTACTGTGCCGACCTCTCTTTCCCCAACAGCGGCACGAACCGGCGCGGCTATATCGCCTGCTCTCTTCATCCCCTCAGCGATAATGTTTCCCGTCTCAACGGACGATTTTATTATGTCCACCAGAGCAGCCGCTTCCAGTACCCCATCCAGACCGCGCGCGAATATCAGGATTTCAACGTCGACAAGCACCGCCGCAGCTACGCGCCGTTCGAGCGCATGCAGGATTATTTCGTCCTTCTCCGGAACGAAGACGGCGTTTGGCGTATTCGTCAATAATCCTGTGTCGCGCAATCAAAGGGGGCATTCTCTTTCGCAAAAGAGAATGCCCCCTTTGGAACCCCAAGAGAAAGGCTTAGATTGGCAGTCTCAGGCTTGCGCAAGTCTCTTGCCTCCGGAATGGAAATGCCTGCGCGCGGAGTTGCCGCGTTTAGTGTTGCTATACGACTTGGTGTGCTTCTATTATCCGCTGTTGCGCAGCCGTTGGCGGCTCTGCCGCCTTACGGATGCGGCACACCCCTTGCGGGTGCCGCTCTGCTGATCTTGTAGGAGTACAAACTAATTTCCGTCTACCGCCAGTGCCAACAATGCGGCGAGCGCAGCAATGCCGCTATTTCGCACGCAGTCTGCCGCCGAGCAAACGTCACTCGCGCCTCACGATAGTAAGGCGCGGTTGCGACCTGTCACGAATCGCAGAGATTCATGGCGAAGCCATGTACACCGCACCTGATTCGGCAAGCGCCGCAGCTCTTCGAGATACAGACTGCCAATGTGCGGGGTCGAGGGGGAAGTCCCCTCGTCCCTTTCTCTTGGGGGGTGTAAGGGGGGATGTTCTCTTTCCTCGGAAAGAGAACATCCCCCCTTGTCGCATCCCCACACGGTGTGGGGCCCCCTCACACCCTACGGTGCGACAATATGAACCCCCGCCGTGTGCGGCTGATACCCCGACCCAAGGCTCGCGTAATACTGCACCGTCACGTCGGCGCTCTTGCCGTCGTCCGCGATCACGGTGTCCAGGACGTCTGCCTTTTCATCCACGCTGACCCAGCCGCGGCGATAGCGCGGCAGCGTGAGTCCCTCCGCGCCTGTGATCTCCGCGATGCGGGATGTGCCGTCCGACTGCTGTTCCAGCCGGTAGCTCACGCCGACCGTCGCCAGAAATGTCTCGTTCCCCTCGATCCCGACAGGGGCGAAGTACGTGCGCTCCGCGCCGTCGCCCTCCGTCCAGTCGGTGAGCGAGGTCTGCTGCGCGCTTCCCTCGCGCGTGACCGTCACCTTACGCTCGCCGCTCTTGCCGGAGACCGTCGCAATGATCGACACGCCGTCGGCTGCAAAGGCGAGGCCGCTGATCTCCTCGCCGCTCGCAAGATCGAGCGCGGCGAGCTTCGTTCCGTTGAGCGCGTAGATGTCGGACCAGTAGGAGTAGACCGCAGTGGAAAGGTCATCTCCTTGCCAGATAAGGTTGTTGCCGGGGAAGGTCTTAAGCAGCGTGCCGTCTATGGCGTTGAACACCACATAGAGGTCGTTTTTCTTCCCCAGACGTCCCGTCACCACAAGGTAGTTACCCACCGTCTCGCTGCCCTCAAAGCCGCTGAGCGACGGGTATTGCCCGGCAAAGTCCCAGCTCTTTTTGCCGAAACTGACCGTCGTGCTGTCCAGCGTCGCCGTGAGCTTTCTCGGCGATACGCAGTACCAGCGATACACCTCGCTCGTCAAAATGAGCTCGCCATCCTGCCAAGCGACAAGGAATTCGCTCTGGGCTATCAGCGCATTGACGCGCGCGGCGAACGCTTCCTCCGATTTGCCCCACTCGCCGTTCTGGCCATCGGTCGGATTCAGATAAATGCCCGCGTTGGCATTTTCCACAACGTGACAGCTGCCGCCGTCATAGGTGTAAAGTCCATAGTAATAGCCGTAATAGCTGCTTCTGCCCTGATATTTGCCCTCGATCAAGTGATACAGCAGCAGCATGTCGCGTCCGTTTTCGCGGCAGAGGAAGTAGACGTCGCCCTCCGCCATGCGCTCGCGCATCAGCTCCTCGCCGTTGTCATCGATGATGCACAGCTCATAGACGCCGAACGTGTTCTTGCATACGATCCGCTCCGCTCTGCCGTCATTGTCGAGGTCGGCGGACATCAGCGTCCTGCTGCCGTCGCTCTCCGATGGATCTGTGCAGCGGATGACTGCGCCGTCGCCGTAACAGTGCAGCTCGCCATTCAGCGTGGAGAATAAAAGCTCGCTCTGATCTAAAAGCCTGTTGACCTCGTCCGCGAATTTCTGTGCCTCGGCGGGCCATGGGTCGGTAGAATCGGGATTTATGCTGAAGCTCACCGAATTCTCCGCCAGCGTGGTCGTCTCGCTTCCGCTGAGCAGAAAGAGCCTATAGGAATACGACGCCTCGCCCTGATACATCGTCGGCTCGTAGCACAGCAGCGCCGTCTTGACGCTGTCGCGATAGAGGAAATAGCTGCTCCAGCCCGCGTGCGCCAGTCCCAGCTCCGCGCTCCAGAGCTCTTCGCCGCTCTGATCGCTCACCCGCAGCCGGTACGGCTCCTGCGTGGAAGTGCCGGTATAGGAGATCACTTCCTCGATCCCGTCGCCGTTCAGGTCAGCGCGGGTCAGCTCGGTCGCGCCGCCGTTCAGACGGACGATCCAGCGGTAAGGATGTGCCCCGCTGTAGGGAAGTCCCCCGCTGCGATAGCCCATCACGAGGTAAAGACTGCCGTCCTTCTGCTGTAATAAGAGCCACTGGTCCATCGCCGTGAGCTCGTCCTGACGCCTGATCTCCGCCATCGGCACTGTCGCATTGACGTCCTCAGCCGTTCTCGTGCCGCGCCAGGCATGGGCGTTTTCTCGGCGCAGCCTCGCAGCGCTCGTGCCGTTCCAATCTTCGCCGCTTCCGCTGCGGAACAGCCAGTCGAAGTTGCTCACGGTCAGGTCGATCTCCTCCCACTCCGAAAAGCGGTAGCTGTATCCTCTCGCCGCCGTCACTGTACCGTACAGAATACCGGTCATGTCCGTGCCAAGTGCGGAGGAAAGCCACAGCTCGGGCGTGGACTTCGTGTTGGCAAAGGTCTTCTCATAGCTGGTTTTCCAGACGGAATCCTCGAAAACGGCCTCGCCGAGCGTATACACCCCCGTTGTCATCCCATAGAGTGCATACGACAGCCGGTCTGCCATATCGATCGGACTTGCCGAATCGCCCTTTAGCACATAGTTTTCCCATTCCGCCTGATTCTCGACGTCCGCATCAAAAGTATCGCCGTCGATGATCAGATAATGGCCCACTACGCTGCCGACAGCATGCACCGTGCCGTCGGCCATCGTGAGGAGGAACCACACCGGCAAGCCGCCGTAAACCGTCTCCGGTTTTTCGATATATGTGCCGCGGCTGCTGTTGATCAGTTCGACTGCCTGTGCCATTTCTTCCGTATCGAGTTTTTTATACTGCCGCGCCTTCCCTTCCGCCGGAACGTAGAGCTCGATCGACGCAACGTCCGCCGCATTCAGCTTCTGCGCCCAGACAAGGCTGCCGCGATCCGACTTCGGATTCGTCAAAAAGCACACGGCCACGATCACGACCGCGAGCACCGCCGCCGCGGCGACCCAAAACGCGGGCTTTTTGTAGTGCAGCGCACTCTTCACACGCGTTTTGATGTTTCCCTCGCCGAACGCCAGCGGGCAGGCCGCGACGGCTCTTTTCGGCGCGGCGCAGGACAATAGCGCCTGCGAATAGTCTGCGCGTGCCGCGCCGTCCAGCCCCTTGACGACTTTTTCATCGCACGCGAGCTCGATGTCGCGGCAGAAGAGGATGTAGGCGAGCCACACCAGCGGGTTGAACCAGTGCAGCGCAAGCACAAGGTAGCCCAGCACCTTCCACCAGTGGTCGCGGCGGGCAAGGTGCGCGCGCTCGTGCGCGATGACATACGCCGCCGTCCCCTCGTCCATGTGCATGGGAAGATAAATGTTCGGCTTCACCACGCCGAAGACAAACGGAGAATCGACGAATTCGCTCTCGTAGATGTTGTCGCGCAGTAAAATGGCCGTTGCGAGCTTTCTTTTCAGCTTTCCCGCGCTCACGAGCGCGTGGACGAGCAGCGCCACCATACCGGCGAGCCAGAGGACGCTGTAGATGTTGAAGTCCACCTGCGCCTGCTGGCGGCTCACGCCGACGGGGACCTCCGCCGCTGAAGGCAGCGTCGGATTCGTGACGATGTCGAGCGTCGCCTGCTCGTAGAGCACCGACTCGCGCGTTTCCGTCACGATCTCCGTCGGGATCGTCTCGGCACTCGGGATGAGCGAGAGCGCGCTCTCGATGGAAAACGGGCAGACGAGCCGCAGTGCGACCACACCCCAGAGAAGCGGCATGACCCACTTCGGCGCTTTTTTGAGGACAACCCGCAGCACGAGCGCCGCCAGAATGAGCCAGCTTGCGCTGATGCTGAGGTTCACGATCTTCAAAAAGACGTCATCCATGATGATTCTCCTTTCGATAAAGGTCGATCATTTTCTGCACCTCGTCAAGCTCTTTGTCGCTCACGTGGCTCGACTTTGTAAACGCGGCGACGAACGCGGGCAGCGAGCCGTCGAAGCGCTTGTCGAGCAGCTCGTCGATCTCGGCGGTCTGCGCCTCGTCCTGTGAGATGAGCGACGTGACGACAGTATTCTCGTTTTTCAGCACCCCGCGCTCAGAGAGCCGCTTGATGACCGTGTAGGTCGTCGTCGGTTTCCAGCCCAGGTGCTCGGCGCAGAGCGCGACCAATTCACGGCTCTTGACCGGCTCGTGTGCCCACAGAATTTGGCAAAAGCGGTATTCGCTCTCAAAAATTTTCGGCGTTTCCATCTTGTTCCCTCTCTAATCCGTTAGAGTATATTTGTACACTAACAGATTAGAGTCCTTCTGTCAAGCCCTTTTGCGCTCAAATTTAGTTAAGTCTTACTTGACAAGCATCTATTCGCTCCTTATAATAATTCATATCGCACAAAAAGCTCCGCGCAGGAGCTTTTTTTATGTTTGGAGAAAGAGAGTGTCATCCCATGTCAAAAAAAGCCAATCCCGCGGCGCTGCTGCCGATCTTAGTGTTCCTTGTCCTGTATCTGGGCCTCGGCCTTGTCTTTGAGTATGTGCTCAAAATCCCGATGGGATTTTATTCCATCCCCATCGTCGTCATCTTCCTCATCGCGCTGCTCGTGGCCTGCTGCCAGAACCGCGCGCTGTCGTTCGACGAAAAGCTCACGCTGATGGGCCGCGGCGTGGGCGATAGGAACATCATCACGATGCTGCTCATCTTCTTAGCCGCCGGTATGTTCGTCGGCGTCGTGGGCCGCTCGAGCGCGGAGAGCGTTGCGTACTTTATGCTCTCGATCATCCCGTCGAAATTCGCCGTGGCGGTGCTGTTCGTCGTAAGCTGCTTTGTCTCCACCGCGATGGGCACGAGCGTCGGCACCATCACGCTCATCGTCCCCATCGCTATCCCCATCGCCGCGGCCAGCGGCTATTCCCTGCCGCTGTGTGTCGCGTCCGTCATGGGCGGGGCGATGTTCGGTGACAATCTGAGCTTCATTTCCGACACGACCATCGCCGCCTGCAACGGCCAGGGCTGTGCGATGAAGGACAAATTCCGCGAGAATTTCCACATTGCCTTCCCCGCCGCGCTCGCGTCGCTCGCGCTCATCCTCGTGTTGACGCTCCGCACCGACGTGACGCCCGCGGAGATTCCACCCTATAACCTCATCCAGATCATCCCCTATGTGCTCGTGCTCATCGGCGGCATCATCGGTATCAATGTCTTTATTGTGCTGCTCATCGGTATCGTATCGGGTGCAGTCATCGCGCTTGCGACCGGCGCGACGGGGCAGACCGGCATCCTCGCGGTCAAGACCCTGCTCGAAAACATGGGCAGCGGCGCGGCCGGGATGTTTGAAACCTCGATGGTCGCGATCTTAGTTTCCGCCATCTGCGCGCTGATCCGTGAGTACGGCGGCTTTGAAGCGCTGCTCGGCTGGATCAGAAAGGCGTTTCGCGGCAAGCGCGGCGGCCAGATCGGCATGGGTCTTCTCGTCGGCGCGATGGACATCGCCACCGCGAACAACACCGTCGCCATCGTTATGGCGAACCCCATCGCCAAGGAAATGAGCGAGGAATACGGCATCACACCGCGCAAGGCCGCGTCGATCCTCGACACGTTCTCCTGCATCTTTCAGGGCATCATCCCCTACGGCGCACAGATGCTCGTCGCGATCTCCGCGGCGCATGAGCTCGGCTATCAGATCTCCGCGTTCGACATCATCCCAAACCTCTTCTACCCCTATCTTCTGGCGGTGAGCTCATTCTTCTTCATCGCGATCGACAGCAAAAAGAAGGCGTGACTGATGGTTGACCATAATCTTCTTCAGCGCAAAAAGCTCTTTCTTTTCGACCTCGACGGTACGCTCTATTTGGGCGACCGGCTCTTTACCGGCGTCCGCGAGCTGCTCACCTGTGTCCGCGCCCGCGGTGGGCAGTACCGCTTTCTGACGAACAACTCCTCGCGCAGCGTGGAGGCCTACGTCGAGAAGTTCACACGCCTCGGCGTCGCGACGGAGGCGGGCGATTTTCTCACCTCGGTCGACGCGCTGATTCACTATCTCCGCGAGCACGGCGGAGAAGACCGACGCTATTACGTCTGCGGTACGGAGTCGATGAAATCCCAGCTCCGCGCGGCGGGCTTTACCGTCGCAGAACGGCGTGAGGACGCGAACGCGCTCCTGATGGGCTTCGACACCGAGCTGACATTTCAAAAGCTGGAGGACGCCTGCATCCTGCTCGGACAGGGCGTCCCCTACCTTTCGACCAATCCCGACTGGGTCTGCCCCACGGCCTACGGCTTCGTGCCCGACTGCGGAAGCGTGTGCGAAATGCTCTGGCGCGCGACCTCCCGCCGCCCCATCGTCATCGGCAAGCCCGAACCACTGATGCCGCAGCTTGCGATGCTCGAGGCGGACGTTTCCGCGCGGGAAACACTGCTCGTGGGCGACCGTATCTACACGGATATCGCCAGCGGCGCGAACGCGGGCATCGACACGCTGCTCGTCCTCTCTGGCGAGACGAAGGAAGAAGACCTCCCCACCGCTGACCCGCAGCCGACATTCGTTCTGCCGGACGTCGCCGCACTGCTGAACATCTTAGAATCTTAAAAAGGAAGACCTATGGCAAACATCATCGAAATCCACGATTTTTCCGATCCCGCGCTCGACATCTACGCGCGCCTGACCGAAAACCAACTGCTCAATCGCGCGGATCCCGACAACGCGCTCTTCGTCGCGGAAAGTCCGCTCGTCATCGGCCGTGCGCTGGATGCGGGCTGTGAGCCGGTGTCGTTTCTGATGGAGCGGCAGCATACGCAGGGCAAGGGGCGCGAAATTCTCGCCCGCTGCTGTCAAGATATTCCGGTTTACACCGCTGATGAATCCGTGCTGACACAGCTCACCGGCTTTCACCTGACGCGCGGCATGCTCTGCGCCATGCGGCGGCCGAAGCTCCAAAGCGTCGAGGACATCTGCCGCGATGCGCGGCGCATCGTCGTGCTCGAAAACGTGATGAATCCGACGAACATCGGCGCGATCTTCCGCTCCGCCGCCGCGCTCGGCATGGACGCGGTGCTGCTCACGACTGCGGGCAGCGATCCGCTCTATCGCCGCGCCTCGCGCGTCAGCATGGGAAATGTGTTCCTCATCCCGTGGACCTACCTGCCCGAAAGCGGCGACTGGACGCAGCCTCTGCGCGATCTCGGCTTCCGCACAGTCGCGATGGCACTGCGCAACGACTCCGTACGGCTCGACGATCCGCGCCTTGCCGCCGAAGAAAAGCTTGCCATCGTCATGGGCACGGAGGGTGACGGGCTCGCATCCTCGACCATCGCGAGCTGCGACTACACGGTCAGGATCCCGATGTACCACGGCGTCGACTCGCTCAATGTCGCCGCAGCGAGCGCCGTGGCGTTCTACGAGCTGGGCCTTCCCCCGCTGAACGAAAAGGAGGACTGACATGCTGAACAATACCGGCTTCGACCTCTGGGCCGACGGCTATGACAAGAGCGTCGGCCTCTCCGACGAGAACGACCGCTACCCCTTTGCGGGCTACCGTGCCATGATGAACGCGCTCTATCAGCGCGTGCTTGCGCAGAGCGGGCGTGATGTGCTGGACATTGGCTTCGGCACAGGCGTTTTGACCTCGCGGCTCTACGAGCAGGGCTGCCAAATCTATGGACAGGATTTTTCCGCGCGCATGATCGAACTGGCGCAGGCAAAAATGCCGGACGCGCGGCTCTATCAGGGCGATTTTTCCAAAGGCCTTGTGCCCGAGCTTTGCGCACGGCAGTACGACGCCATCGTCGCGACATACTCGCTCCACCACCTGACGGACACGCAGAAAATCGACTTTCTGCGCGCACTCCTGCCGCTTTTGAAGCAGGACGGCTGTATTTTCATCGGCGACGTCGCCTTCCGCACCCGTGGCGAGCTCAAAGCGTGCCGAAACGCGGCGGGCAGTGAGTGGGACGAGGATGAAATTTACTTCGTCTATGACGAGCTCCGCCCTCACTTCCCTGCGCTGACGTTTGAATCCTTCTCCCACTGCACCGCGCTTTTGACGCTGCGCCGCTGATTCCCCGGGAAATACGATAAAAAGCCTCTGTATGGTCAACCCATACAGAGGCTTTTCTGTGAAGCATTATTCCTTTTCAGTCGTTCAAATGGTCGAGAATCGCCGCGATCAGCTGCTCCTTGCCCGTGCCCTTTTCGGCAGAGAACGGAATGACGAGCTCATCGTCGCGCAAACTCAGCGTCTCGCGAATTTGGGCAAGATTCGGCTCGATCTCGCGCGCTTTGAGCTTGTCGAGCTTGTTTGCCACGATCACGACGGGACAGCCCGTCTGCACGAAGTAGTCGTGCATCGTCACGTCGTCCGCCGTCGGCTTGTGCCGCGCGTCGACGATCTGCACACCGAGGTGAATGAGTCCCGCAGACTGGAAATAGTTTTCCATCAGCTTGCCCCAGCGGTCGCGCTCGGTCTTGGAGACCTTGGCGTAGCCGTAGCCCGGCAGGTCGACGAGGTAGAGCTTGCCGTCGATCTTAAAGTAGTTGATCTGCGAGGTCTTGCCCGGGGACGCACCCACGCGGGCAAAGTTCTTGCGGTTGACGAGCCGGTTGATGACGGACGATTTGCCGACGTTCGACCGCCCCGCAAACGCGAGCTGCGGCATCCCGTCGCGCACGAACTGCTTTTCTGACGCCGCCGAGAGGATGAATTCGACCTTGTTGAAGTTGATCGCCATGGTTTTCGTTTCCTTTCAGCTCATTTCGCCCGCACGCAGCGCGCTGTGCGCGCTCTCCTGCACGGGAGGAAGATAGCTCTCGTGCGCGGCAGCGGTGCATTTTTCGGGCAGCACCAGCGCCTCGGCAAAGACGGCGTCCACCGTCTCGACTGGCACAAAACGCAGCTTTTCGCGCACCAGCGGGTCGATCTCGTCGAGGTCCTTTTCATTCTCCTTCGGGAGAATGACCGTATGTACGCCCGCGCGCAGCGCGCCCATTGTCTTTTCGCGCAAGCCCCCGATGGCGAGCACACGGCCGCGCAGCGTGATCTCGCCCGTCATGGCGACATCGCGGTGTACCGCCTGCCCCGTCAGCGCGGAGAGCACCGCGGTCGCGATGGCGATGCCGGCGCTGGGTCCGTCCTTGGGGATGGCTCCCTCAGGGAAGTGGATATGGATATCCTTCGTCTTGTAGAAGTCCGGCGCGATGCCGAGCTCCTGCGCCCGCTGGCGCAGGCACGAGAGCGCCGCGCGGCAGCTCTCCTGCATCACGTCGCCCAGGTTGCCCGTGAGCTCGACCTTGCCGCTGCCGTCCATCACGCCGACCTCGACGGGCAGAATTTCACCGCCCACCTCGGTCCATGCAAGGCCGTTCACCACGCCGACAAGGTCCTTTTCGGGAATCTTCTCCTGTGCAGCACGCGGCGCACCGAGGAAGTCCTTGATGTTCTTCTCTGTCACGGTGACTCGCTTTACATCGCTTGTAGCAAGCTGCATTGCCGCCTTGCGGCAGATCTTTCCGAGCTGACGCTCAAGCGAGCGCACGCCGCTCTCGCGCGTGTAGAGCGCGATGGCCGCGCGGATGGCGCTCTCGTCCACGCGCAGGCTCGAGGCCGTCAGCCCGTGGGCCTGACGCTCCTTGGGCAGCAGGTGCCGCTGCGCGATCTGCACCTTTTCCTCGTCCGTGTAGCTGGGGATTTCAATGATCTCCATGCGGTCGAGCAGCGGGCGCGGAATGGTGTCGAGCGTGTTGGCCGTCATGATAAACATCACGCGGCTCAGATCGACGGGAATTTCAAGATAGTGGTCGCGGAAGGCGTAGTTCTGCTCGCTGTCGAGCACTTCTAAAAGCGCCGACGCGGGGTCGCCGCGCCCGTCGCTGCCCATCTTGTCGACCTCGTCGAGCACGAGCAGCGGATTCATCGAGCCGCTGCGGGAGATGGCCTCGATGATGCGGCCGGGCATCGCGCCGATGTAGGTCTTGCGGTGGCCGCGGATATCCGCCTCGTCACGCACGCCGCCGAGCGACAGCCGCGCGACCTTGCGGTTCATCGCCTTGGCGACCGACAGCGCGATCGACGTCTTGCCGACGCCCGGAGGGCCGACGAGACATAAAATCTGCCCCTTCGCCTCGGGGTTGAGCTGGCGCACGGCGATGAACTCTAAAATGCGCTCTTTGACCTTCTGCAAGCCGTAGTGGTCGCGGTCAAGAATCTTGCGCGCGGCGTCTACGCTGGCGCGCTCCTTCGTCTCCTCGCCCCAGGGCATTTCCATGCAGGTGTCGAGATAGTTGCGCAGCACACTCGCCTCGGCGCTGCCGAACGGCTGCTTGGCGAGCTTGTCCACATCTTTCAGCAGCTTGCGCTCCACTTCTTCGCTCAGGTGCGCCTTGCTGATCTTCTCGCGGTACTCGTCGAGTTCTTCGTCCTCCCCGCCCTCACCGATCTCGTTCTGTAAGACCTTGATCTGCTCGCGCAGGACAAAATCCTTCTGAATTTTTCCGACGCGGGAGCGGACCTTGCTTTCAATGTCCTGCTCCATGGCGGTAACTTCGATCTCGCGGCGCAGAATCTCGTTCATGCGCTGCAATCTCGGCAGCGGGCGCAGCTCGTCGAGGATATCCTGTTTGTCCTGATAGCGCAGGTTGAGCTGCTGGGCGATAAAGTCAGCGAGATAGCCGGGATCGTTCGTCGACAAAATGGCGGCGTAGACATCGTCCGGCAATTTCTGCGCGAGCTCGGCATATTCCGTCACGCTGGCGTAGGTCTGGCGCAGCATCGCCTCCGTCCGCTTGCTATGGCGCGAGGTGGCCGGCTCGTCGATGAGCTCGACCTGCGCCTGCAAAAACGGCTCGCGCTGCCACAGCCGCTTGAGGCGGGCGCGGCACGCGCCCTCCGTCATCACGCGCAGCACGCGGTCAGACACGCGCAAGATCTGCGTCACGCGCGCGACCGTGCCGATCTCGTACAGGTCTTTTTCCTCCGGCTGCTCCACGCCGATCTCGCGCTGGGTGACGAGAAAGATCTCCTCCCTGTTTTCCATGGCGCGCTCAAGCGCGTGCACGGAAATTGGACGCTCGAGATCAAAGCTCGTGTTCATGCGAGGGAACACATTGAGCCCGCGCATGGCAATGACCGGAAGATTTTTTGTTACAGGTTCCATGGGGTTTCTCCTTATGAAGCGGAGTCTGCCGGCAGCGACGGCTGCGGTTCCTCCCCTTCTTTCTCTGTGCGGTGGGAAATTTTCGGCTGTTCCGTCCCCTCCACGCAGCCCGGCGTGATGGTCACGCGGTCGATCGTGCGGTCGGACGGGATGTCGTACATCACGTTCATCAGCAGACCCTCCATCACCGCGCGCAGGCCGCGCGCGCCGATCTTGCGCTCGATGGCCTTGTCGGCAATCGCTTCGAGCGCCTTGGGCTCGAACGTGAGCTCGGCGTCGTCGTAAGAAAACAGCTTTTGATACTGCTTGACGAGCGCGTTTTTCGGCTGGGTCAGAATTTTGACAAGGTCGTCGCGCGTCAGCGCGTCGAGCGCCGTGATGACCGGCAGTCTGCCGACCAGCTCGGGGATGATGCCGAACTTCAAGATATCGTGCGGCTGCACCTCGCGTAAAATCTTGCTCTCGTCCACATCGTTCTTGCTCTTGAGTTCTGCGCCGAAGCCCATCGACTTGCGGTCGAGACGGCTCTCGATGATCTTCTCGATGCCCTCGAACGCACCGCCGCAGATGAAGAGGATGTTGTGCGTGTCGATCTGGATGAACTCCTGATGCGGGTGCTTGCGGCCGCCCTGCGGCGGGACGTTGGCAACCGTGCCCTCGACGATTTTCAGCAATGCCTGCTGCACGCCCTCGCCGGAGACGTCGCGCGTGATGGAGGTGTTCTCGCTCTTGCGGGCGATCTTGTCGATCTCGTCGACATAGATGATTCCGCGCTCGGCGAGCTCCACATCGTAATCCGCCGCCTGAAGCAAGCGGAGCAGAATGTTTTCCACATCGTCGCCGACGTAGCCCGCCTCGGTGAGGGTCGTCGCGTCCGCGATGGCGAACGGCACCTTCAGAATGCGGGCGAGCGTCTGGGCAAAGAGCGTCTTGCCGCTGCCGGTGGGGCCGAGGAGCAGGATGTTGCTCTTCTGGAGCTCCACCTCGTCGTCGCCGCCGAAGAAGATGCGTTTATAGTGGTTGTAGACGGACACGGACAGCGCGACCTTGGCCGCCTCCTGCCCGATGATATACTGGTCGAGCACCTCGCGAATTTCGCGCGGCGTGGGGATCGAGTCGGGCGCTTCCAGCTCGTCGTGCGGCTCATAGCCGTCCTCCAGCACGTCCATGCACAGGCGGACGCACTCATCGCAGATGCGCACGCCAGGCCCCTGGATCATGCGGTGCACTTCGTGCTCGCTCTTGCCGCAGAACGAGCAGCGAAGCTCTTTTTTCCTATCTTCACTCATAAGTCAAACTGTCCTTATCTCTTGTAAATGACCTTATCCACAAGGCCGTAGGCCTGCGCCTCACCCGCCGTCATCCAGTGGTCGCGCTCGGAGTCGAGCTTGACCTGCTCGGGCGTCTTGCCGGTGTTCTCGGCCAGGATCTTATTCAAGCGCTGCTTGATGCGCAGGAAGTGCTCCACGTCGCTCTCCATATCCGTGACCTTGCCCTGCGTACCGGCGGAGGGCTGGTGGATCATAATCTCCGCGTTCGGCAGCGCAATGCGCTTGCCCTTGGCGCCGGACGAGAGCAGGAACGCGCCCATGCTGGCGGCGAGGCCGACACAGATGGTGGACACGTCGCACTTGATATACTGCATCGTGTCGTAGATCGCCATGCCGGCCGTCACACTGCCGCCGGGGGAGTTGATATAGAGCTGGATGTCCTTGTCGGGGTCCTTGGCCTCGAGGAATAAAAGCTGCGAAACGATCAGGCTCGCGGTCGCATCGTTGACCTCTTCGCCGAGGAAAATGATGCGGTCTTCCAGAAGGCGGGAGAAAATATCGTAAGAGCGCTCGCCGCGGTTGGTCTGTTCAATGACGTAAGGGACTAAACTCATCTTGGTAACCTCCTTGTTCATACCCTGTTCAAAAAATTGGTATGTACACAATCAACCACAAATGGCAGGCATTTGTGGTTGATCGTCGTTTCTATCTATTATGGCCGCTTTGCCGATTATTCAGCCTTTTCTTCTTCCTTCTTGGCGGACTTTTTGGCAGCGGTCTTCTTGGCGGGCTTTTCCTCGCCTTCAGCGGCTTCGCCCTCGGCTTCCTTCTTGGGAGCCTTCTTCTTTTCGATCTTCGCGCTGTCCACGACGACGCTGATGGCCTTGTCGCGGATGATCTGCGTGCGGACGGACATGGCGTCAAGATACTTCTTGAGCTCGTTGACGTCCATGCTGTACTTCTCAGCAAGGTCGTTGTACTGCTTTTCGACCTCCTCGTCAGTGGCCTCGAGCTTCTCTTCCTTGATGATGGCGTTCACGGCGAGGTCCATGCGCACCTGACGGGTCGCGGGCTCCTTGCCCTCCTCCAGGAACTTGGCCTCATCCATGTTGGTCATCTTGCAGTACTGGTCATAGGGGATGCCCTGAGACTGTAAGCGCTGCTTGAACTCCTCGAGGAAGCGGGCGCACTGCTCATCGATGAGCGCATCGGGGATGTCGCACTCGATGTTCGCGGCGACCTTCTCCATCAGCTCGTTCTCGACGGCATACTTGGCGGACTGCTCGCGCTGCTCGGTGATCTCGCGCTTGATGCTGTCCTTGAGCTCCTTGAGCGTGTCGTACTCGGACACGTCCTTGGCGAAGTCGTCATCAAGCTTGGGAAGCTCCTTGCACTTGATCTCCTTGGCCTTGACGTGGAAGACGACCTTCTTGCCAGCGAGGTCCTTGTGATAATCCTCGGGGAAGGTGATGTCGAGATCCTTCTCGTCGCCTGCCTTCATACCGATGACCTGATCCTCAAAGCCGGGGACGAAGCTGCCGGAGCCGAGCTCGAGCTCGTAATTCTCGCCCTTACCGCCCTCGAACGCTTCGCCGTTGTCGAAGCCCTCGAAGTCGATGACGGCGATGTCGCCCTTCTTGGCCTTGCGGTCGACGGAGACGAGGCGGGCGTTGCGCTCGGCCATCTCATTGAGGCGCTCCTTGACATCGTCGGCGCTGACCTTGATCTCTTCCTTCTCAGCCGTCAGGCCCTTGTACTCGCCGAGCTTGACCTCGGGATACACGGCAACGGTCGCCTTGAAGGTAAAGCCGTTCTCGTCGATCTTGTCGTCCACGATCTCGATCTCGGGATAGCCGACAACATCGAGGCCGCTCTGGCCGATGGCCTGCGTATATGCCTCGGGCAGGGCGATGTCAACGGCATCGCTGTAGAAAACGCCCGCGCCGTAGAGCTTTTCGATCATCTTGCGGGGGGCCTTGCCGGGGCGGAAGCCGGGAATGCTGAGCTTGCCGCGGGCCTTGGCGTAGGCCTTGGCAACGGCGGCTTCAAATTCCTCCGCGCCGACCTCGACGGTCACCGCGACTCTGCTCTTTTCCAGCTTTTCAACATTTTTGACAGTCATGATTTCTTTTTCCTCCGTTTAACATCAGATAATGATGCTTTTGCAAAATGGAATTATACCATAGCTTCCTCAAAATTTCCACCCTTTTTTGCATCATTTTATGTCTTAATTGCAAATTTTTACAGGCTGAAAGGCGACATAATCCGCCGCGATCAGCGCGTATTCGGTTTTTTCGCGCATTCCCTTGAACGCGCGGCGGTGCGTGTAGCCGTGCAGATGCCCGTAATAGCAGCGCTCGACCTCGTATTTGTCGAGAAGCTCGAGCATCTCGGGACACTTGTAGCCCTGATAGATGGGCGGATAGTGCAAAAAGCAGTAGATGGGCTTCCCCTCCGCCGCCTTGAGCGACGCTTCAAGCCGCAGCGCCTCGCGCGCGAGCATCTTGCCCGTGTGCGTGCCCGCGGCGTCCTCTTCATAAAACCAGCCGCGCGTGCCGCAGATGGCGTGGTCGCCGTAGAAAAAGGCGTTGTTATAGAGGATATCAAGCGTTGTGATGTCGTGCTCGGCGAAGAACTTCTTCATCTTCGACGCCGTGCCCCACCAGTAGTCGTGATTGCCCTTTAAGAGAATTTTTCTCCCCGGCAGCGCGTCGATGAACTGAAAATCCGGCAGCGACTGCTCGAGCGACATGCCCCACGAGATATCCCCCGCGATGACGATAACGTCGTCATCGTTCAGCTTGGAAAAATTCTCCTGAATGCGCTCGACATAGTTCGCCCATTTGGGGCCGAACACATCCATTGGCTTGTTCGTACCGAGCGATAAGTGCAGGTCGCCGATTGCGTATAATGCCATCGCGTGCCTCCCTTCCAAAGTCAGATCAAAATGCGTTTTCGATGTAGGCGATGCGCGTTTTGCCCGCGCTATGGCGCACATCGGTGTAGACCTCCGCCACGTCAAAGCGGGCGGGCACATCCAGCTCTCGCTCGCTCAAGTACAAAAGCGCCGCGGCACGCAGCTTTTCCTGCTTTTTCACCGTGACGTACTCGCGCGGCGCACCGTACTGCAAATTTGTGCGCAGCTTCACCTCGACAAACAGCAGCACGCCGTCCTTCTCGGCGATGAGGTCGATCTCGCCGAAGCGGCAGCGCCACTCTCGTTCCACGATGCGGCAGCCGCGCTCGCTCAGATACTTTTCGACCAGCGCCTCGCCCCAGTCGCCGTCCTGCTTCGTGCTCATCGCCGCGCCTCCCACTTTTTGAGGAACGTCATGCGGTGCACAGGGCTCGGGCCGTACTGATCGAGCATCTGGTAGTGGAGCTTTGTGCCGTAGCCCTTGTGCCTGGCGAACTGATACTCGGGATACATCGGGTCGAGCACTTCGACCACATAATGGTCACGGCTGACCTTCGCCAGCACGCTCGCCGCGGCGATGGATAAGCTCGCGCCGTCCCCGCCGACGATGGTCTCGTGCGGCGTGGTGATCTTTGCCGACGCGCCGTGGTCGCGGTTGCCGTCGATGAGCGCATAGTCCGCTGGGATTTGCAGCGCATCGATGGCGAGCTGCATCACCTTCATGCGTGCGCTCAAAATATCCGTTGCGTCGATCTCCTTCTCGTCGACGGACGCGATGGCGTAGGCGACGGCTTTTTCACAGATGACGGGAAACAGCGCCTCGCGCTTTTTCTCCGTCAGCTTTTTGGAATCGTCCAGTCCTTCGATCACGCAGTCTGCCGGCAAGATGACCGCGGCGGCGTACACAGGCCCCATCAGCGGCCCCGCGCCCGCCTCGTCCACGCCGCAGACGGATGAAAAGCCCGCGGCGCGGGCTTTGTCCTCGTAGTGTAGGTTGACGCTCATGTGCGCTCACCCTCCGGCGGGAATTCGAGCGTAAAGCGGCCGAGCTTGCCGCCGCGGAACTCGTCGAGCAGGATACGGCTCATGCGCTCGGTGTCCACCTCGCCGCCGGAGATCAGAAAGCCGCGCTTGCGCCCCGCCTTTTCGAGCAGTGCATAGCCGTCGTCCTCTTCCGAAACGGTGAGCTTGTAGCGCTCCTCGATGGCCTTGGGATAATTTTTGCCGAGGTAATCCATCAGGCGCATGGCGAGCTCTTCGATGTCGATGACCTCGTCGCGGATCGCGCCGGTGAAGGCTAAACGCACGCCGACGCTGCTGTCCTCAAATTTCGGCCACAGGATGCCTGGCGTATCAAGGAGCTCGAGCGTCTTGTCGACCGGCACCCACTGCTTCGTGCGCGTGACGCCGGGGCGGTCCTCCGCCTTGGCGCTCTTGCGGCCGGAGACCTTGTTGATAAACGTCGACTTGCCAACGTTCGGGATGCCGAGTACCATCACGCGCAGCACGCGGCCGATCTGGCCCTTGGCCTCGTAAGAGGCGATCTTATCGTGCAGCAGCGTGCGCACGGCGGAAGAAAACTGCTTCACGCCCCCGCCCTGCTTCGCGTCCGTTTCGATGACGGCGCAGCCGAGCGAGCGGAAATACGCCGCCCATTTTTTCGTCATTTCCGGGTCAGCCTGATCGACGCGGTTCAAAACGATCAAACGGGGCTTGCCCGCTGTCAGCTCGTCCACATCGGGGTTGCGGCTGCTCAGGGGAATGCGTGCATCTAAAATCTCACACACAGCGTCCACATTGCCGAGCTCCGCCGTGATCATACGGCGGGTCTTGGTCATATGTCCCGGGAACCAGCTGAGAGAATCCAACTGCATTTGCTCGTCCCCCTTTACTGCAAAAGGCCGATGCGGCCAAACTCGCGCTGCTCGGTCAGATAGTCGCGTCCCGGGAAGACGAGGAACACCGCCTTGCCGATCAGAAGGCGCGTGTCCACCGTGCCGAGCGAGGAATCGCGGCTGTCGTTCGAATGGTTGCGGTTGTCGCCCATAAGGAACACCTCGCCCTCCGGCACGGTAAGCGGGAACACGGTGCCCTCTTCGCGATAGGTGTAGTCGTTGATGTAGTCCTCGTCCAGAAGCTCGCCGTCCACATAGACCTGACCCAAGTTAAAGTCGATGTCCACGGTCTGGCCCGCGGTGGCGATGACGCGCTTGACGATGGGCTTCGAGTCAAAGGTCTCCTTGCGCGCGATGACGATATCGCCGACCTGATAGTCTCCGCAGAGCAGCGAGTTGACGACGAGAAGCCTGTCGCCGTCCTGCAGCGTCGGGATCATTGACGGGCCGGAAACGCCCATCAGCCGCACAAGAAACGTAAACACCAGCACAACGACCAGCAGCGCCGAGACGAGAGACGAGACCGTCTCATACACGTCGCGTCCGGGGATCTTTTCCACGATCTCCTCCTGCGGCTGCTCGCTGATCTCCATTTTCTGATCAAATTCGTCCATTTCGGTCTCCTAAACCCAGCGCCGCGCAGCGGCGGACTAACAGTCTCCCTCTGCGGCAAAATGCGCCTGATTTTCTAATGTATTATTGTAGCACGCTTTTTGAAAAAGGCAACAAAAAAAGCATGGCGGAAACGCCATGCTTTTTTGTTCTCAAAGAATCTGCCTTACAGCTTCTCGCGGATTTTGGCAGCCTTACCGACGCGGCCGCGCAGGTAATACAGCTTGGCGCGGCGAACATAACCGCTGCGCACGGTCTCGACCTTCTCGATGAGGGGGGAGTGGATGGGGAACACCTTCTCGACGCCGACGCCGTAGGCAAGACGACGAACGGTGAAGGTCTCCTCAAGACCGCCGTGCTTCTTCGCGATGACGATGCCCTCGAAGACCTGGATACGCTCGCGGGAGCCTTCCTTGATCTTGACATGAACGCGGACGGTATCGCCGACGTTGATGACGGGCATTTCCTTTTTCAGCTGCTGGGATTCGAGCTCTTTGATGAGATCCATGGATATTTTCCTCCTATTTATAGGCGTTCTTGACCGCTTTTCTTCGGCGCTGTCGGGACTCTTTCACCCGCGCACGGCAGAGGACCGCCCTTTTCAAGCTATGGTAGCATATCACATTTCCAACGGGAATGCAAGCATTATTTGCAAAAACACGGCAGAAATCAGCGGAAAACGTTCATTTCCGCGTCGTAGACCTCTTTTCGGCGCACGCGAACAAAGTCCGGCGCGATCTCCGGCAGGTGCCGCGCGACCGCCGCGCCGATCAGCGCGGGGTTGAGGCCCGGGTCCTGCGCGGCGACGACCGCATCGGCGAGGATCACGCCCTCCCCTTCCGTCAGCGTGAGCGAGCGGATGAGCGGCGCAATGTTGAGCTCGGTCATGCCCTTGTGCTTCGTGCGCTTTTCGACAAAGATCTCCTCCTGCGTAAAAAACTCGCGGATGCGCTCACACGCGCCCTCGGGCACGCCGTTGTCGTATTCCATTTCGAGCTGCGCGCGCAGGTTGACCATCTCGCGCACGGGGCGCGTCACGCTATAGCAGTCCAGCACGCGAAGGCCCGCGGGCATACCGGTGTTCAGTGCCTCGGCCACACCCTCGCCCGTGCTGTCCTCCACACTTTCAAAGTCCAGAATTTCGCAGTCGCTCGACTGCCCCACGGGCAGCGGCAGCACGATGGACAAAATGGGGTGCGGGTGGAAGCCGTTGGAGTGCTTGATAGAAAGGCCCGCGCGCGGGAACACGCGCTGGAACGTGCGCATCACGTCAAGATGCGAAATGTAGGACGCCTGATGCTCCTTGACAAAAACCAGCCGCAATTTAGACATCGCATTTCCCTCCCACCAGGCAGTTTGCGCCGCAGGCGTTGCAGTGCGTGCGGCAATCCGGCGTCGTCACGCCCTCATAGCTCAGCGCGTGCTCGCGCTTCAGATACCCCGGTGCAACGCCGCAGGAGATCATGCTCCACGGCAGAATTTCATCCTCGCTGCGGCGGCGGTTGGCGTAAAAGTGCGGGTCAAGACCGCACTCCTCAAAGGCCTCCATCCAGCGGTTCAGATCAAAATAGTCCTCCCACGCGCTGAGCGTCTCACCCTTGCGCCACGCGGTCTCGATGACCTTGCCGAGCCGGCGGTCGCCGCAGGAGATGACCGCCTCCATAAAGCTCGTGGGCGAGGGGTGCCAGTTGTACGTGACGGACTTGGTGTTCATCGCCTCGCGCAGGAGCTTGACGCGGCGCTCGTACTCTTCAATGGGGATCTGCGGCTCCCACTGGAAGGCCGTATGCGGCTTTGGCACGAACCACGAGGTCGAAACCGTGATGCGCACGCCGCGCGTCTTGTTGAGTGCGCTTTCTCGCCAGGCGTGCATGACATGGGCCGCGATGTCGGCAATGCCGAGCACGTCCTCGTCCGTCTCGGTCGGAAGGCCGAGCATGAAGTAGAGCTTGACCGCGCTGTATCCGCCCGCAAACGCGCGGCGGCAGGATTCGAGCAGATCTTCCTCCGTCAGATTTTTGTTGATGGCGTCGCGCAGTCTCTGCGTGCCCGCCTCGGGCGCGAATGTGAGGCCCGTTTTTCTGCCCTTTTGCAGCCGCTCCATCAGCGCCATGGAGAAGTTATCCGCACGCAGCGACGGCAGCGCGAGCGTCACATGCCGCTGGGCACAGAAGTCCTCTAAGTCGTCGCACAGCTCGACAAGGTGCGGATAGTCGGACGTCGAGAGCGACGAGAGCGTCATATCCTGATAGCCCGAGTCCTCGACGGCTTCAACGGCGTAGCCGCGCAGCAGCTCCTCCGAGCGGTTGCGCACGGGACGGTAGACATACCCCGCCTGACAGAAGCGGCAGCCGCGAATACAGCCGCGGAACAGTTCGAGCGACACACGGTCCTGCACGATCTCGGTCGAGGGAACGATGGTCTTGGTCGGATAGTAGGCCTTGTCCATGTCCCGCATGATGCGCTTTAGGACGACCTTGGGCGCACCCTCGTTTGCCGTGATGGACTTGACCGTGCCGTCGTCGTTGTAGACAACGTCGTAAAGGCTCGGCACATAGACGCCCGGGATCTGCGCGGCGCACACGAGAAACTCGCGCTTGCTCCAGCCCTCTCGCCGCGCCTGACGGTGCAGTTCAATGAGCTCGACATCCATCTCCTCGCCCTCGCCGATAAGAGCAAGATCGATAAAATCCGCGATGGGTTCGCAGTTGTACATCGCCGTGCCGCCCGCGACAACGAGCGGTGTGAGCGCCGTGCGTTCGCTCGCGTGCAGCGGCACGCCTGCTAAGTCCAGCATGTCGACCATCGCGGGGAACGCCATCTCATAGCCAATGGAAAAGGCGATGATGTCAAAATCCTTGATCGGGTCAAACGATTCGAGCGCGTAGAGCGGGATGTTCGCATTTCGCATCTCCTGCTCCATGTCGCCCCAGGGGGCGAAGCAGCGCTCGCACCACACGCCCTCAATATTGTTCATCACACCGTACAGAATGCGCATGCCGAGGTTCGACATGCCGATCTCATACGTGTCGGGAAAGCAGAAGGCGACGCGCGTGTCGACCTTGCTCTTGTCCTTCATGATCGCGTTGAATTCCCCGCCGACATAGCGTGCGGGCTTCTGCACGCGGGGCAAAATGCGTTCCAATCTCTTATCCACAAAAGTTCTCCTCTGAAGTAAGCAAAAATAAAAAGCCGAAAATGGGCACAAACATCCATTTTCGGCTATTCTACACTTTTATTGCGCGACGCGCAAGTCTCAGTTCTTTGAGCGCGCTTAAAAGCAGTGCCAGTGCGGCAAAAATAACGAGCGTGCCGCCGCGCGTCTGCACATAGAGATACACTACCCCGCCCAGCAGCGCGAGTGAACAGAGAACGCCCGCAAGCGCCGCGACCTCGTCGCCCACGAGCGGGCCAAACAACGTCGAGACCGCAAGATTCAGCGCGTGCGAGCCGTCGAGCGGCGGGATGGGCAGCAGGTTGAACGCGCAGAGCAGAATGTGCGCGCCAGCGAAGACGAAGCCCTCCACCCACACATAGTGCAGCGAAAACCACGCCGTCAGAACGCCGCAGACGAGGTTCATGCCGCAGCCCGCGAGCGTGACGACAAGCTCACGCCCGTAAGAGAGCCTTTGCGCTCCGCGCGCGTGCAGCACCGCGCCAAACGCGCTGAGACGCAGTCCCTCGATGGGCACGTGGAATGCCCGCAGCGCCAGAAGATGCCCGCACTCGTGCAGCGCGGCGGCCAGCAAAATCGAGAGCACGATCGTCAGCGGGCTCACGATGGCCGCGAGCAGAATGAGCAGCCAGAAGCTCCACGAAACGTGGAGCCCGCGTTCAGGGAACCACATAGTAAACGGGGTTCAAATACTCTTCCCCGTCGTGCACCTCAAAGTGGAGGTGCGAGCCCGTGGCGTTGCCGGTCGAGCCAACTTTAGCGATCGCATCGCCCTTTTTGACACTCTGTCCCGCGCTCGCGGTGATGGCGCTACAATGGGCGTAGAGCGTTGAAAATCCGCCCTCGTGGTTGACCGTCACATAGTTGCCGAGGATATTGCTCTCCCCCACCGTGCCGACGGTGCCGTCGGCAAAGCAGGCGACGGAAGCGCCCTCCTCGCCCGCGATGTCCATGCCGTAATGGAAGCACTCACCCGCGCCGTTCGGGTCGTCGCGCCAGCCGAACGGCGATGTCACCGTGCCGGACAGCGGCGTCGTGTATGAAAAGCCTAAAATGCGCTGCTCGCCCACGGCGAGTGCGGGCAGCTCCCGCGCGCTCGTGAGGTCGGAGACGTCCTGCTCCGAGACCGTCATGCCGATCAGATTGCCCGAGACCTCCTGCGCCTTGCTCTCGCCGCCAAACACCGCGACATAGGCCTCCGACAGCGAATCGCCCCAGTCCTGCTCGCCGGATGCCGCACGCCCGACCGCGGAAAACGCCGAGATGAAGTCCGCGTCGCGCACCAGCCACTGCCCCAGCGTCCCGCGCAGCGTGCTTAAGTTCCCCGGCATCAGCAGCTTGAGGCCAATGAGCGCCACAAACAGCGCCCCGCAGACGATGAGCTGCACCCAAAGCCGCGGCACTCCCATCTCCTTGCCGCGAGACACGCGCGATGTGCGCGTCCGCGGCGCAACGCGCTTTCCGCTCCCGCTGTATGTTGTCCACTGCCGCCGCTTCTTCATGCCGCCCGCCTCCCGTCCATTTCTGCCATAGCCTATGTGGACGAGGAGGAAAAAATACCTCCGCCATGTAGCGGAGGTACTTGAGGCCATTTTATTCTTCCATTTTATATGCCGCGTAGACGTTTCTTCTTGTAAAGTCAGTTGCCTTGTCGAACATGGCGTCCGGCAGTTTTGTGACGGCGTCCTCGGCCTTGGCGCTCGCGTCGATGAGACCGTTTTCGCGGCAGTAGGACATTGCGCCGTCGTAAGGGCCGGCCTTGCCGGTCTTTCGCAGCTGGGCGACGCGGCGGGAGATGGCCTCGTCGCGCGGCGCGAGCAGCATCGCGAGCTCGCCGACGGTCATTTTATCGTCGAGGCGCAGCTTGTTGTCCGTGAAGACGATGGCTCGCGTCTTTGCAAGCGCGACGAGCTTTTCAAACAGCGGATCGTCGCGCCCGACGTCCGTAAACGGGCTCTCCTCCATCAGCTCGCCCACGCTGACGACGCGGTAGCCGTACTCCTTCAGCAGTGCGAGCTGCTTGCCCAGCGCGAACGCGACCGGCGTGCGCTTGGCCATGTTGTAGCCGTCCTTCTGGAAGATGATCTGACCGCAGAAGAAGTCCGGGTCCTTTTCGAGCGCCTTGCGCATCGGCTCGACCATCGCGTCGATCTCCGCCTGAAGCGCCGCCTCAGGGTCCTCATGCGTCGAGGGCAGCCAGCCCGCGCCGTCGAACGACGCGGCCATATACTGGTACCCCATGCGCTCGTAGACGTCGTAACTCGTGAAGCCGCCCGCCATCTTGTCGACATAGTGCGGCGGGCGCGCGAGCGTGAGCGTATAGCCGTAGCACTCACGCATCAGCGTGTCGAGGCGCGTCAGGTCCGCGACCGCGGCGTCAAAGCCAGGCAGGTACTCGCGCGCGCCGTAGACAAACGGCTTTTTGCCGAAGATGATGTGGCGGTAGCCGTGGTTTGTGATCTGATGGCCCTCGTCGAGCATGCGGCGGATCAGGCGGTCGTTGTGCACGGCTCCGCCCTTGTCGTCGCAGTGGATATCGGGGTAGTGGTCGAATTTGACGCCGCCCCACGCCGCGCTGCCGAGCTTGCCCGCCTCGTCGGGGTAGTTCTCGCTCGTGTCGCCGATGACGTCGAAGCTGCCCTTTGCGCCGTACTGCGCGAGCGTGTCGAGCAGCACATCCGTCAGTGTTTTGCCTTCAAAGCGGTCGGGCGATGCGGGAAGGCCCATCGGGCCGTCGTCAAACGTCATCGCGCAGATGCGCTCGCCCGTCTTCACGCGCTCGATGCGGCGCGTGTAGCCGACGTAGTGCTTTTCCGCGGGCGTGATGATCTTCTTGACGATCTTCTTTCCCTTTTTGCCGAGTTTAACGATCCATGACATGCCATCCATCCTCCCTGGTGGTAAAGTCCTGCAAGGCGCATTTTACTGTAAAGAGCATTCCATTTACTCGTCTTTTTACGCCTGCGTTTGTCTTCTCTCTTTTGGTCTTCTGGCTTCTCGCTACGCACATTGCGCGGCCACGGCGGCCTTCGACCTGCTTCGCGCCCCGCAGGAGCGCTGCCTTGACGGCGGAAAGCGACAGCTCGTCCGCTTCCAGCACCGTCACGCCGCCGCCGACCTCTTCTGGCACATGTGCGTCGCTGCCCGCAGTGACGGGTTTTTTCCATTTTTGCGCCAGCTCGCGCGCCATGGCGTTGGCGCTTTTGTTCTTGCGGTCGGCACGGCTGTTCCAGATCTCGACGCCGTCAAGCCGGCTCATCACATCGTCGAGCCGATTCGCGTCTGTGCTGTGCTCAAAGGGATGCGCGATGACCGCCAGCCCGCCCTGTGCGTGAATGGCCGTGACCGACTCGGAAAACTTCCTCGTTTCGATGGGTTCTCTCACAAAGAGACCCAGCAGATGCCCGCGCTCGGTCGAAACCTCGGTCGCGGGGATGACGAGAAAATCGTCGAATTCCGGAACCTCGTCCAGCACGCGGTCGTGGTCGCAAATGGCGACACCGTTCAGCCCGCGCTCGCGCGCAAGCGCAACGATCTCGCTCAGGCTCATGCAGCCGTCGAACGACCGCTCAGAATGAATGTGCAGATCGAGCCGCAGCTCCATGATCCTCTCCCCTTTCTCAGCGCTCAAACAGGCTCTTTTTAAGGTAAGCGCGCATGACCTTGCCATCGCCCTTGGCGCTCAAGGCCTCTTTCGCCGTGAAGAAATCGCCGAGACCGCGCAGGCCCTCCTTGACGCGGCCCGCCTTCAGATAGCTCAGTGCAGCGACCGTGTCGTTGAGGAAAAAGCGCATTTTTACACCCGTCCGGTAGTCCTTCGCCGTGTAGGTGACTTGCCCGCCCTGCGCGGCCTGCGCGTAGTGCGCGACGATGGGACTTTGCGCCGCCTCCGTCATCGGGAAGCTGCCCCACACGCGGGGGTTAACCTCTAAAATGCAGTCGCCCTTAAATTCAACCATCGCAAGGCCTGTAAAGTGAAACGACTTGAGAAGTTTGTACGCCTCGTCGATCATTTTTTCATCATAAAAGCTCTCGCAGCAGGTCGACGGCCCGCCCGTGATGGGATACTCACGCACGCGGCGGTGGCACAGCGCGCCGAGCAGCTCGCTCTCGCGGCCGAGCAGCAGGCTCACGCCCGCGCCCGCGCCCGTGATCTTCTGCTGCACGATGGGGCTCGGGTCGTAGCGCTGCATCTTTTCCATGATGGCGTCGAATTCCGCCTCGTTATTCGCCACGGCATAGCGGTCGGCGGCCTTGAGGCCGAACTTCTCCCCGCAGTGCGGCTTGACGACGACAGGATAGCTCTCCGGCGTGCCGTCGTACTCGCGCGGCACAGGAATGCCAAGCTCCAGCGTGCGCTGATGCACGCTCTCCTTGTCGTTGAGCGCGTCGAGCGTCTCCTTCGGCGCGATGAGGAAGTTCGCCAGCGCGGCAAACTCCTCCCGACGGGCGGCGACGGTGTTGAGCGTCACCGCGCCGACGCAGAAGAGCACCGGATGCTCGTACTCTTTGAGTATGCTCAGCAGTTTTTCGGCGTAATCCGCATCCGCGCACGCGCCGTCGATCCAGCGGAAATCATCACAGGACTTCGACACCGACACTGCGGGTGCGCTCTTGACGTCCGCCCTTGTCTGCGTCACGACCACGCAGTAGCCCGCGCGGTGCAGCGCACGCACCGCCGCGATGGACGAGCGGTATTTTCCGTCCGTCACAAGCGCTGTTTTCATCTTATCATCACCGCCGTTTTTCTTTTGTTCTGCCTGCCATGATACCAAACTCCCCCGCAAATTGCAAGAGCGCGCGATCCATCGCCTGTATTTCATAAAATACAGTTTATCATTGAAAAAAGCGATAAAACGCCTTGCTTTTTTCGTCCTCTCATATTATTCTTTTCAAAGTAGAACGACATTCCGGAGGAAACCCGTCTTATGAACGATATCAGCCTCAAGCAGCTTGAAATTTTTGTCGCCGTTGTGGAATACGGTGGCTTCACCCGTGCAGCGGAGGAGCTGTTCTTCAACCAGTCCACCGTGAGCGCGCACATTTCTCTTTTAGAGCAGGCGCTCGGCAAGGAGCTCTTCGTGCGCTCCAACCGCCGCCATGTTCGCTTGACGAAGGAGGGCGAACAGGTCTACCCCATCGCAAGGCGCATTCTGAATGACTGCGCCGCGCTGCGCACGCTGTTCTCCGACGCGGACAGCGCCCCCGTGGTCGCGCTCGGCGCGTCCACCGTGCCGGGGCAATATCTGGTGCCGGGCTACCTCGCTGCGTTTTTGAAGCGCGAGCCGGAGTTCCGTTATTCCCTGCGTCGCGGCGACAGCGAGCAGGTGCACCGGATGCTTAAATCCGGCCAGATCGTTGTCGGCTTTGTCGGCGCGGTCAGTGAGCCGGAAAATGTGGACTACTTCCCCCTCTACGACGACAGGCTCGTGCTCGCCGCGCCGAACAACGAGCACTACCGCATGCTCAGAGAGCGCGGCGTCTACGGCCGCGAGCTGCTGCTCGAAGAGCCGCTCGTCTCGCGCGAAGAGGGCTCCGGCACGGACACGAGCCTGCAAAACTATCTGCGCACGCTCGGCCTCTCCCACGATATGCTGCATGTCGTGGCGCGCGTGGACGATCCCGAGGCCATCAAGCAGATGGTCTCCGGCGGCGTGGGCGTTGCCGTGCTCTCGGCGCTCGCCGTGGAGCAGGAGGTCCAAAACGGCACGCTGCTCGCCTTCGAGATGGACAAAAGCGCGCTCAAGCGCACGATCTATCTCATCACGCTCAAATCGCAGCAGCTCTCCCGCATGGAGCAAAAGCTCGTCGACTTTTTGAAAAGCCCGCACCGCAGGAAGCGCGCCGAAGCGCAGAACTAAGTCAAAAAAGGCACGGCAAAAGCCGTGCCTTTCATTTTGTCTTTTACTTCTTCAGAAAGCCGAACAGGCCGTGCTTTTCATACGGCTTGCTCGTCATGGAGACGAAGTCATAGCCGGTCTTGGTGATGGCCTCGCGCAGCTTCGCCTCGTCGATGGGCTCTACGCTGATGACGTCCGCTTCGCCCTTGGAGTGGGAGGCGGAGACTTTCTTCACGGAGAACGCGTTGCGGATGGCGTCGTTGATGTGCGATTCGCACATGCCGCACATCATGCCGTCGATCTTCACTTTGGTTTCGTACATGTTAAGATCATTTCCTTTCATACGGCGCAGGAGACGCGGGTGGATAAGTCCCGCGTCTCCTGTGCTATTTAATGCTGCTTACTGTGACAAGTGCCGTGCATAGCGCAGTGTGCACAGTTACAGCCACAGGAGTTTCTTCCCCTCTTTCTCTGCCGGATAAGATAGGTGGAGATAGCAATGATTATGGCAAGCAGGATAGCAGAGACGATGATCGTCGACAGGTTTGCGGTAACCCAGTTCAACATGGAAATCACTCCTTTCGCAGGGTATCGGTGTTAAGGGATCAGTGCTTGTCGCTCAGCTTGGTAGCTTCCTTATAGGGCTTGAAGAGCATGTAGATCATACCGGCGAGGACAACGATGGCCGCGATCAGTCCGATGACGTTCAGGCTGCCGGTGAAGGCGTTGCCGAACTGGTTGATCATCAGGGCAATGAGGTAAGCAAAGCCGCACTGATAGCCGATGGCGAACCACGTCCACTTCGCGTTGTTCATCTCGCGCTTGATCGCGCCGATGGCCGCGAAGCACGGAGCGCACAGCAGGTTGAACACCAGGAAAGAATAGCCGCTGATCTGCGTGAAGGCCGCGCCGATCTCAGCCCAGCCGGCGGGATACAGGATGCCCATGGTGCCGACGATGTTCTCCTTGGCGACAAGGCCGGTGATGGAGGCGACAGCCGCCTGCCAGGTACCCCAGCCGAGAGGCGCAAAGATCCATGCGATGGCATTGCCGATCTTGGCGAGGATGGAGGCGTCGATCTGTTCCTCAGAGAGCATCTGGAACGTGCCGTCCACCCAGCCGAAGTAGGTGGTGAACCACACAACGATGGTGGAAAGCAGGATGATGGTACCGGCCTTCTTAATGAAGGACCAGCCGCGCTCCCACATGCTGCGCAGCACGTTGCCGACGGTCGGCCAGTGGTAGGCGGGCAGCTCCATAACGAAGGGGGCGGGATCGCCGGAGAACATCTTCGTCTTTTTCAGCATAATGCCGGAGATGATGATGGCAGCCATACCGACGAAGTAGGCGGAGGTAGCGACCCATGCGGCACCACCGAAGATCGCGCCGGCGACCATGGCGATGAAGGGCACTTTCGCACCGCAGGGGATGAACGTGGTGGTCATGATCGTCATACGGCGGTCACGCTCGTTTTCAATGGTACGGGAGGCCATGACGCCCGGGATGCCGCAGCCGGTGCCGATGAGCATCGGGATGAAGGACTTGCCGGACAGGCCGAATTTGCGGAAGATACGGTCGAGCACGAAGGCGATACGGGCCATGTAGCCGCAGGCCTCGAGGAAGGCGAGCATCAGGAACAGGACCAGCATCTGCGGCACGAAGCCGAGCACCGCGCCGACACCGGCGACGATACCGTCGAGGATCAGGCCGTTGAGCCAGTCAGCCGTACCGGCAGCGTCAAGCGCATCGCCGATCAGAACGGGGATACCGGGGACCCAAACGCCGTAGTCAGCCGGGTCGGGCTCGTCAAAGCCGTTCTCTTCGAAGTAGCTGACAGCATCCACATAGGTCATCTGGACAACATCGTCCATCTTGTCCGCGCCCTCGGGCAGCGCGTCGTAGTAGGCGGTCATCTCATTGATGGCGAGGGTCTCTTCATCCTCAACATCAACAGTGGCAGTGTCTTCGGTGGGCTGGAAGGCCTTGAGCTCTTCGAGCGCCGCGTCGGCGTCGAAGCTCTCGTCTTCCATGTCGAGGCCGACGAACGCGTCAGCCGCTTCGGTCGCGGCGGTGTAATCGTCACTCGCCTCGCCGTAGGCGGCAGAGCCGATGCCCAGCAGATGCCAGCCGTCGCCGAACAGGCCGTCGTTTGCCCAGTCGGTCGCGGGCGCGCCCACGCCGACCATAGCGACCCAGTACACAAGGAACATCACGACTGCGAAGATGGGCAGGCCCAGCCAGCGGTTGGTGACAACCTTATCGATCTTATCGGAGGTGGAGAGCTTTTCCGTGCTCTTTTTCTTGTAGCAGCCCTTGATGAGCTGTGCGATGTAGATGTAGCGCTCGTTGGTGATGATGCTCTCGGCGTCGTCGTCGAGCTCGGTCTCCGCCGCCTTGATGTCCTCTTCGATGTGGTTCATCGTCTCGGTGGGGATGCTGAGCTTTTCAAGCACCTTGTCGTCGCGCTCAAAGATCTTGATCGCGTACCAGCGCTGCTGCTCTTCCGGCATGGAGTGCACGGCCGCCTCTTCGATGTGGGCGATGGCGTGCTCGACAGGGCCGGAGAAGGTGTGCATCGGGACGGTCTTGGTGCCCTTGGCGGCGCGGATGGCAGCCTCGGCAGCGTCCATGACGCCGTCGCCCTTGAGTGCGGAGATCTCGATGATCTCGCAGCCAAGCTCACGGGAGAGCTCCTTGACGTTGATCTCATCACCGTTCTTGCGGACGATATCCATCATGTTGATGGCGATGACCACGGGAATGCCGAGCTCAGTGAGCTGGGTGGTGAGATACAGGTTACGCTCGAGGTTCGTGCCGTCGATGATGTTCAGGATCGCGTCGGGACGCTCGGTGATGAGGTAGTTACGGGCGACGACTTCCTCCAGCGTGTAGGGGGACAGGGAGTAAATACCGGGAAGGTCCATGATGACCACGTCATCATGCTTCTTGAGCTTACCTTCCTTCTTTTCCACGGTGACGCCGGGCCAGTTACCGACGAACTGGTTCGAACCGGTCAGCGCATTAAACAGCGTCGTCTTACCGCAGTTGGGGTTGCCCGCGAGGGCAATTTTGATCTGCTTTTCCATGTTTCTTACTGCTCCTTCTCGTTAAGTTTCCTTAACTTATGTAGAAATAAATTATTCAACTTCGATCATTTCGGTGTCCGCCTTACGCAGCGACAGCTCGTAGCCGCGCACGGTGACCTCCATCGGGTCGCCCAGGGGAGCTACCTTGCGCACGAACACCTCAGTGCCCTTGGTGATGCCCATATCCATGATACGGCGCTTGACGGGGCCCTCGCCATGGAGCTTGACGACTTTGACGGTCTCGCCGATCTTGACTTCACGCAGTGTTTTCATAATCTCTCTCCTTTTATTTGAAAAATTGCTCAAACCATGATTTTTCTTGCCATTTCTTCACTAATGGCAACGCGGGCTTCCTTGACCTTGACGATCACGTTCCCGCCGAGCGACGACACGATGCTCACCGTGCCCCCGGCCACAAAGCCGAGATCTTCGAGATGCTTTTTGACTTCAGCGCTCCCGCCGACTTTGAGGATGGTATTTTCTTCTCCGGCATTCGCCAGTGTAAGCGGCATCATTATTTATCCCTCCGCATGCTGTTGGTCTGGCACTTTTCTCATCGCGGCGATCCGCAATTCGCCATCTCAAAGTTAGTGCCGTTTAACTTTCGCCCGTTAGTTTAATCTCTTTAACCTATTTTGTCAAGAGGTTTTGTGAACATTTTTTTAATGCTTGCATTTTTGGTTAGAGCATGTTAGCCTATTATCGTACTTTATTGCGAAGTTGGTGAAACCGCACATGAAAATCCAAAAGGCATCTGAAGATTATCTCGAATCCATGCTGATGATGAAAGAACAGCACGGCTATATCCGTTCGGTCGACGTGGCCGACCATCTGGGCGTGACGAAGCCCAGCGTCACCTACGCGACCAAGCGCCTGCGCGAAAACGGATATATCGAGATGGACCGCGACGGCCTCATCACGCTGACAGACCGCGGCATGGCGATCGCAGCAAAGATGCTCGACCGCCACCACACGCTCACAAAATTTCTCATCGCCCTCGGCGTGGATGAAAAGACCGCTGAGGAGGATGCGTGCAAGATCGAGCACGACATCAGCCAGCAGACATACGACGCGATCTGCGAGCACGCAAGGCTGCACCTTTGAATGCAGGATCAATGGCCCCGTACCGAAAAGGTGCGGGGCCGTTTTCTTATATTTATAATATAATTTTGTCGATATCTTCCCTTTTTCTCCCGCCGCGCAGGAACAAATCATCCGGTTTTTCCGTCAAAAAGGAAAAATAAAAAAATTTTACGGTTTCGTGAAGCATTTTGCCGGAAATTGCGTCTATTCAAGTAGAAACACTTTTTCACGAGGAAAGGAGGCGCTGCACGATGGAAGACGCGCAGATCATCGAGCTGTTCTTTGCGCGCTCGGAGGATGCCATCAGCGAGCTGGACATGAAATACGGCAAGCTCTGCCACAAGCTCGCGGACAACATCCTTGCAAGCGCGCAGGATGCGGAGGAGTGCGTGAACGATGCGTACTTAAGCACCTGGAACGCGATCCCGCCGCAGCGTCCGGAATCGCTTCCGGCGTTTGTCGGCACGCTCGTCCGCCGCTGTTCGATCACGCGCTATCGTGCCAACACGGCAATGAAACGAAACAGCCATTACGATATGTGCATGGAGGAGCTTGAAACGTTCCTCGCTTCGCCCCAGCAGGCGATGGAGGAGCACTATGCGGCCAGAGAGCTCGCCGCCGCGATCGAGCGCTTTCTTGACACGCAGAGCAAGGAGAACCGTGTGCTCTTCATGCGCCGCTACTGGTACGCCGACAGCTTTGCCGAGATCGGCAAGCTCCTCGGCATCACCGAGGGCAACGCCCGCCTGCGCCTGACGCGTATGCGCAAGCAGCTCAAGACCTATCTGACCGAGCAGGAGGTGCTGGTATGACACCCGAGCTTTTTTCCGACGCCATGAACGAGATCGGCGCGAAATACGTCGAAGAGGCCCTGACCTACAAGCGCCCCGCACACCGGAGCTTCTGGAGCAAGCTCGCCAAGCGCGCGGCCATGGTCGCTCTGGTCGCTCTGCTCGCGCTCAGCGGCTTTGCCGCCGCCAGTCCCGCCGCGCGGGCCGCTATGATCCACTGGGTGGAAACGTGGACGGGCTCGCAGGTCTCCTATGAATACGCGGGCGACGCCCCCACCGGCGAGCTGCCGTTCTACGCGATCACCGCTCTGCCGGATGGCTACACGCTGGACGAAGATATGAGCTACGAGGACTCCGGCTTCCGCCAGCTCTGCTATCGGAGCGGCGACGACCTCATCCTTTTCAGCTATATCTACATGCAGGACGATTCGTTCAGCTATTACGACATGGGTGAGGACACCCAAATCTCCGAGATCACCGTCAACGGCTGCAAGGGCAAGTTCTTCCTTGCGAGTGATCCGTCGCTGTGGAGCACGCTTGAATGGATCGACGAGGAGAGCAATCTCCACTTCTCACTCGATGCCAGCGGCGATGAAGCCGTCCTGCGCGCTCTGGCCGAGAGCGTGGCGGTCACGAAGAAGACCGTCGACCTTTCCGACGGCGATGAAGACGAGAATATTCTCACCTTTGATGACATAGAGGGGGAAAAGCTCCCCGACGAGGAGGCGAAACCGTGAACGATTATCTTGTGTGGGTGGATACCTCCACTAAAATCGCCTCGTTCCATGAGGTCGAGGCAAGCGACCTGCTGCACTTCGAGCAGTACGAAAACTTTATGAACTACCTTGCCTCCCTTACCGCGCAGGGATACCGCTTCCAGTGAGCGTGACCGTATTTCAAATTGAGAGAAAAATAAAAAGCGAGAGAACAAGAGAGGAGAACCGCCATGATGGAAAATAACCCGACGCCAAGCCCCGAGCCCGTCCCCGAAGCTGCCCCCATCACCGTTCCCGTCCCCGCAGAAAGCGCTGTCACTCCCCCGCCCGCGCCGCCGGTCATCCCCCTGCGCGAGAGGCCAAACGCGCCGCTGCTGCACAAGGGGTTCCAGAACCTCTTCCGCCTCGACATCGCCAATATCGTCATCAATCTTTTGAACAACACCTTTAAGCTCGGCGACAAGATCCCGTCGCTCGGCGTTGTACTGAGTGTGGTGTCGCTCGCGGTCAGCATTCTCACGCTCATCGTACTCTGGAAGCTGAGCGCAGCCGTGCCGCGCTTCCGCAGCGTCGTGTACCTCAACCTTTTTCCGCTGGTTCTGTTTCCCTTTGCCGCGCTTGTCGGTCTTTCCAGCTTGCAGGAGCGGATCGACGAATCCAATTCCACCGGCCTGCTCGTCTTTTTGGTGATTCTGCTGGGACTGCTGCTTGTTCTTTCCGCGCTCTCGGCGTATCACCAGCTCACCGCCTGCGCCGAAGCATTCGACGGCGCGGATGACGAGATGGCCGCCAAATGGCGTTCACTCTGCACCTGGCAGGTCGTGATCATCGGCTGCTTCGGTGCATTCCTTACCCTGCTCCTGCTTTTGGGTCTGTCATCTGCTTCCTTCTTCTACTTCTACAACGGCAGCCTGATCGTCCTGCTGCTGCTCATTCTCGCCATTGCCATCGCTCTGGGTGTGGTCGAGATCATAGAGCTCGTGTACCTCAACCGCAGCGCCAAGCTGTACGAGTAAACGTCAACCATCACAAAACGGAAAGGAGTATGTTATGTCTACCATCAACAAGACTTTTCTGCGCGTCCTGCTTGCCATCGCCTGCTGCATCGCCCTCGCGTTCAGTCTGCTGCCGCAGGCCGAGGCCGCGATGCGTGCCGACGTCGTCACCGGCAAGGTGACGCTCAACGGCCAGGTCATCGACAACAAGAACGCCAAGTACCCCCTGCTGACCTACAGCAACATCACCTACTTTCCCATGACGTATCACTTAAGCCGTTTCATGGGCGTGGAGACCGACTGGAACAATGCCGCCAAGTCGCTCAACATCACCGCCGGCGGCGCGCAGAGCGCTTACATCGCTGAGACCGGCAAGGCGCAGAGCGGCAGTGTCGCCGTCACACCGGCAAGCTACAAGATCAGCGTCAATGGCGCACAGATCAATAACAAGGAAGAAAAGTATCCCATTTTCAATTACAACGGAATCACCTATTTCCCGCTCACATGGGCTTATGCGGTCGACTCTTTCGGCTGGAGCTATCAGTGGGACGCTGAAAACGGTCTGCGTATTGACACGACCACCGCCCCCGCCCGCGTGCCGACCGCTCCGGACACTGGCAACGCCGCGCTCGATAAGGCGCTCACGATCCTCAATAACAGCTACCTCGCGGGCGGCAAATACCGCGGCACGCTCGAAGGCGCCGGCAAAAAGACGAGCTTCGACGCCGCGCTCGACGTCAGCAGCACACCGGATGTCACCACCGTGAAATTTACTGCCGAGCCGTTCCCGTTCTTTGATAACGGTGTCAGTTATTTTGCAAATTACTATGCTGTCAAGGGCGGCTTTGCAAGCAATGAACAGATTGGCATCTCTGGCAACAGCCCGGAACTAGGTGATGTTGGCTATCCGATTCATGCCGAGGTGGATGTATGGGCGGAGAATAGCTACATCGGCAAATGCTTCCTTGACTGCCAGTTCACAGGTGCGCGCAGCAAGCACATCACGGATTTCAAGCGCACCGCCGCTGTGGGCAGTGCGGAAACCTGGATGCTGCATGTCTCCTATGCGGAGGACAGCTTCACAGGCTACACCGCCGAGCTCAGCGTCGACACGGCCAAGAGCGCCGTAACGCAGATCGTGATCCGCACGGCGAACTATACCCTGACGATGACGCCCGTGTAACGGGGTTCCCCTCCCCGCCGCGGCGCAAAAAAGAAGGACTTCACGCAATGCGTGAAGTCCTTCTTTTTATCTCTTTTCAGTTTGCGAGGTACTTCTCGCGTTCGCCTTCCGGCACGAGCGCGCCGCCCGTCGCCCAGACGATGTGCGCGGCATTCTCCCAGTGCGCGCCAAGGCCGCTGCTTTCGAGATAATCCGTCATTTGGGACAGCTCCACCGCACCGGCAAAGCCCGCACAGGCGGACGGCTCGACAAAAAGTCCCTCCATCTCGCGCAGGGCGTGAAGGTCGGCGAACAAACGCTCGTCCGACACCGTGAAACCGCCGCTAACGATCGCCTTGACCGTCTCCCCCACGAAGCCCGAGGGGCAGCTGACGGCGAGGCCGTCCGCCGCGGTGTGGCCCGTCAGGCCAATATCCTGCACGCAGATCGCATTCTGTAAGCCACTGGCGAGGCCGAGCAGCATGCACGGCGCTTCCACCGGCTCAGCGAAGTAGACGTGTGTCGCGTCGCCGAACTCCTGCTTTAAGCCGAAGCAGATACCGCCCGGCGCGCCGCCGACGCCGCAGGGAATGTAAACGAGCAGCGGGTGCTCGTCGTCCACCGTGACGTCCTGCTCGGCGAGCTGCGCCTTGAGCCGCCGCGCGGCCACAGCGTAGCCGAGGAAGAGGTCGACAGAGTTTTCATCGTCGATAAAATAGCTTCTCGGGTCCTCCGCCGCGCGCTCGCGGCCCTTCTGCACGGCGTAGGAGTAGTCCGCGCCGTATTCGAGCACCGTTACACCCTTTGCGCGCAGCAGGTCCTTTTTCCACTGCCGCGCGTCCGCGCTCATGTGGACCGTGACCCTGTAGCCGAGCGCCGCGCCCATGATGCCGATCCTCAGCCCCAGATTGCCCGTCGAACCGACGTGCAGCTCATACTGCGAGAAAAAGTCGCGGAACGCGCGCGTGGCAAACACGCTGTAGTCGTCGCGCGTTTCGACCAACCGGTTCGCAAGCGCTAAGTCCTCCGTGTGCTTGAGCACCGCGTAGCAACCGCCGCGCGCCTTAACGCTGCCCGCGACGGGCAGGTCGCTGTCGCGCTTTAAAAAGAGCTTACCTGCGAGCTGCGCACCTTCATTTTCGTTAAGCCACGCGCGCATGTTTTCAATTTCCGTCAGCGGCGATTCGATGAGGCCGCGATCAGCCGCGGTCTCGGGAAATACCTTTTTGATGAACGGAGCGAAGCGCTCCAGCCGCGCCTCGGCATCGTCGACGTCCGCGCGCGTGAGCGGCAGCGCAGCGAGTGCGGCGTCCGCGCTCCCGAGATTCGGGTTCATCCATGCGCTCTCGTGGCGCAGCTGCAATTCCCTGACAAATTCCTTACTGTTGAGCATTATCTCCTCTCCTGTTCTTCCGTAATGTACTGCTGGGTGCCGCGGTAGATGCGCACCGTGCGCTCGCGATACAGCTCCATGACCGCCCGCGCCAGAAGCTCAGGGTCATGGCGGGCGTAGCCTCCCTGCGCCGAGAGCAGCGGGTATTCCGCCAGCGCGATTCCCAGCGCCGCGATGCGCTCGCGGTCGACGCGCAGCAGCTCCGCGTCCTCTTCACTGTATCGCGCGGCGAGCTCATGCGGGATGGGCGCGTTGTTTGCAAGGCAGAGGTCCACGATCCCCTCCCGCCCGTGACGCTGTAAGGCTTCCAGATGGTCGGCGGCGGTGTAGCCCTCGGTCTCGCCGTCCTGCGTCATGATGTTGCAGATGTAAAACTTCTGCGCGTGCGACGCGCGGATCGCGTCGGCCACGCCGTCGACAAGCAAATTCGGGATCACGCTCGTATAGAGGCTTCCCGGGCCGAGCAGAATGAGGTCGGCCTCTGAAATGGCTTGAAGCGCGTCAGGCAGCGCCTTCGGATGCTCCGGCACGAGCGAAACATGGTGGATGCGGCAGTCCTGCTGCTTTTTCGCGTTGAAGATGTGCGATTCGCCCACAACGCGCGCGCCGTTTTCAAACACGGCCTCAAGCTGTACATCCGCGTTCGTCACCGGCAGCACGCGGCCCGAGATCGCCAATACCTGTCCCATCATGGCGACGGCCTCTTCAAAGCTCCCCGCCATGCCGTTGAGCGCCGCAAGCAGCAGGTTTCCGAACGACTGCCCCTTGAGCTGTCCCTCCGGAAAGCGATAGCCGAGAAGCTGCTCCATCACAGGCTCGGTGTTCGCGAGCGCCTGCATACATTGCCGCACGTCGCCCGGCGGCAGAATACCCATTTCACGGCGCAGCACACCGCTGCCGCCGCCATCGTCCGCCACCGTGACGATGGCCGTTAAGCGGTCTGTATATTTTTTCAATCCCCGCAGCATCGTCGACAGACCCGTGCCGCCGCCGATGGCGGCGATCTTCGGCCCCGCGGCGCAGCGGGAGGACGCACTACTTTCATATACCATAGGGATTTCCCCTTCAAGCGCATATTTTTCTATGGTAAAGGTAGTATAGCAGGCTTTCACGCAAAATGGAAGTGGGCAAGCGATACAAGTTTTTTCATTTTTTGCGCTCAAAATGATAATGTTATACAAAATTCGTATTCTTCTGTCGATTTTTACTGATTCGATGTTTTCACCGCATTGTTGCTTTTATCGCCGCACTGTGGTAGGATACGACAGTAACAATGTCAAAGGAGCACTTTCATGGAACAGCTCACAGCCGCCCAGCAGGCGGCGGAATTGAACAAGAAGAATCTTTTTGCCACCTATAATCACATTGAAGCGGAATTTGTCGAGCCCGACCACGCGATCTTCAAGCTTGAGATCCGCCCCGAGAGCAAGAATCCCTACGGTATCGTGCACGGCGGCGCGATCTACACGATGGCCGACAACGCCACGGGCTACGCCGCCCACACGGACGGACGTTCCTACGTGACGCAGGGCAGCTCGATGCATTTTCTCCGCAACCAGTCAGAGGGCGTCGTGCGCGCGGACGCGAAGGTCCGCCACCGCGGCAGAACGACCTGCCTTGTCAATGTGGACATTTTAGGCGAGGGCGGCAAGCTCCTCGCCACGGGCGAGTTCACCTATTTCTGCATCGATCCCGATATCATGGCACAGAAGGCCGCGCAGCACCGCTGAGGAGGGTTTGACCATGGCATGTGCACTGCTTTACAATTTTAAGGACGCCGCACGGCTGCAAAAGGTCCGCTTCGCGCTCTTCAAGCTCGGTGTGAGCGGGCGCGTCGTCGCGCCGGAGGAGCTTTCGCAGCCGATCGGCTATCTCTGCGATCTTGAGGGCTTCTCCCCTGTCGAGGAAACCGTCGAGGGCGGCTTTTCCGACGAGATGCTCGTGCTCTGCGGTCTTTCCGGTCCGCAGCTCGACGCGCTGCTCTCGTCTCTTCGCCGCAGCCGCGTGGTCGTCGCGCTCAAGGCCGTCGTCACCGAGGACAATGCCGCGTGGAGTTCGCTCCAGCTGCACGACGAGCTCCGTCAGGAACACGAGGCGATGAAGGGTACGCGCCCCAAGGATGCCGAAAAACGCTCCGCGCACCGCAAATAACCCTTGCAACCGTGCAGAGCAAGCGGTATAATAATAAGGCTTCGAATCGAAGCCCTATTCAAGTATCAATAGTATCTGGGTATAGCGAAGTTGGTATCGCGCCTGGTTTGGGAGAATACGCCCAGCCGGATAAAAAACTCAATAACCGGGTGTAGCGCAGTTGGTAGCGCGCCTGCTTTGGAAGTGCCGTGGCGGTATCCGGGACGGGGCAAGGTGAAACGCCGGAAAGCCTTGTGACACCTGCACTTGCGGGATTTTTCCCGATTGCCGAAAGCGGCATAAAAGCCGCTTTGACCACATAAATGACCACAGACAGAAAAATCTTTCAATTGCGCAAGTTTTGTGCTATAATGGTTCAAAATCAAATATCCGGGTATAGCGCAGTTGGTAGCGCGCTTGATTTGGGTTCAAGAGGCCGAGCGTTCGAATCGCTCTACTCGGACCAAAACCCCTCTGAAATCGTTGATTTCAGAGGGATTTTTCTTATTCATTGTCTATTGCGGCGCAGGAGGTGAAGCGTAACTAAGTCGTCTCAGAAGTGTTTTTAAGCGTAAGAGAATGACTATATCCTTGCACGAACGGGAAAAGTTAAGATAAAAGATATAGACAAAAAGGTAGATATTCGAGTAATATATATTAAATGCTGTGCATTTCCATGCGCACATTATTACTATTTGGAGGAACTGTTATGGATAACCAGCTTATGCAATTCGATATTGTTGGATTACATGGTGTACGAGACTATTCTATTCTTTTCGAAGACAACAAAGTTATTATTGTCGGTGAAAATGGTTCGGGTAAGACTACGGTTTTCAAGATAATGTATCACACTTTATCCTGCGATTGGGACTCTTTGCGTACATTTGACTTTGAATGTGTATCTTTACACTTTGGAAATGACAAGGTTGTTCAGATTAGCTCAGATTTATTACAAAGTATCTATGCAATTGATGACATAGATCGTGTGGCTTATTATGTGGATGGACGGCCTCGAAACCGCCGGATACATGTCGACCTGCTCAATAGCGTTATTTCCATTAAGCGAAAAGCAGACGGAAAAAGCAGTGAAGAACTCGACCGACTTTATATGGATAGACCCGTCCCTTATCAATATATAAGAGCTGTACTCGAGACAGATGCTGTTGCACGCCTATATGAAATCACTCGGGAAATTGAACTGAATTTTAATGCTACAATTCTTTATTTGCCAACATACCGTAGAATTGAAGAGCAATTGAAAAATATTTTCCCCAATATGGATAGTGATGATTGGAGCAGAGCACGTAGACACACACGAAGTGATCGAGCTATTGAGTTGGTAGAGTTCGGCATGGCTGATGTAGAGAATGCCGTAAAAGCATGTCAAGAACGATTGAATAATTTTTCGCGTGCACAGCAAAACAAACTCACATTAGGCTATTTGAGCGAAATCATTGATGGAAAATATGAACAGGTAGATATCGAAAACATTAGACAATTAACCGAGCAACAAATTAGCGATATATTGAAACGAATCGAAACCAGTATTTTGTCTAATCAACAAAAAGACGAAATAAGGGGAATCCTTTCTGAAGTCAGAGATACTTTGTTGCCTCCCTCTCGTGTCCGTGAAAAAATTGTATGTCACTATTTTTTGAAACTTATTGATTTTGACAGAGAAATGAGCGATGAAGAGACTTCGTTGTTGAAGTTCGTCGAGAAATGTAATAAGTATTTGGTTAGCAACCACCTGGTCTATGATAACCAAGAATTTACTTGTAAGATATTTAACAAGGTTTCTGGAGAAGTAAATAGCTCTGATGAAATTCATTTTCAGGATCTGTCCTCTGGTGAGAAACAAATCGTGTCGCTGTTTAGCCACCTCAACTTAACTCAGCAAGGTAATCTGTTTGTTTTTATTGACGAACCGGAATTGTCTCTTTCTGTGGACTGGCAGAGAATGTTTTTAGTGGATATACTGGATAGTGCGAGTTGCATTGGCATCGTTGCTACTACTCATTCCCCGTTTATTTTCGAAAACGAGCTCGAACGGTATGTACATGGTATCAACGAGTTTTGTACAAAGGGGTAATCAGCATGACCACAAAAGAACGGCTTGTAAAAGATAGAGAGCAGGCTAATGTGGCATTTTTGAAGCTAAAGCAAAAATACAAACCGCATGACCAGCAGGTCTATCTTATTGTCGAGGGAAAAGACGACATTGCATATTATACCTGTATTTCTGTCCGATATTGCAAATTTGCTAATTCTGAAATTATATGTGCGAATAATAGAGATAATGTTATTCGTGCGTATGATTCTACTGATTGGAATGTTTTTTCTAAAGATAGAGTTTTCTTCTTTGTGGATAGAGATCTCTCGGATATCACTGGAGAACACACCCCGGTTTCGCAAAATGTATATATAACAGACGACTACTCAATCGAAAACTCTTTGTTTAACGAACAACTCTTATTTACTACATTAAAAGTTTTCTGCGGACTTAATGATTTAAACGACGAGGAAATCGAGGTTTTATCTAACCTATATCAAACGGCACAGGCTGCACATGCCCAGGTGTTTCTTCCTATAATGAGTTGGATTTTATGTTGGCGAATGAATAAAGCATCATGCAATCTCAACAATCTGAACAGCGGGAATTTCTTCCGAATTAGTCAAGGCCTGTTTGAATTAAAAGATGAATACCGTGTTGATGGTGCCATAGAATCGGTTATTCACTCTTCTTGCGGAGTACAATACATTCCTATGGATATATCTCGTTTCTCCGAAAAAATAATCAGCCATGGTGGAATCCAAAAATATATTCGCGGTAAGTATGTTCGCGCATTTTTTGTAAAATTTCTCAACTCTATAGTTGAATCTCTTCCAGCAATACTTCCTGGAAGGAGCAAGCCCAGAACGATTGTAACCTTTGGGCAAGGAAACATACTTCAACTACTATGCGGATATATGATAACACCGAATTCTTTGGATGCCTTTTTATCAAAAGCAAGTTCATAGACAGGCTCTACATAACGTCTGATTTTTATCTGATTTTTCTTTCGTTTTGTTTTATACCATTACTTATTCCCGCAATAATAAAATCACCGACAAGGGTGCCGATCACTTAGCACCCTTGTCGGTGGTTCTTTTTATTTACTTTATTTCACCTTTTTCGCTTTCTTCTGGTCTTTCTTCATACCCTTTTCTGGCTCTGGCTGAGAAGCCGTTCCCTCCGCTTTCTGCCGCTTCAGCTCCGCCAGCTCGGTCTTCATTTCAATGATTAGCACCTTGAGTTTCTCCTCGCACTCCTCGCGGGTGTGAGCGTAGACATTGCGGGCGTGCTTTTTGCCGTCGGGCCATTTGGGAGAATAGCGTCCTTCAAAGAGGTGGTCGTTGATCTCGGTAACGCAGCCGGTGCCAGGCCTGCGCTTGCGGCCCATATAGGGCTTGAAGTCGGTTATTCTCGGCTTCTCCGCCGTGGCTGTGGCAGTTTCCTGCCCCAGCTCTGAAAGTCCCTCCTGCGGCGCTGCTTTGCCGATGCCGCGGTCGATGTTGGCGGCGGCTGCCCGCTGCATATCATCGGTAATGTGGGTGTAGATGTCCAGCGTGGTGGCCGCCGACACATGGCCCAGCATGGCGGAGAGAGTTTTCACATCCATACCGTTTTCCAGCGCCAGCGTTGCGAACGTATGACGCAAATCATGGAAGCGCACATGCTTGCATCCTGCGTGCTCCAGAATGAACTGCAACCTGCGCCGTACTACGCCGGGGGTGATGGGGCAGTCCTCCTTCACCGGGGACGGGAACATCCAGCGGGAGTCCACTGTTTTCTTATACTCCTGCAGTACCGCCACCACGGCGGGCGGCAGGACGATCTTGCGGACGGAGTTCTTCGTCTTGGGCGTGCTGATTTGAAGTTGGCCCCGCACATCGTAGACCTGCTTGTTCACATTCAGCACGCCGGTTTTGAAGTTCAGGTCGTCCCATTGCAGCGCCATCAGCTCACCCCGGCGCAGGCCGGTGGCTAAGTCCAGAAGGAAGACTTCGTAGTAGCCCTCGAACTTCGCCTGAATGAGAAACCGCTGCAGTTCCTCCCTCGTCAGTACCTGCATCTCCCGTGCCTTTTTCGGCGGCAGCTTGCAGCCGATGGCCGGGTTCACGCGAATCAGTCCATCCTGCACCGCTTTCTCCAGCGCGGAGCGACAGGTGGCGTGACACATGCGCACCATTCGGTCGGACAGCCCTTCGCCGTATTTGTCGGTGAAGCGCTTCCGGCCGCTTTTCTTGAGTCGGCCATAGAACTGCTGCAGGTCGTTCTGCGTCAGCTTGTTCAGAGGGATGTCCCCAATCTCCGGAATGATATGCAGGCGGATGCGGCTCTCATAGGTCTCCTGCGTGGTGGGGCGAATCTTCGGTTTTGAGTGATTCTCATACCAGTATGTCAGCCAGTCCCCGAAGGGCATCTCAGACCGCACTTTTTCGGGCTTCAGCCCGCCGCATTCCTCCTTGAGTTTTTGGAGCTTCTCAACGCACTCCTTCTTGGTTTTGGCGAGGACATTTTTCGTCTTGGGGTAGCCGTTATCGTCATAGCCGATGACGATGCGCCCTTCCCACCGACCGTCTTTGCGCTGCCTTACCGTTCCGTCTCCGGCTTTTCGCTTTCTTGCCACGGTTTCAACTCCTTTCCGAAGATGTCCTCCATGAAGCCGCCCACGATACCGCAGGCCTGCTTTTGCATATCTGAGGTGACATGGGTGTAGGTGTCCAGCGTGAAGGAGGCGTTGGTGTGGCCCAGGATACCCGACAGGGTTTTGGCATCTACGCCGCTGGTGAGGGCGTGGGTTGCGAAGGTGTGGCGCAGGTCGTGGAAGCGGATACTGGGCAGCCCCGCCCGCCGGAGCAGCGTCTTCATGTGGAGGTAGGCCGAGCCGGGGTTGACAGGATCCTCCGGCTTCACTGGGTCGGGGAATATCCATTGACTGATGGTATCCGCCTTGCGCCGCCGCAGGATGTCCGCCACCGTCTTCGGCAGGAGGATGGTGCGCATTCCCTGATTGGTCTTTGTCTCACCGACGGTATACTCGCCCTTCCGCTGGCTGTGGAGGGTGCGGCACACCTTCAGTGTCCCAGCGTCCCCGTCGAAGTCACTCCATTGCAGACCGCAGATCTCACCGCGGCGCAGGCCGGTCATCAGTTCTGTTTGGAAGAAGTCTCGCCACACCTCGTCCTGTTCCACCACTGCGAGGAAGGCGTCCAGTTCTGCACGGGTGAGAATACACTTTGGTTTATAGTTGGGCTTGGGAGCGGTTGTCCCCTCGGTAGGGTTCCTGGGAATGACGTGCGCCTGCACCGCATCCTTCAGTGCGGCGTGAAGCGCGGAGTGGATGTGGCGGACCATGGAGTCAGAGAGTTGATGATTCATTTCGGGATGCTCGTGGATGCGCCCCTCCGTTTTCAGACGGCGGTACATTCGCTGGATGTCTTGCTGAGAGATGAGGGAGATTTGCTTGTCGCCCAGCTGCGGCTTAATGTAGTATTCGATATAGCCGCGATAGCTTTTGAGGGTACCGGGCCGCACCGTACCCGCCTTGTACTCTGTGAGCCAGCGATCCAGCCACTGGCCCAGCGTCATGCGGCTGTCCTCGGTCAGCTCCACATCGCGGTAGCACTCGATGTTCTGGTGCAGCTTGTCCAGCAGGGCCTTTTGCGTCTTGGCATACACATGACGGAACAGCGGCTCGCCGTTTTCCCGGTGGCCGATGACGATGCGACCCTCCCAGCGTCCGTCGTCACGCCTTCGCACCATGCCGTCGCCGGCCGGTCTTCGTTTTGCCATGTATTTCACTTCCTTTGGATTCATTTTCTTTTTGCAACACAAACAACTACCACACTTTTGCGGAAATAGCTATTGGTTTTCTCAATTCTTTTTCTGCGTTTTGAAGTGCAAATTAGGTGTAAATTGGATCAAAATCGGGGCATGGGGCCGGTAGAGCGTCGGCGAAAACCCTTGAAAACACTGAGGAAACTGGAACTCGGAGCGTTCCACAGGGTACAAACTCCCGAAAGGAGCGTTCCTCTGTCCCCGGTCACAAACCCTTGAAAATGCCCGCACTGCGGGCATTTGTGGGACGGACCGGGGCGTTTACGACCCCGGTCCTTTCTCCTGCTTTTCTTTCGTCGGCGGCAAATCGGTCTGATTTTCAGTCATCCTGCCCGGTCAAGCATCCACGGCGCATCACCCCCTTCCGGGCAGAACACGCTGCGGTAGGCACTGATGTCCGGCACCATGCCATGCTCCAGCATGATCTCACTTTGCAGCAAGCGCACGCACAGCTCCGCATAGACACTTCTCATCCCGTCTCGGCACCGACGGGCAACGATCTTTTGCTCATCGGTCAGATCACCGTAGTGTTCATCGCAGAGGAACAGGCGAAGCTCCTCTTCATCAATGGGGTCGGTATGATTCTTGTTCCACGCCCACCGGATGTAGCGCACCGTGTCGTGTGTGCGACGGAGAACCATCATCGGGTCATGGTCTACAATGTGATTTGCAATCTGCTGCATCATGCACTTTCTTCCTCCTTCTTCTTATTCTGCTGATTCAACTCGGCCAGCCGCTTCTCTGCCCTTGCCCGCTCCATGTCACGCTCCGCCTGCAGGAACTGCCGCTGGTAATTCAGCTCCAGCGCTTCCTGAATGGGACGGATGGTGTAGATGAGACTTCCGTTGCGCATGCGGCCGTCCTTCGTGGTGATGGTGCTGGGCTCAGTGCGGATGAGTCCCTTTTCCTCCAGAGCGGCCACATACTTCCGCACGGTGTTTTCGCTCAGCTGCACCGCCCTGCCGATGGTACGGTAGCTGGGATGGCACTGGTAGGTCCTGCGATCCTCGCAGCGCAGAAGATAATTGTAAACGGCTATCTCGTGAGAAGTGAGACCGAGATTGAAGACTTCGTTTGGGACGAGATAGTAGTGCTTGTTCGGATCCCGTTTGGGCCAGCGCTGGAACATCAGGCATCACCTCCCGTCTGCGCGTCGACCCACCGGCGGAATTTTTCTTTGGGCACCACGATGCGGTTGCCGATCCGCAGCGCGGGAAAGCCCGTCTCGTGCATGAGCTCATAGGCGCTGGAGATGGACACGCCCAGCACCTGCGCCACCGTGTTCGCATTGAGGAACAGCGGCAGCTGGTCATAGTTGGTGAATGTGGATTCTTGCATTGGATTCCTCCTTTATAATTTTTGATGTTTGTTGACGGAAGCTACAACGCAGCCTATAGGCATCACTCCTTTCAGTTCGATTTGAATACAGAGAATTGCTCCCTGCTAAATGCCTTAAAAAAATCCCTCCACTTATCGCGGAGGAAAACATGTTTTGCACACCCTGTTTTAGAAAATTTTTTCTTTGTCTATCGCGGCGTATCTTTTGAGACAGCAAATAGAAGTTCCATACCATCCAACAGCTTCATGAGGGACAATTCTAACATTCCTCTACCTATTGCCGTTCTTCAGCAATTTTTGGGCCTTTTTTCTATTCGATCCACACGCTTAAAAATCGTTTTCATGTTCATGCCGGATATCCTAAAATATACGCCATTCCGTTTCTTTGAATCCCATACATACCATGGACGCAAAAAGGGAGCCGCGCCAATTGGCGCGGCTCCCTGAGTTGAGTGTTCGGTTTTACATTCCCAGCGTCGGTGAGGTGTGCTGCTCCTGCTCCATCAGAAGTTCCAAGCTGTAATCCAAAATTTTCTCCT
>OHAO01000076.1_pt1 | contig 58085 bp, 44 predicted proteins | sample 1577151 | NCBI WGS metagenome assembly OHAO01 (sample SAMEA3541585, study PRJEB24748) | human gut metagenome | biome: human gut; feature: human-associated habitat; material: faeces | place: China | collected 2012 | reverse complement strand
TGGCGCAAATCATAAGCCACCTCCAAAGTCTGCATCAAGCAGGCATCAAAGAGGATAAAGCGCAAATGGACACCGCTCTGCTGAATCGCCGTTGCCAAATCAGGAATATCCGTTTGAGAACCCAGACGTCCGGAAGCATCAACATCCATCCAAGCGTTGCCGGCAGGCCCTACGTCTATGCCAAAACTCCGTTGCCGATAATCTTTGTTCGTTGAGGGCAGCCAGCCATCAGCGTGCGACCACAGCACCAAACCATATTCTTCGGCGGGGCACTTCTCTTTAACCCATTGCAGGACATCTTGCAGCGTTTTAGGATCAGCCGAGTTAGCATCCTTTTCCCATTGGCGCACAAGCAGCGGCGCATCGTATTCCTTTGAAAAGAAATAAATGCGAGGTGCGCGCATATCGTCCACGAACAAGAGAAGCCGATCTTCATCTTTTAAGTATCGGACACCTTCTGCGAGTTCAAGGGAATCTAAGCGATTATAGCCTTTCTTTCCCAAAGAATTTTGTGCTGCTTGATAAACAATGACCGTTCGCCGCCCCGGATTGCTCGCATATTTTCCAAAGCCATTGGGTGGTACGTCCTCTTTCGCGCAACCGGAGAGCGCAATCGTCAAGCAGCAGAGCGCGCTGCAAAGCAATAATCTATTTAGCATTTTGCGTAGTTGATCCATAATTAATAATTACGTATTTATATCCGAAAGCAAAGAAGATCTGACTGAATTGCGCCGTAGCTTGTTGGCGTGCGGCCCTAAGATTGTCGACCGTCAAGCAGCGCGCCATCATCTTTCGATAGGCCAAGGCGTACAATTTATTTTTGTCCTCCGCGCGCCACGTGCCTTTCTCATAAAAAGCCTTCGTTTGCGCCTCATCTATAAAGTTTTTATCTAAGAGTCCGACGGTGGGCAGATACAAAACGGCCGTATCGCCTTTGGCTGTAAACCAATCGTCGGGCGCTTTTTTCATATCAATGCCTAAACGCACCGTACCGGTGTAGATCTGGGCCAACTGTTTGTCGCCAAGCAGCGCTTTTTCGTCAAGTTCGGCCAACTCTTCCGTCCGAATGGCGAGAAACTCCCATTGGCCGATGTCTTTGATCTTGCGAATTTCTTCGGGCGAAACGTCGATTTGCTTGTTGGAACTCACGTGAAGCCCCTCCCCACTCCGCCATTCGTCGCGACACTGGCGCAAACATAGGGCTACAATGACAATGGCCAGCAAGATAAGCCACAAGTATCGAAACTTCACAACGATATAAAATACCACCTTGGCGAGGGCTTTGAGGCGGTAGCTCTTGGTTTGATCTTCCCTTCCTTTCATCGCTCAATCCTGATTAGGCTTTCTACGTTTTGGGGCGTCGGATTTTTGTCGAATCTGATTACGACTTGCGACTCGTCGTAGCCCATTCGATGCAACATAGGCAGCAACACTTGCGCCGCAGAGCGCTCTGCCGACTTCAAAATGTCGGTTTGATCCAAATGTTTAACAATGCTATCTTCGCCTTGCTTGGCAAAGGCGACCACTTCGGCCGATGAATAGCGCGAGCGCGTCAAATCTATATATTGCCTGATGCCTTTTTCGTCGATTTTGGAAGAGGATACGATCACCTTGGGGTTGGGCAGCGTCACGACAATGCCCTTTTCGCTACGCTGAATGCGCGCCGTACTAAAATCAGAGAAATCTATGTAGGCCTTAACCGTCACGTCGATGGGGATAGCGATCTTTCTATCGCCGACGGTAAGCGGCAAGCTGACGGGAACGGAAAGAACCTTGCCCTCCAAACGCCGCGTATCAGCGTGAGTGACCAACTTATGGATCTTGTACTCTGTCGTATACAAGCGCGAACAGCGCACAATTTGGTTGACAATTGTAGCCGTCGTATCTATCTTCACCTTGTTGTTATCCTCGTCTGTTTTTCCTGACTTTCCGCACGCAAAAAGGAAGACGCAGGAGGCTAATATCAAATACTTCATATAGTTCATATCTTGCAAAGATAGCACAAGCCATCGAGTTTTGTCCTTATTCTTGAAATTTATTCTCTGTTTTTACTTGCGCAATGCTGCTTTTGACCGCCCTATGTACTATCGTTTGCGCCTTTTGACTCCGGTTGCTGATGCTTCTCACTCGTAACTGAACGATCCCGGCTGAAGATGTCAGTCCGGCGCACGCATATTTATTGCTTTTCCTATTAACTTACGTTTTCCATCTTTGAAAAACGGAGGCAAACTCTGCGCCAAAAGTGCCCAACATCCTTATTTTTAAGTGCCGAAACCGCATCGCCGAATGGTTTGCTCCCGCCAAACGATCATTTGCTCCCGCCAAACGATAGTTTGCTGCCACCATACGATCGTTTGCTGCCGCCAAACGAAAACGAGATCAAGCCGGAGAACGAGAAAACGCCGCTCTCATCGGCCACGACTGCGAGTTGCGAACCAACCGCGCGGAGTTTGAAGCTACCGAGACTGGCGGAAGGGAAAGTAAGGGAAGAATAAAAATGCGGCGGAAGGTTGTTGCCTCGACAACTTTCCGCCGATATGGGCTTTATTATAATGAAGCGGCCGGCCAAATGCGTCGGCAGCGTTGCTTATTGGTCGTCGTTCTTCACGTAACCTTGATAATGGGGCGGCAGGCCGCGCATGATGACGTCGTAAGCCTGATCCTTTATTGCGAGAATGTCTTCTGCGCTGCGCGAAGTCGGATAAATAGGGTCGTGAATAAGGAGCTGGAGTTTATGATGCCGCACAAAGTTGAAGCCTTTTGTACGGGGGAGGATATCGAACGAGCCATTGATGGTCATCGGCACGATGGGCAACTGCAAATCATCGGCCAACTGAAACGCGCCTTTGCGAAAGACGCCCAAATGGCCGGTGAAGGTGCGCGCGCCTTCGGGGAAAACGACGAGTGAAGTACCACCTTGCAGCGTCTTTCTGGCAAAGTCGATGGTCGCTTTCACCTTTCGCGGACTCGATTTATCGACAAAAATGTGCCGCGCCTTGTAGCAGGCGTAGCCTACAAAGGGCAGGCGGCGCAGGGCCTTTTTCATCATCCACTTAAAGTTGCGGTTGAGATACCCATACACGAGAAAGATATCCATAGCCCCTTGGTGGTTGGCCACAAACACATAGCTCTGGCCTTTAGTCAACTTCTCGCGACCTACAATTTCGACTTGCAGCAACAGCAATCGACAGACGAAGCGCGACCACAAACGAGCCGGATAATAGCCCCAGAAATGAGCGCTGCCTAATACGCTCCCGATACTGGTGATCAGGGCGGTGAGGATGGTAGACAAGATGAAAAGGGGCAAAGCTACCACCAATTGATAACAGCAATAGATGAAGCGAAGCATGAGTTTAATGATGTTTTAATGTAATCAAGTTTATCTCGGGCCAAGCGCCGATGCGGAAAGGCAGAAGTACTTCGCCGACGCCCAAACTTACGTAGAGCGTGCGTCCGCCCTCATAGTAAGGGCCGCCCCATTCGGGATAAAACCATTCAGATGGGGAGAAACTTCCTATTTTCAGCTGCATGCCGTGCGTGTGCCCGGCGAGCATCAGCGGGATGCGGGTCTCCGGCAATACGCGACGGCGCCAATGCGTCGGGTCGTGGGAGAGCAAGATCTGGAAGCAACTATTTTGCAAGCCGCGTTGGGCCCGCGGCAAATCGCCTAAAGCCGGGAAGGGCGGCTTGCCGTCGTTTTCTACGCCAACAATCGCAATGGAATCATTTCCGCGGCGTAGTATGTAATTATCATTGAGAAGCAGTCGCCACCCTATCGCGCGCTGATGATCTTGCAGCAAGCGGACGTTGGCCAAACGCGCCTTTTCGTCGGGCCAGTTGTAGTACGTCATATAATCATGGTTGCCCATAATGCTGACAACTCCGTCGCGAGCGTGCATTTTTCGGAAGATATCCTCAAACTCAAAGAGTTCTTCTGCATGGTAGTTGACCAAGTCGCCCGTAAACACGATTAAGTCGGGCTGCAACGCATTCACGCTGTCGACAATCCGCTCCACGACGACGTGGTGACGACGCAAGGTGCCCACGTGCAGGTCGGAGAGCTGCACAATGCGATACCCATCAAACGCTTGCGGGATGGCTGCCGATGTGTACGTGAAGGGCTTGACCACGATCTGGCGATAACCCAGCGTGAAGCCGTACAACATCGTCAGAAACACGCCCGAACTCACAAACAAGGCGATGCGGCGTATCCACAGTCGATACGACTTGAAGAGCAAGCAGAAGAGCAGCAAAAGCGATAGGATGATTTCCGGCACAGCTACGCACAGCGTGGTCGACAACAAGATAGCTTTAAGCTGATCCGCAGTCATCGAATAACTTTCCTTGATGCTCGCGCCGATAAGCAGGAGCGCAAGCAAGAGGTTGGGGGCGTAAATCCATTTGCGCCAAGACTTTTCGCGCAGCATCAAGCGCTCGATTCCGAAAGGCGGAAGCAAGAGAATCAGCAGTAGGACAGGAAGTATGCGAAGTATCATTTGTATTGTTCTTAAATAGATTATTGCCGGCGCAGCGCTTGTTCCGGCGGTTTGTCGTTAGGAATGCAGCGTTGCCAATCGCCCTTTAGCGAGCATAAGTCACGGCGCGGCCGGGCACGTGCTCATCCGTCATATGCCCTTTATTGTATAAGAGGAAACCATTTACGTAAGTTTTCTCCACAGCCCAATTCATTGTGCGCCCTTCTAAAGGGCTCCAGTTGCATTTGCTTCTTATAATGTTCGGCGTAATGGTCTTTGGACTCTCCGGACGCACAACAACGAGATCGGCATTATAACCTTCGCGCAAATAACCGCGATTTTCGATGCTGAAGATCGATGCCGGACGGTGACACATCAATTCTACGAGGCGCGGAAGGCTTAGTACGCCGCTGTCAACCAATTCGAGCATCGCGATAAGTGAGAACTGGACCATCGGCATCCCCGACGCGGCGCGTGCAGCTCCACCCACCTTATCCTGTATTTGATGCGGCGCGTGGTCCGTGGCGACTGTAGCGACCCGGCCATCGTTCAAGGCCGCGCGCAATGCATCGCGGTCGGCGCGTGTCTTGACAGCAGGATTGCACTTTATACGAGTGCCCAAGCGCTTATAATCTTCGTCGCAGAAAAGCAAGTGCGGGAGGCAGGCCTCCGCAGTAATCTGCCGGCCGGATGGGGCAAAGAACTCCAATTCTGCGGCCGTCGACAAATGCGCTACGTGCAACCGCGTCCCATATTCGTTGGCGAGTTGCACAGCTAAGCGCGTCGACTCCACACAAGCGGCTTCGGAGCGAATAAGTGGGTGATACGAGACGTCAGGATCAGCTCCAAACTTCTCCTTATAAGCTTTCATATTCGCAGAAATGGTTGGCGTGTCCTCACAGTGCGTCACGAGAATCGTCGGACTGTTTGCAAAGACGCGGCGTAAAGTCTCTGCGTCGTCAACCAGCATATTTCCCGTCGAGGCGCCCATAAAAAGTTTCACGCCGGCAATGTTCCGCGTATCCAATTGCGACAGAGTGTCGGCGTTGTCCAATGTAGCGCCAAAGAAGAAGCCATAATTAACGTGGCATTTCGACGCTGCGATCGCTTGCTTTTGTTCGAGCGCCTCCGGCGTCGTAGTGGTCGGCAGCGTGTTGGGCATATCGAGGATCGTAGTCACCCCGCCGGCCGCAGCGGCCAAACTTTCGGTATGGAAATCTGCTTTCGCCGTCAGTCCGGGCTCACGAAAGTGAACGTGTTCGTCGATTACGCCGGGCAGGATATAAGCCCCGTCGAGGTCAACCGTTTCTTGCGGCGGAATAGTTGGTTGCGCATCGCGCCCTTCCAAGATTTGCTCGATGCGGTCGTTATCAATGAGCAGCGCGCCCAAGAATTGGCGGCCCTCATTGACGAGTATAGCGTTTTTAAGTAAGATTCGTCTGTGCATAAGTCTGATCTGATTTCATGTAAGGTAAGACAGCAGCCAAGCTAAGATGGAAAACGAGTGTCGGCAGCCGATGCTGGTCGACCGCCGACGTATTTTTTATGCTTTTCGGGGCTTAATTTTGCCGGTTATGGCTGCCCAGCGCAATCGCATAACGCCAAACAGTGCCTCGCCGAATATACCTCCACTCATTTTGCTTGTACCTTCGCGGCGGTTGACAAAAATTACAGGCACTTCCTTTATCTTAAAGCCCAACTTATATGCCGTAAATTTCATCTCGATCTGAAAAGCGTAGCCCTTGAAGCGGATGGCGTCAAGGTCCACCGTTTCTAAGACGCGACGACGATAACATTTAAAGCCCGCAGTCGTATCTCTCACGGGAATACCTGTGACAAACTGCACATAGCGCGAAGCATAATAACTCATAAGGACGCGCCCCATAGGCCAATTGACCACGTTCACGCCGCTCACATAGCGCGAGCCGACGGCCACATCAAAGCCCTCGTCGGCGCAAGCGTGGTAGAGGCGCGGCAAGTCTTCAGGGTTGTGACTGAAGTCTGCATCCATTTCAAAGACGAAGTCATAGCCGTGCTCCAAAGCCCATTTGAAGCCGCAGATATAAGCCGTACCCAAGCCGAGTTTGCCCTGCCGTTCTACCATAAACAGTCTGTCGGCAAATTCGTCTTGCATCAAGCCGCGTACGATAGAAGCCGTGCCGTCGGGAGAGCCATCGTCGATGATCAGGATGTGAAACGACTTGGGCAGTGCAAAGACCGCGCGGATGATATTTTCAATATTTTCCTTCTCGTTATAAGTGGGGATGATAACAATGCTGTCGCTTTCCTTCATAACCTATGATCTGCTTAGAATATGCGGCGAAGTTAGCTATATTCCTGCAAAATCGTGTCATCAAAACAGAATTTTACACCAAAAAAGAGGTGTTTTTTCATCTTTTTCTCTCGCAATAATGTGCCAATAAAAAGAAAAGCCTTATCTTCGTCCCCACATTTTTTATAAAACAACTTATGAAAAAGATTTTAACCCTTGTCGCAGTGCTCTTACCATTGACGAGCATCGCGCAACAATACAAGGTAACAGGAAAAGTGCCAGTTAAGACTAAAGTTTATCTCTTCCGCACGCCCGAACTCTCTAAGGAACAAGCCGATAGCGTTGTATCCAAGAACGGGACGTTTACATTTAGCGGAACAACGACTAACCCCGAACTGTTCTACGTCGTGAAAAAAGCCGCCAAAGCCGGCCAGCCGGGAACTATGGTTCCTATCGTGACAGACGGCAACGTTACTGTGGATTTTACGACTCAGACCGCGAGCGGAACGCCTGAAAACGATGCACTCAAAGCTGCTTTGACGCAGGTAAAACCGCTCTCCGATCGCTTGAAGGGTGTAGAAAAACAATTTGAAGACTTGGAAAAGTCCGGCAAAGAGCCATCTGAAGCCGAACTGACAAAGCTGTCTGACAGCTACGCCGAAGCACAGGGCGCGATGATTGAGGCTGTGTCGGCAATCTGCAAGAGCAATGTGGACAAAACCTATCCTGCCTATTTCTTGGCCGACTTCTATTCGCTGATAGACAAAGCCACGCTCTACAACTTCTATGATGGCAAGGCTAAATTTATGCAGCCGTTTGTCGTGTCTCACGTTTGCCAACTGATAGAAGGCTGGAAGCGTCGCGAACCCGGTCAGCAGTTTACCGACTTCGACATGGAAGATCCGACCGGAGCAAGCCGCAAACTCTCCGACTATGTTGGTAAGGGCAACTATGTGCTCGTAGATTTCTGGGCTTCATGGTGCGGTCCTTGCCGTCGTGAAATACCTAACGTAAAGGCTCTTTATGATAAGTATCACGCACAAGGTTTCGACGTTGTCGGCGTTTCATTCGACAGCGACAAGGCACCTTGGCTGAATGCCATCAAGAAAATGAACCTGCCCTGGCATAACATTTCCGATCTCAAGGGATGGAAAAGCAAAGCCGCAGCTCTGTATGGCATCAACAGTATCCCATCTACCCTCCTCATAGATCCGCAGGGCAAGATCATAGCTACAGATCTGCACGGTGAAGAATTGGAGACCCAATTGAATACTATTTATGAGAAGAGCGATGTAGCCTCGTTGCCCAACAAATAAGCCGATCAACAGCATCGACAAAACGCAAACAACATAACAAGCCGAGCCGCGGAAGTCTTTTCCGGCTCGGCTTTCGTTTTGCTTTCTCAGCGCCGCATCAACCTTAGCATCGCTCCCGCTCCCCATCGGTTATGGCTAAACGTCCACGCTACTCGTTTGCGCTCACGATAAAAAAGGCTTCATCTCACGATAAAAAAGGCTTACGCTCGTGATGAAAAAGGTTTCACCTCACGAGCGCACACTCCGCCAACTTGTCGGCGAGGGTTGAAAAACCGGTGTAAGGCCTTTAGAGTTACAACTCTTCTTGCATATTTTCCAAAGATTATCAATCAATTATACGTTTACGTCACCAGAGATCAGCAGGATATGTCCTTAAAAGAAAAAGACGAGAAACAGAAAAAGCCCCTTTAGCGAGCGCAGTTGAGGAGCGGAGGAGCAACTGAGCGAGTAGCGCTATGCAAGGCTATATCTAAGCCTGCAAAGACCGAACGAACGAAGCGCTGCACGGGCCTCAAATGCCCATTATTCCCGAACTCATCACGCCATTTTGCGAGCCGGAGTGGCAGGAATCGACTACGGAGGGCGGCAGCTGCGTAAAGGTTTGATCATATTTGCTTTGCACTCTGTTTCGTTTACACTACCTTTGCAAGCAAATTTGACCTCGGCAATGCATCATTTTAGCGGCATACTTTTCATCTTCATCTGGCTCTTGACGACTCCGATTACGGCGTCAGCACAGCAGTCGGCCGATTTTGGAAAGGGCGAAAAGCAAAATGAAATCGGGCCGAAGGCGGATGAAAAAACAAGTGTAGACAGCTTTGTTATCAGCCTTTTGACCTGCACAGCCGGACAAAAGACTTACGAACTTTACGGGCACTCGGCGCTACGCGTGAAAAACGTAAAGACCAACGAAGACTTGGTTTACAACTATGGCGTGTTCTCCTTTTCAAAGCCCAACTTCACGTGGCGTTTTGTGCTGGGACAAACGGATTATACGGTCGGCGTCGTGCCTACCCCCTACTTCATCGCAGAATACGTAGACAACGGGCGGAGCATCAGAGAGCAAGTGCTCGCTTTGCGCCCCGCAGAAGCTGCACGCTTGGTCGAAGCGCTGCGCAAAAACGCGGCTGAGCCCGATTGGACGTATCGCTATAATTTTTTAGGAGACAATTGCGCTTCGCGCTTGGTCGTTATGATCGAACAGGCACTGGATGGACGCCTCGAACTGCCCCCTGAAAAGCAACGCACGACGTTTCGCGACATCATACATAGTTGCGTGACGCCGGAAAACCCTTGGGATCGCTTCGGACAGGACATCATTCTGGGCTGCGCCGTAGATACGCCGCTGACCTCGCGCGCCGAACTGGCCTTTCCTTTTTATACGGAAAGCATTTTGCGCCGTGCGGCCGTTGTCAGAGGCTCGGGTGAGCGCCAAGCCTTGGTTTCGCACGATGGTTATTTGGTGGAAGTAACGCCCAGAGCGACAAAAGCGAAGCCTTTCTTCACACCGCTGAAAGCCGTGTGGCTTCTGCTCTTTTTAGCTTGCGCGGCCGCTTGGGCTGAACACAAGCGGAGATGGAGGCTGCTCGGTCGGTTGCTCGACGATTTCTTGATGCTCGTGACGGGCTTGGCGGGCTGCTTGGTCTTCCTCTTGTTCTTCTTCTCCGAACACCCGGCCGTCGACTCCAATTGGCTGATCGTCTGGCTCAATCCGCTGCCTTTGCTGCTCTTGCCATGGAAGATTTGGCGGGATAGGAAAGGAAGAATCGATTTTTATACCCCCTACGTCGACTTGTTTTTAGTCGTTTACCTCTTGATTTCGGCATTCTTTCAACAATATCCGCCGGAAATTTATATTTTGGCAAGCGTCTTGTTAGTACGCGGCCTGTCATTGTACTCCCTACAGCGCAACGGAAGAAATAAATCTTGCGCCGGACAAAAAAATATATCCCATCAACATGGATAATTCTCGCCACCGCTTCATTGTCTCCTTGCTGGCCGTGCTCACAACGTTGTCGGCCGCTGAGGCAATCCCGACTGCCGGCGCACGCCCCGCACCGAAGTTGGTGGTCAACATATTGGTGGATCGTTTGCGTTCCGACTATCTGAACGCTTTCCTACCCCTCTACGGCGAAGATGGCTTCAAACGCTTGCTCAATCAAGGTTTGGTCTATTCGCAAGCAGAATCGACTGCGTTGCCTACGGATATGGCCACGGCGGCGGCTGACATCGCCACCGGCACGAGCGCTTCCGATCACGGAATCATAGGCCTGCGCCGCTTGGATCGCACTACGCTACGCCCCGTAGGCTGCGTAGACGACAAGAACTTTACCGGTATCAATACCTCGACAGCTTCGAGTCCGCAATACTTGGCCGTATCGACCATCGGCGATGAACTGAAGGCTGCGACGGAGGGTAAAGCGCTCGTTTATGCCATCGCGCCTTTCCGCGAGGCGGCCATTCTGACGGCCGGACACGCGGCTGACGGCGCGGTATGGATCGATGACGCAACGGGACAGTGGTGCTCTACGCAATACTACGGCGCTATGCCCGCTTGGGTCAACGTGCGCAACAGCACGGCGAGTCCGGCGATGCAAATAAAAGGACTGACGTGGAAGCCTTCCTCTCCTTTGGTGGGCAATTTCAGTTATTTCTTGTCGGGCGGTATGAAGCGGCCGTTCTCCCATAAGTTTGTGGGCGACGAACGTTTCCGCTTATACAAGACGAGCGGACTCGTCAATGAGGAAGTGGCGCGGTTGGCGGAGCAATGCCTTTCGGCAACGTCAATCGGCACAGATGCGCTGACGGATTATCTGGCCCTGACGCTCTATGCGGGCAACTTTAATCACCGACCGGCGTCGGCTGCGCCGATGGAATTGCAAGATACTTACGTGCGTTTGGATCAAGCGCTGGCGAAAATCTTGGCGGCAGTGGAGCAAAAGGTGGGACTTGACAACACTTTATTCGTACTGACTTCGACCGGTACGGAAGATGAGGAAAACGAAGATTTAAACAAATACAAGATACCGGGCGGAACGTTTGACGTAAAACGGTCTGTCTCCTTGCTAAATATGTATCTCTCGGCCGTTTATGGGCAGGGACAATACATAGAAAGCTGCTTGGGCACTCAACTTTACTTGGATCGAAAATTGTTGGAGCGCCGACAGCTGAATTTGAGTAACGTTCTTGAACACATTCAGGACTTCCTGCTGCAATTGGAGGGCGTAAAGGATGTGTATACTTCACAACGTCTGCTGCAAGGCGCATGGACGCCGGGCATAAACAAGGTGCGAAATGGGTATAATCCGCGCTTCTCGGGCGACGTTTATATTGAGGTGGCTCCGGGCTGGCGCTACGTGAATGCAGACACGCACGAAAATCAATTGGTGCGCGCTTCGTATGTACCTTTCCCGATTATCTTCTTCGGTTATAGCGTTGCCGCCGGACAAATAGGGACGCCCGTGACGGTAGATTACATCGCACCGACGCTCTCGCAAGCGATGCGCATTCGAGCGCCGAATGCTTGCAAACTGGCTCCGCTGAAAATCAATTAAACTTTTATTCTTCTCCGCTATGCTCGGGTATACATATATATATAATGTGTGGCACGCGGCGAAAACTCAAAATTAGAAATCATATACTACAATGGATATAATACAATTCCTACAAAAACTTTTCGGCAATAAGTCGCAGCGCGATATGAAGCTGATTCAACCCTTTGTCGAAAAGATTAAAGCCGTCTATCCTACGATCGATGAACTGGATGATGACGCTTTGCGCGCAAAGACAAAGGAGTTGCAAGAAAAAGTGCAACACTCGGCCGATGATATTAAAGAGAAAATCAACGAACTGAAAGGAAAGGTCGAAGAAACACCTATCGAAAACCGCGAAACTATTTTCACGCAAATCGATAAGTTGGAGAAAGATGTCCTCGAACGCTTTGAAAAGGCCCTCGATGAGGTGATGCCTGAAGCATTCTCCATAGTGAAATCTACGGCAAGGCGCTTTGCTGAGAACGAAACCATTGCTGTCGAAGCGACAGACTTTGATCGTGATTTGGCAGCCACACACGACTTTGTACAAATCGAAGGCGACAAGGCGATTTATCAAAACCACTGGATGGCCGGCGGCAATGAGGTTACTTGGAATATGGTGCATTATGACGTGCAGCTGTTTGGTGGCGTCGTTTTGCACCAAGGTAAGATTGCGGAAATGGCAACGGGTGAAGGTAAAACGCTGGTGGCTACGCTTCCGGTCTTCCTCAATGCGCTCACTGGTAATGGTGTGCACGTCGTAACGGTCAATGATTACTTGGCAAAGCGTGACTCAGAATGGATGGGACCGCTTTATATGTTCCACGGCTTGAGCGTTGATTGTATTGATAAGCACCAGCCGAACTCAGATGCGCGCCGCAATGCGTACCGCGCTGATATTACTTTCGGAACAAACAACGAATTTGGTTTCGATTACCTTCGTGATAATATGGCGATGAGTCCGACGGATCTCGTACAGCGCGGCCATAATTATGCCATCGTCGATGAGGTGGACTCTGTCTTGATTGATGACGCGCGTACGCCGTTGATTATTTCCGGACCTGTGCCTAAAGGCGACGATCAAATGTATGAGCTCTACCAGCCTTTGATTGAAAAGTTGGTAGGTGTGCAGCGCCAATACGCAACGAAGTTGCTTTCGGAGGCTAAAACGCTTATCGCAACCGGCGAAAAGGACAAAATGGACGAGGGATTCTTGCAATTGTTCCGCAGCCATAAGGCTTTGCCGAAGAACAAGCCACTTATTAAGTTCTTGAGTGAGCCCGGTATTAAAGTTGGCTTGCTGAAGACGGAAGAGATCTATATGGAGAACAACAACAAGCGTATGCCCGAAGCTGTGGAGCCACTTTACTTTGTTGTAGACGAGAAAATGAACTCTGTAGACTTGACCGACAAAGGTAATGCTTGGCTGGCCAAAGAGGTGAACGATGATAAGCTCTTTATTTTACCGGATATAGCTGCAGAAATGTCGGCATTGGAAGCTGACAAGTCGCTCTCAGACGAGGAGCGTATAGAAAAGAAAGACCAACTCTTGTCTGAATATGCCGTGCAAAGCGATCGCGTCCATACGATCCTGCAATTGCTCAAGGCCTACTCCATGTTTAATAATAACGAAGAGTATGTCGTGATGGATGGTCAAGTTAAGATCGTCGACGAGCAGACCGGGCGTATTATGGAAGGCCGCCGCTGGAGCGAAGGATTGCATCAGGCGGTCGAAGCTAAAGAGCACGTGAAGGTGGAAGCTGCAACGCAAACCTTTGCAACCATTACGCTGCAAAACTACTTCCGTATGTATCACAAGCTATCCGGTATGACAGGTACGGCATCAACGGAAGCCGGCGAGTTGTGGAACATTTACAAGCTCGATGTTGTGGAGATTCCGACGAACCGTCCGATTCAACGCAATGATATGAACGATCGCGTTTACCGCACACAACGCGAAAAATATGGAGCTGTGATTGCCGAGATCGAAAAGATGCGTTTGGCAGGCCGTCCGTGTTTGGTGGGTACGTCGAGCGTTGAGATTTCAGAATTACTGGGCCGTATGCTGACGCTTCGCCACATACCTCACAACATTCTGAATGCAAAATTGCACCAGCAGGAGGCGCAAGTCGTAGCCCAAGCCGGACAAAGCAGACTCGGAAAGGTGATGATCACGGACGAAAACGGCAACAGCCATGAAGAAGAGCGTATGCTGGGTGCCGTAACGATTGCCACGAACATGGCAGGTCGCGGTACGGACATCAAACTCAGCGACGAGGTGCGCGAAGCCGGCGGTTTGGCGATTATCGGCACTGAGCGTCACGACAGCCGCCGCGTCGATCGGCAGTTGCGCGGCCGTGCCGGACGCCAGGGAGACCCGGGTTCATCCGTCTTCTTCGTATCTTTGGAAGACCACTTAATGCGTCTCTTCGCCAACGATCGCATTGCCCGCATTATGGACAAGCTTGGCTTCAAGGATGGCGAGATGATCGAGGCCAAGATGATAAACAACAGCATCGAGCGCGCCCAAAAGAAGAAAGAAGAGAACAACTTCGGTATCCGTAAGCGCTTGTTGGAGTATGATGATGTGATGAACAAGCAACGTACGGTCATCTACGAGAAGCGCCACCACGCTTTGATGGGCGAACGTATCGGAATGGATATCTCAAATATGATTTGGGACCGCGTAATAGAAATAATTGAGCACAACGACTACGCTGGTTGCAAGGAGCAGTTCCTCGATATTATGGCGATGGAAGTACCCTTCACGGAGAAAGAGAAGGATACGTTGAAGCGCGAAGAACTCTACGAGCAGTCGTTCCAAGCTGCCCTTGCCAACCTCAAGCGCCGCACAGACCGTATGGCAGATGTTGCCACGCCGGTTATCAAGAAGGTTTACGAAGAGCAAGGCGAGCAGTTTGAAAATATCCTTGTCCCCGTCTCCGATGGCCGTTTGGTCTACAACATTCGCACGAATCTCAAAGAAGCTTACGAAACGAACAGCAAAGCCGTTGTTCGCGACTTCGAAAAGGCTATCTTATTGCACAACATCGACGATGCTTGGAAGGAGAACCTCCGCGCCTTGGACGATTTGAAGAAGAGTGTGCAGAATGCAAGTTACGAGCAGAAAGATCCGCTCTTGGTGTTCAAACTTGAAAGTGTGAAACTCTTCGACGAAATGGTCAACAAGATCAACAACGAAACGGTTTCTACCTTGATGCGCTGCCAAATTCCTGTACAGGAAACGCAAGACGTAAAAGAAGCTGCGCCCGAGCAGCGCACGCAGCAGCAGTATCAGGAAAACAGAGGCGAAGATCCCTTGGCTGACCCCGATCAGCAGGCGGCAGCCAACCAAGATACGCGCCAAACGCCCAAGCAACAGACGCCGATCGTAAAAGAAAAAATGCCGGGACGCAACGATCCGTGTCCCTGCGGCAGTGGTAAAAAATTCAAGAATTGCCACGGCAGAGGCCTTGTCTAAACAGGCCCTTTCATAGTTTTTGAAACCTCCCGCCAACAACAAGGCGGGAGGTTTTTTACGTCTTGAAAAAGCGCAGCAAGCCCTACCGCGATCAGCTTGCCGCGTCGCTTTCTGTCGTCTTGTTTCTTTTATTCCTACACGCCATTCTTTTCCATAAAAGCCTTATTCTTCAAAGAGAAAGATTATTTTTGCATTTGCCGATATGCATACGGAAAATAATTTTAAGCTATTCGAGCAATGAAAGCATTCCTTCTGTCTGGCCTTTGCGCCCTATCCATCGCTTGCAGCCCTCCTCCCAAGAAGGTGGCCGCCAATCGCGCTTTACTCGGCGATCGTCTGGTTAATGAGAAGACGTTTACGGATCAAGTAAATGCCTCTTGCGGTTCGGGGGCGACAAACTGCGTGCTTGAACGACTGACGACAAACTACTATCAGTTATTTTCCCATTCGCCAAAATGGGTGATGCCATTGGATGACATGGCGCATAGCTTATCGCTCAGGACTTATCGAAAGCAGAACATTACGGAAGAGCACATACAAACTTATGCCGTGTTAATGGCCAATAAGTTGGCTGTCGACTCCGTCTTGTGCTATGAATATTACAACAATGCCGATGCGCTTTCCTGCTACGAACAACTCTACTACATCGACATCGGTCAGCGCAAGATTCGGACGGTAATGCTGACTTACGATGAAGAGAGTACGACGGCCGATAGCGCACAAATCTACACCATAGACTTAAAGACCGAGCATTTTCAGCAAGAAATGAACCACGACAATAAACACCCAAAAACCGACAATCGATGAAGAAATATGGCTTACTGAGCGTGCTCCTCCTTTGTCTCACAGCCTGCTCTGTCCCTCGCCAAGCGGAAAAAGCAGCATCGAGAAACGCGATCGTTTGGACAAACCAATTAGTCGAACCGCTCTTAGTCTTTGACAACTCGGTCATATCCTACCGATTGAAACCCAAGTATAGACGCCGCGCCGTCCCCTTTTCTGCGGCTGAAAAGGCATTGCCACTCAAGGGAGATACACATAACTACGACCTGAACAGCCTTGACGGGCGCTATTACACGGTAGCCGAACGCAAAGACAAAAATGGCTACGACTACAAACTCACTGTCTATAACGCAGGTGGCGATAATGACACGGAAATCCTGGTTACGCAGTTGATTTCCTACAAGCAAGGAAAGCCCATCGACGCGTTGCTTTTGGAGTTGAACTTTACCTTTGAAATAGCGTACTCATCACGCTACATCGTCGACAACAAATCGATTCGGATAGATCAATATGCCATTAACGGCCTCCAATGTTCGGAAGATGGAGACATAATAGGCACCAAGGAAGTTCCGGATTCTGTAGTCTGGCGCCTCGTTTATCACATCAAAGACGGGCAATTCATGCCGGCATCTGTGCAGCGAATAAAATGAGCGCCCAATAAAGCTATGCCAAGGGCTGCAACAAAGCCTCTGCGGCAAGCATTCGCTCCACGCAGGTAGGAAGTGTGCCATACGGCGACTTCCTGCCTTTATTTTTATCCCCATTTTTTGCAGCTCTTCTGTTGATAAGGGCACACCTGGTACGCAACGACAGCCACTGCGCCCTCATTTCTGAATGCGTTTCGCTGCTTTCGTTTTCGTTTGGCGGGAGCAAACCATTGTTTGGTGGGAGCAAACTATCGTTTGGTGGGGTCAAACCATCGTTTGGTGGGAGCAAACAATGGCACGAGAAGAAAAGAACAGCAGCATAGCAGCAGTTGTCGTGCAATTTGTTGTCCCTTAGTCGCGATTTATCAAGGTCAGAAAAAAGATTGTGAGAGAAAAGGAAACGAAAACAAGAGGGGCGGCAAAACCATCACGAAAAAGAGCATTGCAGGTAAGCAAGAAGCAAAAAAAATCGGCCACTACGAGCCGAAAATTCGTAGGTAAGGCTTGCGATAGGCAACCTTACACCATTATATATAAGCGGTATGGATCAAAAAAGAGGAGATCAGGGGCGCGACATTGACACGGCGAGAGGGCTTGATCGAACGCCCCGCGCCTTTAGCCGGCGTAAAGCGCAAAAATAGCAGGCGTCTTGCCCAAATCGGGCAGACCCGTTTGGCGCCATTGGCGAAGAGTGCGCGTGCAAATCCACTCTTGTGGCGTCGTAATGCCCGCCGCTATGCAAAAGCGCGTAGTCGGTTGGCAGGCTTGCAAGACATCAGCAAAAAGGCGTGCATTGCGATAAGGCGTTTCTATGAACAACTGCGTGCGGCGCTCGTTGCGCGATTGGCTTTCCAAGTGTTTCAAGTACCGTTGTCGCTCCGCGTCGTCAATGGGCAAGTAGCCGTTGAAAGCAAAGCTTTGCCCGTTGAAGCCTGACGCCATCACGGCCAAAATAATCGACGACGGGCCGACCAATGGTACCACTTTCAAACCTTCGCGTTGAGCCAAGGCTACAATATCAGCACCCGGATCGGCCACGGCCGGACACCCCGCTTCGCTCAATACGCCCATCGGTTTCCCATCGCGAAGCGGCTGAAGATAGCGCTTGAAGGCAGTGGCGTCGGCGTGCTTCCCCATCGGGTAAAACTCGCACGCATCGATGTCAAACGTGCGATCGGCGCGGCGGAGAAACCGGCGAGCGGTGCGAATCTCTTCTACGATAAAATGGCGAATGGAACTTAGCAACGCTATATTGTAAGCGGGCAGCACGCGGTCGCACGGCGTATCGCCCAAAAGCGTCGGGAGCAAATAAAGTGCCGGCTCAAGCGCTTGCAAAGGGGTCTTTGTCTCGTTCATTGGTAGATGGTAACTTAAAATATCAGCGATCGGCCTCTGCCGGAAAGAAGCGGCGCAAGTCATCGAAGCGCTTGCAGCCCTTAAAATAAAAGAGATATAGCAAACTGCCCGACAATTGCTGCGGAATAGTTTGCATGACGGCGCGGCTCAAGTTCTCTTCTCGCTGCGCAGTGAAAGATGGTCGCAAACGTTTAAACTCGCGTCGGGCTTTGACGACGGCGCGTGCGTTGGCAGCGTGGCCCGTCAGCAGATATTTCAACGCTGCGATATAATCCAAGCAGCGGCGGCGGCGCATTACGGGGCGCAAATCGGCGACCGGCAGGTTCTTATAAAGCATCAACAAGTTGTTGCGAAAGTTGAGGAAAGTCTTGCGCGGGTGTTCCATAGCCAAAGTGCCGCCACCCACGTGGTAGACGACGCTTTGCGGAATGCAGACCACTTTTCTTCCGCGCGCATTCAGGCGCCAACAGAGGTCGATCTCTTCCATATGGGCAAAGAAGCGCTCATCAAGGCCTCCGGCCGACAGCCAATCAGCGCGGCGAATCATCAAAGCAGCGCCCGTCGCCCAAAATACGGAACGGACGTCGTCATATTGCCCACCGTCGCGCTCGATCATCGAAAAGACGCGTCCGCGACAAAAAGGATAGCCATAGCGATCCAGATAGCCGCCCGCCGCACCGGCATATTCAAACTCCTCGGGGCAGCGCTGCGCGCGAAGTTTGGGTTGGCAAGCAGCCACTTCGGGGTGCGCGTCCATATAATCCAAGAGCGGACGGAGCCAATCGGGCGTCACTTCGACGTCAGAATTGAGCAGGAGCAAATATTCTGCGTCAATCTGCGCCAAAGCTCTGTTGTAGCCGCCCGTAAATCCGTAGTTGCGGTCCAAGGTCAGGACACGCACGGTGGGAAACTCGTCGCGCAAAAGCTGCAAACTGTCGTCCGTCGAGCCATTGTCGGCTACGATTACTTCGGCTTCAGCACTCGAATGCGCCACTACGGAGGGCAGAAAGCGGCGCAGCATTGCAGCACCGTTCCAATTGAGAATAACGACGGCTATGGGTTTACTAAGATTCATAAAACTGCGATAAAGAAAATCATTGCCGGGCGACAAGCGTGGTCAGAAAAGAGATAAGCATCACAAAACTACAGTGAGCGATTCCTCATCTGCGGTAAAGTTGCCCAAACGTACGCGCTGGATGGTGTTGTCGGCGCTCTGCCCGCCCTCGACGCGGATGTAATTGTCCGTAAATCCGTGTAAGGGGCGCCCTTCTTTGGAATGCTCCCACAAGACGGGGCGCTCCGTGCCGATGAATCGACGGAAGAAAGCCTTACGCTTCTCCTCCGAAAGCGCCAACAAGCGCTTGCTGCGGGCTTGCTTGGTTTGCGCATCCACAACGTGAGGAATCTGAAGCGCCTGCGTGCCGGGGCGCTCGGAATAACTGAACACGTGGAGGCGGGATATATCTATATCTTCAATAAACTTGTAGGCGTCTTCGAAGAACACATCCGTCTCGCCGCGTGTGCCGACAATCACGTCCACACCTATGAAGGCGTCGGGAATTGCTGCGCGCACCTTTTCGATCTTACGACGGAAGAGTTCCGTATCGTAACGCCGCCGCATCAGGCGCAAGACGTCGTCACTACCACTCTGAAGCGGGATATGAAAATGCGGCATAAAGGCACGCGATTGCGCACAGAAGTCGATTATTTCGTCCGTCAGCAGATTAGGCTCGATAGAACTGATGCGATAACGCTCAATGCCTTTCACGCGGTCAAGCGCCTGAATGAGCTGGAAAAAGGTTTCGCCCGTGCTGCGCCCAAAATCGCCGGTGTTAACGCCGGTCAGCACAATTTCTTTTCCACCTTCGGCCGCCACGGTTTCAGCTTGGCCGACGAGCGACGCAATCGTCCCGTTTCGGCTTCGGCCTCGAGCGAGCGGAATCGTGCAATACGTGCAATAATAGTTGCATCCGTCCTGCACTTTGAGAAAGTATCGCGTGCGATCGCCTTTACTACACGACGGCACGAATGTGCGTACGTCTCGCGTAGGCAAAGCTATGGCAGCGTGGATGTTTTCTCCCTTCTCCAAGGCCTGACGCTGAGCGAGTCCTTCTCGGATATAGCGCACGACGTCTCCCTTTTGCTCCATACCGATGACCAAGTCGACGCCCGGAAAGCGGGCTATCTTCTCCGGCTGTAGCTGCGCATAGCAACCCAAGACGACGACGAAGGCGTCAGGGTGCTCTCGCGTAAGGCGGTGTATAGTTTGGCGGCACTTATGGTCGGCCACGTCGGTCACACTACACGTATTGACGATGCAGATGTCGGCCGTTTCGCCGGCTTCGACCGGCGAAACGCCGTAGCGGGCCAAGGTATCGCGCAGGGAGGATGTTTCAGCGAAGTTCAACTTGCAACCCAGCGTTTGAAAGGCCGCTTTTTTGCCGGCCAAAAGGCTATCTTTGGCGTAGTGAAGCGTTTGATTGCCCAAGGCTATATCCGTATTTTTATCTCCTATATTCATTGTTTTGTCATCCGTTCGGCAATTGGGAATAGCCAGGTTCAACTCCCAAAATGCCGAATTGTAGCTGCGAAGATACAAATTTTCAACAGAAGGGCCGCATTTCTTATCCGGCATCAAGGAGAGCCACACGACTGGCGCCTATGGCTAACCGGCCGGCGCGCAAAGTTCATTGACCGATAACCAATACACATTATATATATATAAAGACTGAATGGGCAGCCGCGAAAGGGCGGATTAGGACTTGAGGCGACCTATTCTTGACGATTTAGGCCATATTTGGGCGCGCAAGAAGCATTATTATTATTGCACACTCCCCACTATAAGTGGGAAATAAAGTTGGCAAAATCGCAAAAATGTGTTAAATCGCCGTTGAAGGACGCAAAAAAGAGCACGTTTCATTTGGACTACTTCAAAAAGTCCGTACTTTTGCATCGTTTTAATAAAGGCAATTGATTGTTTTACTTAAAAATTAAAAGACCAATGAAAAAGTTAGTTTTCATGCTCGTAGCTTTCGCAGCTGTTTCTTTCGCTTCTTGCGGTAACAAAACTGAAAATGCAGGTACAAACGACAGCGATTCTGCTGCTCAAATGGCTGACACTACAGTTAAAGATAGCGCTGCTGCTCCTGCTGACTCTGCTGCTGCTCCTGCAGCTGCTGACTCTGCTGCTCAGCCGAAGGCTTAAGCATAGACAAGTCAAAAGAAAAAAAGCCTGTGGGTATTTACCTGCAGGCCCTTTTTGTATCCGGTCGGGCAAGTGGCAACAGGCGATTCGGCCGACTTGATTTTGATGATGCGGCGTGGCGAACTGAAGGGGTCGTGCGCTGCTTTGTTTTTGACGACAAAAGGAATGAGGATGATTCGCGCCGGATTCAAACTGTGAAAAGTTCACAGGAAACTACTGAAGCATAACCATTTGGAAGTTCTTCGGCCCACGGATGAGGTTTTTTATCACGAGAAAAAAGGCTTGCGCTCGTGATAAAAAAGGCTTCACCTCACGAGCGCAAGCCCTTTTCGTCGTGAGCGAAAGGGGCGTGAACTGACGCTGCTTGTATGGTAGCGAGGAGAACGCATTGCCCTAAGACTACTTTGTCCGTTTACCTTAGGCTTCTACGCGGCGCGGTATCAGTTGTGCGCAAGTCGGCGTGGGCTGTCAGCAAGAAACAAAAAGTGCGAGGCAAGCCCAAGCCTGCCTCGCACGCGTTTATCCTTTTCCCCACGATCGCACTGCTGCCAACTGCGACGTTTGCAGCAGCGCGAAGGGGAGCGTTTTACAAATTATCGAAGAAGAATTGCGTCATGCGCTCATAGAGATGCAAGCGCGTGTTGCCGCCATTGATAAAGTGGTTGCGGTTTGTATAGATCTGCATCTGAAATTGCTTGTTGGCCTGCACCAAAGCTTCAGCATATTCGGTACAATTGCGGTAGTGTACATTGTCGTCGGCCGTACCGTGAACGAGCAATAAGGCACCGTGCAACTTTGCAGCGCGATTGATGGGGTTGATATCATAGCCCGGATTCTCTTTGGGCGTACGCATATAACGCTCCGTATAGACGGTATCGTAATATTTCCAATTAGACGGGGCGGCCACTGCGACACCGGCTTTGAAAACGGGGCGCCCCTCACTCATAGCCATCAACGTATTGAAGCCACCAAAGCTCCATCCCCAGATGCCGATGCGACTTCCGTCGACGTAAGGTAGAGATGAGAGATAAACGGCGGTCTCTACTTGGTCCTTGGCCTCTTGTTCGCCTAAGCGAAGGTAAGTGCACTTCTCAAAATCTGCGCCGCGGAAACCCGTGCCGCGACCATCGACGCAAACAAAGATATAGCCGTTTTGCGCCATATAAGACTCAAACAAGCCGCCGCCGTAAGAACCGATCGACCAGGCGTCTTTTACCTCTTGCGAACCGGGGCCGCTGTATTGGTACATAATGACGGGGTATTTTTTAGAGGGGTCGAAGTTGCGCGGCTTCACCATCCAGCCGTTGAGCGAAACGCCATCGGGCGTCGTAAAGGAGAAGAGCTCTTTCGCGCCGACCTTATCAGCCACGCGCTGCTTGAGTTCAGCGTTGTCAACGAGCGTCGTCAGCGTCTTGCCGTTAGCATCGCAAAGCGTCGTGATGGGGGGCGTTGTCAGATTAGAATAGACGTTGAGGAAATACTTGAAATTCGTGGAAAAAGTGGCGGCATTCGTGCCCACCTGCGTAGATAGGCGGCGCGTTTTGCCGTTCTTTTCTGCTACATAGATGGCCCTGCGCAACGGACTTTCAGCTGCGCTCTGGTAGTAAGTGCGCTCCGTTGCCGGATCGTAGCCATAAAAAGTCGTCACGTCGTAATCGCCGTTTGTCAGACGGCGCAATTGCGTGCCGTTAAGGTCATATAGATACAGCTGTTTGTAGCCTGAGCGCTGCGAAGTCAGCACGAAGCGACCGGGATAGAAGGTCAGGTCGTTGTAAGCAGCCTCTACCAAATATTTATCATCCCTTTCGCGCAAGACAAGTCTGGCTACGGTGGAGCGTGGATTGACCATATAGATGTCCATGCGGTCTTGGTGACGATTAAGCGTGACTACCGCTAATTTTTCAGGGTCGGAGGTGAAGCAGATGCGGGGGATGTAGCCATCACTATCAACCGGTACGGCCATCGTGCGCGTGACGCCGGCCTTAATATCAAAACTCTTCACGCAGACATCGGCATTTTTAGCGCCGGCCACGGGATATTTGTAGTTGTAATAGCCGGGATATTCGTCGAATTGCTTGAGCGTGGGATAGGCGCCCTTGTATTCTTGAATGGAATAGACGGGCACTTTGCTCTCATCGTAGCGCACCCAAGCCAGCATCTTGCTGTCGGCCGAAAAATCGAAGCTACAGTTAGTAGAAAACTCTTCCTCGTTGACCCAATCGGGGATGCCGTTGAGCACCTCATTGAACTTGCCGTCGGTCGTCACTTGGCTTTCGGCATTGTTGAAGAGCAACTTCACCAAGAAGAGGTTGTTGGCTCTGACGAAGGCCACCATCGTGCCATCGGGCGAGAAGTGGGGCACTTGCTGCGGGCCGCCGTCGCTCAAGCGCTCAAACTTGTTATTTTGAATGTCGAAGATGTAATATACAGCCGTAGATGAGCGGCGGTAAATCATTTTCGTCTCCGTCTGCAATAAGATTTTTGAGGCGTCGGGCGACATGATGTAGCCGTCAATGCGGGTCAAAGTGACCGGGCCGCGCGCCGTATTGCAGTCAAAAAGCGTGCCTACCTCTTGCCCGGTCTTAAATGATCGGCGAATAATACGTGCGCCATCGTCGGAAATTTGCGTGTAGGTCTCGCCGTCGGCAGCCGGACGAACGCCGTAGATATAATTGGGCGCAAAGGCGCCGTGTACGACGTCTTCCAAGCGAAGCGGTTGCGTCGTAGGCTTTTGGGCTGAAAGGCCACACCAAGCTACAAGAGCGAGGGCGGCAGTAAGGAAGTATTTCATTTGTTGTGAATTTGTGTGCGTCATAATATAGATATAATTATAATAGAGTGAGTGGACAAGCGGTATGCACAAGACTCTATGATTTCTTATTCTTCATATAATGTCTTCAATAATTGGTGGAGGAAATCGCGTTTCTGTTGGCTCGTTCCGTCCATTAAGTATCTAATAAGCCCTTTCTTATCAACCAGAACCGTCAGCGGATAAGCGTGGGGTTTGAATTGGAGAAATAGATCATTATCTCCAGCTACTTGATGAAAGCGAAAGCCGCGCTCATCAACAAGCTTTGCAATATCCTCTGGCGCCTCGTAGGTCACGGCAATATAGTTTGCATCAGGCATTTCAACAACCCAACGGCTCAATTCAGGCATTTCAGCTATGCAAGGTTTACAGCCGGTAAACCAAAAATTGAGTACCAACGGCTGCCCTTTGATTTTCCCATTGTCAAAAACACTTCCAGCAACAGTTCGCACGCTGAAAGGCTTAATATATTCGCCGACCTTTGGGCGCAAAGGGTCTACATTGTAACTGAAATTTATGGTTCGAGGCTTTTTATCGTTCCTAATAGCCGCTAATATCGAATCTGCATCCAAAACATCTTTAACAGGCGTGCTGTATTTCAAATCTTCCAGAGATAAAGAGTCGGATAAGGTGCAATAAAATATGATCCGATGGCCGACTTGTACGATATTTTTTGGCAAAAGATCTGCGCTCATCGGGCATTCTTTAAAGAAAGAGCCATTGATTACAAAACGACAATCTACGGGCAACGCTAGAGTTTGCCCCCGCATTGAACTGAAGGCAGTGAATAGTAAAATAGTGATCAAAAAGTGCTTCATCAACAGTAAAAAATAGGCTAAACTCCTTGCAAAAATAAAGATTTCCAACGAATTTGCTTAGTTTTGCAGTAAACTATTACGCAACTTATTATGGAAAAGAGGCAGATCGGGACGTATAAGTTCAAGGTAGAGCCTTTTTCAGAAGACTTTACAGGACGCATAGCTTGGGGAAACTTGGGCAATATCTTACTGCGCTGCGCGCAAAAGCACGCTTCGGAGCGCAAATTCGGTTTCGGACCGACCAGTGAGGAGCAATGGAGCTGGGTATTCTCACGCTTGATTATTGAAATGGAGGATCGACCGATCGCCAATGCAGACTTTAGGGTCTCGACGTGGGCCAGTGGCGTCGTCAGACAATTCACGACGCGCTTGTTTTCCATACAAGACGCCGCCGGACGGGTAATAGGGCACGCCTACAGCGTATGGGCCTTGATCGATCTGCGCACGAGGCAGCCGGTTGACTTGGCGCAGTTATCGCACTTTCAAAACGTGCTGCTCCCAACACCGGACTTCCCTATCAAAGGGCCGGGACGCATCCGCTTAAAGCCTGAAGAAACGACTCAAGCTGTAAGCATCGGACGCGTAAGTTGCTGCGATTTGGACTCAAATGGGCACGCGAATTCGATACGATTGTTAGAAAAAGTGCTGGATCTGTTTTCTAAAGAATGGTATGAGCACAATAAGCTGCGCCGTGTGGAAATAGCTTACGCAAAGGAGACCTTTTACGATCAAGAATTGCACTTCTATAAGGCGAAACGCGAAGGTGGGATCTACGATGTTGAGATCCACCACGCCGATGGCGCGACTGCGGTAAAGGCGCAGTTGACCTTCGCGCCCATTATGCCGACAACGGGTTCTTAATATGGAAGCGGCCGCCGCGGCGTACACATTATAATATATAATAGCGGCGAGCCGGCGGGCGGAAAATGCGCTTTTGTTTTGCCTTTTAGCTGATTTGGGCTAACTTTGTCTGCTCAAAAGGAACTTATGAACGAAACGTTACTGCAACGAATCAAACAACGCTACGGAATTGTAGGCAACGCCGAGGGTCTTAATCGGGCCATCGACGTCGCACTTAAGATTGCGCCCGTTGATCTCTCGGTTCTCATTATGGGGGAAAACGGCGTGGGAAAGGAAATCTTTCCTCGCATCATTCATGATAATAGTGCACGCAAGACGAAGAAGTATTTCGCCGTCAATTGTGGGGCTATTCCGGAAGGAACTATTGATTCGGAGCTCTTTGGTCACGAGAAAGGGGCTTTTACCGGCGCTGTAGAAAAACGCGAAGGCTATTTTTCCGTGGCAGATGGCGGTACGCTTTTCTTAGATGAGGTCGGCGAATTGCCCCTGCAAACGCAAGCACGCCTCCTCCGCGTCTTGGAAACCGGCGAATTTATCCCCGTCGGCTCAAGTCTGGTGAAAAAGACCGACGTGCGCATCGTTGCAGCCACAAACGTTAACATGGATCGCGCCATCAGCGATGGAAAATTCAGGGAAGACCTTTATTATCGCCTCAATTCCATACTCATAACGATTCCGCCTTTGCGTGAACGCGGCGAAGACGCGACTTTGCTCTTCCGGAAGTTTGCGCTCGATATGAGCGAGAAGTATAAAATGCCGCCAATTCGCCTTACGGAAGACGCCAAGGCAGTTTTAATGCATTATTCTTGGCCCGGCAACATCCGCCAACTGCGTAACGTCGCTGAGAATATGTCTGTAACGGCCGAAGAACGGGAGATCACGGCTGAAGTCTTGCGTCAATACATTCCCGAAGAGCGTCCGCACAACCAGTTAGTTGTCTCTGATCCGCAAGTCAAGGAGCATAGTTTCGAGAACGAGCGAGAAATTCTCTACCAAATACTTTTCGATTTGCGCCGCGACGTTACTGAACTGAAAAAAACCGTCAACGAGCAACTCAAGGGCCAATCCTGCGATCTTAGTGACAGAAAGGGTTTACCGGCGTTCAATAGCCACTACGTAGATCCCCAAACTTTTGCCGAAGCTGAGGAAGTCAGAGACGGAGAAGAGACAAAGCCGATTCTATCGCTTGAAGAGCAAGAAAGAGAAGCCATTGGCCGCGTGTTGGAGCAAAACAAGGGGAACCGCAAATTGACGGCTGAACAACTGGGCATCTCGGAGCGCACACTCTATCGCAAAATAAAAGAGTATGATTTGGAAAACTAAGTATGTCGGTCCTTTGTTGATCTTGCTCGCAACGCTTTTGTTCGGGTCGTGCATCAGTTATAAATTTACCGGTGCCTCGATCGACTACGCGACAACCCAGACCATACAAATAGATAACATATCCAACCGCGCGCCCTACGGGTGGGCGCCGATGGAAGCTATGTTCAACAATCGTCTGCGCGACATCTACGCGAACCAGACCCGTTTGCGGCAAGTCAAGCGCAATGGAGATTTACACATTGCCGGAGAAATCACGGGCTACGATCAATTTAATAAAGGCATATCTGCCGACGGCCTTTCCTCGCAAGTGCAATTAAGAATGACCGTCAACATACGCTTCACCAACAGCAAAACGAATCAAAGTTGGGAGCGCCAATTCTCAGCTACGACGCAATATGATTCATCTCAGCAACTCTCTGCTGTGCAGGAGCGGCTCGTAAAAGAGATGACCAACGATATAACCGACCAAATTTTCAACGCCACTGTGGCCGACTGGTAAAAGCAACGTGAGATTAACCGACTATCTTTCCCATCCGGAGGCGCTGGATAAGCGAACGCTGTTCCAACTGCGCGAAGCCATTGCGCGGCATCCTTACGATGCTGTCGCACGCTTATTGTTTCTCAAGAATCTTTTTTTACTCCACGACCCCTCATTTGGCGACGAACTGCGCCGCGCCGCTCTTTTTGTTCCAGATCGGAGCGTACTATACGCAATGGTCGAAGATAAAAATCGCCTATTGCAGCCCATTTCTACCCCTGTGTCAGCGAAAAATTCGCAAAAAGGCCGCACACAGACGCTGATCGACGATTTTATCAACAATACCGGTGCGCCTACTGTCCCCATTCGGCGCACGCCAACCCCGGCTGACGCCACGACCGACTACACAGCCATTCTCAACGAAATGGATGACATTAGCCCAGAGCCTGTCCCCGCTGCCGAAGAGTCGGATAAAAATGAGAGAAGTAAGCGTCGCGAAACGCTGGTCAACACATTCATCGAAAAGAATGATAAGATCACGCTCAAAGAAGAGCCTGAGTACACGCCCGAGCTTGCTGAAGAGGGCGAAAACGGCGAAATTGGCGAAGATTTCTTCACAGAAACATTAGCGCGCATCTATATCAGACAGGGACGCTACGAGAAAGCTGCTGAAATAATACGGCGCTTAAACTTGGTTAATCCAAGAAAAAACGTTTATTTTGCAGACCAAATCCGCTTCCTCGAGAAACTAATTGTAAATAACAAACATAAAAATAAGTAGGATGTATACAGTCTTAATCATCTTAGCCGTAATTGCAGGTATACTATTGACGCTGGTCGTCTTGATCCAAGAATCAAAAGGCGGAGGTTTAGCTTCCGGCTTCTCTGCTTCAAATGCAATTATGGGCGTGCGCAAAACCACCGACTTTGTTGAGAAGTCTACGTGGACATTAGCCGCATTATTAGTCATCTTCAGCGTAGCCTCCACTTTCTTTGAACCGAAGCAAGATCAGGCAGTCAACGTTGTGACGAACATGCAAACTGCTCCGGCGCCCCAAACGCTACCCGGTCAACCCGCAGGTGGCGGAACGCCGACAACACCGGCACAGTAAAATCCACAAAGGAAGAGGCCGCCTCTTCCTTTTCTTTTATTCCATACATTTGACCTCCCGATAAACGATGAAGATAGCAATAGTTGGAACAGGTTATGTCGGTTTGGTTTCCGGCGCCTGCTTTGCAGAAATGGGCATCGACGTGACCTGCGTCGACATAGATCAAGCAAAAATCGAGCGCCTTCGCACCGGCGACATCCCCATTTACGAACCGGGACTTGACGAACTGGTTTTGCGCAACACGCACGAAGGCCGCCTACATTTTTCGACGCGTTTAGCCGATTGCTTAGACGGCGTTGAAGCCGTTTTCAGCGCAGTGGGCACGCCGCCCGACGAAGATGGCAGCGCCGATCTCCGCTATGTTTTGGAGGTGGCTCGAGAAGTGGGCCGCCATATGCAACATTACCTCGTCGTTGTCACCAAGAGCACCGTCCCCGTTGGCACGGCGCGCAAAGTAGAAGCCGCCATTCGCGAAGAATTGAGCAAGCGCGGTGTCGACATCCCCTTCGACGTAGCGTCCAATCCCGAATTTCTCAAAGAAGGCTCAGCCATCAAAGACTTTATGTCGCCCGATCGCGTGGTTGTCGGCGTAGAAAGCGAAAAGGCGCGCGAACTCATGACGCGGCTTTACACACCTTTTATGCTCAACAACTTTCGCGTAATCTTCACCGACGTACCCAGTGCGGAGATGATCAAATATGCCGCCAACTCCATGCTGGCCACGCGCATCTCTTTTATGAACGACATCGCCAACCTCTGCGAATTGGTGGGCGCCGACGTAAATCAAGTGCGCAAAGGCATTGGTTCCGATACGCGAATCGGGTCAAAATTTCTCTATCCGGGCTGCGGCTACGGCGGTTCTTGCTTCCCCAAGGACGTCAAAGCTTTGGTGCAAACTGCCGAGCAAAACGGCTACGATATGCGCGTTCTGAAAGCCGTGGAGGAAGTCAACGAGCGACAGAAGAGCGTCTTGTTTGAAAAGCTCCGCCGCCACTATGGCGATTTGCAAGGCAAGACCATAGCCCTCTGGGGCTTAGCTTTCAAGGCCGAAACCGACGATATGCGCGAGGCCACCAGTCTCGTAACCATCCGCCACTTGCTCGAAGCCGGCTGCACCGTTCGCGTCTTCGACCCCGCCGCAATGGATGAAGCCCGCCGCCGACTGGGCGACGCCGTCATCTATGCTTCCGATATTTACGACGCAGCAAAGGGAGCAGATGCACTACTTTTGCTGACGGAATGGAAGCAATTTCGCCTCCCCTCGTGGGCGCGTGTCCACGATTTGATGCGCAATCCGATCGTCTTCGATGGGCGCAACATCTACGACCCTGCAGAAATGCGCAAAAATGGGTTTGAATACTATTCCATAGGGCGCAAATAAGTCGGCGCAAAAGCGAAAAATCAAGGCCTACCGGCGTGTTTCAGCACGCGTAAGCACAACGATTTTTCCCGTATTTCCCACGACCTACAAGTCTCAAGATGGCTCACGTCACAGCCGTTTTGAGACTTATTTTTTTGCTCTCCCAATTTATGTGCATTTCTCCGTCCCACTCGCCTACCCCGCCTCGCGCGACCCCTTGCTCCTCCAACGCCAAGTTTAAAATCACACACTAAACGACACCAAAATGCTGACAATTACCCACCGCGCACCCCGGACTGAAAGTTGCTTCATCCTATCTCCCCCATTTTTCATCGTGAGCGCAAACCCTTTTTATCGTGAGCACACACCTTTTTTATCGTGAGAACAAAGGTTTGTGCTCACGATAAAAAAGCGAGAAGGCCGGATTTGCGCCCTTTTTCGCACATCGAAAACCATCACTTTCAGCGCGTTTATCATCCGCAAAAAAGTACTCACCGACCGCCCACGAGTCGGAGAGCAGACCAACAGCGAGCGCCGAAAGAAAACATCGCATAAAATCAAAGACCGGTCAGCAAAGGGGCAATCCTTTTCCGACCAAAAACTGACGATCAGCAACGGAAGCCTGCGGCAGCCGAGACGCAGCGACCGCCACAAAGCCAAGTACCCACGAGAAAGAGACATAGGATTTGCACGGCTAATCCTTGTCGTTATCCTCTTTTTCCTTTATCTTTGCCTATCCATTTTTAGCCTACAAAAAGAGGGAAAAGAGGCATACATATCAGATGAAAATCAACAAAAAGAAAGAGGCCTTGCTCATTGTTCGCTACGGCGCGGTCGGCATCTTGAATACGCTGGTCACGATCGCGACTTACTTCCTCCTCCGCCGCGTGGGCGTAGGACTGGATACGGCCAATTTTCTCTCCTATCTTGCCGGTATCCTCAACAGTTACGTGTTTAACCGGCTGTGGGTCTTTCGTAGTCGAGAAAATCGCTACCTGCGCGAGGGCGCAGTCTTCTTTTTTGGCGCCGCACTCTGCTGGGCTTTGCAGTGGGTCGCCTTTCGTCTGCTCCTTCTCTGCCTTAGTGAGCGCGCAGCCTATCTCATTGGGATGTGCGTCTATCCCGGCCTCAATTACCTCTACAACAGATTGGTCACTTTCAAAAGAAACAAGCGCGTATGAAAAAGTTGCTTTCGCTACCGCCTAATCCGGTTCGGCAATTTCACGACCTAACGCATCTCCCCAAAGATGCTTATTTCTGTACGTCCGATCCTGAAAACCACCGACTCGGCTCGGGCGGCGGGACGGTTTGGCTTTTGCAGCAATGCCGCGCAGCTGAAGCGCCCGATGCGGCATTTGCCGATTGGCTGGGGCGCGAAAAGCGACTGCTACTCCACGCCGGTGGGCAAAGCAGGCGACTGCCGGCTTACGCGGCGAGCGGAAAATCGCTCACACCGATACCCGTGTTTCGCTGGGCCAGAGGGCAACGGATCGATCAGACACTCCTTGATCTGCAAGTGCCACTCTATGAAAAAATGCTGGAAAAGGCGCCAAGCCATATCCATACACTCATAGCCGGCGGCGACGTATTGCTCCGTACAACGCAGCCCTTGCAAGAGTTGCCTGAAGCCGACGTCATCTGCTACGGCCTTTGGGCCTCGCCGGAACAAATCGCGCACCACGGCGTGTTTATGATTGATCGCAACCGGCCGGACGAACTCGACTTCATGCTGCAAAAGCCTTCTACGGAAGAGCAAGCGGCTTTGATGCAAACGCACATGGCGCTCATCGATGTCGGCGTATGGCTGCTCTCGGATCGAGCTGTAGCCTATCTTGCGCAGAAGTCGGATCGGCGCGCTCAGCAGGCCTTGGGCTCAAACGAAGTGTCGCGGGCAGAAGACTTGCAATATTACGACCTATATAGCGACTTCGGGCGCGCCTTGGGCGCTCACCCGTCGCAACCGGAAGCCGATCTTCCGCCACTTAAAGTGGCCATCGTCCCATTGCCGGGCGGAGAGTTTTACCATTACGGCACGGGGCCTGATATGCTGACCTCAAGCATTGCCTTGCAAGCCCTCGTCAAAGATCAACGGCAAATATTGCAACGCGGCGTCAAACAAAGGGCTTCCGTCTTCACACAAAACACTTTGATGGCTAACCCTTGCACGCCGGACAACGAATATATTTGGATAGAAAATGCCTACCTCGGCGCGGGTTGGCAACTCTCGCGACACCATATCCTTACGGGGATTCCGCAAAACCAATGGCAGGTCAAACTACCGGAAGGCATCTGCATTGATTTCGTGCCCATCGGGAAGAAAGATTACGCGCTTCGCGTCTATGGCTACGATGATGCTTTTCGCGGAAACTTGGCTGCTCACGAAACAACTTATCTCGGTCGGTCGTTTGCCGACTGGGCGGCTGCACGCGGCTTGTCGTTGTCGGATTTCAAGCAGACGGACGACTTGCAAACGGCTGACTTATTCCCCGTAAGCAGCGACTTGGACGAACTGGAGCGCCTCTTCCATTGGATCGTTACAGGGCAAGGCGACGAGCGCGCTGTTTTCCTGCGCCTGCCACGCCTCTCGGCCGACGATTTGATGATCAAAGCCAACCTCAAACGCCTCTTTGCGCAACGGGAAAACTTACGTCAGCAAAATCTGCCCCAACTGGCGGCAAATTGGCGCAAGAGTGTCTTTTATCAATTGGACTTAAAAGATGTGGCGGCCAAATATGCGGCGGCTCAACTGCCGCTGCCGGATGCGTTACCTGCAGATGCTCCTTCGGGTTTGCAGATGCAGGACGCGATGTTTCGCTCTGAAGCGCTGCGCACGACTGATCGCGCCACGGCCGACCACTATTCGGCGGAAGCCTTCGGACGCTTGCGTGACGGAATGACGGAGGAGGTACGCCAACAAACGTGCTTGCCGCGCCGCACGACCTTCGCGGATCAAATCGTATGGGCACGCTCAGCCGTGCGCATAGACCTGGCCGGTGGCTGGACGGACACACCGCCCTATAGTTTGATGAACGGCGGCAATGTGGTGAATGTGGCCATAGAAATGAATGGGCAACAGCCGCTGCAAGTCTACGTCAGGCCTTGCCCGGAGCCGCTTATTCGCTGCCGTTCCATAGATTTGGGCGCGTCGGTGACGATTGAGACGTTTGAGGCGCTGCGCACTTACGATGCGGTGGGCGATCCTTTCTCCATACCGAAAGCGGCGCTGGCCTTGTGTGGATTCCTTCCTGAATTTTGCAGTGAGACGTATCCGACCTTACGTCATCAATTGGAAGCATTCGGTTGTGGTTTGGAACTAACCTTGCTTGCAGCCATTCCGGCCGGGTCCGGCTTGGGCACAAGTTCGATTTTGGCGGCCACGGTCTTGGGCGCACTCAGCAATTGCTGCGGCTTGGGCTGGGATAAAAACGAGATTTGCAACCGTACACTTATTCTTGAGCAATTATTAACGACCGGCGGCGGCTGGCAAGACCAATATGGCGGCGTATTGCGCGGCGTCAAACTCTTGCAAACAGAAGCGGGCTTCAACCAAAACGCCGTGGCGCGCTATCTACCCACGGATCTCTTTACCGCACCGGAATATAGCGCTTGCCATTTACTATATTATACGGGCATTACACGCACCGCAAAGCATATTTTAGCGGAGATCGTGCGCGGAATGTTTCTCAATGCCAACCAGCATTTAGCCTTGCTCGACGAAATGAAAGCCCACGCGACAGCATTGTTTGAGAGCATTCAGTTCGGCGACTTCGAACGCTACGGCCGATTGGTGCGAACGACGTGGGAACAAAACAAAGCGCTCGACAAAGGCACTTCGCCCGCCGCCATCTCGGCCTTGGCCGATCAAATCGACGACCTCTGCTTAGGCTATAAGCTCCCCGGCGCCGGCGGTGGCGGCTTTATGTATATGGTAGCGAAAGATCCGGAGGCGGCAATGCGCATCAGGCGCACGCTTACTGCGAACCCGCTCACGGAAAATTCGCGTTTCGTAGAATTATCTATTTCTGAAAAGGGCTTACAAATCAGCCGTTCATAAACTAATGTATATGCGTTTCAAACTATTTCTCTGTTCTCTCTGCCTTGCGCTCGCAACTTTTGCACAAAAAGGTACGATCAAGGTAGCTGTTTTTTCGATTAACGACTTTCACGGAGCCTTTGTACAAAACGTGAGTCAAGCGATTCCCGGTGCGCCAAGCATCTGGCAAACTTTAGATTCACTCAAAGCGGTCTATCCTTACAACATTACGGTGGCTGCAGGCGACAATTTCGGTGGGAGTTATTTTTATCGTGCCACGCAAGGCCAATTGTTGCCGGTTTTTTTCAACGACTTGGGTATTCGCATATCGGCCTTAGGTAATCACGAGTTTGATGACGGGCAAGCCTCGCTTGCTGAAAAGTGGAGCGCGGACCCGCTCTTGCCGCGGGGTTGGGACATCACCTATGTTTGTAGCAATGTCTATGACAGCAACGGGCACATTCCGCCTTATGTGAAGCCTTTCGCTACAACGGAAATCAAGCTCTCGCCCACGAAAACTTTGAAAGCGGCTTTCGTCGGCTTGTTGGCGTCTTCTGCGCCCGAACAAATACGGGCGAACAACGTAGTAGGGCTACATTTCTCCGGCAACTATACACACGTTCTCGATAGTTTGGCGCAAACGCCGGGCTTCAAGGCGGTGCAGGAGGCTGACTTGAGAATGCTGCTCGTACACATCGGAACAATTATGAAAGGCGGCAAACCCGTTTGGACAGATAAAGATGAGGAAAACTTAGCGCGCATCGACGACAAACTATATCAAGGAATCCTTTCCGGACACAGCCACGAGCCGGTTTGCGGACGCATCAACAAAGCGCAATATCCCGTTGTGCAAGGTTGGTGGCACGGCAATTACATCAGCATTATGAAGTTTACGGTCGACACCGCTGCGATGCGCGTCTTGGATGTCGAGCCGGAAATTTGCCGCGTCCCATTGAAATCTCGCGACCAACTCTCTGCCGGGCCGCTACGTCTGCAAATGCAGATTGACTCGCTGCTCCAGACGACGAAAACACCTGCCGGCGTGCCCATCGGCACCAAACTCACAACAGCCACACGCGACATGCCGCACGACAGAACGGAATCTTACCGCCTGAGTGAAGTCGGCACGCTCGTCTGCGCTTCGTTTGCGGAAGCCTATCGCAATGCTGCGGGGCGGAAAGACAAAGATGTCGTCGTCGGATGCAGTCATTTCGGCAGCATACGCGCAGGTTTTTCCAAGGGCAACGTAAGTGTGCTGGAGGTGGGCGAAGCGCTGCCCTTTGCCAACGCACTGAAGGCTTACGCCATCTCAGGAAAACAACTGAAAGACTTGGTCAACTTCGGCTTCCACAACAAACGCTACGGTTGGATGCAGTCGGCGTACCTCTCCATCAAGCGCAATGACGAGGGCGAAGTGACAGCGATCACGTATATCAGTCCGAAAGGCAAGAAAGTGAAGATTAAAGACAACACCAAGGTTGTATTGATAGCCGATGAGTTTATGACGACGGGCGGAGATGGCTACCCAACGAAGTATTTCCCCAAAGAGCAACTCATCAACACCAAACTGCCAACGACGACAGACGCTTTCATCGCTTATCTGAAGCAGTTGCCACAGATTCCATTTTAATTTTTAAGCCGTCCTACGAATATGGCTCTTTTTACGTTACCCCCGACACCACCCCGCGCTGATTTAGAATTGGAAAACTTCCTGCGCGGGAAGAAAATGGAGCATCCTATCGGGCGCTACAAGCGGATGTTGGCGCCGGAATGGTTTCCGCAGAGCGGCGTGCAGCTCACTTGGCCCCACGCCGATACCGATTGGGCTTATATGCTGCCCGAAATCACGTCGCTTTATCAACGTTTGGCCTACGAAATTGCCACGCGTGAGCTGCTCCTGATTGTTGCGCCCGACACGGAATCTGTGCGCCGACATCTGGAAGAGCAATTGCCGAAGCGGGCGACAGACAATATTATATATATAGATTGCCCCACGAACGATACGTGGGCGCGCGACCACGCCTTTCTCTCGGTTTTAGATACGGGCAAGCCGGAACTACTCGACTTTGGCTTCAACGGCTGGGGCGGGAAGTTTGAGGCTGCGGCCGACAACGCCATCAACCGCGGCGTCTACGCAAGCGGTCGCCTCGAAGGCTCTTATATTGATTGTCTCGACTTCATTTTAGAGGGCGGAAGCATAGAAAGCGACGGCTGCGGCACGATTCTCACCACGAAAGCCTGCTTACTGAATCCGAATCGCAATCCGGGCCTCGATCAAGCGCAGATTACGCTGAGGCTACAAGACTATTTTGGCGCCCCCAACGTGCTCTGGCTATCGCACGGAGCGCTCATCGGCGACGACACCGACAGCCATATCGACACCTTGGCCCGACTCTGCCCCGGCAATAAGTTGGTCTACGTGCAGTGCACCGACGAAAGCGACCCGCAATATGCAGATCTGTGCGCGATGGAAGCAGAATTGAAAACATTCAAGAATGCCGACGGCGAGCCCTTCGAACTTATTCCCCTCCCGCTTCCGGATATTTGCGAAGCAGATGGGGAACGCCTGCCCGCAACGTATGCTAATTATCTCGTATTAAACAAAGCCGTGCTCTTTCCCACTTACGGGCAACCGGCTAAGGACGACTTGGCGCAAAAAGCCTTGCATCAAGCCTTCCCAAAATATGACTTGGTGGGCATTGATTGCCGTCCGCTAATCAGGCAGCACGGCTCTCTCCACTGCGCCACTATGCAATTTCCAAAAGGAATCCTACACTTATGAACAAGAACGAACTAAAAGTAGGCTTAATCCAACAAGCCTGCTCGGCCAACGGATATGACAACCGCCAACGACTGGCTGAACACATCGGCGCGGCGGCTAAGGAGGGCGCACAACTCGTGGTACTGCAAGAACTGCACAATACGCCCTACTTCTGTCAAGTAGAAAATGTCGACAACTTTGATTTGGCAGAGCCCATACCCGGCCCGTCGACAGATTTCTTTGGTGAGCTGGCGCGGCAACACGGCATCGTGCTGGTCATCTCTCTCTTTGAGCGCCGCGCACCGGGTTTGTATCATAATACGGCCGTCGTCTTGGAAAAGGATGGCACGGTTGCGGGCAAGTATCGCAAGATGCACATCCCCGACGATCCGGCTTATTATGAGAAGTTCTACTTCACGCCGGGCGATATGGGCTTTCACCCGATAACGACGAGCGTTGGCAAATTAGGCGTGCAAGTTTGCTGGGATCAATGGTATCCCGAAGGCGCCCGACTAATGGCTTTGCAGGGAGCCGACCTCCTGATTTATCCGACGGCGATAGGCTACGAAAGTTCCGACACGCCGGGCGAGCAGACGCGTCAAAGAGAAGCGTGGACGACCGTGCAGCGCGGCCACGCCGTGGCCAACGGTCTGCCCGTGATCACCGTAAACCGCGTCGGCCACGAAGCAGATCCTTCCGGCCAGACGAAAGGTATCACTTTCTGGGGCTCAAGTTTCGTAGCCGGACCTCAAGGCGAACTGCTCGCGCAAGCCTCTACGCAAGACGAAGAAGTCGTCGTCGTCACAGTGGATCTGCATCGCAGTGAATGCGTGCGTCGTTGGTGGCCCTTCCTACGCGATCGCCGCATCGAAGCTTTCACCGACTTGACGCGCCGCTTCATCGACGATTAACGACCACTTTTTTCTAATAACAAACAAGGGGAAATACACGCATGTCTCTTTGATGAGGCAGCTGTATTTCCCCTTGTTTGTTTGCTTATTCTCCACTTTTTATGGCACAAGTCCGACGCCGATAGCCCCAACACTCCCCATCGCTTCCGCCAATTGGCAAGAGGCGTATGTAAGCGTCCGAATCCGGGCCGACCTTTCAATGGTCACAACTATTTTCTGCCGTCTTTTCCACTCGCTTCACTGATGGGCGACATCTACCAACAAACTATTTTTTCGTTTGCTCCCACCAAACAATAGTTTGGCGCCGGCAAACCATCGTTTCTCCCCAGCAAACGATCGTTTGGTGGGAGCAAACAAAACAGCATAGCCCATAAGTGCAAGCATTATCCACCCCATGCAGACTCGATTTTGCCACTTTCTCCATTAAAATCAAGCGCAAGAGGAGGCACAATCCATCATCCGCACACTCATCCTTACCTCCATTTTCAGTTATCGCTTCTTGATCTACGATTGCCTTATTATAATCATCTCTTCGCCTTACCCTGCGCGCTCGCAATGCAGAGAGAAGAGAATAATATTGAGGCACACAGCGAATATTTGTCAGGATTTTTCCACTAAAACCAAAGTGAAAGCACAAAATAGTGCAAAAAGAACAAAATCTGCTTTGTATTTATTGCAATAATACCTATATTTACGGTCGAAAATTTAGTACGAACCTAAAAACATTCCTTTTATTAACCTGCCTGTCTCCGACTTTCCATCTTCAGGACTAAGACATGCAAAAGAAAGCTCGAGGACAGTGCGCAACAACAACCATCATTATGAAAGCAATGCTTACTTATTTTGCCGTACTGGCAATGAGCATCGTCGAGATTTCGGCGCAAACGAGTGGTACGACAGGACCGCTGTCGTGGACTTATGACGAAAACCTTCAAGAGCTGTCCATTTCCGGCACGGGAGATATGCCCGATTACGAGTTTGGCAAATCTCCTTGGGAGGAATACAAAGAAAACATAGAAAAGATCACGCTGGGAGAAGGCATTACCAACATTGGCAATAACGCTTTTGGCAATTGCGTTGCAATAACCGAAATTAAGATTCCTAATACTGCGACACGCATAGGTGAGAGTGCATTTTTGGCTTGTATATCTTTGGAGTCGGTTTCCATTCCCGGCAGCGTGAAAACAATTGACGATGGGGCGTTCGAAGATTGTACGAACCTGATATCACTAAACCTCTCAGAAGGATTGGAAAACATTGAAGGCTTTGCTTTTGTAGGGTGCTATAAATTAGAGCAACTGAAACTTCCCGCTACGCTGATCAACATCGGTCGATGGTCATTCAACAGCTGTATAGCCATACCTTCACTCGATATTCCCGAAAGCGTAAAAACAATTGGCGATAACGCTTTTGCCGGCTGCATTGGCCTACAAAGTCTTCGCCTTTCTGAAGGATTGGAAACAATAGATGCAGCAGCCTTCAGCGGTTGTGAGCAGTTGCCGACAGCAACAATACCCGCAAGCACGCTCATTATAGGAGCCGGTATCTTCAACGATTGCAAGAAGCTTACGCACATCACAGTTAAAAGCGGAAATAGCAACTACGTGGACGAAGATGGTATATTATACGATAAAGAAAAAAAGCACTTGATACAATATCCTGTAGGCAGAGAAATCACTACATTTAATATTCCCGAAAATGTATCTCGGATCGGCGATTACGCCTTTGGTGGTTGCGAAAAACTAACAGAGATCATCCTTCCCCAACAAGTCAAACACATCGGCACTTTTGCTTTCGCCAGATGTAGCAATGTGTCGGTGTTCAACGTTCCCGCCGGCGTAGAAATGATAGGCGAGTCAGCCTTTCACGATTGCCTGCAACTTTCGGCCATTAACGTAGCAAAAAGCAATCAGGCTTATATCTCTATAGATGGAATCTTATATGATAAGAACCAAACTACGCTCCTGCAGTATCCCGGCGGTAAAAAGACGCCGACATTTACAGCTCCGACGAGTTTACAACAGATTGCCGGCTACGCATTCTTTGGAAATATTTATCTGACTTCGGTCACGCTGCCGGCCAACTTAAACAAGATCGACACGTTTGCTTTTGGTTTTTGCAGAAATATAAGCTCATTTACGACCCAAGTTGCAGACCCGGCTTCAATTACTCTGGGATTGATGGCCTTTTTCAGAGGCTCCGGCGCCGTCACTTGCACGCTGCGTGTGCCTGCCGGCAGCAAAGAAAAATATGAAGCAGCCGAACAATGGGCCGACTTTGCCCCCAACATCGAAGAGTTTGATCCCGTTGGCATCCATCAAATCGAGAACGACGCAGCATCGACGGCCGGCAAACAACGCATTTATGATCTGAACGGCAACTTGCAGCAAGGTCCGCTCTCAAAGCTCCCCGACGGCCTATACATCATTAACGGCAAGAAGATTATCAAAAAATAAAAGCGCCCAATAAGGCTGAGAAGGTTAGTTTGCCTTACAGCGTTGGCAGTTTGCACAAAAAAGAAGGAAATGTGAAGTGAAAAATAGATTTTTGCTTTGCATTTCTTTCTTCATACGCTACCTTTGCAGGTCTTAAAGCAAAATACGAATTAAATCAAGACAAATATGGCAAACCGTAAAATCCAATTCAGTCTCGTCTATCGCGACATGTATCAGTCCTACGGGAAATTTCAGCCACGCAAAGATCAGCTCGAGCGCATCGCACCCGTGATCATCAAGATGGGATGCTTTGCACGCGTAGAAACCAATGGCGGCGCATTCGAACAGGTTAACCTCCTATATGGTGAGAATCCTAACGATGCAGTTCGTGCTTTTACGAAACCTTTCAACGAGGTGGGCATCAAGACCCATATGCTTGACCGCGGTCTGAACGCGCTGCGAATGTTCCCGTGTGCAGACGATTTACGGCAACTTCAATATAAGGTTAAGCACGCTCAAGGTGTAGATATCACGCGTATATTCTGCGGCCTCAACGACGTGCGCAACATTATCCCATCTATTAAATGGGCCTTAGAAGCCGGCATGACGCCGCAAGCAACGCTGTGTATCACCAACTCACCAATTCATACGGCGGAATACTATAGCGCTATTGCAGACGAACTCATCGCAGCGGGCGCGCCGGAAATCTGTTTGAAAGATATGGCTGGCATAGGACAGCCCGCCTTGCTCGGAAAACTCTGCGGGATGATCAAGAAAAATCATCCGGAAATCATTGTAGAGTATCACGGACACAACGGCCCCGGACTCGTAATGGCCAGCATTCTCGAAGTTTGCAAAAACGGCGCAGACATCATCGACGTAGCGATGGAACCGCTCTCTTGGGGTAAAGGCCACGCGGACATTATTTCCGTTCAGAGTATGTTGAAACACTACGGCTTCGATGTTCCGGAAATCAATATGAATGCCTATATGGAGGCGCGCGCCTTGACGCAGGAGTTCATCGACGATTTCTTGGGCTACTTCATCAATCCGCAGAACCACTTTATGACATCTCTCTTGCTCGGATGCGGACTTCCGGGCGGCATGATGGGGTCAATGATGGCCGATCTTAAAGGTGCAATGAGCGCCATCAATGCCAACAGGGAGAAGAAAGGAGAAGCAGCGCTCACTGACGACGAAATATTGATCAAACTCTTCGACGAAGTCAGCTATGTTTGGCCGCGCGTCGGCTATCCTCCTTTGGTGACGCCTTTCAGTCAATATGTAAAGAACATCGCCTTGATGAATCTGCTCACAGAGTCGATGGACAAGCCACGTTTCTCTATGATGGACGAGAATATGTGGGGTATGATCCTCGGCAAAAGTGGCAAACTGCCCGGCCCGGTGGCGCCGGAGATTGTCAAACTCGCAGAAGAGCAAGGCAAGGAGTTCTATACGGGCAACCCGCACGAACTCTACCCCAACTGCCTCGCAGATTTCCGCAAGGAAATGGAAGAAAACGGTTGGGAACTCGGGCCGGACGACGAGGAACTCTATGAATTTGCGATGCACGAGCGTCAATACCGCGACTACAAGAGTGGCGAGGCGAAGAAGCGCTTCTTGGCCGACCTGCAAGCCGCTAAAGATAAAGCGATGGCCAAGGGTATGACGCCCGAAGAGGCTGCTGCTGCCAAGCACGCCAAAGCTGACGCCGTCGTAGCACCCGAAAGCGGCATCGTCCTTTGGGAAATCAACGGCGATGGTGAGGCTGTGAAGAGCATCGAACCCTTCTTGGGCAAAGAATATCAAGAGGGCGACTTCTTCTGCTACATTGAGAACAACCACGGGCGCATCTTGGAGATTCCGGCTGCCTTAGGCGGAAAACTCGTAGAGATTGCCGCGAAGCAAGGAGGCCACGTGGCCAAAGGCGATGTCTTAGCTTACCTCGAAAGACCGGGTATCGCTTAAGTTCAACGCAAATACATAATATAAACAACGCCGCGCAACCGATCAAAGGCCTGCGCGGCGCTGTTTTTTACAAAAGGCGGCGCCAAGGAAGTCTGCTTCCCAACGCCGCCTGCTTTATGGGGCAAGATCAGTTGCCGCGCTTAGCACTTCACGAGCGTAGCACCATAGCCGTACTCTTGAAACGAAGCATCCTGAAACGTACAAGTTTTATAGTCGCGCTTCAAGGCCGCCACAATCGCATTGCGCAAGACGCCGTTACCCTTGCCGTGGATAAAGACCAGCTTGCGGCCGCGCTCCTGCTTATGTTCTTCCATCGCCTTACGAAAGATATCCAGTTGATAATCTAAGATATCCTTTGGCTGCATGCCCGCCGTCGTTTCCAATACTTCGGCCGCGTGCAGATCAATTTCAATCACCGCGTTGCGATCAGCCTTTTCCTTGCGCGCCGGCGCTTTCTGCGGGCGCTGCGGGCGGTCCAAAATAGCCTCTTTCAGCTGTTCTGCATCTACGAAGACCGTACGCACGGGTTTATCATCGCGCACTACGTCGAAGAGTAGCGCCGGTTCGTCGAAGAAGTCGTTATCTTTAAACGTATGCTGCTTATAAAATTTTGCACCCTCCAATCTGAGCGTCACGCTAAGCGGACTTTTCAGCAAAAAAGTTCGCTCCGTTTTATAAGCCAGCGCCTGTATCGTCGGCTGTTCCCATTGCTCCAATTCGCTGCGGTCAAAAGTTTCGATGAAGCACTTCGTATTCGGCTCGATCAGTCCTTCGTGGCGCACGCTAAACGCCTTACCCTCCTGTTTGAGCAGCAGATAACGCACATAGTAGTTGCTATCATTCACCCAATAAGCCTCAAATTCTGACGTCTCACTGCCCACCTCCGCAGGCAGAAATGCCAAATAGAGGTTCAGCAACTCAGCTCCACGGCGCTCTTGGGGCTTTGCTTTGAACGTGACGGGCCGATCAGCCGGTTCCACCTCCGTCGGCGGCGCCGCCACAACCTGCGTTGGCTCGGCCGACTTCCGCGTATTTACTTTCGCAATGTTATAATCGTTTGTCTCTACGGCTATTACCTCATGGATGGGAAAGGGAATATCGAAGCCACTCTCATCCTGCACGATGACCGTCTTGTTACCTTCAAATCCCACGACGATACCGCCTCCCACTTCATTGAGGAAGCGCACTTTATCTCCTATTTTCATACCTTGTCTGCTTAAATTCTTGGGCGAATGTACAAAAAACGGCTGATTATGACAAGAGGCAAGCTCGGCTTGCCTCCATATTCGTTGATTAACTATGCGATATCATTCAATGCGTCTCTTTCTTAATCATACCTTTCTATGTAGGTAAATTTTTTCTTTGCCTCCTCATTGTTGCTGCGATCTGCTTTGCGTACCAATTCATCAGGAAATTGCTGCTGACCTCCAAATTGGCGATTTAAAAAAGCTAAAGGATTTTCTCGACGTTCCTGCTCCATTTTGAAAGCCTCCTCGGGCGTACAACTTACATAGTTGTTTTTAGCTAATTCAATAGGAGGAAATTCAATCGAAGCAACACCCGTGCAGTCAAAATCAAAATATCCTTGCTCATCCGTCGCGCGCAGAATCAAGCCGGGCAAGCCGCACAACTTCCAAGGTCCGTCAGATACAGGGATGTCCAAAGTAAACCACGCCCGCCACCGACGTCCGCGCAAGGAGGTCGTAGCCGCTTGACAATGATAGCCGGCAATGACCGAATCTTTTCCTTCTATTTTCCACTGCAATGCAGGAATAGGCTCACTATATTTGAACCAATCCACGTGATAAGTGGCAAACGTCAACTTCCCTTCAGAGGGGATATGCTTATATACAAAGTTGGGTTGCCCATCATCGTAAGGCGCAATGGCCTTACTCACCATATCAATAGAAACGCTCCCTCTACGATTGATACTGTCTTGAATCTCCTGACTTTTTACAAAATAATGACTGTAAAAGCAAGAGACACCATCATCTTGCACGTCTAAATAACTTACGTCGTGCCGAGGTGCTAAATCGGAGCTATAAGTATAGACAACCTTGTAGGTAATACGCATGGCCTTTTGCTTTTGCCCCATTGCAGACAGGGCAAAAAGCAGCAGACAACAAACGATTTTAATTCGGCAAGTGTGGGTTAGAGTTTGCATAAGTTAATGTCGTTTACCGCTTTCTTGCAAGCAAGAAGCTGCGAAACAAGAGATGCGAATGGTCAGGAGCTTGTATGCTCGCTCAAAATTAGAAAAATATCATGAAAGCACAAACGTTTATCGACAAAAAGATCTATTTACCCAAGGCGAAAGTCAGGCAATGGGGCAAAGTCGAGACAAAAACGAAGCCTCAAAAGTTGGCTCGTCGAGTTTGTTATCACGACAAAAAAGGTTTGCGCTCACGACAAAAAGGGTTTGCGCTCACGAGAAAAAAGGTTTCACCTCACGAGCGCAAACTCCCCACTTGGATTTTCACCCGTCCATTGGTTGTGCTCGTGCGCATGTTTTCGTGATTTTTGCCTTTTTAATCCAAGCCTTAGGTGCTTTGAAAGACCAACCCTTAGGGGGTTGTTTAGGCATAAAGCCTATATTAGTAGATGTTTCGTATTAGTATTTATGCCTTTAGCATTGTTGGTTAGGCGCTTAATAGCGTAAAATATGTGCTCAATAGTGTATTTTTCAACAAGCAGCCTTTTTTTAAAGACCAACCCTAAGGGGTTGTCAATGATAGTGGACGTTAGGCAGTGTTAAAACGCTTTGCATTTTAACACTGCCCTGCCAAAAGACTAACCCCGATGGGGTTATTTGAGGCGGAAGTTGTTGGAGGTGGGAGGTGCGTATTAACATCCGAAGCTATGGTATTGTAATTGTGAGGTTTGATGGGATGCTTTATAGGTTGAAGGATATGAGATTTGTTTGGAATGATTAGAAGGTCAAATCAAGTGCGCATGGATAAAATGATGGTGAGCACATAATTCGACCCCGATACAACAACCAGCGACCACAACCCCTTAGGGTTGGTCTTTTGGCAGGCCAGGGTTAAGGCACAGCGTACCTTAACCCTGGATAAGCCAGCGTACATAGTGTGCAACCCCTTAGGGTTGGTCTTTCATCGTGGCAGGGTTGGGAAGCGGAGCGGCAACCCCGCCACTAACGATGCCAGTCGTTGATATTGTCCATTATTATTTGGAAGATGCTCGATGCGTTTCGAACATCGGACGTTTTTGAAAGGCCAACCCTAAGGGGTTGTCAATTGCGGGTGACGTTAGGCAGGGTTAAAACGCTTCGCATTTTAACCCTGCCCTACCAAAAGACTAACCCCGTTGGGGTTATTTGAGGCGGATGGCGATGGCGGTGGAATTGCGTGGCGTGTAAAGCGATTTTGAGGAGGGTTATTTGTGGCGGAAAGCGTTTGCAGGGAGGAGTTGCGCGAAATATGTATTGAGTTTGTGCGGATTATTTGCGATGCTGGTTGTGGAGGTTGGGAGATTCGTTTCGGCGTTTGGGGTTTGTTTGGTGCAAGACGTGAGGATTGGTGAGGGTATTTTAGGCGGGAAGCTTTGGGCAGTGTAGCTTGGAGGAAAAAACCAAAGTTTGATGAGCTTACCAACGAAGAGCACGAATGAAAATCTGATTTGAATGACTAATCAGCAAAGCTCGATGGAGCCGATTTATGTGGAAAGGTCGAAGAAAACCACACGCCAATCGAACGAAGAGGGAACGGGGTAAAGATATTGACGACGTGACGCACGCGAGGCGCAACATCAACCGAACAAAGCATTAAGCCGATAAAGCTATTAGTGGTGGAGGGCAGAAAATATTCCACTTTAGGTGGACAAAAGGCTTGAATCTTTGCCGGCTTATACGAACAAAAGGAAACGAAAATCAGCCGTACGCATCAGAAACTAAAGGCTGCACGAACGAGGAACTCGCGCGGGCGGAGCGTAGTGAGCGTATAGGAGCGCTGAGTCGAAGTAATGTAGCGGCGCTCAAAGGTGGAATGGCCGAAAATATTGTGCAGGTAAAAGCCTACTTCGAATTGCTTCTTGACATACCGGAGATCCACGTCGGCAAAAAAGTGGGCCGAGGAGGCATCATCGTTGTCGTGAAACAATTCATTGTTCCAGTTCAACTGCCACGCACCGAAAACGACGCCAGCTCGCAGGGCGTGACGATAATATAAGTAGGTGGGCGAAGCCGCACGGAGCGCATCGCGGCGTTGCTGCTTGCTGTAAGAAAATTCCGTCTTGCCAAACAATGAAAGCCAAGCAACGGGACGTATAGAGACGGAGGCTCTGGCGCCGCCATTGAGCATACGGATGGGAATGATGGAGGTTTGGAGCAGCAAGTTACTATTGCTCCAACTCTGTTGGCCGGATAGGGAAAGCAGCAAGTGTTTCCAATCAAAACTTTTGCTGACTTCGCCCTCCAAACCATAATTGGAACTGTGCGTATGCAGGTCGGTCGGCACGGTTTGATAGTAAAAGTAAGTGGGATGTAAGGCATTGCGATAGAGCAACACGTGACCCGTGCGACTCGTATGCATATTAAGATTGGCAAAATAACCCTTGAGCACATTTTTATAAGCTATCGTGGCCGAAAGATTGGCCGAACGCACAAAATCGGGCTTCCCGTTGCCGCGGCGCAGGCTCGTGTAGCTCGTAAAAATCGGGGCTTCGAGGGCACTCGTGCCTTCGAGCAAGCCCTTATACAGTCCGGCAACGCAGCGAAAGCTCCAGCGGGCCGTCGGTTTATAGGCCAATAAAAAAGTGGGATTGACGGTCAGGTCGACTTTCCGCTTGTCGTCGAGTCGGCGCAGGTAGAGGTTGACGTCAGCATCGAGCTCAACTTCAAAACGCTCGGTCTTGTAGGCGAAACGCGGGATAAGGTAGGCCTTATTGTCAGCCGCGATATAGCGCTGATGGGCCATAAAGTTGTGCAGACGCAGCTGTTGACGCACGCCATCCAGCCCTGCATCGTACGTAATATTGAAGCCGAAGAGCCGATGGCGGAAGTTGGTGGACAAGCCCCAATAGAGCGCGTGTTGATTGAGGACCTGCCAAGAATTATCGGCGAGCAAGAGAGAAGAAGGCAGATAGTTGTAAGAAAAATAGGCCTGCATGCCGAATGATTTGCCGCCGCTGAATCTGCGAACAAAGTCGATGTAATCGCTAAAATAGCTACGGTGCGGACTGACAGCCTGCACGACGCTGCGCCCGTTGAGCTGCGCTTGGCCAAAGCTATGGTTGAAGTCGATGTAGCCCGTCGCTGTGTTGCGCAAATAGAGTTTGTCGGAATTGATAATATAAAGTAGTTCGCCGCTATACGCTGCTCGGTAACTGTCGGCGCTGCTTACTTCGTCGATAACGGAATCGCCGACAACGTCGGTATAGATTGTGCGATATTGTTGCCGAACTGCGCTTTTATCCCAAAGGCCGGTCAACTGCGTGCGCAGTTCGGCATCTTTACTAAGTTTGAACAACCAACTGTTGCCAAAGATATGCGTGCGGTTAAAAGCGGTGCGCTCATTGCTCAAAACGTCGCTGCCGGCCGAAAGATTAGAGACAAATCCGCCCGCCGTAGGCGCTGCGACATCGAAAATCGACTTTTGGGAGATCTCTTGGCGAATGTCCTTGCCCGTATTGTTGAATTTATACATCGAAAGGCTTTGCTTGCGCCGCGAGAAGAGCATCGCTATGGCCCGCACATCGCCCAAAAGGTCCTTATCGCCTTGTAGTTGGCAGCCGATAGCCCCGTCTAAGGCGCCTTGCCATACGTCTTTGGCATCGGGCTTCAAGATGATGTTGAGCGCAGCACGCTCACTGAAAGAGACATCTTTGAGCGCCTTGACGGGCTGATGATTCTCCATCACTTGCACCTTACTCACCTTGTCGGCCGATAGGTTCTCGCTGACCATAGCGTATTTGCCGCCCATCATATCCATACCTTCGACGTAAAACTTATTGATCGGCTTGCCTTGATAGGAGATGCCGCCATCCTCGCTCACCTTCAAGCCGGGCATTTTCTTGAGTACGTCGGCGATAGAGCGATCTTGGGCGTTTTTGAATCGACTGACGAGATAATCGATCGTATCGCCGCGCTGCCGAATGGCCTGCGCCCTGACTTGAACTTCCCGCAAAGCTTGCTCGCGTGCGCCTAAAACTACGGTTTGTCCGTTTTTGAATGCCTGTAAATCTAATGTGTCGGCGGCATAACCCATTCTGCTGAAGCGGAGCAGCGCTCCACGCTTCCCCTCGGGCACTTCCAGCGAAAAGCGCCCATCCGCCGCGCTCATCGCAAAGGAGAGAATCAGTCGGGAGGAGTCTAAAAGTGAGACGGAAACGCCTTTCAGTCGATGATTACTGCCATCTGTCACAATGCCGTGCAACGTCTGTGCGGAAAGCGTCGAAGCAAGGGTTGTCAGCAAAAGCACAAAAAGGAGACGAAAGGCTGACTTCCGCTGCCAGTTGAAGGGCGTGTTTGGTTGATTCATAGCTGTACGCAATTTTAGGCATCACAAACTTAAGCAGAGAATCAGTGCCGACAAAGTGTTTTGGCAAAAAAATCACCTTTTTTAATTTTTTCTTTTCTTTTCTTTTGGTACATCAAATTGTTTGCCTATGTTTGCAACAGAATGGAATAGTCCATTTGTAATTTAAAAATCAACCTAAAATGAAAAAGATTTTAGTTTTAGCATGTTTAATGCTGAGTTCGGTCACATTTATTCCTTCAAAAGCATGTGCAAGCATTCCCCCTGGAGTAGGAGGAGGACCTTTAATTGGAGTTATTATTTACGAACACTTTAAAGCTGTAGAAGTAACAGAAATAATTACAACAATTAATCACACTTACACTGTGATAGAAGCAACAACTCGCAGTGGAAAGATTATCAAATATGCAGTAGATGAAGCAGGAAATGTGTTTTATGATCTTAACAATCTCCCCAAATAAATCTCATTAATCGAATAAATGCCCTACATTTCAAGCTAAATTTGTAGGGCATTTTTCTCCAATAGAGTAAAAAAGAAATAGCAAATATGATACGTATCCTCTACCTTACCTTATCTGTATTACTCTTGCAAGATCTTTACGCACAAGAGCTGGCAGTCAAGACTTTGCGCATCGTTTATAATACGAAGTATACCGATCCTATTGCTATTCATGAATCAAAAGATGTACAGTATCTTGACATTCAAGACGAACGCTCTGCTTTTTATAGCTATTTTCATCATCGCCTAAAAGCTATAGAAGATAGCCTCAATCGTCGCGGAAGTATATCAACAGCGGAACTCAACAAACTAATTCAACCTTATGTTCAAGGGCAATGGTATTACATCTATAAAGGTATTCCCGCCGAAGGTAAGTTAACATATATTGCGACAAATATGGGTGGCTTCAAATATGAAGAGTCGATAAGCAAAATGAAATGGAAGATGTTGGGGAGAGATTCGGTCATCGCCGGCTATCCCTGCCAACTGGCGGAGACAAACTTTCGCGGAAGGACGTGGAAAGCTTGGTTTACCTTAGACATTCCTATACCTAACGGGCCATGGAAACTGGGCGGTTTGCCCGGACTCATACTCAAAGCAACAGACAACACAGGCTGGTATGATTTTGAATGTGCCGGCATTCAAAATATAACGACCCCACCAGTAGCTATACCCAAGAAAAACTATGAAGTAATGAAGCCCAAGGAGTATTTTCGCCTGCTAAGATTGCGCCATGAGCACCTCAACGAATATTTTCAACGACAAGGGTATACATCCGGCGAGACAACGGCGCCGGCACAGCGACTTAAAGATGAAAAACTGCCGGAAAAGGCGGAATATATTGAGGTATATTAAACCTTAAATACTCATTTGGCATAACATCTCCGCAAAAAAGAATAGAAGAACAAAGCTTAGTTCACCCCAGTCGCCAACAAGAAGTTTCATGCCAAGGCCTTCCGCCCTCATTTGGGAAAGAGAAGAAGCACTTCTTTAGTTTTACGAAACCAAGTCATTAACAAAAAACGCAATAAAGACATCTTTATGAAAGCCAAACGCCTCCTTTATTTCATCCTCACCGCATTGTTCGTACAGAATCTTTGGGCGCAGGAATCTACAGTCAAGACTTTGCGCATCGTTTATAATACGAAGTATACCGATCCTATTGGTATTCAAGAATCAAAAGACGTACAATATCTGGACATTCAAGGCGAACGCTCTGCCTTTTATAGCTATTTTCATCATCGCGCAAAAGCTATAGAGGATAGCCTCAACCGTCGCGGAAGCATATCTATAGAATTGATCTACAAATTAACGTTCCCTTATAGGCAAGGGCAATGGTATTATGTGTACAAAGGGCTCCCTGTCGAGGGAAAACTAACTTATCTCTATACAAATTTATGCAAATTCAAATATGAAGAGCCAATAAGCAAAATGAAATGGAAGATGTTGGGAAAAGATTCGGTCATCGCCGGCTATCCCTGCCAACTGGCGGAGAGCAACTTTCGCGGAAGGACGTGGAAAGCTTGGTTTACCTTAGACATTCCTATACCTAACGGGCCGTGGAAACTGGGCGGTTTGCCCGGACTTATACTCAAAGCAACGGACCATACGGGCTGGTATGATTTTGACTGTGCCGGCATCCAAAATATAACGGCTCAACCTATCACTGTCCCAAAAGAAAACTTTGAAACAATGAAGCCCAAAGAATATTTCCGCCTATTAAGGTTGCGCCACGAGCACTTTGGCGAATTTCTACAACGGCAAGATGGAGCTTCCGGCGAAGCCATGGCGCCGGCACAGCAATTCAAAGATGAAAAACTGCCGGAAAAGGCGGAATATATCGAGGTTTATTAAACCTTAAATACTCATTTGGCATAACATCTCCGCAAAAAAGAATAGAAGAACAAAGCTTAGTTCACCCCAGTCGCCAACAAGAAGTTTCATGCCAAGGCCTTCCGCCCTCATTTGGGAAAGAGAAGAAGCACTTCTTTAGTTTTACGAAACCAAGTCATTAACAAAAAACGCAATAAAGACATCTTTATGAAAGCCAAACGCCTCCTTTATTTCATCCTCACCGCATTGTTCGTACAGAATCTTTGGGCGCAGGAATCTACAGTCAAGACTTTGCGCATCGTTTATAATACGAAGTATACCAATCCTATTGCTATTCAAGAATTAAAAGACGTACAGTATCTTGACATTCAAGACGAACGCTCTGCCTTTTATAGCTATTTTCATCATCGCCTAAAAGCTATAGAAGATAGTCTCAATCATCGCGGCAGCATATCTACGATGGAATTGCATAGACTTATCAAGCCTTATAGACATGGGCAATGGTATCTCATCTATAAAGGCCTCCCTGCTGAAGGAAAGTTGACATATATCGATACAAGTATGGACGGCTTCAAATATGAAGAGCCAATAAGCAAAATGAAATGGAAGATGTTGGGGAAAGATTCGGTCATCGCCGGCTATCCCTGCCAACTGGCAGAGACCAACTTTCGTGGAAGGACGTGGAAAGCTTGGTTTACTTTAGACATTCCTATACCTAACGGGCCGTGGAAACTGGGCGGCTTGCCCGGACTCATACTCAAAGCGACGGATCATACGGGTTGGTACGATTTTGACTGCGCCGGCATTCAAAATATAACGGCTCAACCTATCGCCGTCCCAAAGAAAAACTATGAGACAATGAAGCCCAAGGAATATTTCTACTTGCTAAGAATGAGCCACGAGCACTTCAGCGAATTTATGCAGAGATATAATGGAAAATCAGGCGAATCAACGACACCGGCACAGCAACTTAAAGCTGAAAAACTGCCGGAAAAGGCGGAATATATCGAGGTTTATTGAGCACAAAAAGGCCCTCAACGAAAAATTATGCAAAGGACTTGCCGACTATTGCGGTGAGTCTTTTTGCTTTTCTACTTCTTTCCTTATGGTTTTAGCTTCGATAAGGAGGCGAAGAAACCGAACGGAAAAAGATACAAAGCACAGACTTGAGAGAAAGTGCTAATGCTTGCCACTTTACACGGTATCTATCGGGAAAAGATGCAGACCACAGCTTAATCCAATAGGCCTCCACACGCCAACAAAGGCAAGGCGGCGCAACTGGATGCTTTATCGTTGACGCCGCTATGGGTTGGGCGTAAAATTCCGACCTATAGAAATTTCAATTCCTACTTGTGCGGATTTTAGTTCCTACCTTTGGAATTTTTGTCCCCACCCTTTGAATTTCAAAACTTATTATTGTAGCCGCAAAACTTACGTATATTGCGGCTATTTTTTGCGTGTGTGTAAGTTCGATCGTCATCTTTTTCTACAGCTTCAAATATAAAATCATACGAGACAGCGGCTCTTTTGCAGGACACCATCATTTATTGATGCTTTTCCGCACATCGGGCGGCGAAAGTCGTGATCACCGATCCAAAAGATTTGTAAAACTGCGCAAAAAAGAAGACGAATTTCGCACAGATGCGGGTGGTTTTGTGCAGAAAAAGCGCTTTGCAGCTTGGTTCATCGGCAATAATTACGTACTTTTGCGGCGATTAAGTTGATTATTAGAATATAAAAACGAACAATCGTAAGTATGAGTCTTAAAATTGTTGTGCTTGCTAAGCAAGTGCCCGATACACGCAACGTCGGAAAGGATGCAATGACGCCGGAAGGCACCGTGAACAGAGCGGCGCTGCCGGCTATTTTCAATCCGGAAGACTTAAATGCACTGGAGCAGGCGCTACGCCTGAAAGATCTTCACCCGGGATCTACTGTACAAGTATTGACGATGGGGCCTCCGCGCGCAACTGACGTGATCCGCGAGGGACTTTTTCGCGGCGCAGACGGCGGCTATTTGCTGACAGATCGCGCCTTTGCCGGTGCAGATACTTTGGCAACGAGTTACGCCTTGTCTATGGCTATTCGCAAGATCGGCGTTCCCGACATTGTGATCGGCGGCCGCCAAGCTATCGATGGCGACACGGCGCAAGTGGGCCCGCAAGTGGCACAGAAGCTCGGCTTGGATCAAGTGACTTATGTGACGAGCATTGACGAAGTAAAAGATAAGGAGATTACGCTCACGCGCCACATCGACGGCGGCGTGGAGCGCGTAAAAGCTCCGCTACCCATTCTGCTCACAGTTAACGGCGACGCAGCGCCTTGCCGCCCACGCAACGCCAAACTTGTGATGAAGTACAAACGCGCTTCTGCACCGATGGAACGCCCTAAAGAAGGTTTGCCTTACGCTGAAGAGTATGAGCGGAAGCCTTATCTGAACGTTACGCAATGGGGTGCGACTGACGTCGACGCTGACTTGGAGCAATGCGGCTTATCGGGCTCGCCGACTAAGGTAAAGGCCGTTCGTAACATTGTCTTTAAGGCTAAAGAGAGCAAACGTCTGACGGGTAAAGACGCAGATGTTGAAACGCTGGTCAAAGAACTTTTAGAGAACAACACTATTGGTTAAGCGCTCGCAAGGCCTTCTCCTTTCAAGGAGACGCGGCGCACCTTTATACTCACATTCAGCTATCACAACAAAACCTCTCGCTTCCTTATATATAATATAATGTGTGCGCGGCGCCGACAAGGCTCGGCGGGCAGCAAACAGAAAAGGGAGCAAAAGAAGGGCTTATCATTATGAATAACGTATTTGTATATTGCGAAATAGACAAGACGACCATTGAAGAAGTCAGTCTCGAACTGCTGACAAAGGGTCGCAAACTTGCTAACCGCCTCGGCGTACAGCTTGAAGCGGTTGCTGCAGGATCCGGCATCAAAGGTAAGGTGGAGAAGGAAATTCTCTCTTACGGTGTCGACAAGCTGCACGTATTTGACGGCGAAGGACTCTTTCCTTACACCTCAAAACCCCACACGGATATTCTTGTAAACCTCTTTAAGCAAGAACAGCCGCAGATTTGCCTAATGGGCGCTACGGTTATCGGCCGCGATTTGGGTCCGCGCGTATCTTCTTCGCTGACCAGCGGCTTGACGGCCGACTGTACGGACCTTGAGATCGGCGATTTTGAGGACAAGAAGAACAATAAGACGTACAAAGACCTGCTTTATCAAATCCGCCCCGCTTTTGGCGGCAACATCGTTGCGACGATCGTCAACCCGGATCATCGTCCGCAGATGGCCACCGTGCGTAGCGGCGTGATGAAAGCAGAAATTGTAGACCCCAACTACAAGGGCGAGGTCGTTTATGAAGAGGTTGACAAGTTTGTGCCCGCCGAAGATTATGTTGTAAAAGTAATCGAGCGCGAAGTACAAAAAGCGAAGAACAATCTGAAGGGCGCACCGATCGTCGTAGCCGGCGGCTACGGCGTAGGCTCTAAAGAAGGCTTCGACTTGCTCCGCCATTTGGCCGACGAACTTCACGGCGAAGTCGGCGCCAGTCGCGCAGCCGTCGACGCAGGTTTCTGCGAACACGACCTGCAAATCGGACAAACCGGCGTTACGGTGCGTCCTAAAGTATATATCGCTTGTGGTATCTCCGGCGCCATTCAGCACGTAGCCGGTATGAAGGAGAGCGGCATCGTTATCTCCATCAATACGGATCCCGAAGCGCCGATCAACGCGCTCGCCGACTATGTTATCACGGGTAGCGTCGAAGAAGTCGTGCCGAAGTTAATTAAGTATTACAAGGAAAACAGCAAATAAACTATGGCCAACAATTATACGGATCACCCCGAACTGCGTTTCGAGCTGAACCACCCATTGATGAAGCGCATTGTCGAACTCAAGGAGCGCAATTTTCGCGACAAAGAAACCTACGACTATGCCCCGCTTGATTTTGAAGACACAATGGACTCTTACGAGCGCGTTTTGGACATCGTAGGAGACATTGCCGGGACAACAGTTGCCGACAATGCAGAAGGCGTAGACTTGGAAGGGCCGCACCACGAAGGCGACCGCGTGCGTTACGCTTCAGGTACGGAAAAGAATATGGAGGCAATGGTCAAGGCCGGTATGAATGGAATGACGATGCCCCGACGCTTCGGCGGCTTAAACTTTGCCATCACGCCCTACACGATGTGCGCAGAGCTCGTAGCCGCGTCTGACCCCGGCTTCAGCAATATCTGGAGTCTGCAAGACTGCATCGAAACGCTTTACGAATTTGGTAATGAAGACCAACACAGCCGCTTCATTCCCCGCGTTTGCGAAGGCGCGACAATGTCGATGGACTTAACGGAGCCGGATGCCGGTTCTGACCTCCAACGCGTAATGTTAAAGGCCACCTACAGCGAGAAAGACGGCTGCTGGTTGCTGAATGGCGTTAAACGATTTATCACCAACGGCGATGCAGATATTCATTTGGTCCTCGCACGTTCTGAAGAAGGGACGACCGACGGCCGCGGACTTTCCATGTTTATCTACGACAAGCGCCAAGGCGGTGTGAATGTGCGCCGCATAGAAAACAAACTGGGTATTCACGGCTCGCCCACCTGCGAACTCGTCTACAAAAATGCGCACGCAGAGCTTTGTGGCGACCGCAAACTCGGCTTGATTAAATACGTGATGGCTTTGATGAACGGCGCACGCCTCGGCATCGCAGCCCAAAGCGTAGGAATCTCGCAAGCGGCCTACAACGAAGGCTTGGCTTACGCCGCAGATCGCCAGCAGTTTGGCAAGCCCATCATCGAGTTCCCCGCAGTCTACGATATGTTAGCCCTGATGAAAGCTAAATTGGACGCAGGTCGCGCCCTCCTCTATCAATGCTCCCGCTACGTAGACCTTTACAAAGCCCTCGAAGACATCGGTCGCGAGCGCAAATTAGAGGCCGACGAGCGCAAAGAGCAGAAAGAATATGCTAAGTTGGCCGATTCTTTGACGCCGTTAGCTAAGGGTATCAACTCCGAGTACGCCAACCAGAATACCTACGACAGTATTCAGATCCACGGCGGTTCAGGTTTTATGCTCGATTACCCCATCCAGCGCTTCTATCGCGATGCCCGCATCACGAGCATCTACGAAGGAACGACACAGTTGCAGGTAGTAGCCGCCATCCGCTACGTAACCAACGGCAGCTACCTCAAACAAATGCGCGACTTCGAGCAAGCTGAAGTAAGCGAAGCTCTGCGTCCTATCCAAGAACGCGCTCGCGCTATGGCCGACACCTTCGCAGCAGCCGTAGACCACGTCAAAGCAATGGAAAGTCAGGAAGCGCTCGATTTCTGCGCGCGCCACTTGGTAGAGATTGCAGCCAATGTTATTATGCTCCACCTCTTGCTCCACAACGCGACGGAGGCTCCGGAACTCTTCGACAACAGTGTGCGCGTCTACGCCAACTTTGTTGAAGCTGAGATCGCTAAGCACAATACGTTCATCCTCAATACGACGGTCGAGCAGCTTGAGGCTTACCGCCAGCATCTGCCCGAAAACGAGCAATAAATGCTGACAACAGCTGCCAAGGCAGCAAAATATACATCCCCGACAACGAAGCTAAAGTTTCGCTGTCGGGCTTTTTTGTCGGCAAGCTTCAGCTGTAGGCGCTTCAAACTTAGACCGCGCACACCGCATTTGAGCTAATCTTTAGACCCGGTCTTTAGCAGCGCCCAAGACTTGAATTAAAAGTGCAGAAAATCAGAAAAATACACGCACAAGCATAAGTAATGGAGGGGTAAAAAATCCAAGTTAAGAGTTTACGCTCGTGAGGTGAAGCAATTTTTATCACGAGCGTAAGCCTTTTTTATCGTGAGCGTAAACCATTTTTATCACGAGAACACACTCGAGAAGTCGACTTTTGATACTCGGTTTTCCATCTTCGCCTCATCGCATAGTTTGTCCTCTGCCTTTACCAATCCGGAGCGTCATTATTTTTGTCCGTCATTCCTCTTTTCCAATGGGGAAAGGCGGTGCAGAATGGCGTTTCTTGCAGCAGGAGAAACAAAGCTCGGCACATTTCTTGCAGAGCTCAGGAAGAAATGATACATTCGTAGCAGATAACAAACAGTCATTTACTGAAAAAACAAAAGACTATGTTGAGCATTCAAACGACAGACGACGGCAAAACGGGAGCTTTCAAGCTACTGATCGACAATGAAGAAGTGGGCATTATGGAGTTTCATTGGGAAAACCCTGACGTTTTCGTCATCACCCATACCGAAGTAAGCCCCGAACACAAAGGCGAGGGCTTGGGAAAAGAACTTTTAGCCGCAGCCGTCGATTATGCGCGCCAAAAAGGTAAGAAGATACGCCCCCGGTGTTCGTTTGTAGAATTGTATTTTACGCGCTATGCGGAACAATATGAAGATGTAGCCATCTGATACTTACAGCTACGATAGGCAAGTCCCGCCTTGCACATTATGATTCAGTGGAGAAGCGGCCGGAAGGGCCGATGAAAAGGCGACGACACGAGTTGAAAACCTCATAATTCGCCCCATCCTATGCTTAGAATGCGCTCGGACGGGGCAAAAGTCTTGTTTTTTTCGTACCTTCGCCGAAAATAGCTACTTCTGATGAAGCGTATCCTCTCCTTATTCTCAATAGTCTTTGCCCTCTGCTTGGCGGCAAAGGCCCAACCGCGCATCGTTTTTTCCCGGGAACAAATAGATCTGGGCAAACTGATTTGGCATAATGCCAAAGAAGCAAATTTTACGCTTACCAACAAGGGCAATGCGCCGCTGATCCTCAAAACGGTGGAGACGGGGTGCGGCTGTACGGCTGCCCAATGGGACGATAAGCCGATTGCGCCCGACTCTTCGACGACGATTCGCGTGCGCTACGATGCAGAACTCTTAGGCCATTTCACGCGAGATATTGAGATATATACCAATGAACGGACTGCGCCGTTTCTGCTTTCCATTTTCGGCGTCGTCAGGATGGAGGACGTCGACGATGTGAGCAACTTCGCCTACCGCGACGGAAACTTATGTTTTAACGCGGACGAGATAGAATTTGACGATGTGAACAGCGGCGACCAGCCGGAAGCCGTCGTGCGCATATTCAACGCCGGAACGAAAAGTATGCGGCCCACCGTGATGCACCTGCCTAAATATCTGAGCGCAACGGTTGTTCCGACGTCTATTCACCCAAACAGAGCAGGTAAAATCATATTCCGCCTAAACTCGAACCTGCTACGTAATATGGGCTTAACGCAAACGGCCGTCTATCTGTCTGCTTATCCCGGTGACCGTATCCGTAAGACGAACGAAATAAAC